>Ga0189287_100326_pt1 | contig 12327 bp, 11 predicted proteins | sample UW86minimetaG_FD_130319 | JGI IMG/M metagenome (GOLD analysis project Ga0189287, IMG submission 130319) | Marine microbial communities from the Costa Rica Dome - UW86 mini metaG | ecosystem: Environmental > Aquatic > Marine > Oceanic > Photic zone | place: Costa Rica: the Eastern Pacific... | reverse complement strand
TGGCTGATCATCCTCTAAAACCAGCTATAGATCGTAGGCTTGGTAGGCCATTACCCCACCAACTACCTAATCTAACGCGGGCCAATCCTTCACCGAAATTCTTTCCCCCGAAGGGCGTATACGGTATTAAACCCAGTTTCCCGGGACTATTCCGTAGTGAAGGGCATGTTCCCACGCGTTACTCACCCGTCCGCCACTAGATCCGAAGATCTCGTTCGACTTGCATGTGTTAAGCCTGCCGCCAGCGTTCGTTCTGAGCCAGAATCAAACTCTCAAGTTGAAAGGCTGTTGCCAGCCTATCCTTAACGTTCGACCCTTGCACATCGTGTCTCACCCGGCAGGGTGAGACCCGTCTCTGTCTGTTGTGCATGGTCCTTGCGGACGATGCCGAACAAACAGTGAAGCTGACTATCCATCATCGGGCCGAAGCCCTAGGTAGTTGATATGCAAGAGTGTTCCGTCGTCTAGGACCAAACCGCCCGCATATCTCTTCAGATACCATCTATTTCAAAGAGCGTGAGAGACAAAATCGACTGGATGCGCCCTAACTTCCTTGGCGCGCCCCGCCTCATCGATCTCTCGTTTTGTTGTCCGCCTCGTTGCCGTGTGGCCCGTCTGGCGTTCCGTTGTGCGCCTCAGCGCCGCCGGTGAGGGGGTATTTACGGATTGCGGCTCACACTCGCAAGCCCTTTTTTCCGGAAACGTCATGTTTTTTTCAAAAAACTCGATTTTCTAATAAAAACAAAGGGTTCTGTTCCTGAAATTTCGCGCACGCGCGCATTGGCGCAAGATTTTTTCGGCCGCTCAGCGCACAAATCCCGGGGATTTCGGGTTATCCACAGGGAATCCCGCGCGAATTGGCCGGACTCGCCCCCGGATTCCCCCGGAATCGGCGCCGAGTCAGCCGGGCGACTCGTGAATCGCGCCCGATTCACTCCCAAATGAATCGCGCATTCGTCCGTGAGTCGCCTTTTTTCTGGAAAGAATCTCTGAATCGGCCCCGAATCCGGGCATCGCGAGGAGTTCGGAGAGCGATTCCGCAGGAATCGCTTTGCAGCTAGGTCAGGCCCGGCTCTGCGCACCGCCCGCGGCCCGTGCCCGGCGCGGCTTTGCGATCCCGGGAAGCCGAAGGGCAAGAAGGACCAGGATGATCGCCAGCATCACCATCGGCTTCACCTGCCACCCCTTCACCAGCATCACGTAATGAACAGCGCCCAGCACGGCCGCCGGATAGGCCAGCCTGTGCAGCTGCCGCCATTTCGGCCCCAGCCGCCGAACCGACAGGTTGTTCGACGTTACCGCCAGCGGCAGCAGCAAAACGAAGGCCGCCATGCCGACAGTTATATAGGGGCGCTTCACGATATCGGCCCAGACCCGATCGAGTGCCTGAACATCGAGCACTGCCCAGGTGAGCAGATGAGCCGTCACGAAGAAAAAGCACGCCAGCCCGATCGCGCGTCGGAACTTCAGCAGGTTCACCTTGGCGAACCGGCGCAGCGGCGTCACCGCCAGTCCGGCAATGAGCAGGTAAAGCGCCGCCTCGCCATAGGCATGCTCGATCGCCTCCACCGGGTTCGGGCCCAGCGCGCCGGTCGCGCCCTGGAAGAACACCCAGCCGGCATAAGCCACGCTGCCCACGTAAACCGTCCAAGCCGGCACGCGGCGCATGGCCGAATTGAAGCGATCGACAAATCCCATCAGTGGTACTTCACCAGGTCCATGCCTTCGTAAAGGCCGGCCACCTCTTCCTCGTAGCCGTTGAACATCCGGGTCGGGGTTTTCTTGGCGAAAAGCCCCTGCCCGATCAGCTGTTCGTATTCCTGGCTCCAGCGGGGGTGATCCACCTGCGGGTTCACGTTGCTATAGAAGCCGTATTCCCGCGCGCTGTACTTGTTCCAGGCCGTCGGCGGCTGCGTATCGGTCAGGGTGATCCGCACGATCGACTTGATCGACTTGTAGCCATACTTCCACGGCACCACCAACCGAAGCGGCGCGCCGTTCTGGTTCGGAATGTCCCGGCCATAGATTCCGGTCGCGATTATCGTCAGCGGATGCATCGCCTCGTCCAGCCGGAGCCCCTCGACATAGGGCCACTCGATCACCGGCCGGCTGACCCCCGGCATCTCGTCGGGGCGCAGGGCGGTCTCGAAGGCCACGAACTTCGCCGAAGACTGCACCCCTGCCATCTCCAGCAGGTCGGCCAGCTCGAACCCGTTCCACGGCACGACCATCGCCCAGCGTTCGACACAGCGGAAGCGATAGATCCGCTCCTCGACTGTCATCTTCTTCATGATGTCCTCGAAGGCATACGCGCCGGGGCGGTCGACCATCCCGTCGATCTCCACGCTCCACGGCTCTGTGGTCAGCATGTGGGCATGTTTCGCCGGATCGCCCTTGCCGGTGCCGAATTCGTAGAAGTTGTTGTAGCTGGTGATGTCGTCCCACTCGTTGGGCTCCAGCGTCTCGGCCCGCGCCGAGGCGCCAATGCCGGTCAGCGCCAGCCCGGCGGCCGCCGCCCCGATCACCTGCCGCCGGTTCAGGAACAGGTGCTCCGGTGTCACGTCATTGTCGGTCAGGGTGTTCTTCCAGCGAAAGGCCATGCGTCAGGTCTCCGGTATTGCGCTACATCTGCGCCACAGATGTAGAGGGCCACGGCCTGCCCGGCAAAACAAGCCGACTCACAAACACGTTGCCCTACCGTAACATTCGGCAGCCCTCGCGCGCGCACGCGCGCGCGTACTCTTAGGCAGGCTCACTCTGCCGCCTTGGCAGGATCATAGCTCGGCAGGATCCGGTTGAACGGAACGCTCGTCCCGTCCGCCTGCACGATCCGCACATGCCGTCGCCGCATCTGCCGCGGTTCGGCCACGCCGACCGAGTGGGCGATGGTCTCGACCTCCTTGATCACCGCCTGCGCGTAATGCGCCACCTTGTCGATCTTGGTCTCCACCACCAGCCCCTTCTGATACCTCGGGTTGTGCGTGGTGATACCGGTGGGGCAGGTGTTCCGGTTGCACTTCAGCGCCTGGATACAGCCGAGCGAGAACATGAACCCCCGCGCCGAGGTCACGAAATCCGCCCCGGCACAGATCGCCCAGGCCACGTCGCCCGGGTTCACCAGCTTGCCGCTGGCAATGATGCGGATCCGGTCCTTCAGCCCGTGCCGGTCGCGCATGTCCACCACCCGCGGCAGCGCCTCGCGCACCGGCATGCCGACAAGGTCGATCAGCGGCATCGGCGCGGCCCCCGTACCGCCTTCTCCCCCGTCGATGGCGATGAAGTCGGGCGCGTGCTCGGCCCCGCGCGCGTCGATTGCCTCGAACAGCGGCTCCATCCCGTCGACCGAGCCCACCGCCGTCTTGATCCCCACGGGCTTGCCGGTCACCTCGCGGATATGTCCGATCATGTCGAGCAACTCGTCATAGGTGCCGGCCTCCGGGTGCCGGTTGGGCGAAATGCTGTCCTGCCCCACCGGAATGCCACGGATCATCGAAATCTCCGGCGTCACCTTCGCCCCCGGAAGGATGCCGCCCTTGCCGGGCTTCGCCCCCTGGCTCAGCTTCAACTCGAACATCCGCACCGTCTCGTGCGCGGCGATCTCCTTCAGCTTCTCGTCGCTCAGCCCGCCCGTCTCGGTCCGCACCCCGTACTTGGCCGTGCCGATCTGGAAGACCAGGTCGCACCCGCCCTCGAGGTGATAGGGCGAAAGCCCCCCCTCCCCGGTATTCATCCAGATCCCCGCCGCTTTCGCCCCCTTGCTCAGCGCCCTGACGGCAGGCTTGGAAATCGCCCCGTAACTCATCCCCGAGATGTTGAAGATCGACGGCGCCGCGAAGGGCTTCCGCGCATGCGGCCCGATCTCCAGCGGCTCGGTCCTGGCATACATGTCATTCAGCGGCGGAAAGGCCGAGTTCGCGAAGATCGGCGTGCCCGGCACGCTGATATTCCGGGTCGACCCGAAGGCCACCGTGTTCCCCACGCCCTTCGACGCCCGGCCGACCCAGTCGCGCTGCGCCCGGTTGAACGGCAGCTCCTCCCGGTCCATCGCGAAGAAATACTGCCTGAAGAATTCTCCCAGTTCCGAGAACAGGTGCCGGAACCGCCCGATCACCGGGTAATTCCGTCGGATCGCATCGCCCCGCTGAGACCGGTCGATCACGAACAGGATCACCGCCGCCAATGCCAGCAGCCCCAGCACCGCGATGAAGGCAATCGCCAGGATCTCGACGGCCCTCAGCGCAAATCCCATGTCCAGTTCCATCGTCACCCTCCTTGCCCGCACCGGCCCGAACGGCCGCCGCCCCTACAGACTTCTGCGTGACGCCCAAGACTTCAAGCCTCGAAATGTGCCCCGGATCACCCGTGTCGCACCACTTTGCGCTCACACCGTGCTGACCTTTCCTGACAAATCTTTGACTTGATCACGCGAACCCCCCGGGCTTAGCCGGCAGGCCGCGAAAGTCCAGCCGCCCCGCCACGATTTCCCGGTGAACCGCTTCGCCCCTCCCCCCGTAATCCTCGTCGAATGCTCACTGGGCATTCTCACACTCAAACACGTAAACAAGATGGAGAAGTCTCACATGCTTCGCAGAACCTACCTCGCCCTCACCGCCGCCACCCTTCTGTCGGCCACAGCCGCGCCGGCACTCGCGGACAATCATTCGATGGACATCGTCGACACGGCGGTCAACGCCGAAGGCTTCGAAACCCTCGTCGCCGCGGTCGAGGCCGCAGGCCTGGTCGAAACGCTTAAGGGTGAAGGCCCCTTCACCGTCTTCGCCCCCACCGACGAGGCGTTTGCCGCCCTGCCCGAGGGCACCGTCGAAGACCTGCTCCTGCCCGAGAACAAGGATCAGCTGACCGCGATCCTCACCTACCACGTGGTGCCCGGCAAGGTGATGTCCGGCGACCTGACCGACGGCATGACCGCGGCCACCGTCGAGGGCAGCGACGTCACCATCATGACCGAGGGTGGCGTCATGGTGAATGACGCCACTGTCGTGCAGCCCGATATCGAGGCGTCGAACGGCGTCATCCACGTCATCGACAAGGTGATCATGCCCGACATGTAAGCCTGTCTTCGTGACGGTTTCCCGGACGGGGCGGCATTGCCGCCCCGTCCTCGTTCCACGATTCGCGCGCCCACGGCTCCAAGCTTCAGTGTCGCCCCGTTTTATCCCGGAATCGGCAACGCCATGGCCAAATCGCAATCATTGTCGCCCGAACTGGCCGCAAATCGCCGCCTCCCGACATATTCTCACCACACCTCGCCTTGTTTCTGACATACTCGGACCACAGAAAAAACGTGGTTCCGGTCGTCAGGCCGGGCCCTGCGTGGGGGCGCAGGTATTAGGTTTGTGAGTGCTGCCATGAAGTCATCTCCCGTATTATCTCCGTCGTCCGGCGACATCTCCAATTCGGGCGCCGGCGCGAATCCATACGTGAAACAGCCCAGCCGCGCCTTCTGGCGCTCGGCCGTCTCCGACCTGTCCCCGATCGAGATGGATGGCATCTACGAGCCCCACTTCCAGATCTCGCGCGAAACCCGCATCTCCGCTGCCGGAAGCTGCTTCGCCCAGCACATCGCGCGACAGTTCAAGGCCCGCAACTACCGCTTCACCGATGTCGAGCCCGCCCCGCCCTTCCTGGACGCGGAAACCGCCGAGGATTTCGGCTACGGCCAGTACTCCGCCCGCTACGGCAACGTCTACTCGATCCGCCAGCTACTCCAGCTCTTCGCCCGCGCCGAGGGCGCGATGGACCCAGACGATCACGTCTGGCTGAAAGACGGCCGCGCCTATGACCCGTTCCGCCCCACCATCCAGCCCCACGGCTTCGCCTCGCTGGCCGAGATGGAGGCCGACCGCGAATACCACCTCGACCAGGTCCAGACCCTTCTGGGCCAGACCGACCTGTTCGTCTTCACCTTCGGCCTGACGGAGGCCTGGGTGAACAAGCGCGACGGCGCGGTGCTGCCCTCCTGCCCCGGCACCCATGCCGGCACGTTCGACCCGGAAACCTACGCCTTCCGCAACTTCCGCTTCAACGAGGTGCTGCAGGATGCCGAGGCCTTCATCGCCCTCGCCCGCCAGCACAACCCGGACATGCGGTTCCTCTTCACAGTCTCGCCCGTGCCCCTGACGGCCACCGCCACCGATCAGCACGTGCTGGCCGCCACGACCTATTCCAAGTCGGTCCTCCGCGCGGTCTGCGGCGAACTGGCCATGGCGCATGACTTCGTCGATTATTTCCCCTCCTACGAACTGGTCGCATCGCACCCAATGCGCGGAATCTATTACCGCCCCAACATGCGCAACGTCGCAGCCCAGGGCGTGGCCCGGGTGATGGACATCTTCTTCGCCGCCCACGGCGACACCGGCACCCCCGAGCCGCAGCAAAGCGAGACACCTGCCGTCTCCACCTCCGACCCGGCCTGCGACGAGGAAATCCTGGAGTTCTTCGAGACATGACCCTGAACATCTGCGGCAACTCTCACACCCGTGCCCTGCGCGCCGGCATGCAGATCCTCGAAGACAGCGTTGCCGAAGAGGTCGTCGTCTTCCCCCTCGGCACCGCCGACAACGAGGCCGAGCCTTTCAGCACCATCGAGAACGGCCGTGTCGTCCTGACCAACGACCGCTTCCGCACCAAGCTGCAGAAGAATTTCGGCTTCTCCAGCTTCGGCCCGGCCGATCGCTGGGGCATCTGTCTCGGCACCCACAACTACCGCATGATGCGCTCCGAGGCATGGCTCCGCGCCGCCCCGGCGTGGCTCGGCATCCCCGGAATGCAGCCGGTGCCCGAAGCCGCCTTCGCCCAGATGGTCGCCGCCGATCAGCGCCACATCCGCGCGTTCTTCGACCAGCTTCTGCAAACCGGCGTCCGCCCCTTCGTCATCTCGGCGCCCTGGCCCGTGCGCAGCCACCCGATCATGACCGAAACGGGCGTCCGCCCCGAGATCATCAGGGCCATCGACGTCAAGGCCCGTGCCCTCTTTGCCGCATGGCTGGCCGAGCGCCACATCGACCTGATCCTGCCCCCGAAAGAAGCCGCCGACGAGGAGGGCTTCCTCCGCCCCCGTTTCGCCAAGGGCGGCGACGACCACTACCACGGCAACCCGCGTTATGGCCGCCTGATGATGAAGAAGGTGCTGGAAAGCCAGCGCGTGGCCGTCGCCGCTTAGGCCATCGACAGCCAGATGGCGTAACCGAACAGGACCACGTTAAGGTAGGACGTCCCCGCCATGCCGAAGGCACGATAGAGCGGATGGATGCGATACCCGATCCAGAATGCGAACCGCATCACCACGAAGATGATCGCCGCCGCCGCGACGACGCTCACCCTCTCACCGGTTGCACAGGCCGCCACCGCCAGCGAGGCGACCACGAAAAGCACGTATTGCTGAAGGGTATTCTCGGCGACGCGGCCGTTGATTTTGATCGCATCGGTTTCCTTTCCCAGGGTCGGGTCGATCGCGTCGCTGGTAAAGCGCGCGTTTCCCACGAACAGAAGCACCAGGAACAACGGCAACGCCGCAATCGCGATCCATCCCGCAGCATAGGCAAGCCGTTCGCCCGGCAACGCCTCGGGCGGCAGCCCCGTCAGCAAGAGCGACAGCGCGACCAGGGCCCCCAGCATCGTGAGAACGCCGCTCGCCGCTCCGACTGCAACAACCTTCTGATCTCCCGTCATCGGCCTATCCGTCTTGCGTGGAGCCCGCGGGCAACCCGGCGATTGATTCGGCCAGCCAGGCCGGCCCGAGTGTGGCCGTCCGCGCGCCCGGCATCTACCGTTTTTCCCCTTCAGCCCGTGAAGAATCCGTGACGCTAAACCAGTTCCCGGCTCGACCGCCGGCGAAACTCCAGCTCTCCGCCCAACGCCCGGCGCAGCGCGACGGGCCTCACCCCGATGGCGCATTCCGTCACCCGGTTGATCAGCCCCGCCGATTTCAGCCGCTTGCCCACGCCATGCCCGACCTTACCGATGATGTAATGATGCAGGTTCGGACACACCGGAAAGCGCGACCAGTGCGGCCGCTCCACCTTGCCACCGCCGTGCAGCACGAAATAGGTGCAGTCCGGTTCCAGCGTGTCCGCCAATGGCGGCCGGGTGAACCGCCCGATCCGCTCGCGATAGGCCGCCCACCGCACCTCTTCCGGTACCACAGCCGGGTCCGCCGAATACTGCGCCGAGATCGCAAGGCAGCTCTTCGCCCGCAGTGCCCCGGCAAAGATCACCGCACCATAGCCGCCCATCGAATTGCCGAAGGTCACCGTCTCGGTGATCCCGTGATCCTCCCGGTACCGGCCGACCACGTCGAGGATCTCCTCGAAGATCCCCGGGTCGTTATACCAGCTCCGCAAGGTGTCCGACACGAACAGCACGTGGTTGCGCCCGTCCTGCCGGCTGCTCTTCACGAATTCCTCGGTCTGGTGTCGCGCCTCGGGTTTGCCGATCCCGGTGAACGACACCACCAGCCGCGGCTCTCGCCCCGCCAAGCTCGTGGCCTTCACCCGGTCGGACTGGTGGTACACCGCAAGCGGTGCGGTCGCCAAGCCGGTCATCTACTCGACCACCGACCTGTCCTTCTGATCGGCCACCGGCGCCGCGCCGGCCTCGATCCCGTGTTTTTCCAGCAGCGCCGCCAGGTAACTGCCCTCGGGCGGCACCCCGTCATGGCGGCGCGCGCAGAACCGCTTGATCGGCGCCCAGATATGGATGCAGCGCGTGTTGTCCGTCAGCTTCCGCTTCACCGCCATGGGCCGCTTGGCAAAGGCCCGGCGATTGGCGAAATGCACCGGGTAGTAAAAGTCGGTCGGCCGCGCGTGCTTGTCCTCGCCAGTCTCCTGCAGGAACGCGGTCACGCCCAGCGGCCCCCACACGCCCCACGGCATCTCCGACACGTGCATCGGGTCGCCCGCCTCGGCCCTTGCCTTGATCTCGTTCAGGAACCGCGGCGGAAGCCATTCCGGCACCGGGTACTCGTCCTTGGTAAACTCCAGCAGCCCGTTCAGCGCCGGCGAATCCTGCGGTAGCCGCAGGATGGCACCGTTGATCTGGCCCTTCTGCTTCTCCTCCGACCAGAACTCGTAGCCGTAGACATGGCTTTCCCCGCCCGGCAACGGCTTCACCGAATAGACATCGGTGTCGATATATATGATCTCCGGGTCCTTCGCGATCATGTGAAAGCGGAACAGGTCCGAGAACAGCGCCACGCTGCCGGTGCGGGCATGGATGTGGAAATCGTCCGTTTCCAGAACCTCCCGCCCGTCGCGCACCTCGACGCCCTCGGGGATGCCGCCAACCTCGCCATATGTGTAAAGGATCGTCCGGTGCCCCTGATCGACGAAAGACTTCAGGCACAGTTGCTCGAGCCACGTCAGCGACCCGCCAATCCACAACGCACCCACCGGGGGAAGTTCTGCCATTCCATTGCCTCGGGTTATCTTTTTTGGTTGCCCCAACTTCTAACCCACCCCCCGAATCGCATCAAGCGCGGCCTGACGCGTCGTCACGCCAAGTTTCCTCAAATCCACAGCACCGGCGCAGCCATTGCCGCATTGCGCCCTGCGCCCGCTCTGGTACTTCTAGGGATCATGGGCAACCGCCCCGCCAAGCAAGGAGCCGCCGCATGACAGATCGCCAGCCGAGAACCCTGCTCGGGACGGTCAAGGATGAAGGCCCCTACCTGCTGGAATGGATCTGTTACTACAAGCTGATCGGCTTCGACCGCATCGTCGTCGCCTCCAATGATTGCGAGGACGGCACCCGCCAGATGCTCGACTACCTCGACACCGTGGGCGAAATCACCCACCTCGAGAACAGCGGCCAGCGCGATGGCGAACATGCCGACCCCCAGAACCGCGCCTATGACAGGTTCTGGACCGACGAGACGATCAAGTCCTCCGACTGGGTCCTGGTGGCCGATGCCGACGAATTCCTCAATATCCACGCGGGCGACGGCACCCTCGATGCCCTGATCGAGGCCGTCGAGGCCCGCGCCGGCAAGCGGGTCGACATCATCTCGGCCACCTGGCGGGTCTTCGGCAATGCCGGCATCGTGCCCTTCGAAGATGAACCGGTCATCGCCCAGTTCACCCGCTCCGCCCCTCCGGGCACGAACAAGGTCCAGCGTTACACCGCCTTCAAGTCCATGTTCCGCCCCCACCCGGTGCGCAAGCTCGGCATCCACCGCCCCCGCCTCTCGCCCCGCTACCAGGAAGGGCGCGTGTCGCTCACATGGGTCAACGGCTCGGGCGACGAAATGCCGGAGCGCTTCCTTCAACAGGGCTGGCGCTCCTTCGAGGACAGCTATGGCGACGCGCTGGTCACCATGAACCACTACATGATCAAGTCGTCCGAAGCCTTCCTGATGAAACGCTACCGCGGCACCGCCAACAGCAACGACGACGAGCGCATAAATTTCCGCTATTTCGAGACCTTCAATGCCAACGATGTCGAGGACACCACCATCACCCGCCACGTCCCGGCGCTGAAATCCGCCATCGCGCGGCTCAAGGCCGACCATCCGCACCTTGCCCTGCTCCACGACCAGAGCCTTGCCTACCACCGGGCCAAGCTCGAAACCGCTCGGCAGGAACTTACCGCCAGCCGCCCGGATATCGCGGCAAGGCTCGGCCTTACCGCCTGAAGCTCCCACAAAGTCGGCGTTTTGCAAAAGACACGCCCAAGAATCGCCTTATAAATGCTTGTTGCCTGCTTTAGCGAGAGGTGGGACACTCCTGCCCGAGGCAGACGAAAGAACAGGTATCATGGCCTCCGATCGAAAAGAACGCTTCCTGATCGTCACCACGATGAAGAACGAAGCGCCCTTCATGCTGGAATGGATCGCGTATAACCGTGCCATCGGGTACGACGATTTCCTCATCTACACCAACGACTGCACCGACGGCACCGACGCCATCGCGAAGCGGCTCGAGGAAATGGGCCTTGCCGCCCATATCGACAACAACAACCGCCAGATCGGCCGCAAGGGGGCAGAGCTGTCGCCGCAACGCGCCGCCCTCCGGCTCGCGACCGACCACCCGCGCTACAAGGCCGCCGACTGGGTCATCTGCTCGGATGCCGACGAGTTCATGAATGTCCGCTCGGGCAGCACCCTGCCCGACCTCGTCGCCGCCTGCGGCCCGGCCGATGCCATCTCGGTCTGCTGGAAGCTCTTCGGCAACGGTCTGCACCGGCATTACGAAGACATCCCCCTCACCGAACAGTTCTTCTCCTGCGCGCCCGAAGACGGCTTCACCAATTTCCGCGGCGCTGGCATCAAGACCCTCTTCCGCAACAACGGCGCCTTTCACCGGATGGGCGTGCACCGGCCCAAGGTCAACGCCCCCCGCGCCCCCGACCCGGAAAAACCCTACGCCCACGTCACCTGGCGCGACGCGGGCGGCCAGCAGGTCGATGCCGACACGATCACCTGGCGCACATGGGCGGGCTTCTCCCACACCCACGCCCGGCTGCACCACTACGCCATCCGCTCCGCCGACAGCTTCCTCGTCAAGCGCGACCGCGGCCGCACCAATCACGTGCATGTCGACCAGGGCCGCGAATATTTCGACGCCATGAACACCAACCACACCCGCGACTATTCCGTCCTGCGCCACGTGCCGGGCATGTTGCGGGAACTGGTCAAGCTTCGCTCTGACCCGGTGCTCAACGAGCTGCACATGCAGGCCGTCGCGTGGCACCGGGAAAAGATCGCAGACATCAAGTCCCGCCCCGACTGGCGCGACTTCATCGAGATGGTCTATACCCATCCCGGCATCAAGCGCCCCGACCCCAGGGCGGCCAGCCAGCCCGAACCGGAACCGGAAGAAGAATTTGCCGACGACTGAGCGCATGAGCCCGATCAACGACATCCTGTCGAACTACCGCAATCGCCGGCACCTGCTGCAAACCATGCACCTGCCGGCGAAGCCCTATGGCGGGCCCGAATTCCTCTACATGAAGAACCACAAGGCGGCCTGCACCAACATCCTGACCCTGCTCATCACCCAGATGCACAACGCCCTCGGCGGCGATGCCGCGCCCGAGATCAGCATGGACGGCGTCCATAACCTGCCCACCGACTACCTGCGCGCCGGCGCCCGCGGCCTGACATGGGAAACGGCACAAGACGCCCTCACCGGCCCGGGCTGGTTCCGCTTCACCATGGTCCGCGACCCGCTCTCCCGCACGGTCTCGGCATGGTCCGACAAGCTGCAACCCGGCTCGAACCCGCGCCACCTGCGCGACCTGAACACGTATCTCGGCCGCCCCGCGGATACAGAGATCACCCTGCCCGCCTTCCTCGACCTGCTGGCCCAG
>Ga0189287_100325_pt1 | contig 12377 bp, 11 predicted proteins | sample UW86minimetaG_FD_130319 | JGI IMG/M metagenome (GOLD analysis project Ga0189287, IMG submission 130319) | Marine microbial communities from the Costa Rica Dome - UW86 mini metaG | ecosystem: Environmental > Aquatic > Marine > Oceanic > Photic zone | place: Costa Rica: the Eastern Pacific... | reverse complement strand
TCAAAGCCCCGAGATCCAGCGCCACCAGCCGCAGACCCTGCAGCGACTCCGGCACTTCACCCGCCACGATCCGCTGCGCCAGCAGCTCCGCAATCGCTGTTTTGCCAACACCGGGTTCACCGATGAGCACCGGATTGTTCTTGCTCCGGCGCGACAGCACCTTGATCAGGTTGCGAATTTCAGAATCACGACCGATCACAGGATCCAGGCTGCCTGCTTCCGCCTCTTCGGTGAGATCCCGCCCATAGGACTCCAAGGCCGTGGGGGGCTCCTGCAGAGGGGCCTCAGGGGCGGGCGACTGGGGAGTGACAGGCTCCGGCTCCGGCCCGCGCAGCGCACGGGAGGAGGAGGGAACGCGCGCCACCCGTTCACGGCGTGGCGCTTCCTGCTGCACCTCCGGCTGAGCCCGCGGCATCGAGCGCTCCTGAGGTGGAACGGAAGCCCCAGCACGTTGGTCCATCCCCCGTTGGATCAGCTGCTCCAGGGCATCGGCTGACAAACCAAAGCCGGCAAACAGATCAGCGCCGATCCGCGGATCGGCACCAATGGCCATCAACACTTCCGGCAGATCGATGACGTCGCCATTCCAGCGCCGACGGATGGCATCAGCCGAATCGAGCAGCTGTTCCAGGTCATCACCGATGAAGAGCTCATCGCTTCGCCCGGAGGGCTGATCAGCCAGCACATCCTCCAAGCGATCCAAGAGCGCATCGATGGGGAGAGGCAAGCGCTCCACCAGGCGGCGGCAGGAGGGATCGGTGAACAGCACCTGGATCAGGTGCTCCACATCCAACTGCCCATGGCGCCAGCGACGGGCAACGTCCTGACCACTGAGCAGCAGATCCCAGGCCGCGTCGCTGAAGCGATCCGGCTCATGGGTGAGGCTGCCGTTCAACGCTGGCGATGAAGTCATCCGGTTCTTCAGGCGTGGACTTTGGAGGACATCTCGATCAATTCCACCTTGTAGCCATCCGGATCCTCAACAAAGGCGATGACGGTGGTGCCGTGCTTCATCGGACCAGGTTCCCGCACCACACGACCACCTTTATCGGCAATGCGGGCGCAGGTGCTGTGGATGTCCTCCACCCCCAGCGCAATGTGGCCATAGCCATCCCCGAGGTTGTAGCTGTCGGTGTCCCAGTTGTGGGTGAGTTCCAGGACCGTGTGGTCGCTCTCCGACCCATAGCCAACAAACGCCAAGGTGAAGCGGCCGCTGGGGTAATCCTTTCGACGCAGAAGCTGCATGCCCAGGACCTCGGTGTAGAAGCCCAGAGACCGCTCCAGATCAGCGACCCGGAGCATGGTGTGAAGCATCCGCATGGGTGAGCGTCGTGCAGCGTGAACCTGCCGTCATTCTGGCCAGGTATGACCCGTCACAACACGAGAGAGAGGGGCGACCCATAAGATCCCCGGGTTAAGCGTCCGTCCCAACGTGATCGATTCCCTCGACCTCGTCATCGACACCATCGTGGCCCGAGAGGTGCTCGATTCCCGCGGCAACCCCACGGTTGAAGCCGAGGTTCTGCTCGAAGGAGGTGCCATGGGACGGGCCATCGTTCCCAGTGGTGCCAGCACCGGTGCCCACGAAGCCCACGAACTGCGTGACGGCGGTGACCGCTACATGGGCAAGGGTGTGGGCCAGGCCGTCAACCACATCGAAGAGCGGATCGCACCGGCCCTCTGCGGCCTTTCCGCCCTGGATCAGGCGGCTGTGGATGCCGCGATGCTGGAGCTGGACGGAAGCGACAACAAATCCAACCTGGGAGCCAACGCAATCCTGGCGGTGAGCATGGCCACCGCCCGCGCTGCTGCCAATGGGCTGGGGATTCCCCTCTACCGCTACCTCGGCGGCCCGATGGCCAACCTGCTGCCGGTGCCGTTGATGAACGTGATCAACGGTGGCGCCCATGCCGCCAACAGCCTGGACTTCCAGGAATTCATGCTGGTGCCCCACGGCGCTCCGAGCTTCCGCGAAGCCCTGCGGATGGGCACCGAGGTGTTCCACACGCTCAAGAAACTGCTCAGCGACAAGGGCATGAGTACCGCCGTTGGCGACGAAGGCGGCTTCGCGCCGGATCTGGGCAATGTGGAAGCCGGCGAAATCCTGGTGGAAGCGATCAGCAAGGCCGGCTACAAGCCCGGCGAACAGATCTCCCTGGCCCTGGACGTGGCCAGCACCGAATTCTTCGAGAACGGTCGTTATGCCTTCGATGGCGGCAGCTACACCAGCGCCGAGATGGTGGGCCAACTCGAGCAACTGGTGGAGAAATTCCCGATCGTTTCGATCGAAGACGGCCTGGCCGAAGACGACTGGGATGGCTGGAAACTGCTGACCGAGCGCCTCGGCGGCAAGGTGCAGCTGGTGGGTGACGACCTATTCGTGACCAACACCAAGCGGCTTCAACAGGGCATCGACAGCGCCACGGCCAACTCGATCCTGATCAAGGTGAACCAGATCGGTTCCCTCACCGAAACCCTCCAGGCCATCGACCTGGCAGGCCGCTCCGGTTACACCAGCGTGATCAGCCACCGCAGTGGCGAAACCGAAGACACCACCATCGCCGACCTCTCCGTCGCCACCCGCGCCGGACAGATCAAGACCGGCTCCCTCAGCCGTAGCGAGCGGGTCGCCAAGTACAACCAACTGCTTCGCATCGAAGACGAGCTGGGCAGCCAGGCCGTCTACGCCGGTGCTGTTGGCCAGGGCCCCCGCGGCAAGGCCTGATCTCAGGCCTCCGACGAACGTTCAACGGCTGGAACCGGGCAACTGCTCCAACCGTTGATCACGATGGATCTTGACCTGCATTCGGAACCAGCCCAAGCCCACCGGCACGGCAGCAGCAGCCGGAAGAAGTGACCAGAGCGGGCGGGCACTGGCACCCACAATGGCGGTGGCCAAAGCCAGGCATCCGAGCAACACCGATTGGCCGATCGATTGCTGGGCCAGGGCCATCCGGCGGAACTGACGGTCCGATTCGCCCAGCCGCACCTGGAGCTGAAGATCGCCCTGCTCCAGGCGTTCGAGACTTTCATCCAAGCGCCGCGGGAAGGCCGCAGCGCGGCTGCTGAGGGCCCCGACCTGACGGCCGAGTTCGTTGAACAGATCGTTGCTGCCGGCGCCGCTGGAGGTCATGAGTGGAAGGAGATAAGGCTTGGCGATCGCCACCAAGCTAAAAGCGGGATCAAGGCTGCGGCCAACACCCTCAAAGGTGGACAAAGCCCGCATCACAAAGATCAGCTCAACCGGCAGACGAAAGGGCTGGCCATAGACCAGGTCGTAGAGATCGCCGGAGAGTTTGTCGATCACGTTGGCCGTGAAGGGTGGGGTGAGGGCCTCCTGCAGCATCAGCCGCACGAGACGGCGCACCGGACCAACATCAATGCCACCGGAGATCACACCAGCCGCCTGCATCTCCTCCACCAATGCCGCTGAATCCCTCGCAGCAGCAGCGCGGACCATAGCTCCCAGACGTCGACGCAAGCCGTCCGACAACAACCCCATCATCCCGAAGTCGTAGTAGATGAGTGCGCCATCACTGGCGACGGCGAGGTTGCCGGGATGGGGGTCGGCATGGAAGAAACCAAACCTCACCAACTGCTTGAGATAACTGGCTGCACCCACCTCAGCCACCGCGGCCGGATCAACGCCGGCTTCGAGCAATGCCTCACGGTCGTTGACCTTGATACCGGGCAGGTAGTCGAGGCACAGCACACGGCGCGTGCTCAACTCCCAGACCACACCGGGGATCCTGATGCGTTCGTCGTCCAGAAATTGCTGACGGAAACGAGCGGCGTACTGCGCCTCAACGCGGAAATCGAGCTCACGCAGCAGCACACGTCGACATTCCCGTGCCATCGCCGGCCAATCACGACCACGCCCCCAACTGGGATTGCGTTGCAGCACAGCTGCCACCTGCTGCATCACCTCCAGATCAAGGCGAAACAGGCGATCGAGCCCAGGGCGCTGCACCTTGAGCACCACCTGCCGGCCACTGCGCAGGCTGGCGCGATGCACCTGGGCCAGCGAGGCTGCACCCAGGGGTTCGGGATCCAGATCGATCACCTCGGCACAGCGCGGCCCCAGCTCTCGCTCGAGCACGGTCTGCACCTGATCAAAACTGAAGGCCGGAACGCTGTCCTGCAGCGCTGCCAGCTCGGCCACCCAGCCCGCGGGGAGGATGTCTGGGCGGGCGGAGAGCAGTTGCCCCAGCTTGATGAAGGCGGAGCCCAGAGACAGCAACTCAGCCGTCAACCAACGGGCTCGCTGTTGCTGACGGCGGGCACGACGCTCGGCGGTGACACCGCCGCGGTAGGTCCAGGACTGGCCATCCCACCAAAGCAGCAGCAGCAGCGTCAGGACAGCGCGCCAGATGCGGAGCGCTCGCAGCAGGCCGAGCATCAGGGGCGTGCCTCGATCGCTTGGCTCAGATCAGCCACCGTGGCCCGAAGACGATCGATCACCGCCTGTGGGTTGTCCGACGGTTCCGACGTCGACGCCCCATCTGTGCTCACCGTGACCTGATCACCCCGTTCAATCCGTTCCGCTTCGGCACGCACCTCGTCCTGAAACAGATCCCACTCCTGGCGCAGCCGTTGCGGGGCGTCTTGCGCCAGCACCGCCAACTCCGCTGCAGCGTCTGCAAAGCCGTGACCAAGGCGCGCATTAATGCGGTTCACCGTGGCGCGAATCAAGGCCTCCGACGAGCCCATGGACCGATTGCAGACAGCTTCAACTGTGGCAGATCCAACCGGAGATCAGGGCTGAGGCGGAGTCACGGGCTCAATGACTTCGAAAAAGGCTTCCGCGCCCGGAGGCAGCACAACAGGTTCCGGCTCAGCCACCAGCACCGGTGAATCACCGCCTGGAACAACCACAGCAGGCATCACCTCGCTGGACTCCCCAGGAAGCGCCAGGGAATCGGCATTGCTGTCATCGAGCTCGAGCTCAGGCTCCTGGGCGGATGAGGGGGCGGGTCCGTTGTCGTCCTCAACCTCCGGGGAAATGGTCTGGGGGTCTGACCAGGCGGGGGCCGTCCAGACAGGGGGTTCGGGCGTCTGCAGGGCCACAGGGGGCTTGGGCATCTCCTTGACCGCTGGCTGGGCGGGGCGGCTTGCAGCCTCGGCAGCTTCTAGGGCTGTGACATCCACTTGCAGGGATGAATCGTCGTCACTGAACCGAGCCCGAATCTCCTGCAGGGAATCCCCTGGAAACGCGAGCGGTGTGAAAGCCTCAGGAACAGGGTCCTCAGCATTGGTCTGCCGCGTCAGCACCCGCTCGGTGATGCCGTAACCAAGGGCGAAACAACAACCAGCCACCAGGGGCCCCACCCAGAAACGTGCCTTGGCCTCAACGGGAGCGTCAGGGGAGCTGGGATGGTCCACGGATAGGTCTGACGGAGACTCGGATTGTGACAGGAATTCAGAACAGAAGCTTCAGGTGGTGTAGTCGGCGTTGATGCGCACGTACTGATCCGACAGGTCACATCCCCAGGCCTGACCAGAGCCGGAACCATGCCCCAGGCCGAGGCGAATCGGAACTTTCTCCTGCCGCAGAACGTTGCTGGCTGCAGCGCGATCAAAGGCCACGGGTTGACCGGCCGCCATCAATTGATGGGGACCAATCCAAAGAGCAACCGCATCCGGATCGAAGGACACACCAGAGCGACCCGCGGCCGCCACGATCCGCCCCCAGTTCGGATCCCGGCCATGGACTGCGGTCTTCACCAGGGACGAACCACAGACCGTGCGCGCCACCTGCAACGCCGCGGCCTCGTCAACCGCACCCTCCACCTGCACTTCGATCAGACAGGTCGCCCCTTCGCCATCCCGGGCAATGGCCTGGGCCAGCTGTTGCATGGCCTGGGTGAGGCCCTGTTCCAGAACGGCATGATGCTGTTGGGCCAGCGCTGGGCCTGCCGCGAAGGCCAGCACGGTGTCGTTGGCGCTGGTGTCTCCATCCACGGTGATGGCGTTGAAGGAACGCTGCACCGCACGTCGCACCATCTCCTGCCAAACGCCTGCATCGACGCCGGCATCACAACTGAAGAAGCCGAGCATCGTGGCCATGTCGGGATGAATCATTCCCGAGCCTTTGGCCATCCCTCCGATGCGCACCCGGCGCCCCTCCAGTTCCAGTTCTAGCGCCACCTGCTTGTCCACCAGATCGGTGGTGAGGATGGCGTTGGCCGCAGCATCACCCCCCGCGTCATCCAAGGCCTCCATCAAAGGAGCCAACCCAGCCAGAAGGGTGGGCATCGGAATCGGCACACCAATCACTCCGGTGGAGCAGATCAACACCGACTCCGCATCGACGCCAAGCTGATCGGCCAGCACCTGGGTGGCGCGCTGACTGTCGACCAGACCGCGATCGCCGGTGCAGGCATTGGCCTGACCGGAATTGATCAACACGGCACGGGCCTGGCCGGCAGTACTGGCAAGGCGATCACGGCAGAGGTCAACACAGGCCGCCCGCACCACGGAGGTGGTGAAGGTGCCGGCACAAACGGCCGTCACCGGTGCCAACACCAGCGCCAGATCAGGCTTACCTGAGGGCTTGAGACCGGCAACGATGCCAGCGGCCTGGAACCCATTCGGTGCCGTCACACCACCCTGGATCGGTTGCCAAGAAGAAGCCATCGCCACCGCTGATCCGCCGCGAGACACTGGGTGCATCCTGCTCCGACACCATGGCGCCTGGCGAGCCGTTCTCGCAACGACGCATCGGACTCACGGGCGGGATCGCAAGCGGCAAGAGCAGCGTGGGCCATTGGTTGGCGCAGCAAGGTCTGCCGGTGTTGGATGCGGATCAATTCGCCCGAGAGGCCCTCGCACCCGGTCGCCCGGCCACGACCAGCGTGATGCAGCGGTACGGCGCTGGAGTCCAGGCTGAAGAGGGCGCAGCCGTCGACCGCGCTGCCCTGGGTCGGATCGTGTTCCAGGACCCCGCGGAACGGCGGTGGCTCGAGCAACTGGTTCACCCGATCGTGCGGGAGCGCTTCGACCAAGAACTCAGCCTCCATGCCAAGGCACCAGCCGTTGTGCTGATGATTCCGCTGTTGTTCGAAGCGGGGCTGGAGTCAATCTGCAGCGAAATCTGGCTGGTCGACTGCGATGCATCCCAGCAGCTCGAGCGCTTGATCGCGCGGGACGGGCTGAGCCCTGACGCCGCTCAAGCCCGCATTGCCGCCCAATGGCCCCTGAGCCGCAAACGTGGCTTGTCAGATCACGTTCTTGCCAATCGAGGCCAACCCGGCGCCTGGAAAACCCAGGCCATGGGTCTGCTCAACACAACGGGGGCAGCAGATCCCGGTTAGCCGTTCCTCCCGAAGTCGGCACGGAACCACTTGGTGATCACCCATTTGTGGCCCGCCTCCACCGGCAAGGCCTCATGCAGCGTGAAGGGGTTGGGAGTGCCATCGGCCTGGAGGTTGTTCCAGGCCAACGCCATTCCAGGCACAGGCGTGAACGAGCGCCCCAGGCGGCGGAACAACGTCTCTCCACCCCGCTCCACAGGGTTGAGATAAACCATCACCGTCCACGTGCGTTGCCCGCCACTGTGGGTGTGAGTGGGGTATTCCTCCGTCCCCGGAGTAAACCAATCCGTGTGTTCCTTGAAGTATTCGCCGGGGTCGTAGCGCTGCCCCTGAATCGGTTCCGAGAGCCGCGGATCCACGCCGAACAAGGCCGCAAAGCGCTGATCAAGGCTCGCCGCCAGCTGGGGATGGTTTTGGCGCAAATGACAGGTGCGACTGGTGCGGTAATCGCTTCTGCCGCGGGTCACCGTTGACGGCTGCAGTGACGCGTTGATGGCGTCGATCACCTGCTCGCATTCCTCGTGGCTGAGCAGCCCTGGCAGCTCATAGACCTGGGCCAGCGATGTATCCAGCCGCCAGGCGCGAGGCCGGTGCTCTGGCCGGGTGAGGGGGGCCTCGAACCAAGCAAGCCAATCGGGCGATGGTGGGTCCGTGGTTGTAAGCCCAAGGGACGACGATTCGAGAACTGCCGCAATCGCCTCTCGCGCAAACCCCTGGTCGAGGGCCCGCTGCATCAAGCCTTCAGGATCACAGCCGCGATCCAGGTTCTGCAGCAGCCATTCCTTCCATGCATCGGGAATGGCTGCCGCTCCGCTCATCAACCCTTGAGCTTCTTGCTCAGAATCTGGTTGGCGAGCTTGGGATCCGCCTTACCGCCGGTCTTCTTCATCAACTGTCCAACGAAGAAGCCTTGCAGCTTGGTCTTGCCGCCTCGGAAGGCCTCCACCTCATCGGGGTGGGCCCCCAAGAGCTCATCAACAATGGCTTCGATCGCCGCCGGATCGCTGATCATGCCGAGACCGCGCTCGTCGACAATCGCCTTGGGTGAGCCGCCTTTCTCAAGCAGCTCCGGAAGGATCTCTTTGGCGATCTTGCCGCTGATCTTGCCGCCATCGATCAGTTGGACCATCTCGGCCAACTGCTCCGGCCGGAAGGGCAGTTCGGCATAGCTGAGCCGATTGCTGTTCACGTGGGCGGCGATGTCGCCGGTAATCCAGTTCGCCGCAAGCTTGGCGTCAGCGCCGGCACCCACCACGGCCTCGAAATAGTCGGCCATCGGTCGCTCATCGGTGAGTACTCGTGCGTCGTATTGGGAGAGACCCAGATCATCGGCATAGCGATGCCGCTTGACAGCCGGAAGCTCAGGCAATTCAGCGCGCCAGGACTCCCGCTGATCCGCGCTCACCTCAATCGGGCCGAGGTCGGGATCCGGGAAGTAGCGGTAATCGCTGGCGCCTTCCTTGCTGCGCATGCTCTTGGTGAGCTGCTTGCCCTCATCCCAGAGGCGGGTCTCCTGAACGATCGGCTCACCGGTTTCGTAGGCCTTGATCTGACGCTTGATCTCGTACTCGCAGGCCTTTTGGATGGCCGAGAACGAGTTCATGTTCTTGATCTCCACCTTCGTGCCGAAGGGCGCATCCGGCCCCCGTCGCACGGAGATGTTGACGTCGCAACGCAGGGATCCCTCCTGCATGTTGCCGTCACTCACCCCCAGATACCGCATGATCCGGCGGATCTCCGAGGCGTACTCCGCCGCTTCACGGCCGGTGCGCAGGTCCGGCTTGCTGACGATTTCCGCCAAGGCCACACCGGCCCGGTTGTAGTCCACGAGCGAATGGGTGGAACCCGCCAGGCGGTCACTGCCGGCATGCACCAACTTGCCGGCGTCCTCCTCCATGTGCAGTCGTTCGATGCCGATTTTCTTGAGATAGGTGTCCTTTCCCTTCTCCGCCACTTCCACCTCGATCCAGCCCTCCTCGGCGATCGGCTGGTCGTACTGGGAGATCTGGTAGTTCTTCGGCAGATCTGGATAGAAGTACTGCTTGCGGTCGAACTTGCTGTGTTCGGCGATGTTGAGGTTCAGCGCCATCGCTGCCTTCACGGCGTACTCGAGCACCTTCTGGTTCAGCACCGGCAATGTGCCGGGCAGACCGCACACCACCGGGTCGATGTGGGTGTTGGGGTCATCACCAAAGGTGGTGGACGCTGCCGTGAAAATTTTGCTGTCCGTTCCCAGCTGCACGTGGGTCTCGAGACCGATTACGGCCTCCCAGGCCGGTTGGGTTGCTGCGTCGGCCATGCGCCCGTGATGTGAAGCAGATTCCGGGATCCTATGGAATCAGGATGAAGCCCACTCCTGACACCATGACCAGCAAGGGCCTTTCTTGCGCATGACTGCCGCCTCTGCCTCAGCCGTCTGTGTTTTGGGCGGGGGACTGATGGGCTTAGCCGTTGCCCATCAGCTGGCCCGTCGCGATCAGAGCGTGACCGTGATCAGCCGCCGCCGCAGCGAAGCGGCAGGCTTTGTGGCTGCAGGGATGCTGGCGCCCCATGCCGAAGGCTTGAGCGGCAACCTGTTGGAGCTGGGTCAAGCCAGCCTCGCGCTGATCCCCCGCTGGGTGGCGCAGATCGAGGCGGACAGCGGCCTGAGCTGCGGCCTGCGCACCAGCGGCATCGTGGTGCCGTTCCGAACAGCGACCGAGCGGGACGCTTACCCCACCGCCAGCCTTGGGCAAACCCTGGACCGCACCGGCCTTGAGCGGGAAGTCCCAGGCTTGGGGCCGGAGTGGAGCACCGGGCTGCTGTTCGAGCAGGACGGCCAGATCGACAACCGCAGGCAGTTGATGCGGGCCCTGGAGCGGGCCTGCGTGTCCCTGGGCGTGCAGTTCATGGAAGGGGCCGAAGTGCTTGATCTGGAGCGGGAGTCCGCCGGACAGCTCTGCGGCATCCATCTGCGCAGCGCCGAAGGAGAACAGCAGCAACTGCGCTGCCAGCAAGCGGTGCTCTGCAGTGGCGCCTGGAGCCAACAACTGGTGCCGCAACTGCCCGTGTTCCCGGTGAAAGGGCAGATGCTGTCGCTGCAGGGTCCGCGGGAGGCACTGAAGCGAGTGATCTTCGGCCCCGGCACCTATCTGGTTCCACGCGAAGACGGATTGATCGTTGTGGGGGCCACCAGCGAACGGGAGGCCGGATTTGCCGAAGGCCTCACCCCCGATGGCCAGAAACAACTGCAGGCGGGCATCGCCAGCCTGCTGCCAACAGCGGCCACATGGCCCCCGATGGAGCGTTGGTGGGGGTTCCGGCCCTGCACGCCCGATGAAGGCCCCTTGCTCGGCCCTGGTCCGCTACCCGGTTTATGGCTGGCCTGTGGGCATCACCGCAATGGCGTTCTGCTTGCCGCCATCACGGCTGAGCTCACGGCCGGCGGCGTCATGAAAAAAGCCCCCAACGCCGCCGAAGAGGCGTTGTTGGGGGCATTCCGCTGGAACCGGTTCGAAAACTGAGCGATCAGCCTTCGACGCGCCACTCCTGATCGGAAGGAGACCAGTCGTTCAGCTCAGAGGCTTCAAACCAGAGGCCGATCTCGAAGGCAGCGGTTTCCGCAGCATCGGAACCGTGGATGACGTTGCGGCCGATGTTGACGGCCAGATCGCCACGAATGGTACCGGGCTCAGCCTCGAGAGGCTTGGTCGCACCGATCAGCTTGCGGGCACTGGCGATCACACCATCGCCTTCCCAGACCATGGCCACCACAGGGCCGGAGGTGATGAAATCGACCAGACCAGCAAAGAAGGGACGCTCCTTATGGACGCCGTAGTGCTGCTCAGCCAGGGCGCGGCTGGGGGTGATCTGCTTCAGACCCACCAGCTTGAAGCCCTTGCGCTCAAAGCGGCCGAGGATCTCGCCCACCAGGCCGCGCTGGACGCCGTCGGGCTTGATGGCGATGAACGTGCGTTCGGCCATGGATTGGTGTGAAGTAAAAGCGCCGCCATCGTCAGTGCTGGCCACCCCGCTTGGCAAGCACAGGCCTTGGGCAGTGAAGGGAATGTCCCTAGATTCCGGCCATTCATTTCAAGCAGACGCAGGTGTCAGACAGCGAACACTGGTCGATTCAGGACAGTGCTGCGCTGTACGGCCTCGACCGCTGGGGCGATCCGTATTTCTCCATCAATGGGCGCGGCCACATCAGCGTTCAACCTCAAGGGGATCGCGGCGGCAGCCTGGACCTGGTGGATCTGGTGTCGGAGCTGAAAAGCCGCAACCTGGCGCTGCCGTTGCTGATTCGCTTCGACGACATCCTCGAAGACCGTTTGGAGCGGCTCCACGCCGCCTTTGAACGCGCCATCGCGCAGTACAGCTACCCCGGCCGGTATCAAGGCGTCTTCCCGGTGAAGTGCAACCAGCAACGCCACGTGGTGGAGGAGTTGGTGAGCTGCGGCAAGCGCTGGAACTTCGGGCTGGAAGCGGGCAGCAAAGCGGAACTGCTGATCGCCCTCTCTCTGCTGGACGACCCCGAGGCGTTGTTGATCTGCAACGGCTACAAGGATCGGCTCTACATCGAGACAGCGATCCTGGCGCGACGTCTTGGACGGCAACCGGTGGTGGTGATTGAACAGCCGGATGAAGTCGACCGAATTATCGAAGCCAGCAAAAGCCTGGGAGCAGCGCCCTACATCGGTGTGCGGGCCAAGCTCTCCAGCCGCAGCACGGGGCGTTGGGGCAGCTCCGTCGGCGACAAGGCCAAATTCGGCCTTTCGATTCCCGAGTTGCTCGCCACAGTGGAGCGGCTGCGGGAGAACAACCTGCTCCCCGATCTGCGCCTGCTGCACTTCCACATCGGCAGCCAGATCAACGACATCGCCGTGCTCAAAGACGCCCTCCAGGAAGCGGGGCAGATCTACGTGGAGCTCACCCGACTGGGGGCTCCGATGGGGTTCCTGGATGTGGGTGGTGGACTCGGCATCGACTACGACGGCAGCCGCACCGCATCAGCAGCATCCACGAACTACTCGCTGCAGAACTACGCCAACGACGTTGTGGCCACGGTGCGGGAATGCTGCGAAC
>Ga0189287_100324_pt1 | contig 12434 bp, 14 predicted proteins | sample UW86minimetaG_FD_130319 | JGI IMG/M metagenome (GOLD analysis project Ga0189287, IMG submission 130319) | Marine microbial communities from the Costa Rica Dome - UW86 mini metaG | ecosystem: Environmental > Aquatic > Marine > Oceanic > Photic zone | place: Costa Rica: the Eastern Pacific... | reverse complement strand
TTTAAGCCGATTTTATTCGTGAAATCATTCGGGACGTTACTCATTTAAGGATATCCCCGATGAACGCGCGCATGTTAACTCGCAATATTGTTATCGGTACGCGACGAACAACGGTTCGTCTTGAGGCTGCAATATGGGAGGCGCTAGATGATTTGTGTGTTCGAGAACGCTTGTCGCGCCACGACCTCTGTACCCAGATAGAGGCTGATCGTGATGGCGTGAACCGGGCTCAGGCGGTTCGGTCTGTCGTCATGAACTACTTCAGGCTTTCCCTGAAAGGTGGAGAGGCCGGACATGGCACACTCCACGCTGCACTTAAATATGAAAATAATATTGCCGGTTAATCTGCTTCTTCCGGTTTGTAAAAGTTTGGCCAGCGACGCTTGACGACCGGGCTGGACGCTGCGAGTGCGTGACAGGTATCCAATGTTGAAGGCTTTGCGCCATCGCCAGGTTCATTCTCCCGCTTCCGGCGGGCAGGGATCACGGCTTGAAAGGCAGTTACTGGTAAAGGTCCAAGAACCAAATCAGAAATGTGCGTGCATCCTTTGATACGGCCCAATCGCTCAAACACGTTTTTGCGCCATCCCGGGCCAATTTTTAGCCCGGCAAGCTGAGCATATGCAGACGTGATGTTCCCACACATATTAAATGGCCCGGCCTCAGTCACGGCTTCGGCAGATTGCACGACCAAGTCTTCATCAACGGTTAGACGCACACGCATTTGGTGAACGGGTTCGCCTGCGGCAACACCATCTCTATCAATATTGTCGAATGTGTAGGACTTGGTATCAGTGATAATGCCTTCGATATCCCAAAGTTCATCGTCTCGTTGATAGGCATCGCACTTAATGGTGCGGGTATGGATATGGCGTCTGGGCGCGGCTTTGGAAAGCGGCATAAAATACTCCTGTTTCTACTCCCTCAACATTTCGCTTTTGCCAGCGGATTGTGCAAGTGATATATTCACCAAACAAACGTTAGTTTAAGGAATGTTATGGACGGCACGTCAACACCAGAAGCAACGTCAAACGGGCATCAGCCACGAAGCAATAATAGGCGAGCAGATATCCTTGATGCGGCTGCTAAGCAGTTTCGTCATCAGGGTTATGCTGCAACAACAATGCGTGATATCGCGCGTGATGCGGATATGTTAGCAGGCTCGTTATATTATCATTTTCCATCTAAATCTGAATTGCTGCTGGCTGTGCATCAAGAGGGTGTCAGACGCATTGCCGAAGCTGTCGATCAGGCGGTTGGTCCAGGCGATGCCGCTATCGACCCATGGCTACGTCTTGAATATGGGCTTATCGCACATCTTGAAAGTTTGTTGAGCGCGGGAGATTACGCACAAGTCGTCATCCGTGATTTGCCAACGGATGAACCTGCGTTGAAGGCCAAACTTGTCGCCCTTCGGGACAGTTATGAAGATCGTTTTCGGTTTCTTGTCGACGCATTGCCATTGGGTAAAGGACAAGATGCAGGCTGGATCAGATTAATGCTCCTGGGGGCGGCGAATTGGTCAAAAATGTGGTTTCGCGAGGATGGTGCAAGTCCGGCCGACATCGCAAGAAACTTTATCCGCATTATACGCACGTCGAACGAAATGGAGATTTCGCCATGAGCATATCGGCTGAAACAGAAACAACAGAAATGTCGCCACAGATCGCTGCGCTATCGCGTCCGCCAAAGGTCATGGTGACCAAGATCGGCCTTGATGGGCATGACCGGGGATCAAGACTGGTGGCTTCTTTTTTGCGCGATGCTGGCATGGAGGTGATTTACACAGGACCATGGCAGCAGGTTGCGACGGTTGTAAATCAGGCTGCTCAGGAAGACGTGGACTGCATTGGTGTAAGCTCGTTGGCGACAGATCATCTTTTGGTGCCAAAGCTGATGGCCGCACTTCGCGAGGCCGGGCTTGAAGATACGATAGTTATCGTCGGTGGCATTGTGCCAGATGAGGATGAAAAAATGCTCAAGGAAGAAGGAGTTGCTGCCGTGTTCCATCCTGGAAGTTCTCGGGCTGAAATTGTCGACAGCATTGCTGAACTCATCATCAAACGACGCCAAGAGATGGGAGAATAATGATGGCAAATGACGGCAAAAACACAACGCTGGGTCAGGATTTTGAAGCCGCGCGTGACGAGTGGAAAAATGCCTACGAACAGCAACTCCCGAACGAAGAAAAACGACAAAACCGCTCAGGAATTGAAGTTAAGCCGCTGTATACGCCAGAGGATTGGTCGCCAGATGGGTATATGCCCGACCTGGGGTTTCCTGGAGATGCGCCATATACCCGGGGTATTTATCCGACAATGCATCGTGGTCGCTCATGGACGCAACGACAGCTGATTGGCCTGGCGACACCGGAAGATTACAACGCGAGGATGCGTCGCATCGTTGATAGTGGTGCTACAGCGCTCAGCATGATTCCCTGTAACTCGGTATATCGCGGGTTTGATATCGATGAGGTCGATATCGAGATTCTTGGCACGTGTGGCACGACAATTAACACTGTTGAAGACATGGAAACCTGTTTGGCGGGAGTGCCGATCGGCGACATGTCGATAGCTTTAAATGATCCATCACCGTTCACGCTCCTCGCATTTTTGCTGAGTGTTGCGAAACGTCGAGATGTTTCGTGGGACCGTATCTCGGGGACATCTAACCAGAGTGATTATATTTCTCACTATGTTGCGAACCACATGTTTTTTCGTCTGGCACTAGGCGGTGCGCGTCGGGTGTTTGTCGATCATGTCCAATTTGCAAACGAGCGATTGCCAAGATGGAACCCGGTATCCGTTGTCGGGCAACATATGCAGCAATCAGGCGCGACACCGGCCGAAGCAATGGCATTTACGCTGGCCTCGGCAATTCAGTATGCAGAGGACTGCCAGGCTCGTGGTCTGGATGTCGATGCGTTCTTGCCCCGATTTACGTTTTTCTTCGATATTTCAATCAGCTTCTTTGAGGAGATTGCCAAGTTTCGGGCGGGGCGTCGTATTTGGGCACGCCTTGCCAAGGAACGTCTGGGCGCTAAGGACCCTCGTGCGTGGCGCTTTAAATTTCATGCGCAAACATCAGGGGTGGACCTGACACGGCAACAACCATTGAACAATATTGCCAGAACGACGACACAGGCCATCGCAGGTATTCTGGGTGGACTTCAGTCAATGCATACAGACGCTTATGACGAGGTGCTGTCTACGCCAACAGAAGCGGCGGCAAAAATCGCCATTCAGACACAGAATATTCTCCGGGAAGAAGCCGGTTTGACAGATGTTATTGATCCGCTTGGGGGCTCTTATTACGTCGAAGCCATGACAGATCAGATGGAGGAAAAAATACTTGCTGCCTTTGATGAAATTGAAGCTGCAGGTGGCATGTTCAATGCGGTGGCAAATGGATTGGTGCAAGATAAATTGGGGGAGTCTTCGCTTGAGTTCCAGCGCCGGGTTGAAAGTGGACAGCAGACAATTGTGGGCGTGAATGCCTATCAAGACGACGAGCCGGTGCCCGTGACCCCACTTGAGCGTCCAGATCGCATAGCCATGGAAGCGCAACTTGGCAAACTAAAGCAGTTTAAGGCAGATCGATCTCATGCAGATGTTGAGCGTGCGCTGGCTTCTTTGGCGCGTGCTTGTGAAGACGAAACAGATAATATCTTTGGCCGTCTTGTTGATGCAGCAGATGCAGGTGCCACGCATGGCGAAATCTGCGCGTGTCTGCGGGCTGAGCTCGGCTTTGGCCAGCCGTTGATTGCCGCATGAGCAAGTCGGATGCGCACGATCAACTGAAGACACTGCTGGGGCGTGACAATTTTGCCAAAAACCTTGGGATAGAGCTTATTGAAGCTGGTGTAGGGCGCGCTGCTGTCAAAATGTGTGTAAACACGAATCAGTTGAACTTTATGGGGTGGGCGCACGGCGGCGTCATCTTCTCCCTTGCTGATACAGCATTTGGCTTAGCGTCAAATTCTCATGACAAGGCGTCTGTTGGTATCGATGCGCACATGGCTTATTTATCGGGAGTTCGCGAGGGTGATATCATCGAAGCACGCGCATTCGAGATTAGCCGAACTCGGCGCAAAGCGGTCTACAGGATAGATGTCCACCGTCCGTCAGATGATACGGCGATTGCGGCTTTTACGGGGACCGTTTACGTGACGGACCAGATGCTTGAGTAGTCGTTTAATCTATGATGATGCTCGGCGTCGTTCTCGGTAGATCGTATATAGGCCACTTCCCACAACAATGACGGCACCAATCACTGTCCAGAAGTCGGGTAAGCTATCGAAGAAGATGTACCCGACAATCGTTGCAAACACGAGCAAGGTATAATTGAAGGGCTGCAAAGTAGACGCTGGGGCTGCTTCAAGTGCCTTGATCAAAAGAAGATGTCCGATCGCTGCTGAGATGGATAAGGCGAATAACCAGCCCCAATCCGAAAGCGTCGGCGTTTGCCAAAAGAATGGTCCAATCGCGGTGAGCACCACAACACCAACAACAGCCATGTAGACGGTGGACGTCTCGCCGTCATCGTAACGCGATACCAGTCGCGTCATCACATTATAGCCCGCAAACATCAAGGCAGTGACCAACGCAAGTAAGGCCGCGGGTTGGATCGCAGTAAGGCCTGGCCTTAAAATGACTAGGACACCAAGAAAACCGATAAAAACAGCGCCCCAACGCCTTATGCCAACGGGCTCTTTGAGAAAGATCGCGGCAATTGCTGTGACCATCAATGGAAATGTCGCCAACAGTGCGTGCATTTCAGCCAATGACAGATATCTAATCGTGACAATAAACATCCCAATTTCGGCAAGAATTAGTAATGATCTGCATATCTGAAGCCAGGGTACCTCGCTCTTAAGGCATTCGCGAAGTGGCCTCTTTCGTGCACAAAGGGCCAGCGCAAAAAATACATAGAAAACGTATCTTACCCAGAGGATCTGGGGCGCGGAATATGTGACAGCAAGGGATTTGGTCACTGCATCTTGCAGCGAAAAGATAAACATCGCTGAAACCACCAAAGTGATACCTAGCGTTGCATTATCTTGATGATCAGGGCTTTGCATGCATGCGAATTACGGCTTTTTCAACAAGAATGAAAGCTATTAAGCTTTGCTGATTTTGACTGTCAGCTATGCGCCGTATCGATCACCAAAGACAAAGGCCTCTGTTTCCCTGATGCTTTCTTCAAGTGATTCTTTAACGGAATTGAATAGATCGCGGACGGACACGACGGCAATACACGTGCCATCTTCAACAACCGGCAAGTGTCGATAATTCCGCGTTTGCATCAATTCCAAGGCATCTGATGCACTATCGCCAGGCGCAAGTGTGTCTGGGTTCGGTGTCATGATTTCAGCAATTTTGGTTGTATTTGGATCTAATCCGCCGGCGGTGCCACGAAACACGACGTCACGCTCTGTGACAATGCCACTAAGCTTTCCAGCACTGTCGACCACAATGAGCGCGGCTATTTTTCGGTCCCGCATGAGCGTTGCCGCAGCGATTACGGTATCTTCTGCTGTGACGCTCGCGACGTCAGTTGGCTGCACGATATCTGGAACAATTTTTCGCTGCATTTTTGCCTCCCAAAAGCCGATCTTTTTTATAGTTCGGCGAAAAAATAAACCCACCCTTAGGATAAGTGTACGCTACCTCGTGTTTTAGTTGAAGAGGAAAAACTGATGGGCAATTTGACCAGAGGAATACTTAGCCCAAAGAATGTGCGCGATTAAGCTGAATTCGCTTGGGTGTTGAGGAAATTCGCGACGATTTCATTCACGTGATCGGGGTATTCCCAAAGCGGAAATCCTCCACCATTCGCGATAATTGCCCGAGCAACGTTTGGCAATTGCTGAGCCAAAGCTTCGGCAACAGCAAAAAATTCAGCCATATCGTGCTCACCATTCATGATCAGCGTTGGCACGTTCAATGATTTTAATTGTTGGTCAATTGGATCTAATGGCCGGGTAACCAACCCACTGTCCATCCAAGGCTGCCCGGAAAACTCGTTAATCATCTCCAATTGTTCCTGGGCGCGGCAAACATCTGGGTTTTGGCGCATGACATCAAACCAAGGACCCTCATTCCACCAGATATGTCGAGCAGCTTCTATCCCCTGAGTCTGGGCGGTGCTGGATACGCGAGCAAGTAAATCGGCGACGGCAGGAATCACTCTTCCAGGATACACCGGGCCTTCCAAAATCAAGCTCTGAAAAATGTTCGGTTTCTTACACGCAAGAATGAGCCCAGCACTGGCACCAAGATGGGTGCCCCAGAAATTGCAGTTAAGGACGTTTGCATGTCTAAGGCATTGTTCAATATGTTCTGCAAACTCAGTCATCCCGTACGGGCCAGGTATCTCTGATGCAGCCCCATGGCCAGGCAAATCGATCAATATAATATTGTATGAGTCCTGGAAAAAAGCGATTTGCCGATCAAATAATCCTTGGTTTTGAGACACGCCATGGATCATGGCAATCCAGGGCGACTCTTCATCCGCGCTCTGAATTAAGGTGTATGAAGTGTTGTCCGAAAGATCCATGTCATTACCAGAATTGAATTATGATATGTTCGTGGCCTCTGAATTTTCATCATCAGGATCAACAGGAGGTGTCACACGAATACGCGTGATCTGATTGCTTTGCCGCCCCACAATATCAAATCGAAAATCATGAAACATGAAGCATTGCCCGACTTCTGGAATGCGACGGGACTCATGCAGAACCAAGCCAGCGATGGTCGCAGCTTCTTCGTCAGGAAGATCCCATTCAAATTCACGATTAATATCTCGGAGCGTCACAGATCCATCAATTAGGTATGACCCGTCAGGTTGTGGCGTGACACCGACGACCTCAAGATCATGTTCATCATCAATATCGCCAACGATTTCTTCAATGATGTCTTCGAGTGTTACGACGCCCATGTTTGATCCATATTCATCAATCACCAACGCGAAATGCTCACGTCGATTGCGAAACGCCTGAAGCTGATCCAAAAGCATTGTTTGTTCGGGAATGAACCATGGTGATGATGTAATACTCATGATGTCGACGGTTTTTGCATCGCCGCCCAGACGCATCATTTCGCGGAGTAGCGCTTTTGCATGAAGCACGCCGACAATGTTCTCAGGGTTATCACGCCATAACGGAATGCGGGTGTATGCGCTTTCCAGAACCTGTTTGACGATTTCCTCGGATGGCAAGTCAGCATCGATGGCGACGACACTACGACGGTGGGTCATGATTTCTTCGACCTGGACTTCGGTCAACTCTAGAACCGATCGCAGCATATCGCGTTCTTGCTTTACAGATGGCTCATCGCCGTCATGAAGTTCAATCGCACCTCTTAGCTCTTCTTCCGCGGCTTCCCGGCTTTCGTCGGCACTATTTCCTGCTCCAAGTAAACGCAAAATCTGGCGAACTATGGCGTTAATGGTCAACGTGATGGGCGCCAGAACACTGATCACGGGGCTGATGATCGGCGCTACAAACAATGCCATTTTGTTTGCATTTCGAATGGCATAGGTCTTTGGCAGAATTTCAGAGAAGATAAGTACAAGGAGAGTCATACCTATCGTCGCGTAGACAACACCATGATCACCGAACAAATGAATGAGCAGGCTGGTTGCCAGCGCCGATGCCAGAATATTGACGAGGTTGTTACCAAGTAAGATTGCGCCGATGAGACGTTCTTTATCCTCATGCAGGACATTGACCAGTGCTGCACGTTTCTCACCTGTTTGTTCAAGTTGGTGCATCACGTGTTTTGATACAGCGGTAAGCGCTGTTTCTGAGCCTGAGAAAAAGCCAGACAAAACGAGGAGAACGAAAATCGCTAGGGCGGTTTCCAACATTATCAATCCTTCCAGATCGGATAAAAAACTACGGCAAAGTCATATTGTATTGATTTGTACATCTCGGATTATCGCGCTTCCGCAATAAATCCTTCAAGGACGTCTTTGACAGCATTGTTGTCCACATCATTCGCGACGAACGAATTGCCAATTGCGCGCGCCAGAATAAATGTCAATTTGCCACCCTGGGTCTTTTTGTCGCGTCCCATATGGTCAAGTAGGGCATCCGCGGTCCAATTGCCACCGGCAAGGCCCTGGAGGTCGACCGGAAGGCCGACATCGCGTAAATGTTGGCGCAAGCTGTCAAGATCGGTTTCGCTGGCCATAGCAAGTCGAACCGACAATTCCAACGCCATGATCATACCGATAGCGACGGCTTCGCCGTGTTTCAGCTTATCTTCAAAGCCAATCTGGGCTTCGAGCGCATGCCCAAAGGTATGACCCAAATTCAGCAATGCGCGTAAACCTTGCTCACGTTCGTCCGCCGCGACGATCTCGGCTTTATTGGCGCAGGATCTTAGTACTGCTTCGCGCCTTGCAGCGGGATCGCCATCCAAAACCTTTTTGCCGTTCTCAATCAGCCAATCATAAAAAGCGCGATCATTGATAACGCCGTATTTGATGACTTCTGCATATCCGCACAGGCGCTCGCGCATTGGCAAGGTATCCAATGTGCTTGTATCCGTGATGACAGCGCGCGGCTGATGAAACGCCCCAATCAGGTTTTTGCCAAACCGCGTATCGATGCCGGTTTTACCGCCAACTGAACTATCAACCTGAGACAAAAGCGTGGTTGGCACTTGAACGAAGTCGACTCCCCGCATCACAACAGCTGCGGCGAACCCTGTCAGGTCACCGACAACGCCGCCACCGAGCGCAATAAGTGTCGTCTTGCGATCTATATTATTTTCCAACAGGTTGTCGAGAAGCGTTTCCAGATGCGCCATACTTTTTGTGTGTTCGCCAGGCGGTAAAATAATATCGCGGGTTTTAATCCCCGCATCGTTCATTGATGTCTTAAGCGGTTGTAGCCAGTTCGGCGCGACATTCTCATCCGTAACAATAATTGCGCGCGGTGCCTTCAGAATATCTTTAAGCAATCCACCCGCGTGCGAGATCGCGCCGTCTCCAACAAAAATGTCGTAGCTTCTTTCACCCATCGGTACGTGAAGGGTTTCGATGCCGTCAATCTCGAGGCTCATTCCGGCGCTCCTGAATTCATATTCTTTGTGACTACGTCGGCTACTTTTTGGACAGTTGTGTCCAAGCTCTCATTGCCAGTATCAACAATGATGTCTGCCTCTGCATAAATTGGATATCGCACATCAGCGAGTGCGAAAAGCTTTGCCTTTGGATCGTCAGTTGCGAGCAGCGGACGCGTTTTTGAACGCTTGGTGCGTTGATATAGGACTTCCGGGTCGGCACGAAGCCAAACGGATGTCGATGTTGCCTTGATGGTTTCGCGGGTTTCCGCATCCATGAAGGCGCCTCCGCCGGTAGCAATGATGCTTGGGCCTTCGCTGAGTAAGCGCGCGATCACGCGACGTTCGCAATCACGGAATGCGGGTTCACCATAAACGTCGAAGATATCTGTGACGCCACATCCTGCCGCTTTTTCAATTTCCTCGTCAGAGTCAACAAAGGGGACGCCAAGCGATTCGGCCAATCGGCGTCCAACGCACGATTTTCCTGCACCCATTAGCCCTACAAGTACAATCGTATCGCGGCGCTTTTGTGCCGTTTGATCGTCTTGATGATCTTCTTTAGGCCCTATGGCCATCGTTTTTAGCACTCCGTACATGCTCAAACAGATTTCACACCAGGTTCAGACCGGTGCGTATCGTTGAAAGGGTGTTTACCAATAGGTAGACTGACCCAACACTGACAAAAATTTGCCACAGTCATAGGCAAGCATCAATTACCGTATCATTGATACGGACGTTAGACACTGATAACGCGTTCGAATGGAATATAGTCTTTATGGGTAAATTGACGATTTTTATTTTACTTTTGTTGCTCGTTGGGTTGGGCGGTGGCGCCGCTTTTCTGGCAACTTGGGAAATCCCGGCACCCGTCAGCAATGTCGAAAAGGTTCTGCCGAATGACAAATTCCCACGTTAATCCCATGAAATGGATCGCGGTTACGCTACTGTCGGCCTTATTTGCAAGCACGTCTATCGAAGCACAAACACCGAGCAATGATGGCCCTGTAAATCTTACCAATCCATCGTCTATTGAGGGGCAGTCTCCGGTCTCTGGGCCGCGCCGGCTGACACCTCGGGCATTGACGCCAACAGAGAGTGCGCCACAAAAGAAATCGCCTGTGCCTTTGAACACACCTGCAAAGGTTGGCATTGAGGTTGATGGGCTGGGAAAAATCGACACGGAATCCGTCGGTGTATTAACGAGCAATGACGGCGGGCTGGGTGGCGGTATGTGGCAAGGCTTGACCCGTTCCCAGGCGGTCGACTTAGTAGCATCGATCCCGACCAGGTCAAATTCTGCAGCACTGCGAGATGTCGCATCTCAAATTCTTCTTAGCCGCGCGCGTGCGCCACTTGCTGTAACAGACGATGCTCCGAGTTTACTGGCTGCGAGGGCCGCGGCGTTATTGGCTATTGGCGACGTTGATGGCGCCGAACTGCTCTTGAGCGCGTCGCCAACACAGGAACGCCCAAAAGGATTGGATATTGTTGACGCGGCCTTGCAGGTCATTCGTTTTAACAATGCACGCGCTTGCGGCCTGGCACGAAACAATGCCGCAAGCGCTGGCAAAGATTTTTGGCAACGATTGTTGATTTACTGTGATGCGCTTGAAGGGAAAGCCGATAGCGTTGGTTTTGGTATGTCGCTTTTGCGGGAAACTTCAGGTGATGATCCGGCGATGGTGTTGCTGGTTGATTCTGTTTTAAGCGGGTCCCCAAGTATTCTCGAGAGTATTGGGCAGCCCAATCCCATTCATGTGGCCCTAAGCCGTGTCGCGAAAGTCGAGTTGCCTGTCAACATTGCTGAGAGCGATGATCCGGTTCTGTTGCATGCGCTCGCGATGACCCCAAATTTGAGCATTGGTGGACGGATTGAAGCTGCCGAGCGCGCAGTTACAATGGGATCGCTTAGCCCAGCACAGCTGCGGCAATTGTATCAGCAAGTGACTTACAGTCAGGCCGATCTGGCAAATTCTCTGACCCGGGCATCCGAGATTGGCGGCGTTGCTGCGCGCGCGTTGCTGTATCAGGCGGCGGTAAAACAAAATATTCCGACAGCCCGTGCCGAAATCATTTCAAGCGCATTGGGTTTTGCGCGCGAGGACAATCGCTATCAGGCTGCTGTCGAGGCCTTTCGACCTCTGATCAACAGGCTGCCGCCAAGCCCGGAGATGGTCTGGTTCGCGTTGACGGGTGTGAGAGCATTTTTGGCGCTTGGAGAACCTGTGGCAACTGACAGATGGATGGCATTATTGCGTGCCAGTGCAACAGTCAGTGATGATTCGAAAGTTGCTTTGGCGCGAACGCGTCCCCTGGTTCGTTTACTTGGTGGTGGGGACAGGAATGTTCCTTTAGAAACGGTTCTCGAAGAGTGGCTCGAGACTGTTGAGGATACGCCACAACTTATCCAACTGCGGTCAATGCTGAATGGTTTGTTTGTTGCCTTAGGAGAAGATTTGCCTGATGCGGTATGGGCTGGAATTGATACTGGTGGGCCTAGAAATCAACTGATGCCACCGACAAACATCTGGTTTCAATTTCGTGACAGTATTCGCGCTTTTGAAAACGCAAAAGCATCGGCGAACGGGGCGGCAAATGCGAGCGCAACGAATTCATTGCCCGCAGGTGCTGCAAAGCCAGCCATTTTGGCATTGCGTTCCATGGGCAACGGTGGCCCCGGCGCGCAAGGAATTTCCGTTGTGTTTGAAGTCGTCGCGGCCCTGAACTCATTGGGAATGGAACGTGCGGCGCGCCAATTGGCTGTTGAAACGGTGCTGGCAGCCGGGCTGTAGGTCAGGCTTTGAGAAAGAGCGCTAGGAAATCTTGTGGCGGAACTAAGTTATCCTTGGATAGATAATTTTCTGAATATGATGCGTTCAACCCGGAACGCATCGCAAAATACGCTGTCTGCGTACCGGAGTGACCTAACTGAATTCGCGCTGTTTGTCGGCCGACGTCAGACGACGCCAGAGCGTGCAAATGTTGATCAAGTAAGAAAGTATCTCAAAGCATTAGATGAAAAGGGGCTTGCTGCCTCAACCGCAGCCAGACGGCTCTCGGCACTCAAGCGTTTTTTTAAATTCGTCATCGATATGGGGTTTCGCGATGATGATCCCACATCGACATTGGATGGCCCAAAGCTCGGGCATCGCATTCCAAAATACCTCTCTGAATCGGACGTTGATGCTCTTCTCGATGCCGCAGGACGCAGACCGGGTGTGGATGGTCTTAGGCTGCAGGCCCTGGTTGAGATTTTGTATGCGACAGGACTTAGGGTCACAGAATTAGTGACGTTGCCGGTGTCGTCTTTCCTGAGGGAGAGCCCAGTTTTAGTGGTAACCGGCAAGGGCGGCAAAGAGC
>Ga0189287_100323_pt1 | contig 12536 bp, 13 predicted proteins | sample UW86minimetaG_FD_130319 | JGI IMG/M metagenome (GOLD analysis project Ga0189287, IMG submission 130319) | Marine microbial communities from the Costa Rica Dome - UW86 mini metaG | ecosystem: Environmental > Aquatic > Marine > Oceanic > Photic zone | place: Costa Rica: the Eastern Pacific... | reverse complement strand
CCGCTTTCGGCGCCGCCGACCGGGCGCTCGCGGCCTCCGGCACCGTCTCGCTCGAACTGGCCGCCGCCGCCACGCCGATGCTCATCGCCTACGATGTCCACCCCATTAGCCGCATGATCCTGCAACGCATGCTCCGGATCGACACGCTCACGCTGGTCAACCTCGTCAGCGAAACCCGCGCCGTGCCCGAACTCAACGGTGCCGACTGCCGACCTGAGCTCATCACCCCCAAATTGCTGGAATTGCTCGACAACCCCGGCGATCAACCCGAGGCGATGGCCCTCACCATGGAGCGCCTGGGCAAGGGCGGCGAGGCCCCCGGCCTCCGCGCCGCGAAGGCCGTGCTGAAGCACCTTCAGTAGAAGCGCAGCCGCTGCCCCACGCCCATGTCCTTCGCCTTGGCCAGCATCGCATGGCCAAGCGCGATATCCGACAGCGACAGGCCACGATGCCAGAACAGGATCGTCTCCTCGGCACTCTCGCGCCCCGGCTTCACCCCGGCCACGATCTGGCCCAGCTCCGCGTGCAGCGTATCCTCGGTCAGCTTGCCCTGGTCCACGTGCTCCCTCAGCGCGCCGAACACGCCATGTGCCTGGCCCCAGTCATCCATCACCACCTTGTCCATGATATCCGTCAGGTTCAGCTCCACCGCCGACATCGTGCCATAGGGCACCACCAGCGCGCCGGGCTTGATCCAGTCGGTCTTCAACAGCGGCTGCGGCTCAGACAATCTCGACGCTTCCACAACGATATCAGCATCTTGCAAGCAGGACTTCCAGTCCTCCGTAACGGTGATCTCCCGCCCCAGATCGGCCCTTAACTGCTCCGCGAACGCCTCCCGGCTCTCCGGCCGCCGCGAATGCACCCGCACCTCCTCGAAATCGAACAGGTGACACAGAAGCCGCACGTTCCAATAGGCCGTGCCCCGCGCCCCGATATGGCCCAGCACCTTCGGCTTCTCCGGCGCCAGGTACTTGGCCCCCAGCGCGGTGATCGCCCCCGTGCGCATCTCGGTGATCCCCGTCGCGTCGATCAGCGCCTTGGGCGCCCCCATCCGCGGATCGAACAGCGTCAGCAGCCCGTATTCCGAGGGCCGCCCCGACTTGTAGTTATCGACGAAATCGCCCACCACCTTGGTGCCGGCGCTGTCGATCTCGCCGCCGATCCAGCCGCGCAGCACGTTGAAATGCCCCTCGACCCCGGCCCTCGGCCGGATATGCATCCGCGGCTCGATCGCCGTCTCGCCCTTGCCCTGCATCCTCAGCGAATCCTCGATCGCCGACAGGATCTCCCCATCGGTGAACCCCAGCGCCTCGATATCGAAGCGGTTCAGGTAGTCGAGATAGACGGGCGGCGTATCGGCAGGCGTGGACATGGGGCAGGGCCTCTTAATATGTATGGACAAATAGACACTGGCAGCGCTTGCCCCCCTCGGCAACCCGGAAATCGCGGGCCCGTTGCTAGCCGTCCGTCCGCCTGACGCTCACCCAGACCGGCCCCTTGGTATAAACCCACAGCGTCGCAGGGTTTTCCACACCCGCCTTCAACGCGGCCGAGGACATGCCCGGCACGTACGGGGCAGAAATCTTCAGGTCCGTCACCCCGGGCTGCAACATGGTCGTGCCGCTGAAGGTGTCGTCCGAACAGGTGATCTGAAGCGGCGAGGGCCGGCCGCGCACCGTCGGAAACGCCACCTTTCCCGGCGTCACGACCGTCGCGGTCAACTGGTCAGACCTCAAGTGACAGGTCAGCCCCCGAACCTCGCGGCTGGCGCCCCCCTCCGTCACCCGGGTCCGGATCGCGAACCGCGCGGTATCGTCGATTCGGGCCGAAAACGCCGCATCCCGCGGCGACACGTCCGCCGCGCCGGAGGAAAGCCCGCCGCCACAGCCCGCGAGGGCCAACAAGGCAAGGCAGGTTGCGAAACGCGCAGGGACATGGGTCAAGGGACAGCTCCATCGTACCGGGGGACTGGCGTCATGCTAGGGCCATGCGCCCGGGCGCGCCATTGACGTAACGTTAGCGCACCGGTCCACCTACGTACCGTTGCCCATGCGACACACGGCCCCGGCCAAAGGCCTACTCGCCGCGGTCCTGCAATGTCACCCAGACCGTTTCATTGGCAAAGGCCCACCTGTCCCGCGCATCGGCCACCCCGGCCGACACCACCGCCGCCGCAACTCCCACCAGCGACGGGCCCACCACGATCGGGCCGCTCAGCCCCGGGTACATCACCCCTTCGGCCATGTAATCCTCGCTCAGGCATCTCATGTGGATGGGCGAGGGGCGCCCGCGCGTGATCGGAAACTCCACCTTCGCCGGCGTCACCAGCGTTGCCTTCAATTCCTTCGATTCCAGCACGCAGGTCACCCCGTCTTCCTGCCGGATGTGGCTGCCATTCTCATCGACAACCTGCGTCCGGAAGGGCTTGGTCACGGTCGTGGCAATGAATGCCGGGTCAACGCCGGGCTTCAGGGCAAATTTTACCGGCTCCGAGGATATGTCGGCGCCACAGGCCGCCAGAACCAGTACGAAGGGCAGGGCGGAAAGAAAGCGGATCGTCACGGAAACACCTTTTGGAAAAGTATCCTGTTGATACATTCCCTTATAAGCTGTCCTTCATGTCCCGCAAGCGCGACGGGCCACCCGGAAGATTGACGTAACGGAACCCCGCTACCCCCGCCAGATCCACCCGCCGCCCAGGATCCGGCTGCCACCGGTCTCGTAGAACACGCAGGCCTGACCGGGCGACACGCCTTCCTCGGCGGTCAGCAACTCCACCTCCGCCTCCGTCTCCGAGATCGGCCGGATGATCGCCTCCCGCGGCGGCCGGGTAGACCGCACCTTGACCGAGACGTGCCATTCCTCCTTCGAGGTAAACGCCTCGTCGCCCAGCCAGTTGATCTCGCGCACCGGCACCACCCGGGTCGCCAGCAGCTCCTTCGGCCCCACGATCACCTGCTTGGCGTCCACGTCCAGCTTCACCACGTAAAGCGGCTCCGACAGTCCGCCGATGCCCAGGCCCCGGCGCTGCCCGATGGTGTAATGAATGACACCCTCATGCTCGCCCAGCACCCGGCCATCCACATGCACGATCTGCCCCGGCTCGGCCGCGCCGGGCCGCAGCTTCTCGATGACGGAGGCGTAATTCCCGTTCGGCACGAAGCATATATCCTGGCTGTCCGGCTTGTCCGCCACCGCCAGGCCATACCGCGCCGCCAGCTTCCGCGTCGCATCCTTTGATGGCAAGTGTCCAAGCGGGAAACGCAGGTACTCGAGCTGGTCCGGCGTGGTCGAGAACAGGAAATAGCTCTGGTCGCGGTTGGCATCCTCGGCGCAATGCAGCTCCGCCCCGGCGGCGCCCACCTTGCGCTGAATGTAATGCCCCGTCGCCATGCAATCGGCATCGAGGTCCTTCGCCGTCTCCAGCAGGTCCTTGAACTTCACCCGTTCGTTGCAGCGGATGCAGGGCACCGGAGTGGCGCCCGCAAGGTAGCTGTCGGCGAACTCGTCGATCACCGCGTCCTTGAAGATGTTCTCGTAATCCAGAACGTAATGCGGAAAGCCCATCTCCTCGGCCACCCGGCGGGCATCGTGAATGTCCACGCCCGCACAGCACGCGCCCTTCTTGGCCAGCGCCGCGCCGTGGTCATACAATTGCAGCGTCACGCCCACCACGTCATAGCCTTCCTCGGCCAGCATCGCCGCCACGACCGAAGAATCCACGCCGCCCGACATCGCCACGACGACGCGCGTGTCGGCAGGGGCCTTGGGCAGGCCCAGCGAATTCAGTTCAGTGTCGAGCGCCATGTCTCTCTCCGGTTCCGGTCCCGCGGAATATAGGAAAATGCAACACACTCTCAAGGCCCGGCTTCACCCCGCGTTAAGCGGCTGCGGCAACACTCCGGCCCATGGAATGTAAGGGTGAGAGTGATGTATCTGAAGAAAGTGGCCGGGAAAAGGGCCGTGCAACTGCCTGACGGAACGGTGATGACACGGGCCGACCTGCCGCCCCCCGACACCACCCGCTGGGTCGCCTCGCGCAAGCTGATGGTCGTGCGCGGCGTGCTCTATGGCCTGCTCGAACGCGACGAGGCGCTCGCCCGCTATGGCCTCAGCGAGGAGGAATTCCAGGAATGGGTGACCGCGCTCTCCACCCATGGCGCCGACGGGCTGAAAGCGACAAATCGTCCACCGGCGGACAAAGCTCTCGACAACTCAAAGTAGCGATAGCTAATATATCAGTCCGGGTAACCAGTAGTTAACCATTGTTAGTCACTACTCGTGACGGGAAGAGATATCAGAACGGAGACCGTCATGCGTGTGCTACTGGTGGAGGATGATCCAACCACGTCCAAGAGTATCGAGTTGATGCTCACCCATGCGAACCTGAACGTCTACACCACCGACATGGGCGAGGAGGGGATCGATCTTGCCAAGCTCTACGATTACGACCTGATCCTGCTAGATCTCGGCCTGCCCGACATGGACGGGCACGATGTGCTGCGCCAGCTGCGCATGGCGCGGGTCGACACGCCGATCCTGATCCTGACCGGGGCGGACGACACGGAAAGCAAGATCAAGGGCTTCGGCTTCGGCGCCGATGATTACCTGACCAAGCCGTTTCACCGCGAGGAACTGGTCGCGCGCATTCACGCCATCGTCCGCCGCTCCAAGGGGCACGCGCAGTCGGTCATCCGCACCGGCAAGGTCCATGTCAATCTCGACGCCAAGACGGTCGAGGTCGAGGGCAAGACCGTTCACCTCACCGGCAAGGAATACCAGATGCTGGAACTCCTCAGCCTGCGCAAGGGCACGACCCTCACCAAGGAGATGTTCCTCAACCACCTCTACGGCGGCATGGACGAGCCCGAGCTGAAGATCATCGACGTGTTCATCTGCAAGCTGCGCAAGAAACTGGCCGAGGCCACGGGCGGCGCCAACTATATCGAAACCGTCTGGGGCAGGGGCTACGTGCTGCGCGATCCCGATCCCGCCTCCGACGGGGACAGGCCGATCGCCATCGGCGCCTGACGGCTGGACGCGCCCGCCGCCGCGCCCTATCACTTGCAACGACAGACCGGGGGCGCGCGGCAGGCCGGCCGCGCCCCGTTCAGGCGGAGGGGCAAGATGGCGCAGAAACCAGCGGTCGACGACCTGACAGAGGCGCAGGCGACAAAAGAACTGGCCGGCCTGGCCCAGCAACTGGCCGAGGCGAATACCGCTTATCACACCGAAGATTCCCCCGCGATCACCGACGCGGAGTATGACGCGCTCAAATCACGCAACGCGGCGATCGAGGCGCGCTTCCCCCATCTCAAACGCGCCGACAGCCCGTCCGACCAGGTTGGCGCCGCCCCTTCCGAGGCCTTCGCCAAGGTCACCCACGCCGTGCGGATGCTCAGCCTCGCCAACGCCTTCGACGACGCCGACATCACCGAGTTCGACACCCGCATCCGCCGCTACCTCGGCCTATCGGAAGACGCGAAACTCACCTACACCGCCGAGCCCAAGATCGACGGGCTCAGCCTGTCCCTGCGCTACGAATCCGGCAAGCTGGTGCAGGCCGCCACCCGCGGCGACGGCGCGGTGGGCGAGAACGTCACCGCCAACGCCCGCACCATCGACGACATTCCCGTCACCCTGAAAGGCGCCCCCGACGTGCTGGAAATCCGCGGCGAGGTCTACATGAGCCACGCCGATTTCGAAGCCCTCAACACCCGGCAGGCCGAGAAAGGCGACAAGCAATTCGCCAACCCCCGCAACGCCGCCGCCGGCTCCCTCCGCCAACTCGATTCCTCGATCACCCGCAGCCGCCCCCTGCGCTTCTTCGCCTACGCCTGGGGCGAGGTCAGCGAACCGCTCGCCGACACCCAGATGGGCGCCATCAACCGCCTTGCCGACCTCGGCTTCCAGACCAACCCGCTCACCGCGCTGTGCGACGGGCCAACCGAAATGCTCGCCCAGTATGCGAAAATCGAGCAACTCCGCGCCGAGCTCGGCTACGACATTGACGGCGTCGTCTACAAACTCGACGACCTCGCCCTGCAGGGCCGCCTGGGCTTCCGCAGCACCACCCCCCGCTGGGCCATCGCCCACAAGTTCCCCGCCGAACTCGCCTGGACCCGCCTCGAATCCATCGACATCCAGGTCGGCCGCACCGGCGCCCTCAGCCCCGTCGCCCGCTTGACCCCCGTCACCGTCGGCGGCGTCGTCGTCTCAAACGCGACCCTCCACAACGAGGATTACATCGCCGGCCGCGACAGCAAGGGCAACGAGATCCGCGGCGGCAAGGACATCCGTGAAGGCGACTGGGTGCAGGTCTACCGCGCCGGCGACGTCATCCCCAAGGTCGCCGATGTCGACCTCTCCAAGCGCCCCGACGGGGCCGAACCCTATACCTTCCCCGAAACCTGCCCCGAATGCGGCTCCGAGGCCATCCGAGAGGAAGGCGACGCCGTCCGCCGCTGCACCGGCGGTCTCATCTGCCCGGCGCAAGCGGTCGAAAAATTGAAACATTTCGTCTCCCGCGCCGCGTTCGACATCGAAGGGCTCGGCGCCAAGCAGGTCGAACAATTCTACCGCGACGAATGGATCAGGGAACCCGCAGACATCTTCACGCTGGAAGAGCGTTACGGCTCTGGCGTCAAGCAACTGAAAAACCGCGAAGGCTGGGGCGAGAAAAGCGCGAACAACCTCTTCGAAGCCATTGAAGAAAAACGGAACATCCCCTTCGGCCGCCTCCTCTTCGCCCTCGGCATCCGCCATGTCGGCGAACAGGCCAGCAACCTCATCGCCCGCTTCTACGGGTCGTGGGATGATTTCACCGCCGCCATGGACAGCGCCGCCAACTGCGACGGCCCCGAATGGGAACGCCTCCTCGGCATCGACGGCGTGGGCGAGGTCATGGCCCGCTCCCTCGTCACCGCCTTCGCGCAGGAAAACGAGCGCGAAAGCATCGACCGCCTGACCGCCCACCTCACCGTCGCCGAAGCGGCCCGCCCATCCACCGACGGAAGCCCCGTCGCCGGCAAGACCGTCGTCTTCACCGGCACGCTCGAAAAGATGACAAGGGCCGAGGCCAAGGCCCGCGCCGAAGCCCTCGGCGCCAAGGTCTCGGGCAGCGTCAGCGCCAAAACCGACCTCGTCGTCGCCGGCCCCGGCGCCGGCAGCAAGGCGAAAAAGGCCGAGGAACTCGGCGTCGAGATTATCGACGAAGACGGCTGGCTCGACCTGATAGGGCAGGCATGAGCACCCGGCCCCCCATCCTTTTCCCGCTCTTCGCCGAGCTGGAAACACTGGAAGGGGTCGGCCCCAAAAGCGCCAAGGCCCTCGCCGCGATCGATATCGAACGCCCCCGCGACGTGCTCTTCACGCTGCCCTATTCCGGCATCGACCGCCGCCGCCGCGAAACCGTGCAGGGCGCCAACTACCCCGAAACCGTCACCGTCGAGGTGACCGTTGGCGACCACCGCGCGCCCCAGCGCCGCGGCGGCCCTTACCGCGTCAATGTCGAGGACGCCGCCACCACCTTCCAGCTCGTCTTCTTCCACGCCCGCGACGAATACCTCCGCCGTATCCTCCCCACCGGCCAGCGCGTCGTGGTCTCCGGCAAGGTCGAGCTCTTCGACGGCATGGCCCAGATGGTCCACCCCGACCATATCCTGCCGCCGAACGAGGCCGGCACCATCCCCGATTTCGAGCCGGTCTACCCGCTGACCGCCGGCATCACCCAGAAAACCATGGGCAAGGCCGCGCATTCCGCCGTCGCCCGCGCGCCCGAGCTGCCCGAATGGATCGACCCCGCGCAAAAGGCCAGCGCCGGCTGGCCCGACTGGCACGAAGCCATCGCCCGCGCCCACGCGCCACTGGACATGGCCGATCTCAGCCCCTCCGACGCCCCCCGCGAACGCCTCGCCTATGACGAGTTCATGGCCCATCAGCTCACCCTCGGCCTCGCCCGCGCCAAGCTGCGCCGCACCAAGGGCCGCGCCACCGTGGGCACCGGCAAACTCCAGGCCAGGGTGCTCGACGCGCTGCCCTACACCCCCACCGGCGCCCAGACCCGCGCCATCGCCGAGATCGCCGCCGACATGGCCCAGGACCGGCGGATGAACCGCCTCCTGCAGGGCGATGTCGGCGCCGGCAAGACCCTCGTCGCGCTGAAAGCCCTGCTCATCGCGGTCGAGGCCGTTGGGCAGGGGGTCATGATGGCCCCCACCGAAATCCTCGCCCGCCAGCATCTCGAGGGGCTGACACCATTGGCCGAGGCCGCGGGCGTCGTCATCGAAATCCTCACCGGCCGCGACAAGGGGGCGGAACGCCGCCGCAAGCTCGCCGCCCTCAAGGCGGGCGATATCCAGATCCTCGTCGGCACCCATGCCGTCTTCCAGAAGGACGTGGAATTCCACGACCTCCGCCTCGCCATCGTCGACGAACAGCACCGCTTCGGCGTCCGCCAGCGGCTCGAGCTCGGCCGCAAGGGCGCACAGGCCGACGTACTGGTGATGACCGCCACGCCCATCCCCCGCAGCCTTTCGCTGGCGCAATATGGCGACATGGATGTCTCGATCCTCGACGAGAAACCGCCGGGGCGAAAACCCATCACCACCGCGCTGGTGAGCCAGGGCCGCATGGACGAGGTCGTCGATCACCTCCGCCGCGCCATCGCCGAGGGGCGACAGGCCTACTGGGTCTGCCCGCTGGTCGAGGAAAGCGAACTCATCGACCTTTCCAGCGCCGGCGAACGCTTCAAACGCCTCCGCGCCGCGCTTGGCGAGGGCGTCGTCGGCCTCGTCCACGGCCAGATGCCGCCCGAGGAGAAGGACGCTGCCATGGCCGCCTTCCAGCGGGGCGACACGTCCGTTCTCGTCTCTACCACCGTGATCGAGGTGGGCGTCGACGTGCCCAACGCCTCGATCATGGTGATCGAACGCGCCGAAAGCTTCGGCCTCGCGCAACTCCACCAACTCCGCGGCCGCGTCGGGCGGGGCGAGGCCGCCTCCACCTGCCTGCTCATGTACCAGCCGCCGCTTTCCGAAACCGGCGAGAAACGCCTCACCACCATGCGCGAAACCGAAGACGGGTTCCGCATCGCCGAGGTCGATCTCGAGATGCGCGGCGCGGGCGACCTGATCGGCACCGCCCAATCCGGCCTGCCACGCTTTCGCATCGCCGACCTCGAAGGGCAGGCGGCGCTGATGGCGATAGCCCAGTCCGACGCCCGCAAACTGCTGAACGACGACCCCGACCTGACGGGCGAACGGGGTCAAGCCGCGCGCATCCTCCTGTGGCTGATGGAGCAGGACCAGGCGATCCGCCTCATCAGCGTCGGCTGACACTTATCCACAAGCGGGAACGGAAGTGGAACAAAAAATTTCGTTCCAACCCAAGGCTTTACTCCGAATTATCCCCAAATGTTCCCTTTTGTTCTCACAAAGTTCTTTACAAACCCTTTCCAAAATGAGAACAAATAAGCAACAAAGCCACACCGGACGAAGGAGCCACCCAATGCTCAGCCAGTTCAAGACCGCCGCCTACCGCTCCCGCGACACCCTGATGGGCGATCTCATCGGCGGCGCCGCCCTGATGGTCACGCTCCTGGGCGGGCTCTACCTGCCGGGGCTTCTGTAGCCCTTTCTGCCTGCGACGTTCCTGGCCTGTCGCGCAACCCGCATCGCCTGTCCCCATAGTCTCGATGCGCCGCGCCTGATCACTGTCCCCGGGGTCTGCCTCCCCCTGATCACGGACAGGCCGTAAAGCGGAACCGAGCTTCCTTCCGCCGCCGCTTGTCCCCAAGCGCGCGGCGGTTTTTTTATGTCATCGCAAAGGCTTGCGCGTCACTCTTCCGTCTTGGATGGCCGGTGAATCCACACCGGCACGATGAAGCAGATGCACGCGATCAGGAAGGCAAGGCTGGCAATCAGCCCGACCGGGTCGCCCGCCGCCCATGTCGTCCATGTAAAGGCCAGGGCCGACACGAGGAACAGGATCCAGCCGGCAAAATTAAAGGTCCAGACGGTGCGGGGGGCCATGGCAGTCGGTTAAATCAGGGGGTGAACTTCAGGCGCAGGAACTCGACGCCTGCGCCGTCTCCAGCGCCTCCACCGTCGCCTCCAACGTCAGCAGGATCGACGCGTGCCGGTTCTTGTAATCCTTCGCCGGCCGCAGCACCTCCAGCCCGTCGAACGGGGCAGGGGGCGTCGGCCCGTCCTGCTTGAGCATCGCCTTGAGCGCATCGCGCGCCTCGGTCACCTGCTGCAAATCACAACCGATGATATGCCCACCCACGATACTGGCCGAGGCCTGCCCCAGCGCACAAGCCTTCACCTCCGCCGCGTAATCGGTGATCACCGCGCCGTCGGTCTTGATATCGACCGTCACGGTCGACCCGCAAAGCGGCGCCCGCCGCTTCACGCTCGCATCCGGGTCCTCCAGCCGGCCATGATGCGGAATATCCGCCGCCAGCTCCAGGATCCGGGCCGAGTACAGTTTGATCAGGTCGGTTTCGCCGCTCATGGCTTTCCCTTTCCGCGTTCCCCCCATAGATAGAGGCGCGTGACGCAGACGGAAAGGGTTTCCTTCATGGCATTCGATCCCGAAACACTCAAATTCAACGCAGACGGGCTGTTGCCGGCCATCGCGCAGGATTCCGAGACCGGCGAGGTGCTGATGCTCGCCTGGATGAACGCCGAAGCGGTGCGCCGCACCCTCGACACCGGCCGCGTCACCTATTGGAGCCGATCTCGGCAATCCTTCTGGGTCAAGGGCGAAACCAGCGGCCACGTGCAGGAACTGGTCGAACTGCGCATCGATTGCGACCGCGATTGCATCCTCGTCCGCGTCCATCAATACGGGCCCGCCTGCCACACCAACCGCCGCACCTGTTTTTACACCGCCATTGAAGACGGGGCAGAGGTCGAGCTGATGACGCCGATGGTCGGCTGATCACCCGGCGTGTTTCCGATGCCGCGCGGCGGCCTCGGCAGTCACGTCTTCCTTCAGCGTGAACCCCAGCCCCGGCTTGCCCTCCAGCGCAAGTCGGCCCTTCTTCGGCGCCAGGTCCGGCGCCTCGACGATATCCTCGGCCAGCAACTGCCACATGATCTGGTTGCCGTCGTCGAGGTTCGTAATGGCCCGGCCCGCGTGATGCTCGGCACAGGTGGTGATCCCCGTCGTCATCGACGAGTGGATGCACAGCGGCACCCCCGCCGCCTCGGCCACCGCAGCCGCCTTCATCAGCGGCCGCAAGCCCCCGATCTCACGCGGGCCCACGGCGATCATGTCGGCCCGGTGCACGGCGGCCGCCGTATGCACCTCCTGCAACGTGAACACGCTCTGGTCGGCCCCGATCGCGATGGGCGACCGCGCCGCCACATGCGCCAGAGCGGCCTGCGAGGTGCTCGCCGTCGGCTGCTCGATATACTCGATGTCATAAGGCGCCATCCGCGCGATCATCCGCAGCGCCACCGACTGGTCCCACGCCTCGTTCGCATCCAGCCGCAGCCTTGCCTCCGGCGCCACCTCCCGCACGGCGCGCACGGCGGCCATGTCATACTCGGCGCCCACACCCACCTTGAGGTACAATATCGGCTGGCCCTCGGCCACCGCCGCCGCGGCATCCTCGGCCAGCGCCTCGGGCGACTGGCCCTGCAGGAAATGGAAATAGCCCACGTCCTTCCGCACCGCACCGCCCAGCAGGTCCCACACCGGACGGCCCAGCACCTTGCCCTGCGCATCCAGCGCCGCCGTCTCAAGTGCGTTCCGCAACTGGTTGAAATACCTAGGCATATTGCCGCCGAACACAAGGAAATGCTCGCGGTAGACATCCTGCAAACCCTGCGCGATATCGAACACCGACCGGCCCACCAGCCCCCGTCCCAGCTTCTCCAGCACGATCTTCTGCGCATCGGCATCCGGCGCGGCGGGCGTCTCGCCATAACCCACCGTGCCATCCTCGCAGGTCATCGTGACAAGGTTGACGGTAAACGCATCCTCGACCCCCTGCGACCAGACATAGGGCTGTTTCAGCGGCAGGCGCAGCGGGGTGGCGGTAACGGAAGAGATAAGGGCCATGCGGGCACATCCTGACAGGAGAATTTCGCCGCAGGCTAGGCCCGGCGCGGCCCGCGCGAAAGCCGGAAAACGCGCCAACCTGTCCGGTTCGCGACAATGTGCGTCGTCAATCGCTCGTCACCAGCCGCAGGAACGGGCGTCCGCGCCGTTTCGGCGCCGGGCGGGGCGGCTGCGGCGCGGGCCGGCTGACCTCCACCGCGCCGCCCTCCACGGGCGCAACCCGCAGGCGGGCGATCTCGAAGCGCCGCGGCGCGCGGCCCACTTCGCCCTCGGCCACGAGACAGCCCATCGCCCGGCTCACGTCGCCCAGGTCGCTGCGCAGCGGCAGAAGCACCATCCGCGCACTCAACTCCGGCTGCCGGAACCCGCCCCGCGATACCAGGTCAAGCTGAACCGTCGCCGGTTCCTCGAACAGCCGCGTCAGCGCGCCGGCGAACCCGTCCCGCCGGTCGGGGTGGATG
>Ga0189287_100322_pt1 | contig 12634 bp, 9 predicted proteins | sample UW86minimetaG_FD_130319 | JGI IMG/M metagenome (GOLD analysis project Ga0189287, IMG submission 130319) | Marine microbial communities from the Costa Rica Dome - UW86 mini metaG | ecosystem: Environmental > Aquatic > Marine > Oceanic > Photic zone | place: Costa Rica: the Eastern Pacific... | reverse complement strand
TGTGGGCAACGATGACCTGCGCGGCGAGGATGGCGATGACTTCCTGTCGGGCGGTGTCGGCGACGACTTCCTCGAAGGCGGCACAGGCAACGACAACCTGAACGGCGACGACGGCAATGACGATCTGCGCGGCGAGGCTGGCGATGACCAGCTGTTCGGCGGGGCCGGTATCGACACGCTCTTTGGCGGCGATGGTAACGACCTTCTGGCCGGTGGCTTCGACAATGACGTGCTCTTCGGCGATGCGGGCAACGATGATCTGCGCGGCGAGGATGGCGATGACTTCCTGTCGGGTGGCATCGGCGACGACTTCCTCGAAGGCGGCACGGGCAATGACAACCTGAACGGCGACGATGGCAATGACGACCTGCGCGGCGAGGCTGGCGATGACCAGCTGTTCGGCGGGGCCGGTATCGACACGCTCTTTGGCGGCGATGGTAACGACCTTCTGGCCGGTGGCTTCGACAATGACGTGCTGCGTGGCGATGCGGGCAACGATGACCTGCGCGGCGAGGATGGCGACGACTTCCTGTCGGGTGGCATCGGCGACGACTTCCTCGAAGGCGGCACGGGCAACGACACCCTGAACGGCGACGAGGGCAATGACGACCTGCGCGGTGACGCGGGCAATGACCAGCTGTTCGGCGGCGATGGCAACGACACGCTGGCAGGTGGTCTGGGCGCAGACTCGCTTGTGGGCGGCGCGGGCGAGGATTCCTTCGTGCTGGGCGCGGATGACACCGCCGGTGGCGGCGATGGCGACGACGTCTTCCTTGTCGATCCGACCCTGCCCACGGGCGGCGATGCGACGGTCATCGGTGGTGAGACCGGTGAGACGAATGGCGATACGCTGGACCTGCGGGGGCTGGGACCGGTCACGCTGGTCTATGACACCGCAGACCCGACCTTCGATCCCGCAACGGGGACCAGCGAAAGCGGCACCGCGACCTATACAAACACGTCTGGCGATCCGGTCACCATCAATTTCAGCGAGATCGAGACTGTCCTGACCGACCCCGACGGGGTGGTCGATGGCACGCCGTCGGGTGACAATATCCCTGTCGGGTTCACCGATGCGCAGGGCGACCAGGTCACTGACGGGGCCGACACGATCCTGGCCGGGGCCGGCAATGACACGATCGCGGCAGGCGGTGGCGATGACAGCGTCGATGCCGGAACGGGCGACGATTTCGTCGATGCCGGGGCAGGCGCCGACAGCATCGATGGCGGTGCGGGCAATGACGACCTGCGCGGCGGCACCGATAATGACACGATCCTCGGCGGCACGGGCGATGACTTCATCGACGGCGATGCGGGCAACGACCAGATCTTTGCCGGTGACGGCGCGGACGATCTGCGCGGCAGCGAGGGCGAAGACTTCATCGATGGCGGCGCTGGCAATGACAACATCCTCGGCGAGGCGGATAACGACGATCTGCGCGGCGGTGATGGCGAGGATATGCTGTTCGGCGGTACCGGGGAGGATTTCCTTGATGGTGACGCCGGTAACGACATGGTCTTCGGCGGCGACGGCAATGACGACATGCGCGGCAGCGAAGGCAACGATATGCTGGACGGCGGCGCGGGCAACGACACCCTGCTGGGCGAGGAGGGGTCGGATACCCTGATCGGCGGCGAGGGCACGGATAACCTTGACGGTGGCCTGGGCGACGACGATCTCGTGGTCGGCGCGGGCGACAACGCGACGGGCGGCGATGGCGACGATGTGTTCACCGTCGATCCGACCCTGACCGGCACCGACCCGATCACGGTGGTCGGTGGCGAGACCGGCGAGGACCTGACCGATCCCACCAATGGCGGTGACGGCGATGTGCTGGACCTGACGGGTCTGGATGTCGTCTCGGTCACCTATGACAATACCGATCCGACCTTTGATCCGGTGACCGGTGTCGGCGAAAGCGGCACGGTGGTCTACAACAACGCCGCTGGTGATCCGGTCACCCTGAATTTCAGCGAGATCGAGACGGTGATCTTCGCGCCGCTGGCTGACGGGGTCGTGGACGGCACGTCGGGGGATGACGCGTTGCCGATCGGGTTCACCGATGCGCAGGGCGATCAGATCGACGGGGCCGATGGCGACAACGATGTGATCGACGCGGGCGCGGGCAGTGACAGCATTGCCGCCGGCGCCGGTGATGACACCGTCTTGTCCGGTATCGGCGATGACTTTGTCGAGGGCGGTTTCGGCAATGACAGCATTCTCGGCGATGCCGGCAACGATGACCTCAGTGGGAATTTCGGCGAAGACACGATCTCGGGCGGTACGGGCGACGATTTTATCACCGGCAACGGAGACAACGACACCCTGTCGGGCGACGAGGGCAACGATGTCGTGTTCGGCGGCGACGGGAATGACTCGGTGTCCGGTGGCGATGGCGCCGATACCTTGGCTGGCGACGAAGGGGTGGATACACTTCTTGGTGGCGATGGCGATGACTCGATCGCGGTCGGCGGCGGCGACGGGGCGACGGGTGGCGCGGGCGACGATGTATTCATCTTCGACACAGCCGACACCACCCCCAATGTGCAGGCCACGATCGATGGCGGCACGGATGCGACGGATGGCGCACCGGGCGGCACCGAGAATGGCGATGCGGGCGACATCCTTGATCTGTCTGCGCAAACCGGCCCGCTGGATGTGGTGTTCGATCCCAACCCGGAATCGGGTGCTGTTGACGGGCTTGATGGGGATGTCTTCCCGGACCTGTCCTTCAGCGAGATCGAACAGGTCATCACCGGCGCGGGCAACGATACGCTGGATGCCGGCACCTCGACCGGTCCGGTGGATATCGAGGCCGGCGCGGGCGACGACCTGGTCACGGCGGGGTCCGGCAATGACAGCGTTCTGGGCGATGCCGGAAACGATGTGCTGGATGGCGGCGCGGGCAATGACACGCTGGACGGTGGCGCCGACAATGACGCGCTGACCGGTGGGGCCGGTGACGACAGCCTGCTTGGCGGCGACGGCAGCGATACGCTGACGGGCGGCGAGGGCAACGACAGGCTGGATGGCGGCGCGGGCGACGATGACATCGCGGTCGGCGGTGGCGACACGGCGATCGGCGGCGCGGGCGACGATGTGTTCACGCTGGATCCGACGGACACCAACCCGAATACGCAGATCACGATCGATGGCGGCTCGGACGGCACGGATGGTGCGCCGGGTGGTCCGGAGAACGGCGATGCGGGCGACACACTGGACCTGTCGGATGCGACCGGACCGCTGGATGTCGTCTTCGGGACGAACCCCGAAACGGGGATCGTGAACGGTATCGACGGCGATGTGTTCCCGGATGTGTCCTTCGGTGAGATCGAGAAGGTCGTCACCGGTGCGGGCAACGATACGCTGGATGCCGGCACCTCGACCGGTCCGGTGGATATCGAGGCCGGTGCGGGCGACGACTCGGTGACTGGGGGTGCTGGCAATGACAGCGTGCTCGGCGATGCCGGCGACGACGTGCTGGATGGTGGTGCTGGCAACGACACGCTGGACGGTGGCGCCGACAATGACGCGCTGACCGGTGGTGAAGGTGACGATAGCCTGTTGGGCGGGGCGGGCGAAGATACGCTTGCCGGCGGCGAGGGCGCGGATGTTCTCGACGGTGGTCTGGGCAATGACGCGCTGGAGGTCGGTGCGGGCGATGCCGCGACGGGCGGTGACGGGGATGATGTGTTCACCCTGGACCGGTCGCTGCCCGGTGCCGATCCGATCACCGTCACCGGTGGCGAGACCGGCGAGACCAATGGCGATACGCTTGACCTGAGCGGCAATGGTCCGGTGACGCTGGTCTTCGACAATACCGATCCGACCTTCGATCCGGTCACGGGCCGCAGCGAAAGCGGTACGGCGACCTATACCAACGACAATGGCGACCTTGTCACCGTCAACTTCTCGGAGATCGAGAACGTGATCCCGTGCTTCACGCCGGGCACCGTGATCGCCACGCCGAGAGGCGAGCGACTGGTGCAGGATCTGCAGGTCGGCGACCGGATCATCACCCGTGACAACGGCATCCAGGAGATCCGCTGGATCGGGCGCCGTGATCTGCAGGGCCGCGAGCTGTTGCAGGCACCGCATCTCAAGCCGGTGCTGATCCGGGCGGGATCGCTTGGCTATGGCCTGCCCGAGCGGGACATGGTGGTCAGCCCCAACCACAGGGTTCTGATCAACAACGAACGCACGGCGCTCTATTTCGAGGATCGTGAAGTGCTGGCGGCGGCCAAGCACCTGACCGGGCTCGAGGGGGTGGACGCGGTGGAGGCCAGCTCGGTGAGCTACATCCACTTCATGTTCGACCAGCACGAGGTCGTCCTGTCGGATGGCACCTGGACCGAAAGCTTCCAGCCGGGCGAGCAGACCATGGACGGGATGGGACAGGCGCAGCGCGACGAGATCTACGAGCTGTTCCCCGAACTGCGCGAGGCCGACGGGCTGAAAGCCTACCAGGCGGCGCGGCGGTCGCTGAAGAAGCACGAGGCCAAGCTGTTGCTGAGCTAAGACATGCAGCCGCCGGCGCGCATCCTTGGTGTGCGCCGGTCTCCGGGAACGGGTAAGGGGGCTGTCCTGTTTTCAGAAACGAAACAATCCCGGCGCCAGCGTCGGGATTGTTTTGGTTTGTGGCGGTGCTGGTGACAGTGCGGTGGATCGCCCGGACGGTTGGCGCCGTCACCCTGGATCGCGGTGCCGCGTGGGCATCTTCAGAGCGGTGCGATCTTCTGCCAGGGCTGTGCCGCCTCGAAATCGGCGGCGAGGCGCAGCACGAGATCATCCTCGAGCCTGCGCCCGGCGATCTGCAGGCCGATGGGCAGCCCCTCGTCGCAGAGGCCGCAGGGCACCGAGATCACCGGGTGGCCGGTCATGTTCATCGGGTAGGTGAGGAACCAGCCGATCAGCGGATTGACGGGTTGTCCCGCGATATCCGCCGGTGGGCCGTCCGACTGGGCAAAGGCGGTGACGCAGGTGGTGGGACAGAGCAGGATATCGACACGTGAGAACAGCGCAGTCATGGCCTGCCACACCCGGTCCCGCGTCTTGATGGCCTTGCCCAAGCGCACCATGTCGATGGCGCGGCCTTCTTCGATCAGGGTCTGGACCACCGGCTCCAGCAGGTCGAGATCGGCCGTGCCGAGATCGCCATAGAGCCCGGCGAGTTTGGCGCGCCAGAGATCGAGAAACGCCGCTTCGGTGTCGTCGGGGAGGGTGAGATCGGCCTCGGTGACCTGACAGCCAAGCGTTTCGAAGACTGCGGCGCCCTGTCGGCAGGCGCGCGCGATATCGGGGCGCACGGGAAAAAGGCCGAGATCCGGGCTGAAGCCCACGCGCAGTTTTGACAGCGGTGTCTGCGCCCCGGGGGCTGGCCGTTCGAGCGGGAGGTCGAAGATACCGCCTTCGGTGGGGCCGAGCATGGCGCGGTAGAGCAGGTCGGCATCCGCGACGCTGCGCGCGATGGGACCGTTGTGGAAACAGGGTGTTTGGCTGAAAAAGCTTTGCGCCACGTCCGGAACCCGCCCGAAAGTGGGCTTGAACCCCACCGTGCCGCAGATGCTGGCGGGAATGCGGATCGAGCCTGCGCCGTCGCTACCTTCGGCGAAGGGCACGAGGGCCGCCGCCACGGCCGCCGCCGAGCCACCGCTTGACCCGCCGGCGATCCGGTCGCGCCGCCAGGGATTGGCGGTGGGCCCGAAGATCGCATTGTCGGTGATTGCCTTGTGCCCGAATTCGGGCGTGTTGGTCTTGCCGAGGATGACCGCACCCTGATCCTTGAGCCGGGTCACGAGCGCGGCATCCTTCGGCGGAACCGAGGTTTCGAAGAGCCGCGAGCCGCGTGTCGTGCGGATGCCGGCGGTGGGGGTGAGATCCTTGAGCACGAGGGGCAGCCCGAGAAGGGACCGGCCTTGGCTGTGACCCGCCGCGATCTGGCTGTCGAGCGTCCTGGCGGTGTCGAGCGCGCGGTCGGCATCCAGCGTGCAGATCGCGTTGATCCGCGGGTTGAGTGCGTCGATCTTGTCGAGAAAGGCGCGGGTGACCTCGTGGCAGCTGACGCGCCGGTCCCGGATCAGGGCGGCGAGGTCAACGGCGGAAAGCTGGGTGATGTCGTCGGAAGGGGACACGGGGCGAAGTCTTGGCGGTTGGGGGCGGCCCGTGGGGCAGGCGGGCCGTTACCGGGGTGGACGGGACCCTGACACAGAAGACAGGGGCACCGCATGACAGGCACATGGGCCTGCCGAGAATGAAACCCTCGGCGGTGAATGGCAAGCGGTCATGCCGACCGGGGCGCGAGGCTTGCCAGCGCCTTGCCGCGTCACTCGGAGACGGTGTTGGGCGTGCCTGCGGCCCCTGCGAACACGGCGAATATCCGCGCGATGCCCGTGCCGGTATTGGTGCCCTGATGCCGGGAGCCCAACGCCTCGACCAGGGTGTCGCCCTTGCGATAGACCCGCGTGCCATCCGGGCCGTAATCGACGGTCAGTTCACCCTCGAGCATATGTGCGGCCAGGGGCGCCTCGTGCAGGTGCCAGCCCGTTTGTTGACCGGCCTGCATGGTGACGATCGCCACCGTGATCTGCGCCGGACCTTCGGGGTAGACGATCGGCTGGCCGATCACCGTCGTGTCGGTCTGCAAAAGCACCTCGACCGGGGGGTAGCTGTCTTGCGCCAGGCCGGGCGCCGCGAGAAGGGCGAGAACCGGCAAGGCCGTCATGGCTGTCTTCATTGTCGTGACCATCTGCGATATTTCCTTTCGGTCCTGCTTTGCCTGGGCGCGGCCCTTGGGTCACGCCGCGTCCCCCGTCAGTCTTTGCCAGTCTTTCAACCAGGCGCGGGCATGGGCGTGATACGTGCCGCCCACTGGCCCGGCTTTGATCACGATCGCGCGCGGCGGCAGCGCCAGGGCGACATAGATGCCGAGGGCCAAGGCGCAGAGCGTGACCACCACGGCCTTGATCCGGATCATTGGGCGACATCCAGGGACAGTTGCGAGGCGAGGGCACGCCGATCCGCAACCTTGTGCAGGATGACGAAGGGGGTGACGCAGATCCGCTGCGCCACGACGAACAAGAGCCCCACGGCCACGAAGAACATCAGCCGGGCCGCTTCATCCGCAATCTGCTCGGCGGTGAAGATCACGACGGACATCGCCTCGGGCACGCCGATCGCCGCGCCGAGGCAGGAAGACGAGATCACCATCTGCAGGGCGCGCCCGAAACTGGGAATGACCAGAAGGGCTGCGCGCCTGTCGCCTTGCCGCAGATGCCGGAACATGGCGACGAACTGATCGGCCCCATAGGCCGCCACATAGGGGATATTGCCCAAGACCAGCAGCACGAGGGGCCGCATCTCGGCTAGCGGGCCAAGGCGCGCGCCGCCGTTGGGCAGCAGGCCCGACAGGAAGAACAGGACGACGAAGACGGGCAGGGCGTGCAACAGCCGATTATAGGTCCTGAACACGCGCGCCACGATCCTGACCCGTGACAGCATGCCCAACGCCGCCAAGAGGGCCAGCGGCAGGCCGATCGCCAGCGCCAGCACCGAGGCGCCGAGGTTCAGGGAAAACCCGCGCAGGAATGCCAAGAGGAACTCCGGCGAGACCGCGTCCAGAAGCATCATGAGACGGCTCCTTCCGAGGGCAGGAGCCGGGATAGGCCCCGCCGTGTGAGCTGTGCCGCAAAGAGCACGGCGGCGATGTAGAAGACCACCAGAAGCCAGTAATAGAACGTCTGGGAGCCGGAAAAGGCGGTGATGCCGTTCAGCGCGTTGACCAGATCGGGGACGCCCACGACACTGGCCGCCGAAATGCCGCGCACCGCGTTGATCAGGTAGCTGTCCACCTGCGCCGAAGACAGGCTGAGCGCGCGCATGAAGCGCGATGTGCCGTCGCGGGCGTCGGTGATCCTGTAGGCTTCGGCGACGGCGGCACCGGCGAAACTGCCGTTCGCCCCCGCGATTGCCAGAATGGCCGCCAGCATGGCCGAACTGTAGGAATAGGAAAACGTCCAGACGGTCAGCGTGCCCATCACCACCAGAACCAGCATGACCGGCGCATTCTGAAAAACCGTGAGCACCGATTTGGCAAGCGCGCGCACGGGCCAGATCGGGCTGACCAGCATCTTGCCGATCGACAGGCCCACCAACGTGGTCGCCATCAGCGCAAGGCTGACCGCGAGCATGGATGTCCCCAGACCGCCCAGGAACAGGCGCCATGCCACGTCGCTTTCCATGAAACCCAGACGCAGGTCGATCCCGAGCTGCGCTTTCAGCGCGCTTTCGATCCGCGTGCCAAGACCGGCCACCGGGCTGCGCGCCAGCTGCACGTTGAGCGGCGGCGACAGGCAGCTGTCGGGCGCGGCGCGGCACTCGGCTGATTGCCAGCGGGCTTGTTCCCGAGCAAGAAACGCCACCGGCACATCATGCTTGCGGGCAAGCCGCAGGAAGCTGCCGTCGCGGTGCATCTGCCGGAGGATCTCGGACATTGCCGCTGCCATCTGGTCTGAAATCCCCAAGGGCATGGCCATCCCCCAAGGCACCGGCGCAAAGCCCAGCTTGCGCTCGAACCGGCTTGAGCCGGTTGCGGAGGATATCAGCGGCAGCAGCAGGGTATCATCCTGCGCGATCAGGGGGCACATCTCGTTCTGGAGCGCATCGATCAGCTGTTGCGAGCGCGAGAAGAGCATCAGGCGGCCCACATCCGGCGCGAGGATCACGTTGGAATAATTTCCCACCGTCGTGCAGACCAGGCGCGACTCGAGGTCTTTCCAGGTCAAATTGTTCCTGTCCGCCGCACCCACGAGGATCGTTTCGCTCTGGAAATAATGCGGGCGCAGGAAATGCACCGTGGGATCACGCTGCGTGTTGTGCCCCATGGTCGCGATGACCAGATCGACCTCGCCTTCGCCCAGCTTGGATATCCGGTTGACCGGGGTGACGGCCACAACCTCGAGCGCCACGTCGAGACGCGCCGCGATCTCGCGGGCGATATCGGCCTCGAAGCCGGTGGGGCCGGTGGGACCGATCTCGGCGAAGCGGGGGTAGTCGCCGCGCAGCCCGACCCGCAAAAGCTTGTCGCAGACCACGCGGGCTTCGACGGAGCGGGGGCCATCAGCCTGGGCCGCGCAGCCCGGGGCAACGCTTTGGTGCAGAGCCTGAACGGCTGGCAGAGCGGCGCCCTGCGTGGCGCCGGGCGACGGTGCGATCCCCCAGATCAGTGCGGCGAGCGTGAAAAGCGCGCGGATGCCTTGAAGCCTGCTCATGCCTGTTCCTCCTGTCCCGGTATCGACCGGCTTGTGGCCCCTGTGCGCGTGGCCACAACCAGTGCCACCTCGAGGAAAACGAAGCCCGCCATTTCGATCAGGCCCTCGGGCTCGTGGCTGATTTTCGAAAGTGCGGCGAGCTTGTCCGGCCCCACCGGCACCAGCGCGGTTTCGGCAACACGCGCGTCGCAGCCCGCCTTGGCCAGACGGTGCAGGGTCATGCGCAGCCCGACACAGCGGTTCTGCGTGAAGACCGCGCTGCCCCCGTGGCGCAGCCTGTCAGGCAGCCCCGCGAGAAAGGGATCGAGCACCATGCGCCCATCCGCGCCGCCCACCGACCAGAACGCGGCGCGGGTTGCGCCATCAATTTGCCCGGCGGGAAAATTCGGCAGGTTGGCCAGCACCAGATCGAAGCGGAGGTCCGCTGCGATCGCGTCCCACATGGCGCCCTGGCACAGCTGCACGGGGGCTGCGGGCGCGATCCGGGCCAAACGATCCGTGGCAAGCTGCAAGGCATCGGGATCGAGATCACTCGCCACGACCCCTGCAGCCCCAAGCTGCAGCGCGGTTCCGGCCAGAACACCCGAGCCGGTGCCCAGATCGAGGACGTGGCGCCCCCGGCACAGGCCGGGATGCCGCATCAGATGCCGGACGATCAGCCCGGAATAATCGCTTGGCCAGAACGGGCGCGCCTCGGCGATGCCGCTATGCGTCATTGCTCCGAGGTCATCCACGGCCCAGCACCCGTTCCAGTTGCTCGAGGCTGGCCTTGCGCACAGGGGCGGGCAGGGGTGCGAACCCCGCCGAGATCGCCAGCTTGTTGCCATGCAAGAGGCAATGTCGGAAGAAACACGCCACCGCCGCAGACCGTTTCCGCAGCGCCGCTGCGCGCGGTATCAATATCCGTGTGCGCGTCAGCAGCGGCCAGTCATCCGCCGTCACCCCATTATCCGGTTGCCATGTCGAGAAACCGCCAGTCGCGCGCTCGAGGTCGAGCATCTCGAGCCTGAAGAGCCGCGCGGTCGAGATATCCAGATATCCGATGCTGCCGCGCAGGCGTTGCACGGTCTGGGCCACGCCATGGGCGCCGAAAACCGCAAGTCCGGGTGTTGCCTTGAAGGGCGGATCCTGGGCCTGAGCGTTTGGCCGCCCCCCGGCCAGCCACGCCGCCGCAAAGCGCGAAGACCCCGACACATCCCGCCGCACGACGGGCGTGATCGCAAGATCTGGTAGCGCCAGCCCCGGATTTCTCGCGCGCAACCGTGCATCGGACCACACACGGATCTCGCCGTCGAAGATCGCACGGATATCGTCGCGCCGGAGCCGCAGACGGCCTGTGTCGATCCCGGGAAGATGCACCGCGAACCCGAGTGCGGCGGCAACAATCGGGACGGACTCAAGATCGGCGCGCTCGAATGCGATGCGTGGCACGGCAATGTCCGAGACGCCGAAATCGGCCTCTTGGTCGCGCGCGGCCCGCAGTCCGGCCCCGGACCCGAGCGGCACATATTGCAGCGCGATCCCCAGTTCGGGTCCGAAACGGTCGGCCCAAGCCACGTAGACCGGATGCGGCACCGACGCGCCGACCCTGCGCAGCGATAGCGCGCGGGATGGCTCGGCTGTGATGGCCTGCGAGGCATGAGTGAGAGTGACAAGGCTTGTGACCGCGCCCAGACCAAAGGCACGGCGGGACAGGGGCACGCCGTGGGTATCAACCCGCCGCACGGGACATTCCGTCCGATCCTGCATAATCCGGACAAGCAGCGCGCCGGGCCTGTCGGGCCGGGTCGGGCATATGTGCCAGAGGCTGTGCTTGTGCGCGGATCGAATGCATATCGGCCTTCCCAGTGTCTGACTTGGGTAGACCAGCAAAAGGCCCGGACCTATCTATCTTTGGAGAGGTTAATTCCGATCGATTACAAGGGCTTGCCTGAGCCTGTGTGGTCTTTGGCGTCAGGTGAGGCGCCACGAAGCGAACAGGGCAGGTGTCAGGGGAGCTTCGGTGCATCGAGGGTAGGCGCCCTGCCGTGTCGCGGCGCAGGCCGCCGCTATAGAGCGTCCGCTGCAATTCGGTGAACATGTTCCCGGGGGAAACGCGGGTGTTGGCGCGCGCGACCGGGTTCGTGACGTCGAAGCCTTCCCGGAGCGCGGGACGCGCGTTTTTGCGGGGCTGCGACGCTGATCCCGCAACGGGCAGATGTGGTCAGATCGGCTCGATCCGGTGAAGAAAGACCGCGATCTGGGTGCGGTTCACGGCGTTCAACTTGTCCTTGAGGGTGCTGACATAGTGCTTCACGGTGCGTTCGCTGATGCCAAGCTCATTGGCGATCAGGGGGTTGGACAGCCCCGACTTGATGCCATTCGCGACCTGCTGTTCGCGCACCGACAGGCCCAGTTCCGATTTGCTGAGCTCGCGTTCCCGGTGCTGTCTGCGGATGGACAGAAGTTTCGTCGTCAGGGACTGTCCGATGAAGCCACGCCCGCGCAAGATCCGGGTCAGTGCCTCGTCCAGTTCGGAGGGGTCTACCTCGGCCGTCAGAAGGCCTGCGCATCCGGCATCGGCCAGGGCGATCACCATATCCATTGCGGGCGATCAAGGCGATGCAGGTCAATATCGAAACGCCGGTGATTATGGATGAGCTGGCGGAGGCCGCAGGCTGCTCGCGTCGGCAGATGGAGCGGTTGTTCGTCAAGTACCTGGATCAAACGCCATATCGCTATTTCCGCGACCTGCGTCTCGACCATGCGCGGGGATTGATGCGGGAAACCGATCTCAGCGTGACTGAAATTGCGGTGGCCTCGGGGTTCAGTTCTTCGGTCGTGTTCACCAAAAGCTTTCGTGCCCGATTTGGCTATTCCCCCGCGAAAGGACGTAAAGCTATCTGATTTTCGGATTTATCTGAACCACATCGCGAGGCGCCACCGGTCTGTCACCCGGATCAGACGCCGGAAAACTCTCGCCAAGGGCGGTCCAGCGTTAGGGGGCGGATCACCCCCCCCAAAGGGTGCCACGTTTGGTTGGATGAAAGGTCATTGGCCGTGACCGGAACCGTCCCCTTGACGTCAGGCGCCGGTAGTGGAGTGTCCGGAAAACGGGATCGGGGTGACGGGGGCAGTGACGCTTGATCCGATCCAATTGAGGTGCTCTTCAAGCTCGTCCCGGAGTGTGTCACTCAGTTTGAGCGTCTTTCGGCTTTTCTTGGAGGAGTTGGCCACCACCAAGGATCCTTCCGCGATCCGGTCCCTGATGAAATTCTGCATCGTGAGGTTTGTGCGCCTGTTCGATCTGACACGCGCGACATAATCCCCGATGCCATAATCAGGATCGCCGTCATATGTGTAAATGACAAGGAGCAGTTCCCAATAC
>Ga0189287_100321_pt1 | contig 12660 bp, 15 predicted proteins | sample UW86minimetaG_FD_130319 | JGI IMG/M metagenome (GOLD analysis project Ga0189287, IMG submission 130319) | Marine microbial communities from the Costa Rica Dome - UW86 mini metaG | ecosystem: Environmental > Aquatic > Marine > Oceanic > Photic zone | place: Costa Rica: the Eastern Pacific... | reverse complement strand
TGAATATATTTGCAGCGGCAAGAAGGCCCAAAACGACCGTGATTGGGAGATTGCGCCAGTTTTTGCCCGTTATGATTTCTCGGAGCAATACACCCAGCAAAACAACAAGGAACGATACATCCACGATTGCCGTCATTTCCGGCGATGCAATCGCATCCGAATACATCACAATTCGCCCGGCAATCCACAGCGCAAACAGGCCGATTAACGGCCATCCTTGGAGAGGCATACGCCCGGTCCAGTTCGGCACCGCAGTCAGAAGAAACCCGGCAATTGCGGCGCTGGCCATGCCAAAGATCATCTCGTGAGCATGCCAGTTTACAGGATCAAACCCAGAGTAAATGTCCATAAACCCCAGCAGGGAAAGAACCCAGTTGCCTAGAAGCAAAAGGGCACTTAGGCCTGCTGCGAGAAAGAACGGTCTAAAACCTTGGCGAAACAAAGCAAAGCCATCCCATGATTTGTAACGAGGTATTCCTTTGGAAGGTATCGAGTCTGTTGCCATCGGCATGCACTCCATAGAGGGGCCACAAGCTTAAATGGAAATAGCAATGAACAACAGTGCGAAACGGCGAAAGAGCCTGAAATCAGTTACCCTGACCAAGTTTGCCAAAGCGATTGAGGTTCCCCATCAATTGTTCAATGACAGTCAAATTCTTGCCCACAGTTGGCGTTGTACGCTCCACAGGTTCAACATCTCGCGCCACGTCAAGGCCATGTGCCTGGATATCCTGAACGATGCCTTTTTCGTCAAAGCTGACGATCAGAACGCTCCGCTCATTTACCTTTGATTCGAGAAAAGCCATCGTTTCCGTGGTTTCTCCGATATACATCCAGGTTTCCTGACCAAACATGTTGATGCTGGAGGGTGAACCCAAACGTCGCTCGACATCAGACTTGTCACTTTCCTGAGGTACAATGGAGGCAATCGCGTCGATATCAGGCATTACGCCCCGTTGCGCGACCTTTGGCGAGCAGGCACCAACAGCCAGAACACCAATAATTAGTGCGCTTAAAAGAAAAGGCCTTGTTATCAAGGGTCCTGACATCCTACATCATGCTCCTACGGCAGCGATTGAACACGCCTGACCAGTTAAATAGGGTCGTTGGACAGTGCCGCCAAGGGTCAATTTTGTCAATGGATGCAGGAATTCTCAGAACCGTGTTTTCATTTCGTTCAATTTTCAAAAACAGCGATGAAACCGAGCTCGCCCACACTTTGTATGCCGAGACAATTCTGGCAGCCCGGCGGCCATTATTCTTCAATGAGGGTTGCGTACCAGACACGGCTGAAGGCCGCTTTGAGATGATCGCCCTGATCGCATTTTTGGTATTACAGCGACTCAAGAAGATCGATGGCACCAATGATCTTTCACAAAAATACTTCGATGTCATGTTCACAGATATTGATAGCAACCTGCGGGAGTTGGGGGTCGGTGACCTTAGTGTTGGCAAAAAGGTAAAGAAGCTGGCCGAGAGCTTTTACGGGCGTATCAAGGCTTACGAGGCGGGACTTGACGCCGACAGCAACGATCAACTCACCGCTGCACTAATGCGTAATATCTACAGAAATACTGACGTATCACCGGATATCGGCGCAAAACTCGCGACGTATGTTCGCGGCGAAGCTGAACATCTGAGCCATCTTGAGGACAAAGCGTTTCTAGACGGGACGATTACCTTTTCAGATCCAACGCCGGCCTTTGGAGCAAAATCATGAGCGATATTGTCCCGGAGCTTTCTCGCACCGTTAAAGCCGAAGATATCCCCAAAAAGGGACGCGTCATTCCGCTGCGTCCGAGCGAAAGCGAGCTCGAAGCTATTGCCACACGACTAGATCTGGTTGCGTTAATCTCATTTGATGGCGAGTTAAAAGTACAACCTGAACCAGGTCGCGAGATTTCTGTACGTGGGGTGATTCGCGCTCAATTCACACAAAACTGCGTTATTTCCGGCGAAATCGTCATAACCGACGTTGAATTTGAACTATCCAGGATGTTTGCGGAAGATGCAGACCCATTTGATGGATTGGGCCACGACGAGGAGGAAATCGTCGATCCGGATATTGACGACTCAGACCCCATAATTGATGGGTATATTGACGTTGGCGAGGCTGCCGTCGAAGAGTTAGCGCTCAGAATCCCACCCTATCCAAGGGCCGAAGGGGTGGAATTTGATGAAGTTTCGTTTGCGACAGAGGCACAAGATGAGAAGGAAAATCCATTTTCAGTGCTGGAATCGCTAAAAAATAAAATGAATTCAGATAATTAGATGAAATTTCGTCAATTTGATAATATTTCAGATAATTACCTCACACACCTTGCAGCAGGCGAGCAAATCATCTAATAAAGCGCGCTCGTTTGGTTACGAGCGAAAAAATAAGGATTGAGAATATGGCCGTTCCAAAGAAGAAGATATCTAAATCGAAGCGCAACATGCGTCGTGCTCACCATGCTCTTGTGGCGTCCAATCTCGTCGAATGCTCCAATTGCGGTGAACTTGCTCGCCCACACCACGTTTGCTCATCTTGTGGTAATTATAGTGGCCGCGAAGTCGCTGCTGTCGAAGAACTCGCCTAACTGCCTTTTAAGCGGGCTGTGAGGCCCCTATGATACGAACTGGGGGGGATTCGTCCTCAAAAGTTCGCTTGCGGGAATTGGCATTGACCACACGTTTGACATTATCAATAGATGCCATGGGCGGTGATAACGCGCCTGAGATGGTTGTCGACGGCGTCGAGACAGCGGCGAAGCAAAACCCAAATTTGAGGTTTTTGCTTTTCGGTGACGAAGCACAATTGTCCGAACTTCTTGCATCCAACCCGACGGCTGCGGCCGCGAGTGAAATTCGCCACACAACAGATGTAGTCGGCAGTGGGGATAAGCCTGCCGTAGCCCTTCGCTCTGGCCGCCAATCCAGTATGCGCTTGGCCATCAACGCTGTCAGCGACGGCGAAGCGGATGCAGTCGTTTCAGCTGGCAACACCGGCGCCCTAATGGCGATGGCAAAATTTGTCCTAAAGACACTTCCTGGTATTGATCGCCCGGCAATCGCGACATCGTTTCCAACGATGAAGGGGCAACTGGTGATGCTTGATCTTGGTGCCAATATTGAATGCGATGCAGACAATCTCTTGCAGTTCGCAGTCATGGGGGAAGTTTTTGCGCGGAACGTTCTTGGCCGCGCCAATCCTTCCGTCGGCTTGCTGAACGTCGGTGCTGAAGATCTTAAGGGAAATCAAGAAGTCCGTGATGCTGCTGAATTGCTCCAGCAAACACATCTGCCCATCCATTTCCATGGCTTTGTCGAAGGCGATGACATTGCCAAAGGAACCGTAGATGTCATTGTCACCGATGGCTTTACCGGCAACGTTGCCTTGAAAACTGCTGAAGGCATGGCTGGAATGTTTGGGTTCTTCCTGCGCGATGCTCTGACATCATCTATTTTTGGTAAAATTGGCGCATTGATCGCACGCCCGGCATTACTGAAATTCAAAGCAAAGTTCGATCCGCGTTTATATAACGGCGCGATGTTCGTCGGCCTCAATGGTATTTGTGTCAAAAGCCACGGTGGCACGGACGGTTATGGCTTTGCGAATGCGGTTGGCGTGGCCGTCAATCTCGTCCAGAACAATTTCAATGACGGCATCAAAGTAGATTGCGCGCAATTGCTTGCAGATCGTGACGCATCAAAGAAGGCCGCTGCAGAAGCAGAAGCTGCCGCTCTAAAAGCCGATGACGAAAGCCAGAATTCAGGAGCGAACGCGGATCAATGATACGTTCTGAAATCCTTGGCTGCGGGTCTTACCTGCCTGAACGCTGCGTCACGAATGACGAGTTGGCTGAAACGGTCGACACTTCGGACGAGTGGATCCGGTCACGTAGTGGTATTGCACAGCGCCATTTCGCCGCTGAAGGTGAATACACTTCGGATTTAGCATTTGCTGCGGCAACGCGCGCACTGGAACACGCCGGTATCGACGCATCCGAGTTGGATCTCGTCATTTGCGCGACGACAACGCCGGATAACACGTTTCCATCGACTGCCGCGAAGGTGCAGCACAAGCTTGGCATGTCCAATGGTGCGGCGTTTGATGTGCAAGCCGTCTGCTCAGGCTTCGTGTATGGCCTGGCGGTAGCCGACAACTTCATTAAATGCGGTCAGGCAAAAACGGTTTTGTTGATTGGCGCTGAGACATTCTCGCGTATCCTCGATTGGGAAGATCGATCCACCTGTGTCTTGTTTGGTGATGGTGCCGGTGCTGTCGTGATGCGGGCAATGGAAGAAGAAACTGACAAGCCGGGAAATGGGGCAGGGCACAATTCTGGCCGCGGCGTACTCTCAACACATATCCATTCTGATGGCTCAAACTACGATATTCTTTATGTCGATGGTGGACCGTCGACAACCCAGACAGTCGGGCATCTGCGGATGAATGGTCGCGAAGTATTTCGCCATGCCGTGACGAACCTGGCCTCAATTGTTGATGAAGCCCTTGATGCAAACGGCCTTGAGCGATCCGATCTCGACTGGCTTGTGCCTCATCAAGCGAACAAGCGCATCATTGACTCGACCGCCCGCAAACTGGGGATGAGTGCTGAAAACGTCGTACTCACCGTCGAGAAACATGCGAATACCTCTGCGGCTTCGATTCCGCTCGCACTGGATAGCGCTGTCAAAGATGGTCGTATTAAGCGAGGCGATTTGATTTTGCTTGAGGCAATGGGCGGTGGACTCACATGGGGCGCCGGGCTCGTTCGCTGGTAATCAATTTCTGCACCGCACGTTCTTCCAAAAAAATAGTTATATTTCCTCCATCCCTTTGATATTGACGGATTTCCCGGTTATCGATAGGCTCACTTAACGAACAACTAGGGGGAGGCTGCGCTACTATGCCGGGCAAGACTATTACTCGTGCTGATCTTGGCGAAGCCGTCTATCAAGAAGTTGGATTATCCCGTAACGAGTCCGCTGATCTTTTGGAAAGCGTTCTTGAGTACATGTCCGACGCATTGATAAAAGGCGAAACGGTTAAGGTATCATCATTCGGCAGCTTCTCGGTCCGCGAGAAGGGCCAACGGATTGGGCGCAATCCAAAGACTGGCGAAGAAGTACCAATCTTGCCGCGCAAGGTTTTGGTGTTTCGTCCATCGCAGGTCCTCAAAAGCCGTATCAACGAAATTCGCAAGCCGAGTGAAACGTCTGATCTATAATTAAACAGGTGACGTAATGAACGACGAAGCCTCAGGCGACAGCGGCTCAGACAAGCCAGCAAAATCAGCAACTGCATTCAGAACCATCAGTGAAGTGGCGAAAGAACTCGACCTGCCGCAACACGTCCTGCGGTTCTGGGAAACAAAGTTTCCACAAGTTCGCCCTATGAAGCGTGGCGGTGGACGGCGATATTACCGTCCTGATGATATGCAACTGCTTAAGCGTATTCGCGATCTACTATACGTAGACGGTTATACGATCAAAGGTGTGCAGAAGCTGCTTCGTCAAAGTGGCAGTGTGAAGAATTTCGTCAGCGAAACAGAAACGCCTCTGCCTATTGGAGAAGGCTCAAGCGCGGGAACAAACCCTGCGGATACACCTGTTGATGATGTGGCCGTATCGCAGCCCCACAGCGATGAGCTAAAGCAAGAGATTTCAGAAATCGTTTCGGACCTCAAAGGGCTCCGCGAGCAGCTTTTACAAAGCGCGTCTTAGCTCCCAAGCATACCCGCTATTCAATGAAATGACGTTTTCTCAATCTCCTTGGGAAGAGGGTCCTGTGTGGCGTCTTTTTGTTGTATGCCGTGCGGGTGAAGACTATAGTCCGCTCCGCGTCGTGCCCCCGTTTATTGCAAGCGACGCATTCCGGTCGGGGAGTAGCTCAGCCTGGTAGAGCACTGTGCTGGGGGCGCAGGGGTCGCAGGTTCGAATCCTGTCTTCCCGACCATTTTCCCCGCATTTGTCTCTTGACCTTCCCGTGACTGGCAAGCTTACCGTGCTTAGATGAATAGGTTAATTGTCGTATTGTTTATGGTTTTCGCCATCTTGGCGTCTGGGCAAAGTCATGCCTTCATGGCGATGGGACATTTCCCAGACCATTCAGGCCATCATGATATGGCAATGGACGTCGGTATTGGTGAGCCTTCCTCTTGCGAGGGAATGTGCGATACACCTGAAAAGTATTCTTGTTGCGGCGAAGCGACGTCTCATTGCGCCTCAGCGTTCGTAGGTAGCGAACTCGCCCTTAAATTACACAATTTGAATTCACGCGCCCTTCGCCTTGCACGTTACACTGCCCATTTGCATGCGCGCGCATTATCTTTCGACCCTCCACCGCCTAAATCCTGACATCGGGTTTTTATCTTTGCGTTGGGTACTGAAATACACCCAACACATGTAAAACACATAACGTCAGGAAAAATTTATGAACAACAAAACGAAATCTATTGCGATCACAGCGATCGCGGCAATCGCTATATTATTCTCATCCTATGGCGCATTTGCCGCAGGATCCCACGCTCATAGTCACGCCAGCAAAACAGGTGCCGCAGGAAACGCCTCGGACGTGACTCGCGTCATCAATATCACTATGGGTGATAACTTTTACGAGCCACTAAATATCACCGTTAAAGAAGGTGAAACGGTTCGTTTCATCGTAAAAAACACAGGTGAATTTGTGCACGAATTCAACATAGCAACAGCTGAAATGCATCGCGCACATGCACCGGAAATGATGATGATGGTTGAGCATGGTGTCCTGGAGCCAGACCGCATCAATTGGGACGCAGCGAAAAAAATGCAGGCATCCATGGGACACGGCATGCATGACGAAGCGAACAGCATTCTGCTTGAGCCCGGTAAATCTGGTGAAGTTATCTGGAAATTTCCGAAGGACACCGAGCTTGAATTTGCCTGCAATATTCCGGGTCATTACGAATCCGGTATGGTTGGCGACATCAAACTTACGCACTGACATTTGCTCATTCGCACATTTCGCGTCATTCAAAATCCCAAAGGAAAAAACATGTCTTATTCAAGTTTAAGAACTTGCACTGGGATTGTTTGCAGCGTCGTCATTTCGATGCTCTCAATCCCATCTCTCTCGGCAGGCGAGTACAATCTCACCGTCGACCCTGTTACGATTGATACAGGTAACTTTACGCGCACTGGCGTAGGTTACAACGGTACATCACCTGGACCAGTGTTGCGCTTCAAAGAAGGTGAAGATGTCACCATTAACGTTACCAATAACCTGTCTGAACTGACCTCGATCCATTGGCATGGGTTGATCCTGCCGTACCAACAGGATGGTGTACCGGGAATCAGCTATGACGGGATCGAGCCTGGTGAAACGTTCACATACAACTTTCCCATCGTTCAAAGCGGAACCTACTGGTTTCATAGTCATACGAAGTTTCAGGAACCGGATGGCGCGTACGGTGCGATCATCATTGAGCCCAAAGGTCGCGAGCCATATCGATATGATCGTGAGTACGTCGTCCAACTCACAGATGCACATCCACACTCGGGCCATCGCATCATGCGTAATCTCAAAATGATGCCGGACTATTATAATCGTCAGCAACGAACGATCTCCGACTTTTTCAAAGATTCTGAGAAAATGGGGTTTGATGCTGCACTCCGTGACCGTCTTGATTGGGGTGAAATGCGGATGCTGCCCAATGATATTGAAGACGTTCAGGGCTTCACGCCGCTTATGAACGGGAAATCAACGTCCCAAAACTGGACAGGCATTTTTAAACCTGGTGAGCGCGTGCGACTTCGCTTCATCAATTCATCTGCAATGGCGTATTTTGATGTCCGGATTCCCGGACTGAAAATGACGGTCGTGCAAGCCGACGGGAATAACGTGCAGCCTGTTCCAGTCGATGAATTCAGGATCGCAGTGGCAGAAACCTATGATGTGATTGTGCATCCGAAAGAGGACATGGCCTACACAGTTTTTGCTGAGTCCATGGGACGCACAGCATCCGTCCGTGGCACGCTCGCGACCAAATCGGGTATGACGGCTGACGTCCCTGAACTTCGCGAAGACCCCGTTCTGACAATGGCAGATATGGGCATGGCACATGGTGATATGGCCGAGATGGATCACAGCATGATGGGCCATGGGGCAATGCCTGCCACAAGCCATAAAATGCCTGATGGAACAATAATGCCTGGCAACGCACACGCTGGCCATAACATACCGGGCGGAATGGATCACAGCATGATGGGCCATGGGACAATGGCTCCTGATAATCCTGATCCATTCTACGCGCCCGGCAGTGGACTGACGCCGACAGCAGCAAACGGCGGAAAGTTTCTGTCATACGATGATCTGAAAGCGCAAAAGCCGTTATATCCGGACCGAGAAGCAACACGCGAGATTGAGCTACGCCTTACCGGAAATATGGAACGCTATATCTGGTCATTGAATGGAACCAAGTTTAGCGATGCCGAGCCAATCCGCCTGCAATATGGCGAGCGCGTTCGCTTTAAGTTCATCAATGAAACGATGATGACACATCCTATGCATCTGCACGGCATGTGGTCGATCCTGGACACAGGCAAAGGGAAATGGGACCCCGTTAAACATGTCGTGAGTGTATCTCCCGGTACAACTGTTTATATGGAAACAGAAGTCGATGCGCCTGGCCAATGGGCGTTCCATTGCCATTTGTCTTATCACGCAGATAGCGGAATGTTCCGCAAAGTCATTGTTGAAGGCGGGCCAAAGGCAGAATTAGAAACCAACTCTGTGGCTCAAGGTGGGAAATCATGAAACATATTACATGTGTTTTTTCCGCCCTTGCGATTGGGGTCATCTTTTCGTCCCACGCAAATGCAGAACAATTGATATACGGCGTCCAGATCGAGCAACTTGAACACCGCTACAGTGACAATCAATCCAATGTGCTGGCATGGGATGGCGACGCATTGGTCGGGACCGACGAGCTGAAATTTGTGCTCAGAAGCGAAGGTGAATTCGAAACCAAGACCGACAAACTTGAAACCATGGAAACCCAGTTTCGCCTGCAAAAACCGATTTCGACGTTTTTTGATGCGACAGCCGGGTTTCGCGTAGATACACCGGACGGTCCTGACCGCGTACACGGCGTTATTGGTGTCCATGGACTGGCTCCACAATGGTTCGAGGTCGATGCTGATTTCTTCTTATCGCGCCGACCTTCTTTCCGGTTTGAAGCCGAATACGAGGCATTGATCACCAATTATTGGATTTTAACGCCCAGCATCGAATTTGATCTTCCGTTTGCCGATGATCGCGAAATCGACGTTGGTGCTTGGGGGCCTAAAGTAGAAGTCGGGGCGAGATTGAGTTACGACCTTATTGATAGATCGATTTCGCCGTATGTTGGCGTCCACTATGAACGTGTATTTGGCAAGACCAAAGACCTGAAAGAAGCTGAAGGCGAAGAGGGTGATGGGCTCTATTTTGTTGCAGGCCTAAAACTCATGTTCTAACGCAAAGAGAAAAGCCGGACCACGAGGGTCCGGCCAGAGTTTGTGCTCTTGAGGGAAGGGAAGGATTTCGCTCGGAAATCCATCCTTACAAGATCGACTATGACAGACGCGTATAGTGCTGAAAGTGATACACGTCACAGTTAGCGAATTTTTCTAAAATTTGTGAAAAATACTAAGAACCAAGCAAATGCACAGGCGGGCCACCGTCTTCGTCCCGTCGCCCGCATTGCGTCTCGAGTTCGTCAATAAGCGCCGGAACGTCTTCCAAAGACGTCCCCAGATTGAAGCGTCCACCAGGGGCAAAGCGGATTGTCGGGCCTTTGGTGCATTGACCAAGGCAGATAATACGCTCGACCTTGATATTGATTGCACGCTCCTCGACGCCGCGCTCAATCGCCTCGGCGATCTCTTCTGACCCGCGTTGTGCGCACGATGGCTGATCTCCCCGAAACCGTCGGTTGACACAGACCAGAACTGTTTTTGGCGCGGGCGTAGCAGGAGGTTCAGTCGTCACAGGTTTTACCAATCGCCAGTCTTACAAGGTCTCGTCGGGCACGCGCGGTGCGGCTTCAGCAACTTCTCGTCCCACATCCGTCAATTTACAGATCAACCAATCAGGCTTGATCGGGTTATTGAACCAGGGTTCCGCCCATCCATGACGAATGCAGCTTCTTACAGTCTGATCACTCACTTTCTGGCCAATACGATCAAACAGAGGCAACTTTCCGCCAGGCTCTGACACACCACGTTGCAGCCATCGCAATTGGGTTTCATTGGGTGATGCCGCCTTGCCACTCTTTTCAGACGATGTAGAGGCAACGTCATCGCCAGCCAACGGCACTGTGCCGCTATCAGCATTGCTCATTTTTATCTCTCCCCGCCAAGTGCGGTATTTTCTACCGTCGTTCGCTTGGTTAGAACACTATGGTACGTTAGTTTTCGCCAAGCGCAAAGATGGAGATTTCAATGCCTGATCCAGTGGTACTCTATATTACCGTCAGTGACCGCGAGGAGGGGCTTCGTATAGGTCGTGCTCTTGTTGAAGAAAACCTCTGTGCCTGCGCGAATGTCAGTGAGACCGTGACGTCTATTTTTCGCTGGGAAGATGAAATACAGGAAGCATCCGAAGCCGTCTTAATCGCCAAGACGCAACGTCAACACATCGATGCGGCCACGGACCTTGTAAAACTTGAGCATTCCTATGATTGCCCGTGTGTTGTGGCGATACCGGTTATTGGTGGCAATCAGGAATTTCTAAATTGGATTGATACGGAAACGGACGCTTAGCCGGTCTTGACGCCAATTCGTTGCACAATCATGCGCGCCGCCTCAGCATTATTTATACCCCCGGCAAAGCCTGCCTGAATGGCCTGAGACAATGGCTTTAGCAGCTTAACCTGGGTCATGTCCGGTGGCGAACCTGCATCGACGCTCAACGTTTCGGAGACTGTAATCATCGCCCGGCACAATTCGGAAACATGGTCGTATTTACTGCCGGCCATACGCTCCATAAGTTCCTGATTGAGTTCAATCAGCATTTGCAAGCCACCCAGTGCAGCCTTGCTCACAACACCCTTATCAAGCATCGGCACGATACGTCCAACCAACGCGGCAATTTCAGGCGCCGTATTCTCAAGTCGCCGGTTTTTCACTTCGACGAGCGCATTCTGAATACCGCGCTCGACATCATGGAATTTAACTTGTTCGCCCATGGCTTTGTCATACAGCGGATTTGGCGGTGCAATGGCGCGCGAGGTATCATCACCTTTGCGGGCTGGACCGACATACTCATCCGTCACGATAAACGGTTTGCGGCGATGGATTTGCAGATGGATGCGCTCAAGCAACCCCTTGGTCGAGACGGGCTTCATCACAACGTCATCCGCGCCTGCGCGCATAATACCCTGAACAAGGCTTGGCGTGGGTTCGCTCAAGAGGACAATGATGGGCATAAATGGATTGTTACCAATCCGGTTATGACGGATATCGCGAATGAGTTCTGTAATGTCGCCATCCGGAAATTCGGTCCCGCAGAGAAGGATGTCTGGCATCCGCATGGTGATCGCCTCACGAACTTTCGCCAGTTCCGTACCAAGCGTCACGCCGCTAAAACCATTGTTGCTCAATATTGTGCGCACGCCCTGACGCGCGTTGAGGTCTGTATCAACCAACAACAAGTCAATCTGATCAAAATGGTTAGACTTCTGCATCATATAGCGCAAATCCTCCCGGACACTTGCGCGCCCTGGACCAACTTTTTTCCCCTGACATGAAAATGTAAACCATCAGGCGTTCTGGTCAACGGACCATACAAATTAACGTAAAATTTCAATCAAAGTGACAGCTTCCGCAGCGATACCTTCTTCACGTCCCGTAAAGCCCAAGCGCTCCGTCGTCGTTGCTTTTACGGACACGCATGAAACATCGAGCTTGGTAATTTCTGCGAGCCGGACACGCATCGCACCCCGATGAGGACCAACTTTTGGTTTTTCACAGATAATCGTCAGGTCAATGTTCGATAGCTCAAACCCGCGCTCACGCATGCGTTCGCAAGCATACTCGAGAAATTTATCAGATGATGCGCCGCGCCATTGTGGGTCAGTGGGCGGAAAGTGACTGCCTATATCACCATCAGCAATCGCGCCAAAAATAGCATCTGTGACAGCATGCAACGCGACGTCTGCGTCTGAATGACCGATCAAAGCGCGCTCGCTTGGGATCTCAATACCACAAAGGGTCACGTGATCTCCCGGACCCAATTTATGGACGTCGTAGCCACTGCCGATACGAAAAGACGGAGATTTTGTCCTTTCAACCACCGGAGAGTCGTTCGACATAATTTCCTCCATTCTCGATAAATCGTCAGGCGTCGTCACTTTGATATTGTTGTCATCACCCAAGACGACCTTGACGGTATGGCCAGCTGCTTCGACGACAGCCGCGTCGTCTGTAAGTTCCTGACCGATGACATCGCGGTGCGCAGCCAATAAATCTGCGAACCTAAACCCCTGGGGTGTCTGCGCACGCCAAAGCCGCTCGCGTGAAACTGTATCTACGACAATTCCGTCATCATCCGCCCGTTTCAGCGTATCAACAACCGGGATACCCGGAATGACGCCCGGTGCGTCCTCAAGAGCATTAAGCACACGATCGATGAGCGCATGATCAATCATCGGCCGC
>Ga0189287_100320_pt1 | contig 12763 bp, 13 predicted proteins | sample UW86minimetaG_FD_130319 | JGI IMG/M metagenome (GOLD analysis project Ga0189287, IMG submission 130319) | Marine microbial communities from the Costa Rica Dome - UW86 mini metaG | ecosystem: Environmental > Aquatic > Marine > Oceanic > Photic zone | place: Costa Rica: the Eastern Pacific... | reverse complement strand
TGGTGACGCAGACCTTCCTTGACCATTTCGGGCTGGAAAGTGCGCGCGACCTGCCGGGGCTGAAGGAGCTGCGCGCCGCCGGCCTTCTGGAAAGCCGCGCGCCGCTGGGCGAGATGCCGACGGCGGGTGAGGGCGAGGACGAGGACGAGCCCGGCGCCAAGGGGCAGGACGAGCTGTTCGACGACTGAGGGCCGCGAGGGGCCGGGGAAATTCCGCGCATATGCCCTGAAATCTCCACGTTTTCCTGCTATATAAGGTTCAGCAGGCAGGAAAGGAGGGCGTCATGAACGCCAATCGGATCATAAACATGGTCGTGCGCATGGTGATGCAACGCCTTATCCGCTCGGGCGTCGATGCCGGGGTGAACGCCTATGCCAACCGGCGCGATGCCAAGTCGGGCAAGGGCACGGGGCAGGCTAAGGGTACCGGGCAGGCCAAGGGCAAGAGCCCTGAAACCGCCAAGACCCAGAAGCGCATGCGCCAGACCATGCGCATGGCGCGGCGTATGGGCCGCTTCTGATCAATCGAGGCGCCGGGCCGACCGGGCTGACCGCTGCGATGGCCCGACGGGCCTGTCGCGGGCGGTGGTGGTGACGGCGCTGCCAATCCAGCGGCGGCTGGCGGGGCCGGTGCTGGACGTCTCGATCCGGTTCAGGCGCGGAAGTGTTTCGAGAGCTTGAGCCCTTGGCCCTGGTAGTTCGACGCGATCCCGGCGCCGTAGAGCTGGTCTGGCACCTGGTCCATCTTCTCGTAGACGAGGCGGCCCACGACCTGGCCGTGTTCGAGGACGAAGGGCGCCTCGTGACAGCGGACTTCGAGAACGCCGCGGGAGCCCGCGCCGCCCGCGGCGTCATGGCCGAAGCCGGGGTCGAAGAAGCCCGCGTAATGCACCCGGAATTCGCCCACCATGGCAAGGTAGGGCGCCATTTCGGCGGCGTAGGCGGGCGGGATGTGCACCGCCTCGCGGCTGACGAGGATGTAGAAGGCGCCCGGATCCAGGATTATGCGGCCGGTGTCGGTGTGGACCTCTTCCCAGTATTCGGAGGGGTCGTAATGGCCGATCCGGTCGAGGTCGATCACGCCGGTATGGGGTTTGGCGCGGTAGCCCACGAGCGAGCCCTTGCTGGGTTCGAGGTCGACCGAGAAGCCGAGCCCGTCGGAGATCACCGCCTCGCCATCCACCAGCGGCGACTCGGCATGGAGTGCTGTCAGGGCGGCGTCGTCGAGCGCGGCCTGACCGTCGCGGAAGCGGATCTGGTTGAGGCGCATGCCGGGGCGGACGAGGACGGAGAAGGAGCGGGGGCAGATCTCGGCATAGAGCGGGCCGGTATAGCCGGGCGCGATGCGGTCGAACTCCTCGCCCTGGTCGGTGATGGTACGGGTCAGCAGGTCGAGCCGGCCGGTGGAGGACTTGGCATTGGCGACGGCGGTGACGTCTGACGGCAGGTCGAGCCTCTCCATCAGCGGGACGACGTAGACGCAGCCCTTTTCCAGCACCGCGCCGTGCGTCAGGTCGATGCGGTGCATCTCCAGCTCTTCCAGCCGCTCGGCCACGGTGCGCCCGGCGCCGGAGAGGAAGGAGGCCCGGACGCGGTAGGCGATATGCCCGAGGCGCAGGTCGAGGCTGGCGGGCTGGACCTGTTCGGAGAGGATGGCGGTGGGGGCCGAGATGCGCCCGTCGGCGATCATCGCTCTGAGTTGCTGGCTGGCGAGAACACCTGTCATGCTGCGGCTCCGTTGCGGCGGGGCGACCTGCGCGACGCGCGGGGCGCCTGGTGTTCCGGTTCTGCGGGGAGGGTGTTCATGGTCGGGCTAGCAGGATTCGAACCTGCGACCTCCCGTCCCCCAGACGGACGCGCTACCAGCCTGCGCTATAGCCCGACGATTGGGGTTACATACTGGATTTGCGCACGGGGACAAGGGGCAAATTCGAATTTTCCGGCTCAAGTTTCATCCGTTTCGTCAAGCTTCTTCCGAAGGCGCTGGACGATCGGCCGGATCGAGCGGATCATCGGCGCTGTAAAGGGGCGCGGCACCTCGGCGAGCATGGTCAGCGGGCCGGGGGTGACGAACGCGTCGTCGGCCGGGTCGTCGGGAACATCGACGTTGAGCGGCACCGGGGCGGGCGAGGGGGCCGGGTCTTCCTGCTCACCTGTGGCCGTGTCCTCCGTGGCGGGGGCGTCTTCGGAGGCGGTGTCCTCTGCGGCGGGGTCGCGGGTGAGGAAGCCGGGGAGTTTCGGGTCGGACTCGGCCGTGTCTTCGGCGCCGGGCCAGGGGTAAGTCTCGTCGTCCTCGACGCCGTTCCGGTCTTCCTCGGGCGCGGTGTCGTCATCGGCGAAGAGGTTTGGCTCTCCGGTCGACTCGCCCGGCGTCTCCGGGGCTGGCGCGCGCGCGTCGTCGGCCGGCTCTTCGGTGGCGGCGGGGTTTTGCGGAACGGTGTGGGTCAGGGTGAAATCCCGTTGCGGCGGCACTGGCGGTTCTCCGGCAGGTTCGTGTTCAGTCTCGTCCGGAGCATTCGCAGCTTCGGGCCGGAAGGTCGAGGGGGGCTCTGCCGCGGTGTCTTCGGAGCGGGGCCGGAAATCGAGCACCTGCGCCGGTTCCTGCGTCTCGGGGGCCGGGACATGGGGGAGGGCCGTGTCCTCTTCCCCGGCCAGCGGCTGGGACAGAGAGGAGACGTGCTTGATGCCGTTTTCGCGCAGGAGTTTCTGCACGCCCTTGATCGTCATCCCGTCGTCATGAAGCAGCTTCTTGATGCCGCCGAGAAGGCGCATGTCCTGGGGCCGGTAATAGCGCCGCCCGCCGGCGCGCTTGACCGGTTTGACCTGGGTGAACTTGCTTTCCCAGAACCGCAGAACGTGTGCCGGCGTGTCCAGCCACTCGGCAACCTCGCTGATCGTGCGAAAGGCGTCTGCGGATTTGGCCATCGCGGAGGGCCTTCGTTATTTCCGGTTGCCGGCGGCGACGCGGTCTTTCATCAGGTGCGACGGCCGAAATGTCAGCACGCGGCGCGGGTTGATGGGCACTTCTTCACCGGTTTTCGGGTTGCGGCCCACGCGGGCCGATTTTTCGCGCACCGAGAAGGTGCCGAAGGAGGAAATCTTGACCTGCTCGCCGCGCACCAGCGCGTCGGAGACGTGATCCAGCACGCTTTCCACCAGCGTTGCCGAGTCATTCCTGGAAAGGCCGACCTCGCGGAAAACGGCCTCGCTCAAATCCATCCTGGTCAACGTCTTGTCGCTCATCTCATCCCCTCGCTCTTTCCAAGACTTTAGGGCGGAAGAAATTTCCGAGTCAATGTCAATGACTTGGCGGGAGGAGGTTAAGCGCGGTTTCAGGCCAATCGGGGCGGTTTTTACCAGCGCAGCACGACCGAGCCCCAGGCCAGCCCGCCGCCGATCGCCTCGGAGACGAGCAGGTCGCCGCGCTTGATCTTGCCCTGTGCCACGCCCTCGGACATGGCCAGCGGAATCGAGGCGGCGGAGGTGTTGCCGTGCTCCTGTACCGTGATGATCACCCGGTCGAGCGGCACGCCCATCTTCTTGGCGGTGCCGGCGATGATGCGGATATTGGCCTGATGGGGCACGATCCAGTCGATGTCGTCATGGGTGAGCCCGGCGCTTTGCAGCGCGGTCTCGGCGGTCGATGTCAGCTTTTCCACGGCCTGCCGGAAGAGGGGGTTGCCCTGCATCCGCAGCTTGCCGGAGGTGCCGGTGGTCGAGACGCCGCCATCGACGTAGAGCATCTCGCGGTAGCGCCCGTCGGAGTTGAGGTCGGTTGCGAGGATGCCCCGGTCGGCGGAGGTGCCGTCGCCCTCGGCCGCGCCGAGGACCAGGGCGCCCGCGCCGTCGCCGAAGAGCACGCAGGTCGAGCGGTCTTCCCAGTCCATGATCCGGCTGAAGGTTTCGGCCCCGATGATCAGCAGGCGTTTCGCCTGGCCCGAGACGATTAGCGCGTTGGCATTGGCGAGCGCGTAGATGAAGCCCGCGCAAACGGCCTGCACGTCGAAGCCGAAGCCGCGGGTCATGCCCAGCCGGCTTTGCACCATGGTGGCGACGGAGGGGAAGGTCAGGTCGGGCGTCGAGGTGGCGACGAGCACGCCGTCGATGTCGTCCGCGCTCACGCCCGCCTTTTCCAGCGCGGCGGTGGCCGCGTGAACGGCAAGGTCGGAGGTGGTTTCGCCCTCGGCCGCGAAATGCCGCCGCTCGATCCCCGAGCGGGTGCGGATCCATTCATCGGAGGTGTCGAGGAACTCTTCGAACCACGTGTTCGGGACGATCCGTTCCGGCAGGTAGTGGCCGACGCCCTCTACAACGGCGCGTATTGTCATGCAGGGTCACCGCTGGCTTTCGAGTCTTCGGTCGCATCATCCTGATCAAGCATCGAGGCAGATGCAACCCGCGCGGCGAGTTTTTCGGTGAAGCCGGTCTGGGCAAGCTGGAAGGCCAGCTTGACGGCGGACGAGACCCCCATCGCATCGGCCGCGCCGTGGGATTTCACCACCGTGCCGTTCAGCCCGAGGAACACGCCACCATTGGCGCGGCGCGGGTCGATTCGCTTCTTGAGACGCTGGAGCGACGTGTAGGCGAGGATCGAGGCGAAACGCGACAGCGGGGTGTAGCGGAACGCCTCCTTCAGAAGGTCGGAGACCAGCTTGGCCACGCCTTCGCCGGTCTTGAGCGCGATATTGCCGGTGAAGCCGTCGGTGACGATCACGTCGCAGAGCGTGCCGGGCAGGTCGCGGCCCTCGACGAATCCCACGAACTCGAAATCGGCCTTGCGGGCGTTGGCGGAAATCAGGTCATGCGCCTCGCGCAGCTCGGCCCGGCCCTTGTGTTCCTCGGTGCCGACGTTGAGCAGGCCCACGCGCGGCCGCTGCAGGCCGAAGCCGTTGCGGGCATAGGAGGTGCCCATCAGCGCGTATTGCATCAGGTCCTTGGCGTCGGCCCGGATATCGGCGCCGCCGTCGAGCATGATGTTGAAGCCCTGCGGATTGCGCGAGGGCCAGAGCACGGCGATGGCGGGGCGGTAGATGCTGGGCAGCTTGCGCAGGCGCACCACCGACATCAGCATCAGCGCGCCGGTGTTGCCGCAGGAGACGCAGACCGTGGCCTCGCCCTTGCGCACCGATTCCAGCGCCGACCACATCGACGTTTCCTTGCCGTGGCGGATTACCTGGCTGGGCTTCTCGTCCATCGAGACGACGTCGGGCGCATCGCGAATCTCGCAGCGGCCCTCGAGATTCTTGCGCTTGGCGACGAGCGGTTCGAGGATGCCCTTGCGGCCATGCAGGATGAAGCCGATCTCGTCGTTCTTCTTGGCCGAACGCGAAATGCCGGCAACAACGGTTGCCGGCCCCAGATCGCCACCCATCGCGTCGACGGAAATGATCGTGCGTTTCGGGCGTGCCCTGGACTGATCCGAATCTGCGGTCATCAGGACGCGCGCCCCCGGCTGATTCAGGCTGCGTCGTCGTCCAGATCGACCTCGTCAACCATCGCCACGACTTCGCGGTCGGCATAGTGACCGCACGCCGCGCAGACGTGGTGCGGGCGCTTGAGCTCGCCGCAGTTGGGGCACTCGTTCGGGTTCGCACCCGTCAGCGAGTCGTGGGCGCGACGGTTGTTGCGGCGCGATTTCGATACTTTGTTCTGTTGGACGGCCATGTCGCAACCTCAGTTTTCTGTGGGTCCTTGGAAAGACCCGTGTGTCACGGGTTGAGGCGGCTCATAATCTGTCTCGAGCCGCCGGTTCAACCCCAAATTCCGGTGAGACGGCGAAAATACAGGGAATTGTTGCAGGAGCAAGTGGTTTTTTGGCGGTTATTCGCCTTTATCCTCGAGCTTTTTCTTCAGGTCGGCGAGCGCGGCGAAGGGCTTGGTTTCCTCCTCCTCGATCGGGGCGGCGCCGGGGGGAATCGCGCTGTCGGTTTCCAGCTCGGCCCGGTCGGCGCGGGGATAGGCGGGCAGGGCCAGCGCCAGCGCCTCGGTCATCACCGCCCAGAGGTCGATCTGTTCGTCCAGCGGGTCGATGGTCTCGTCCTCGGGCATCTCGACCTCGTCGCCCTTTTCCTCGGGCGGGGGCCAGTTGGCGAGGAAGCGGCGGGCGACGTCCTCCTCTATCCGCGTGTTGACCGGCTCGAGGGTGACGACGCAGGCCTGCGTGACGGTGGCGCCGATATGGCCGTCGAGCCGCCAGTCCTCCTTGCCCTCGGCGCCAAGCTCGCCGGTGAAGCGCAGCTTCTTCAGGCCGAGGATGCCAAGGTCGGCCGCGATCTCCTGCAACTCGTCGGGGCCGGGGACGATCTCGAAGGGCTGCGGCTTGCGCGGGGACAGGCCGCTGACGCGGTAAAGGGCGGATTTCCGGGAATGTTCCGGCATCGGGCCTCTCTCATCATTTCTTGAACATGTAGCCTAGCTTGTTGTAAGCGGGTGTGAAAGCAATCTGGGCTGAGTTCAAGAGGACAGATGATGATGGGTATTCGCAACCGGTTGGCCAGCGCGCTGGCCGTCGTCTGTCTGATCGGGCTGGGCGCCTGCCAGTCGCAGTACCAGAACCACGGATACGTGCCGCCGGCGCGTGATCTCAACAAGTTGAACGTCGGTGTCGATACCCGCGCCACGGTGGACGAGGTGATCGGCGCGCCCTCGGCCTCGGGGCTGCTGAGCGACGGGGATTACTACTACGTCAAGACCCGGATGCGGGAATACGGGATGCGCGCGCCGGAGGTGATCGAGCGCCAGGTGGTGGCGATCAGCTTCAACCAGAACGACACGATCCGGAATATCGAGAGCTTCGGGCTGGAAGACGGCCACGTGGTGCCGCTGACCCGCCGGGTGACGGATTCGTCGGTGATGGGCAACGGGCTGCTGCGGCAGATCTTCGGCAACTTCGGCAATATCGATCCGAGCCAGCTCTTCAACTGATCGGGCCCGCGCGTCACGGCCCTGTCACATCTTGAGTGTTAAAGCCCCCGCAACTACCTTTGAGAGTAGGTGTTCGGGCATGGGCAGGACGATGTTCCGCAAAGGGCGCTACAGCACGAGGGTGGCCGAGACGGAGGCCGATATCCGCGCCGCGCAGCGGCTGCGCTTCGTTGCCTTCAAGCAGGGCGAGGACGTGCCGGGCATAGACGCCGACGAATTCGACGACATCTGCACGCATATCCTGGTGGAGGAGAACGGTACGGGCCGGCTGGTCTGCTGTTTCCGGATGCTGCCGCTGACCGGTGGGGCCGAGATCGGGCGGAGCTACTCGGCGCAGTTCTACGAGCTGTCGGCGCTGAAGGATTTCGAGGGGCCGATGGTGGAGATGGGGCGGTTCTGCATCCATCCCGACGCGCGCGATGCCGATATCCTGCGGGTGGCCTGGGGGGCGATGACGCGGTTCGTTGACGAGAACGGGGTCGAGATGCTGTTCGGCTGCTCGTCGTTCAAGGGCACCGATGCCGAGCTTTACGCCGATGCCTTCGCCATGCTGAAGGACCGCCACCTTGCCCCGCGCCGCTGGCTGCCGCGGGTGAAGGCGCCGTCGGTCTTCCGGTTCGCCCAGAAGCTGCGGCTGCGCAAGCCGGATGCCAAGCTTGCGATGCTGGGGATGCCGCCCCTGTTGCGGACCTACCTGCTGATGGGCGGCTGGGTGAGCGACCATGCGGTGGTCGATGCCCAGATGAACACGCTGCATGTCTTCACCGGGCTGGAGATCGCGGCCATCCCGCCGACCCGCAAGCGGCTGTTGCGGGCGACCGCGGGGTGAAAGGGCGGCCCCGGTGCACGGCGCCGCTTGACCATGACCGGGCGGCGGGATAGCTCGCGCCCATGGCCAAGGCACCGCTTCTCCAACTTTCCGACATCTCGCTGACCTTCGGGGGCGATCCGCTGTTCCGCGACGTTTCGCTGACCGTGCAACAGGGCGACCGCGTCGCGCTCGTGGGGCGCAACGGGTCGGGCAAATCGACGCTGATGAAGGTGATGGCCGGGCTGGTCGAGGCCGATACCGGCACGCGCACCGTGCCCCCGGGGATTTCCGTGGGCTACATGGAGCAGCACCCGGACATTTCGGGCTTTGCCACGCTGGGCGAGTTCGCGGCGAGCGAGCTGGACGCGGGCGAGGAATACCGGGTCGAGATGGTGGCCGAGGGGTTGAAGTTCGACCCCGGCCTCTCGCCCCAGACCGCCTCGGGCGGGGAGCGGCGGCGCGCGGCGCTGGCCAAGCTCCTGGCCGAGGGGCCGGACCTGATGCTGCTGGACGAGCCGACGAACCACCTGGATATCCAGGCGATCGGCTGGCTGGAACAGCAGTTGAAGGAGACCCGCAAGGCGTTCGTGCTGATCAGCCACGACCGGGCCTTCCTGCGTGAACTGACGCGCGCAACCCTTTGGGTCGATCGGGGAATCACCCGCCGGCAGGAGCGGGGTTTCAGCGATTTCGAGGCCTGGCGCGACAAGGTCTGGGAAGAGGAGGACGCGAGCCGCCACAAGCTGGACCAGAAGATCAAGGCCGAGGCGCGGTGGGCCGTCGAGGGCATTTCCGCCCGGCGCAAGCGCAACCAGGGCCGGGTGCGCGCGCTGCAGGACATGCGGGCCGAGCGGGCCGCCCAGATCAAGCGGCAGGGCACGGCGGCGATGGCGCTCGATTCGGGGCCGAAATCCGGCCGCAAGGTGATCGAGGCGGAGGGGATTTCAAAGGCTTACGGCGGGAACGTCATCCTGAGCGATTTCAGCCTGAAGGTGCTGCGCAAGGACCGGATCGCCTTTGTCGGGCCCAATGGCGTGGGCAAGACCACGCTGCTCAACATGCTGATGAAGCGCGAGGCGCCCGACAGCGGCACCGTCACCCACGGCACCAGCCTTGTGCCGGCGATCTTCGACCAGTCGCGCGCCGGGCTCGACCCGGACATGAGCCTTTGGGAGAACCTGACCGGCGACCGCGACATGCGGGTGTCTGGGCAGGCCGACCAGGTGCTGGTGCGGGGGCAGCCGAAACACGTGGTGGGCTATCTCAAGGAATTCCTGTTCGACGAGCGGCAGGTGCGGGCGCCGGTGCGGTCGCTGTCGGGGGGCGAGAAGGCAAGGCTGCTTCTGGCCAAGCTGATGGCGCGGGAAAGCAACCTGCTGGTGCTCGACGAGCCGACGAACGATCTGGACATCGAATCGCTCGACCTGTTGCAGGAGCTGCTGGACGATTTCGATGGCACCGTGCTGCTGGTCAGCCACGACCGGGATTTCCTCGACCGGGTGGCGACCACGACCATCGCGATGGAAGGCAACGGGCAGGCCACGGTCTATGCCGGGGGCTGGTCGGATTACCGCGCGCAGCGGGCCGAGGCGGCGCCGGTGGCGGCGGAGCCTGCGAAGCCCAGGGGGAAACCCGCGCAGCCGGGGGCGCCGAAGCCCGCCGCGCCGAAATCGAAGCCCAAGCTGAGTTTCACCGAGAAGCACCGGCTGGAAGAGCTGCCCGGCGTGATCGAGCGGCTGGAGGCCGAGATTGCCAAGCTGGAAGGGCTGCTTTCGGATGCCGAGCTATTCACCCGCGAGCCGGAGAAGTTTCGGAAGGCGACAGATGCCCTGACCAAGCGGCAGGCGGCGCTTTCGGAGGCGGAAGAGGAATGGCTGGAACTGGCTGAGAAGGCCGAGGCGTAAGGCCTATTCGTTGACCGTCTTGATGGTCTTGGCGTCGTCCTTCTCGATCCACTTTTCGAGGGTCTGCTTCATCAGGTCGAGCCCGCGGGTTTCCAGCGCCTGGCGCAGCGACTGGATGGCGTTGGCCATCTCGAGCTCGGACAGGCCGGTTTCCTGGGCGCGCAGGATCTTGGGGTGCGGCGTTGTCAGCATGTCGGAGCCGATCAGCAGCTCCTCGTGCAGCTTCTCGCCGGGGCGCAGGCCGGTGATCTTGATCTCGATATCGCCGGTGGGGTTCGACGTGTCCTTGACCGTGTAGCCCGCGCTTTCGATCATCTTGCGGGCCAGTTGGCGCACCGGCACGGGCTTGCCCATGTCGAGCACGAAGACATCGCCGCCGCGGGCGAAGGAGCCGGCCAGCAGCACCAGGCGCACGGCCTCGGGGATGGTCATGAAGTAGCGGGTGATGTCGGCATGGGTCAGGGTGACCGGGCCGCCGCGCGAGATCTGTTTCTGGAAGATCGGGATGACGGACCCCGAGGAGCCCAGCACGTTGCCGAAGCGGACCATCGAGAAGCGGGTGGTCTGGCTGCGGGTGGCGAGATCCTGTACCAGCAGCTCGGCGAAGCGCTTGGAGGCGCCCATGATGCTGGAGGGGCGCACGGCCTTGTCGGTTGAGACGAGGATGAAGCGTTCCACGCCCGCGGACCGCGCGGCCTCGGCCACGATCTTGGTACCGAAGACGTTGACACGGATGCCTTCGAGCCCGTTCGATTCCACCAGCGGCACGTGCTTGTAGGCGGCCGCGTGGAGGACGATGTCGACCTCGTTGTCGGCGAGCGCGGCCTCGACCAGTGACTTGTCGCAGACCGAGCCCAGCACCGGGACGATCTCGACATCCTTGCAGTAGCTGCGCAGTTCGCGGTCGATCTCGAACAGGGCGAGTTCGCTGTGGTCGACGAGGATCAGCGAGGCCGGGCGGCAGGTGATGAGCTGGCGGCAGATCTCCGAGCCGATCGAGCCGCCGGCGCCGGTGACCATGATGCGGCGGCGCAGGTAGGTGTCGCTGACGCCGGGAAGTTCCTCTTCCATCTGGTCGCGGCCGAGCAGCTCGTTGACGTTGACGGGCCGGGTGTCGGACAGGTTGCGGGCGTTGTTGGCGACGAGATCGGCGAAGGAGGGCAGGGCGTGCACCTCGCAGCCCGTGCGGGACAGGCGGCGGGTGATCTCGGCCCGCTTGTTGCGGTTGGCGCTGGGGATGGCCAGCACGATCCGCTTGACGCCGCGGCGCTTGACCACCTTCATCAGGTCGGTGGCCGGGTAGACCCGAAGGCCGGCGACGGTGAGGCCCTGGAGGCGGCGGTCGTCGTCGATGAAGGCCACGGGTTCGACCGCGTCGTCGGTGGCCAGGGCCATCGCGAGCTGCTGCCCGGTCTGGCCGGCGCCGAAGATGATCAGCGGCTTGCGCTGGGTGCCGTTGGCGTAGATCCGCAGCAGCACCCGGCGCATCAGCAGGCGGGTGGCGACCGACAGGATCAGGAAGGTCATGCCCACGACGATGAAGAGCTGTACCGAGCCGCCGCTGACCGCGCCGAGATAGGAGAGCGTCATGCCGGTGGCCATCAGCACCGCCGCCACGATCGCGGATTCCATCACGCCCTGCATCTGGTAGGCGTTGAGCTTGACCTTGTGCAGCCCCTGCGAGACCGTCGCGACCGCGCCCGAGCACATCATCGCCAGCACGAACAGGGCCGAGGTCACCGGCGTTTCGAGCAGGCTGACCGGGTGCATGACGATGGATTTTGCGAGTGCGAAAGACAGCGCGATGAGCAGCAGATCCACGGCGAGGATGATGAAGCGTTTCTGCTGTCGAGTCAGGGCAACGACTATTTTATAGAACATGCCGGAGCATCTCCCGGTGTCATTTCTTCAGACCCCGCGGCGGGATGTGTCCGCCGCAAGACAAAGCGCCGTAAAGTACCCAAGGTGTCCGAAAATCAATGTATTGCAAGATGCATACTGCCGACAAGCCTTATCGCGGCGCATCGCGGATTTCCGCGCAAGCGAAGGGCGCTCCCCCGGGTCTGCCGTTAATTTGAGCGGCGGATGAGCACCCGGCGAACGGTTTCGACGATCAATGCTGCATCGTAGCAAAACGACCGGTTGCGCGCCCAGAGCAGGTCCAGCCGGGCCTTGGCGGGCACGCAATATTTCAGGTAGACGCGCTCGGTATCCTCGGCGTCGGTGCAGCGGTTGAGCAGCCGCTCTTCGCGGCCGTGATAGGTGAGCGTGGCGAGCCCGGTGACGCCGGGGCGGTTGCGGAGCACCCTGGCATAGAGCTCGGGGCGCAGCTCGACGTAGCGGCGCAGGGGCGGGCGGGGGCCGACAAAACTCATGTCGCCCCGCAAGATGTTGTAAAGCTGGGGCAATTCGTCAAGGCGCTTGCCACGCAGGACGCGCCCTGTGCGGGTGATGCGCGCCGACTTGTAGCCGCCCGAAACGCCGGTATCGTTGCGGTCGGTGCGCATGGTGCGGAACTTCCACAGGGTGAAGGGCGTGTCGGGGGTCTTCATCCGTTCGGAGGGGTAGAAGACGGGCCGGCCGTCGACCACGAGCACCCAGAGCGCGATCACCAGGATCGGCACGGCGAGGGCGATCACCAGCAGCAGGGCAAGGCCGATATCCATCAGCCGCTTGGCCAGCGTCATTGCCCGGCCTCCAGTGCCGCCCAGTCGGCCACCATGGCGCCGGCCGTTTCGTGGCGGACGGCCCCCGGCAGACGCGCCGAGAGGCGCGCGGTGTCGAGCGAGACCTCCTGCGTGGCCGCGGGCGGGGCCGGGCGCCAGTCGAGTTCCAGCCCGCGGGCGCGCACCAGCTCATCCATGCGGACGGGGCCGGGCGCGGCGATGTTGAGCGCTTCGGGCAGGCCGTCGGGCGGCAGGGAAGCCAGGCCGGTCAGCACGCGCAGCAGGTCGCCCGGCGCGATGTAGCTGCGGAGCGGGCCGGTGCCGTCGTCGAACCGGTCCATGCCGACGGGGCCGCTGCCGCGCAGGCCCGGCGCCAGGCTGTCGGCACCGACCACGTTGGCGAGTCGCAGGCAGCAATGGGTGATCCGGTCGGTCCGGGGCAGGCGGGCAACCTCGCGC
>Ga0189287_100319_pt1 | contig 12781 bp, 7 predicted proteins | sample UW86minimetaG_FD_130319 | JGI IMG/M metagenome (GOLD analysis project Ga0189287, IMG submission 130319) | Marine microbial communities from the Costa Rica Dome - UW86 mini metaG | ecosystem: Environmental > Aquatic > Marine > Oceanic > Photic zone | place: Costa Rica: the Eastern Pacific... | reverse complement strand
GAAGGCGATGACCATGGCCGCCGAAACGAGGAAGACGCCAAGGAGGGTGTTGTAATCGCGGGCGGTGAGGCTTTCGAACATCAGCCGGCCGATGCCGGGCCAGGCGAAGACCGTCTCGGTCAGGACCGCGCCGCCGACGAGCTGGCCCGCCTGAAGGCCCGCGAGCGTGACCACCGGCAGGAGGGCATTGCGCAGGATGTGGCGGCGGCGGATCGTGCCTTCGCCGAGGCCCTTGGCGCGGGCGGTCTTGACGAAATCCATCTGGCTGACTTCCAGCACCGACGAGCGGGTCATGCGCAGGTAGACGGCCATGAAGAAGAGGCCGAGCGTGAGGGCGGGCAGGAAGAGGTGCTTGAGCCGGTCGAGGACCATGTCGAGCCCGGTATAGCCGGCGCCGACGGTCTCGTAGCCGAAGGCGGGGAACCAGCCGAGTTTCACCGAGAAGAGCACCACTGCCATCAGCGCCACCCAGAAGAGCGGCGTGGCGTAGAACAAGAGCGCCATCGAGGTAATCGCGGTGTCGCCCATGCGGCCCTGGCGCGCGGCGGCGGCGAGGCCAAAGGCGATGCCCAGCAGGAGCGACATGAAGAAGGCGGTCAGCGTGAGAAGCAGGGTCGCGGGCAGGCGGTCGAGGATCAGGTCGAGGACCGGCATCTGCTGGCGGTAGGAATAGCCGAGGTCGAGCTGGAGCACGCCCGAGACGTAGTTCCAGAACTGCACGTAGAGGGGCTGATCGAGGCCGAACTGTTCGCGAAGCTGCTGGATGAACTGTTCGTCGGCGGCGCCAGCCTCGCCCGCCATGACCATGGCCGGGTCGCCGGGGGCGGCGTGGATCAGGAAGAAGTTGAGGATGACGATCAGCAGGAGCGTGATCGCCGCCTTGGCGGCACGCCCGAGTATGGCGGCGGCGAGTGTCATGAGATCAGGCTACCCGGTTTGTTGAAGACGTCGGTCGCCGGAAGCGGCCGGCCCGCGCGTGTCGGGGCCGGCCGCGATCCTGTCGGAGTTATTGCTCGATCCACGCGTCGCGCAGGCCGTCATTGACGCCGATCGCGGTGGTCACGAGATCCTTGACGTTGCAGCGGTAGATCGTCGGGAACTCGATCTCGAGCAGCCATGCCACGGGCACGTCGTCGACGAGCTGTTTCTGGATCTCGGTGTAGATCTCCTGACGCTCTTCGGCGCTGGCGGCGACGGCGGCTTCTTCGAACATCGTGTCGACTTCGGCGTTCTCGTAGCCGGCCACGTTGTTCCACGGGCTGCCCTTGGCGATGTTCGAGGTCAGGTAGCTGCGGGCCACGCCGAGCGCCGGGTCACCGTACTGGTAGAGGTAGGTGAAGGCGATGTCGAAGTCCCACTCGGCCTGTTTCTGGTTCCAGCCGGCCACGTCCGTTGCGACCATCTCGACGTTGATGCCCACCTCTTCGAGGTTCTGCTTCATCGCCTCGGCCCAGCGCTGCCAGGTTTCGCCGTAGGGCAGGGGCAGGATGCGGACGGTTTCGCCGTCATAGCCCATTTCCTCGAGCAGTTCCTTGGCCTTGTCGGGGTTGTGGTCGTACATGATCGTGTCGTCGGTGTAGAAGTTGGTCTTGGACGACACGGGGCTGGTGGCGACGGTGCCGAAGCCGTTCCAGATCACGTCTTTCACGAATTCGCGGTCCATCGCGTACATGACGGCCTTGCGGAAGAGCTTGTCGGAGGTCGGGCCCTCGCGGTTGTTCATCCAGGCCATGGCGTGGGGGGCGAAGTATTCCCAGCCGTTGCCGGTGGAGCAGACGCCTTCCATCTCGGTCAGGCGCTTGACGTCCCAGTTCTCGATCGAGCCGCCGGGGAGAACGTCGACTTCGCCGTTTTCAAAGGCGACGGCGCGCGAGGCGGCGTCGGGGATGACGCGGTAGTAGACCTCATCGAGGTAGGGCTGGCCGTCGAGGTAGTAATCCTCGTTCTTGACGAGGTGGATGTAGCTGCCCTTTTCCCATTCCTCGAACTTGAAGGGGCCGGTGCCGATGGGCGTGTTGTTCGCCGGGTTGTTGGCGAAATCGGTGCCTTCGTAGATGTGCTTGGGCACGATCGGCATGGTGCCGACCTCGAAGACGCCCATGAAGGGCCCGAAGGGGTTCTTCAGCTTGAAGACGACGGTGGTGTCGTCGGGGGCCGTGACCGACTCGACATGTTCGAGGCTCACCCGCAGGCGGGCATGGGTTTCGCGCAGGAAGGTGTCGACGGAAAAGACCACGTCTTCGGCGGTGAAGGGCTCGCCATCGTGCCATGTCACGCCGTCATGCAGGGTGAAAGTGTAGGTCAGGCCGTCATCCGAGGCTTCCCACGACTTGGCCAGCGAGGGCATCGGGTTGAGGTCGGTGTCGTAGCGCAGAAGGCTTTCGTAGATGTCGCCCGCGACCAGCTGGGTGGGGCCGTTCTGCACGAGGCCCAGCATCAGGCTGGGCGGCTCGGGTTGTACGACGATGTCGAGGCGTCCGCCCGAATCCTGCGCGGCGGCCGGCATGGCCAGCCCGAGGCTCAGGATCGACGCTATGAATAGGTTCTTCATCTGTGGCTCCCTGATTTTGGTTTCGCGGGCGCCGGTTCGTCCGGCCAGAGCCATGCGCCGATGATGCGCGCCGGCCCCCGCTTCGTTCGTGCTTGCGCGCCTTGCCGGTTGGCCCGGTCTGCGGCGCAGGCTGTCACGTGGCGCGGCAGCGTTTCGCCGCCGGCCACCATGGGGCAACTTCATCGGCTGGCCCGCGCCGAGTCAAGCGAAATTGTCGACAAACGACAATCGGGTGGCTAATTTGGGGTCATGTCATCGAAGCCCGAACCCCTGTTCCAGCCCCTTGCGCGCGATGCGCTGTCGCAGCAGATCGCGAGAATGCTGACAGACGCGATCGTGTCTGGAAAGCTCAAGCCCGGTGACAGGGTGGCGGAATCGGTGATTGCAAGGGAGTTCGGGGTCAGCCGGGCGCCGGTGCGCGAGGCGGCGCGGCTGCTGGAAAGCACGGGCCTTTTGGTGTCGCATGCGAACCGGGGCTTCTTTGTCCGGACGATCGATGCCGAGGACCTCGATTCGCTTTACGAGTTGCGGTTGTGCATCGAGCGGGAGGCCGCCGCGCGCGTGGTGCGCGAGGGGAAGGTGGCGGGCATCATCGACCGGCTGCGGGCGCAGATCGAGGACATGGTGGGCCTGTCGGAGGAGAACCAGCTGATCCTGCAGATCGGGGTGGACCTTCAGTTTCACCGGCTGATCGTGGAGAGCAGCGGCAACAAGCGGTTCGTCGCGGCGTTCGACAAGCTGGCCTCGGAAATCCAGGCCTGTACGGCGATGATCGAGACGGTGTTCGACGAGCCCGGGCTGGTGGCAAGGAACCATTACTTGATCATCGACGCGCTTCTGTCGGGGGACCAGGACGAGGCGCGGGCGGCGCTGGATTATCATATCGGCGTGGCGCGGGAGACCGTGGTCGGCCGCTTCCGCAAGCTGGAGGCGGAAGAAGCCGCGAAACGGTGAACGGGGCCTGCCGGGTCTTGGCCGGGTGTCGCAAGGTCAGCAGAAACGAAATGCTTAGCTTGGTGATTTGCTGCCTTTACGCGAAAAATATGCTAAAAAATTCATCTTCAGGTTGTACTTCGCGCGCTCTGCCGAATGTTTGCGCAGATGGATTTTTGGGCAAGACTAATGGTTTGTGCGGCAAAGTACCAAACTTCATGAAAAAGTCGCATACAAACCTTGAATAGTCGTAACTTGCCAGTGATAACTCTAGGCACATCGAGTCGGGAATAGAAATGCTTCGACAAGGAAAGCATCCCGACCCTCGGCGGTGAGGCGGATCACGCCGGCCGCGCGGGCTGACAGGCCTTGCATCCGACCAGAGGTGCGGGGCGAAAACAACGACACCGATGGCGATGCTTCCGTTTTCCACGAGGTGGATTGCGGGAGGCTGACGAGCGCCCGCCTCGGGGCTCGTGCCATCCAGATAGCGGAGAGATTCACATGACCAGCGACGTTGCCGGCAATGCCGAACTGACCATGACCCAGCAGGCCTATAGCAAGGACCCGCTGGAGGATCGTGAGACGGGGCACTACCGGAAGGAATACGTCACCCCGTTCGTCGACAAGTGGGACGAGCTGATCGACTGGGACGGCCGGGCGCAGAGCGAGGGCCAGTTCTTCATCGATATCCTCAAGGCCCGCGGCAAGGAGCGGGTGCTGGACGTGGCCTGCGGGACCGGGTTCCACTCGGTCCGGCTGACCGAGGCGGGGTTCGACGTGACCGCGTCGGATGGCAATGCCGCGATGGTCGCCAAGGCGTTCGAGAACGGCCAGGCGCGGGGCCTGATCCTGAAGACCTCGCAGGCGGACTGGCGCTGGCTCAACCGCGACATCCACGGCAAGTATGACGCGATCATCTGTCTCGGCAATTCCTTTACCCACCTGCACGAGGAACAGGACCGTCGCCGCGCGCTGGCCGAGTTCTATGCCGCGCTGAAGCATGACGGCGTGCTGATCCTCGACCAGCGGAACTATGACGAGATGCTGGACCACGGGTTTTCGAGCAAGCACAAGTATTACTACTGTGGCGACGACGTGAGCGCCGAGCCCGAGCATATCGACGAGGGCCTGTGCCGGATGCGCTATGACTTCCCGGACGGGGCGTCCTACACGCTGAACCTGTGCCCGATCCGCAAGGACTACATGCGCCGCCTGTTCCGCGAGGCCGGGTTCGAGCGGGTGCGCACCTATGGCGATTTCCAGGAGACCTATGCCGAGGACGAGCCCGACTTCTTCATCCACGTCGCGGAGAAATCGGCCGAGCACGTGGCGCGCTGGGGTGGCAACGGCGCCGATGGGCAGGCCGATATCCGCGATATCACCGAGACCTATTACGACAGCGACGATGCCGACACGTTCTATTCCACCATCTGGGGTGGCGAGGACCTGCATATCGGGCGGTACGAGACCACCAAGAACATCCGCGAGGCGAGCGACCTGTCGATCGACGCGATGATCGAGGCGCTGCCGGAGCTGAAATCGGGCTCGCGTGTCCTGGACCTCGGGGCCGGCTATGGCGGGGCCATGCGGCAACTGGTGAAGAAGACCGGGTGCGAGGCCGTCTGCCTGAACATTTCCGAGACGCAGAACGAGTACAATCTCGGCAAGGTGCGGGCCGCGCGGCTGGCCGGCAAGATCGGCATCCGCCACGGCGTGTTCGAGGATGTTCCCGAGGCCGACGACAGTGTTGACGTGGTCTGGAGCCAGGATGCGTTCCTGCATTCCGACCAGCGCGACCAGGTCCTGGCGGAGGCGTTCCGCGTGCTGAAGCCCGGCGGGCACCTGATCTTTACCGACCCGATGCAGGCCGACGACGTGCCCGAGGGCGTGTTGCAGCCCGTCTATGACCGGCTTCAGCTCAACAGCCTGGGCTCGCCCGCCTTCTATCGCGAGACGGCCGAGAAGCTGGGCTTCGAGACGGTCAAGCAGGAAGAGGCGGTCGCCGACCTGCGGACGCATTACGACCGGGTCCGCGAGGAGCTTCTGGCCCATTACGACCAGCTTCGCGAGAAAGGCTGTTCGGCCGAGTATCTCGACAAGATGGCGACGGGCCTGCAGAACTGGGTCAAGGCCGCGGATGACGGGCATCTCGCCTGGGGCATCCAGCAATTCCGCAAACCCGTGCGGCACTGACCCGACGGGGCGGGGGTGTTCCGGCACCCCCGCCACCGCCCGATTTCTTCCTTCCCGATCACCGAGATGGAGACCCCGCACATGACAGGCATGTCCGACGATCTGTCGATATCCTTCGAGCTTTTCCCCCCCAAGACCGAGGCCGGCGTGACCCGGCTTCAGGACACCGTGAGGCAGTTGAGCGCGGCCGAGCCGAAATACTTCTCGGTCACCTACGGCGCCGGCGGCACGACCCGTGACCGGACCGCGCGCATGGTCGAGATGGTGGCCAACCGCACCGGCCTTCCGGTGGCGCATCACTTCACCTGTGTCGGTGCCAGCCGGGCCGAGATCGACCGGCAGGCCGAGGGGTTCTGGGAGAGCGGTATCCGCAAGATCGTCGCCCTGCGCGGGGACCTGCCCGATGGCGAGACGGTGCCCGAGGACGGCTATCGCGATGCCGCCGAGCTGGTCGGTGCGTTGCGCCGGGTGGGGGATTTCGACATTTCCGTCGCGGCCTACCCGGAGGTTCATCCGGAAGCCAGCGATGCGAAGGGAGACCTTGACCATCTCAAGCGCAAGATCGACAACGGTGCGGCACGGGCGATCACGCAATATGCCTTCGACACCGATACGGTGCTGCGGTTCATCGACCGGGCCCGTGCGGCCGGTATCGAGGCACCGATCGTGCCGGGGATCATGCCGGTGTCGAACTTCGCCGGGCTGAAGCGGTTCTCGGAAGGGTGCGGCGCGTCGATCCCCGACTGGCTGGGCCAGATGTTCGACGGGCTTGACGATGCGCCCGAGACCCGCGCCATGGTGGCCACCGGCGTGGCCGCCGAGCAGTGCCGCCGCTTGATCGACGAGGGTGTGAGGGAGTTCCACTTCTACACGCTCAACCAGCCCAAGGTGACCCTGGCCGTGTGCAGGACATTGGGGCTGACACCAGATATACCTGCGGAAGACGCCGCTTGAAGGATTGAAGGACGCATGACCAAGACCAACGATATCACAGCCGCTGTCGAGGACCGTATCCTGGTGCTCGACGGGGCCATGGGCACGATGATCCAGCAGGGAAAGCCGGACGAGGCGACCTATCGAGGGGAAAGGTTCAAAGACCATCCCAGCGACGTGGGCGGCAACAACGAGCTGCTGTCGCTGACGCAGCCGGACATGATCCGCAAGATTCACGAGGAATTCCTGGCGGCGGGCGCCGATATCCTTGGCACCAACACCTTCGGGGCCAACGCGATCAGCCAGGCCGATTACGACATGACCGACCTGGTGGTCGAGATGAATGTCGAGTCGGTGAAGCTGGCGCGCGAGGCGGCGGACGCGGTGGCGACGCCCGAGAAACCCCGCTGGGTGGCGGGCGCCATCGGGCCGACGAACCAGACCGCCAGCATTTCGCCGGACGTGAACGACCCGGGCTTCCGCGGGGTGACGTTCGACGACCTGGCAAAGGCTTATGGCGAGGCGGCGAGGGCGCTGATCGAGGCGGGCGCGGACGTGCTGCTGATCGAGACGATCTTCGACACGCTCAACGCCAAGGCGGCGCTTTTCGCCATCGACAGCCTGTCGGACGAGGGGCTGACCATTCCGCCGCTGATGATTTCCGGCACGATCACCGACCGCTCGGGCCGCACGCTGACCGGCCAGACGCCCGAGGCGTTCTGGGTCTCGATGAGCCATGCGCGGCCGTTTTCCATCGGGCTGAACTGTGCGCTGGGCGCGGGCGAGATGCGCCAGCACGTGCGCACGCTGTCCGAGGTCGCCGATACGCGCATCAGCGCCTATCCGAACGCGGGCCTGCCCAACGAGATGGGCGGCTATGACGAGACGCCGGAGGAGACCGCAGAGCACCTGGAAGAGTGGGCCAGTTCCGGTCTTGTGAACATCGTCGGCGGCTGCTGTGGCACGACGCCCGATCATATCCGCGCCATCGCGCAGGCGGTCGAGGGCAAGAGCCCGCGCAAGATACCGCAGAAGGTGCGCCGGATGCGCCTGAGCGGGCTGGAGATGTTCGAAGCGCAGGGCGCGGCCACCAAGGAGGGCGCGGCATGAACACAGGTGTTTCCAGCTTCATCAATATCGGCGAGCGGACCAATGTGACGGGCTCGGCCAAGTTCAAGAACCTGATCATGGACGGCGATTATGCCACCGCGCTCGACGTGGCCCGCCAGCAGGTCGAGAACGGCGCCCAGATCATCGACGTGAACATGGACGAGGGGCTGCTCGACTCGGAAGAGGCGATGAAGACCTTCCTGAACCTGATCGCGTCGGAGCCCGATATCAGCCGCGTGCCGGTGATGATCGACAGCTCGAAGTTCGAGGTGATCGAGGCCGGGCTGAAATGCGTGCAGGGGCGGGCCGTGGTCAACTCCATCTCGCTGAAGGAGGGCGAGGACGCGTTTCTCGAGCAGGCCCGCACCGTGCGCCGCTATGGCGCCGCCGTGGTGGTGATGGCCTTCGACGAGAACGGGCAGGCCGAGACCGCGCAGCACAAGTTCGAGATCTGCAAGCGCTCGCATGACCTGCTGGTCGAGAAGGCGGGGTTCGAGCCGTGGGATATCATCTTCGATCCGAACATCTTTGCCGTGGCGACGGGGATCGAGGAGCACAACGATTACGCCAACGCCTTTTTCGAGGCGACCCGCATGATCAAGGAGGCGATGCCGCATTGCCATGTCTCGGGCGGGCTTTCGAACGTGTCGTTCAGCTTCCGCGGCAACAATGCCGTGCGCGAGGCGATGCATTCGGCGTTCCTGTACCACGCGATCCCGCTGGGCATGAACATGGGGATCGTCAATGCCGGGCAGATCACCGTCTATGACGACATTCCCGAGGAGCTGCGCGAGCGGGTCGAGGACGTGCTGCTGAACCGGCGCGACGACGCGACCGAGCGTCTGCTGGACATCGCCGACAAGTACAAGGGCTCGGGCGAGGCGTCGAAGAAGGAAGACCCGAAATGGCGCGAGCAGGAGGTCGAGAAGCGGCTCGAGCACGCGCTGGTGCATGGCATCACCGATTACGTGGTGGATGACACCGAGGAGTGCCGCCAGCGGGCCGAGAAGCCGCTCGACGTGATCGAGGGGCCGCTGATGGACGGGATGAACGTGGTCGGCGACCTGTTCGGCGACGGCAAGATGTTCCTGCCGCAGGTGGTGAAATCGGCGCGGGTGATGAAGGCCGCCGTGGCGCATCTTCTGCCCTTCATGGAAGAGGAGAAGCGCCAGTCGGGCGATACCTCTGCCAAGGGCAAGGTGGTGATGGCGACCGTGAAGGGCGACGTGCACGATATTGGCAAGAACATCGTGGGCGTCGTGTTGCAGTGCAACAATTACGACGTGGTCGACCTTGGCGTGATGGTGCCGACCGAGGATATCCTGGCCGCCGCGAAGAAGGAGAAGGCCGATATCATCGGGCTTTCCGGGCTGATCACGCCGTCGCTTGACCGGATGGTCGACGTGGCCGCCGAGATGAAGCGGCAGGGGATGGACCTGCCGCTGCTCATTGGCGGGGCGACCACTTCGAAGAAGCACACCGCACTGAAGATCGCGCCGGAATATGAGCATGGGGTGATCCATGTCGACGACGCCTCGAAGGCGGTCGGCGTGGTGTCGCGGCTGCTGTCCAAGACGGCGCGGCCGGAGTACCTGGCCGGGATTTCGCAGGAACAGGAGAAGCTGCGCGACGGCATGAGCGGGCAGGGCGACCGCCCGACTGCCCCGCTGGCCGAGGCGCGGAAGGACAAGTTCGACGGCGGATGGGAAGATTACACCCCGCCCGCGCCGCAGACGCCGGGCCTGACGGTGATCGACGACATGGGCATCGCCAAGCTGCGGGAGTTCATCGACTGGACGCCGTTCTTCAACACGTGGGAGATGAAGGGCAAGTTCCCGAAGATCTTCGAGGATCCCGACAAGGGGCCCGCCGCGCGCGAGCTGTATGACAACGCGCAGAAGATGCTGGACCGGATCGAGAAAGAGGATTGGTTCAGCCCGCGGGGTGTTGTCGGGCTCTGGCCCGCCAATGCGCAGGGCGACGACATCGTGGTCTGGGCGGATGAAAGCCGCAAGACCGTGAGCGCCCGGATGCCGCAGCTTCGCCAGCAGCGCAGCAAGTCGAACGGCAAGCCGCAGATGTGCCTGGCCGATTTCGTGGCGCCCGCGGGCACCGACGACTGGGTCGGCGGGTTCACCGTCACCGCCGGGCCGGAGGTGCACGAGATCTCCGACCGGATGAAGGCCGAGGGCAACGATTACGACTCGATCATGGTGCAGGCGCTGGGCGACCGGATCGCCGAGGCCTTTGCCGAGGCGCTGCATGCCCGCGTGCGGCGCAGCCTGTGGGGCTATGCCTCGGACGAGGCGCTGGATAACGAGGCGCTGATCCGTGAGCAGTATCGCGGCATCCGCCCCGCGCCCGGCTATCCGGCCAACCCGGACCACACCGAGAAGCGCACGCTGTTCGACCTTCTGAACGCGCCCGAGCATACCGGCGTGACGCTGACCGAAAGCTGCGCGATGTGGCCGGCCTCGGCGGTGTCGGGGCTGTACTTCGCCCACCCGGACTCGGCCTATTTCGGGATCGGCCGGATCGGCCCCGACCAGGTGGCCGATTACGCCGAGCGCAAAGGCATGGAGATTGCCGAGGTGGAGGCGTGGTTGCAACCCAGCCTGTCCTACACGCCCGACAAGTCATCGGCCGATCGCAAGATCGCCTGACCCCAGCAAAAATTCGGTTTTTGCCAAAAGCGACCCAACCCCACGACAGTGGAGAAAGGACTATTATGAGCGACAAGTCATGGCTTTTTACCAGCGAGTCGGTGTCCGAAGGGCACCCCGACAAGGTCTGTGACCGGATCTCGGACGCGGTGCTGGATGCCTACCTCGCCGCTGATCCGCAATCGCGCGTGGCCTGCGAGACACTGGCCACCACCGACCACGTGACCATCGCCGGCGAGGTGCGCGGCCCGGAAAGCGTGCTGAAGGATGTCGAGCAGATCGCGCGGGATGCGATCAAGGACATCGGTTATGACCAGCACGGGTTCTCGTGGAAGGATGCCGAGATCGTCTGCCGCCTGCACGCGCAATCGGCCGATATCGCCATGGGCGTCGACGAGGGCGACAAGGGCGAGGAAGGTGCCGGCGACCAAGGCATCATGTTCGGTTACGCCTGCAACGAAACCGAGGAGCTGATGCCGGCGCCCATTCAGTTCGCGCACAAGATCCTGCGCACGATGGCCGAGGACCGGAAATCCGGCAAGCAGCCGAATTTCGGGCCGGATGCCAAGAGCCAGGTGACGCTCAAGTACCAGAACGGCAAGCCGGTGGGGATCGACACGGTCGTCGTGTCCACGCAGCATGCCGAGGGGCTGAGCCAGGATGACGTGCGCAAGCTGGTCGAACCCTACATCACCGATTGCTTCAAGGCGGAGGGCTGGAGCCTGCCGTCGCAGGACAAGATCATCGTCAACCCGACGGGCAATTTCGTGATCGGCGGGCCGGATGGCGACGCGGGCCTGACCGGGCGCAAGATCATCGTCGACACCTATGGCGGCGCCGCACCGCATGGCGGCGGGGCGTTCTCGGGCAAGGACCCGACGAAAGTCGACCGCTCGGCGGCCTATATCTCGCGCTACATGGCGAAGAACGTCGTGGCCGCGGGGCTGGCCGACAAGTGCCAGATCCAGCTGGCCTATGCGATCGGCGTGCCGGAGCCGGTGGCGCTTTACGTCGACACGCTGGGCACCGGCCGGGTGGACGAGACCAAGCTGGCCGCGATGCTGCGGGAGATGGTGCGCCTGACGCCGCGTGGCATCCGCGATCACCTCGACCTGCTGAAGCCGATCTATGCCCGCACCGCGGCCTATGGCCATTTCGGGCGGGTGCCGGCCGATGACGGCGGGTTCAGCTGGGAACGCACCGACCTCGCCGACGAGCTGGCGCGCACGTTTGGCGCCTCTGCCGCGGCCGAGTGAGACGGAACACGGACTGAATAGAAAGGACACGGGACATGAACAAGCCGGAAAGCTTTGCACCCGAAGACAGCGCGATCCGCGACATCAACCTCGCCGGCTTTGGCCGGCGGGAGCTGGACATCGCCGAGACGGAGATGCCGGGGCTGATGGCCCTGCGGGAGGAGTATGGCGAGGCGAAGCCGCTCAAAGGGGCGCGGATCGCGGGGTCGCTGCACATGACGATCCAGACCGCCTGCCTGATCGAGACTCTGGTGGCGCTTGGGGCCGACGTGCGCTGGGCGAGCTGCAACATCTTCTCGACCCAGGATCACGCGGCCGCCGTCATCGCGGAAGGCGGCACGCCGGTCTTCGCCGTGAAGGGCGAGACGCTCGAGGAGTACTGGGAGTATTGCGACCAGATCTTCCAGTTCGAAGAGGGTGGCGCGAACATGATCCTCGATGATGGCGGTGATGCGACGCTGTACGTTCTCATCGGCGCCCGCGTCGAAGAGGGCGAGACCGACCTGATCGAGTCTCCCGAGAGCGAGGAAGAGCAATACCTCTTCGCGCAGATCAAGAAGCGGATGAAGGAAAGCCCGGGCTGGTTCGTCAAGCAGCGGGACATGATCAAGGGGGTTTCCGAGGAAACCACGACCGGCGTGCATCGTCTCTACAAGATGATGGAGAAGGGGCACCTGCCGTTCCCGGCGATCAACGTGAACGACTCTGTTACGAAGTCGAAGTTCGACAACAAGTATGGCTGCAAGGAAAGCCTCGTCGACGGGATCCGCCGGGCGACCGACACGATGATGGCCGGCAAGGTGGCCGTGGTCTGTGGCTATGGCGACGTCGGTAAAGGCTCGGCCGCCTCGCTGTCGGGCGCGGGCGCCCGGGTGAAGGTGACGGAGGTCGACCCGATCTGCGCGCTTCAGGCGGCGATGGACGGCTACGAAGTTGTCACGCTGGAAGATGTTGTCGATAGCGCCGACATCTTCATCACCACGACCGGCAACAAGGACGTCATCCGCATCGAGCACATGCGCGACATGAAGGACATGGCGATCGTCGGCAACATCGGCCACTTCGACAACGAGATCCAGGTGGCGAACCTGAAGAACCACAAGTGGACCAACATCAAGGACCAGGTGGACATGATCGAG
>Ga0189287_100318_pt1 | contig 12842 bp, 15 predicted proteins | sample UW86minimetaG_FD_130319 | JGI IMG/M metagenome (GOLD analysis project Ga0189287, IMG submission 130319) | Marine microbial communities from the Costa Rica Dome - UW86 mini metaG | ecosystem: Environmental > Aquatic > Marine > Oceanic > Photic zone | place: Costa Rica: the Eastern Pacific... | reverse complement strand
GCATTCAGGCGATCACGAGCAACGACTTTTTGGAGTTCTTTCGTCTCGTCAGGGAGAACTGTGAAGCGAAGGGCAACTCAGGAGAAGAGACCAGAAGGCAATACAAGACCCTTATCCGCAACCTGTTCAAAGAGGCGAAGGCAGATTTCCCTGCGCTGTCCTGCCCTGAGTTGCCTGCGCTTAAGAAGAGCGTGCGTCAGAAGCGGATCAAACCAGATGACCTGATGGAGGAACTGATCCAGGAGACCTACGCAAACAAGACCAAGAGAAAGTGATGAAAGGCATTCACAAGAGGTATTTGGATCGCACTACAAGAAGGATCTTCGATAGGTCCATGGAGATCTACGGGCAGACGCTTTGGTGATTAAGCACCACCGATATCTGCCGTAGGCGCTTTTTTAATCACTGCCTTCCAGTGATCGAGATGTAATGACATCAAACTCCTAAAGAAGAGCGTACGCATCCTCGAACCGCTCAGCATCTCTGAGTTCTTGGACCTTATGATTCCACCAGATTCCAGTGTCGATAATTGCTTGGAGTTGTTCAGGTGAGGGGTTAAATCCTGATCTTCCAAACATAAAAGTCCTTCTGATTTCACGGAAGAGTATCTGCTGAGAGAAGAAAAGCAAGTAAATGAAGATAAAGTAAGATTTACCTATGGATCTAATCTTTGGGATAGATATGATCGGTTCCTTCTGCTTAATTTTGGGTCCTGCGCTACCTCCAGAGGAGGTGCATTCATAAGAGGTATTGGACCACGCCCAATATTGAATTTAAGAGATCTGAAGGAGTTGGATTAGGTCTGATAATTCGTCTATCTGAGCAGGTTGTTTGTCCCTGTTATCAACAAAGGTCACCTCATACCCCTCGTAGTTCTTCATTAAATCCAGTTCCACGACGTCTCCGTTCAGGAACATCCGTACGTTGATCCCCCAGTCAGCGCACTGAACCAGGAGTGACTCCACCTTGTCCTCCTTCAAGTCGGTTAGGAGAGAGCGGATGGTTTCTTCGGTTTGCACTGCGTCCATTGGTCCCTCGGGTGTCAGGGAATATCCGCGGAGTCAGAATCCAGCGGCAGGGGACTGGAGTTCAGAGTCGTTCCGTCTGCCCCTTTTGACTCCTGTTCTGCTCTGGTCAATCTCTCCACCAGGTTCAGGGTGTCGTGAGGGGACAAATCACCGTCATCGCCCCACTTGAGACTGGAAAGGTCAGGCGGGCACATGAGGGGTAAGGCAAGTATCTGTGCAACCTAAGGACGTGAGATCCCTGTTGTGCCAATGCTCCCCGAAGATTCATGGAAGAAATGCTGAATTGAGTGTCCTTGCGATACCGAACTGGTTGGGAGTGGTTTTAACCGCGCAGAACCCGACCACCCAGGCATTGCGCGGAGATGGTCCAGAACCCCGCCGCTGCTTTCAGGAGTTCTCGATTTGGAGCGAACTCCTCTGTTCGCCAAAAAAGGGGCGCATTGTCCAACCCAACAAAAATCACTCGATTGACTTCCTGGGGTTTTGGGACTCGCTTGTGCGGGTTCCATACAAGGTCGTTCTCAAAAAGCAGAGCAGTGCCTGAATTGGCGGCGTCCTGGGTGAAGAAGGACCAAGTGGTTTGGCGGTATTGCTTGGGTTTGCTGGACATAAATATTCCAAGTCGTTTGTCGTCCTGGATCAGAACTCCTCGAAGTGCCGTAGGGGTTCGCTCTTCCAATCGAATGGAAATGGTGGGGACCTCTTCGCTGGTTACTTCGCAGACCAATGGCAGTGGTTCTGCACTCGCAGGCATCGCTGACAGAAGCAGAAGGAGTAATGCCCTCATTCGCTGTCCTCTTCGGATGCCCAGTACGTAAGTTGTAACCCCCGCTACAACGTTCTTTACACTTCTCCACACCTTTTTCCACAGAAAGTCTTAACGCCAAGATTTGCTCCGATGGTGCTCTGAGGCACAGACCCTTCCGGTCGTCAGGCGAAGACTGGGCGCCGCATCTTTTGGTTAATGAGGGATGGGCACTGGAGAGAAGGTGATCACGCCCATCCCGTCAGCAGTACCCAATGCGTTATCTGCGGTAGGGCATTGCAGTTGCCTTCATCGTTTGCCCTTGATGAGGTGACTTGTGCGAACTGCCGCCTAAGGCAAAAAAAAGTCGTCGAGGAGTGGGGCGACTAGTCACCTACCAGCACCTCGTTGATTCGGTCTTCGAGCGTCCTGTTCTCATCTGCAGGAGCAATGGCATCACCAGTTGCCCTGAGTAGGTCAGCAGTGATCTGCCTCGCGTCTTGGTTGGTGAAGAGGAGGAACCCCAGACCAACACCCAAAAGGATCTTCAGCACGGCACCTCTTCCTGTTGCTGAATGATCCGACGAACCATCGATGTCGTCATCCCCATTGCTGAAGCGATGGTTCCGTATCCATCTCCTCTCGAGCGACTGAATCTTCCGATTTCCCCCCTTGACCAATCCCCGCAAACCTGGAGTAGAACATATGAACTACTCATGAGGAGGGTTCGATGTCGGAAGAGGAATGGGATTTTGTGGATGGTCTGAAGCAGACCAGGTCCTCGTGCGTCTGCATGACCTGCCAGCACTTCTCCTATGTCTGCGACCAGCACTGCCACACGTTGTTGACCTGTGGTCTTCAGCGTCGTCAGGTCCCGCATGGCGAACATCTGACGAAGAGGTGCCGCAACTGGATGGTCCGCAGGGAAGCGGAAATGGGTTGGTGTCCGGAGGTGGCGTGATGCAAGAGGGATGGTTGATCGATGCCAACGACCATTGGGTCTGGCGGTTTCACCAGGACAACTCCGCCTGGGTGAGAGATCCCAAGGTCTTTATTGACCGAGGGCGTCAGATGCCCGAAGGTCCACCGCTGCTCAAGGAGCGCCGATATCTGAGGAAAGACGTCGCAGAGCAGTTGTGGAAGTCGCTTCAGACGCAGGGGTGGAAGAAGACAAGACCGCTGTGGGGTGCGACTGCTGAACCCTGAAGCAGGTCTTTTTACGGATGTCTTGCCTTGGCGGTATTCCTAGAAAAAGAGCACGACACCTACGGAACCGCACTTCATTAGGACGGGGTTAGGTGCCAAGGGGCGGGTCACTCCCGCCCTTCTTCATGGGTAGGCATCTTTAGAGGCAGGGTCGGAAACCTCTGAAGACGCCTGACTGGGGCGTTTCTGCTGAAGAACCTAGAAGCAGTGTCTGACGTCTTGCTTCCGCTGGGATTAGACAGTTGAAAGATCGTCACTTCCCTGACATGTCTGCTAGGTGCGTCAATTGCCAGAACTTCCAGGGAGAACCTTGTTTCAGCGGCATTTGCCGTGTGTGGCAGCACATTGTTCCTGCTTGGCGCTCGCGCTTCTTCAGGTGTGAGCACTGGACGCCCCAGCGGTTCGGCAACCCGTAAGCACAAATGCTTATTAGGCGGTGTTAGACCAGTCGTATCGCATGAGAGCGAGGAACCCAGGAGGTCAAACACTCCTGGGTCTTTTCTTGGAAAACGCTCACGGCACCCACGGCAGTACCCCCTCATCGGTGAGGGTGGTCGTCGCTTGGCGTCGTCCCGCCCAGCGGCACTTTCAGTTTCCGAGGGACCGATAGGGATACCGGTCCTTTTTTGGTGTCTATGGGGCGCAGAAAGGGGTAGTTCCGCTCATGCCCTAGTGCTCTGAACCCCCTTAGAACAGGAATGAGGTCAGAGACCGATGAAGCAGTAACCAGGTCTCAACGACCTTCAGGGGGGTCCCGCACCCCCCTTTTAAATGCGCGCTTCTACGCATGGCGGCAGCACTCCAGGGACGTGAAAGTTCCATCAACCCTCTCTGGAGGGGTGAATGCGTCTTCTTGGGAGGGACTAGGGAACCCTCCTTTTTTGTGCGTCCCGTGACCCAAGTAGTCCTTTGGTCGTTATGGCGACGTTGTGTTGCCATCCCTCGCGCCATCCTCTGGGTGCTTCCTTTTCGGTGAAAGGGGGCGATGCGTCGAACGCGGGGGTGCTTAGGGAACACCCCCACTTTTTTGGCAGTTTGTAAAAAGTGCTCTCGACGCTTCCTTTGCACCGGTGATGCTGGGGATGGACCTCCCGGTTCGACGCATTCATACCCCGATTGGGCGGCATTCCCTGCCGCCTTTTTTATTGCTTACGGACGACCGAACCATGAGCGGTCCTCACCACCTTTTCTGACGGTTCTCCTACTCCTCACTGGAGAAGACCAGGAGGAAGGTGATGGGGCGTCAGAACGAGAGGACGGGACCTCTGGGGTGTGGGCACTCCAGAGGTCTTTTTTTGCCCTTGAGTAGGGGAAATCTGGGGACCTTTCCCCGTCTGACCGAAAGGGCGTGCTCCCCTACTGCTCCCCTACCGTTACGGCAAAATTCAATTGGGTGCTTGAGGCACTAAAAAGGAACGTAATAACACCATATATGGTGCTTTCACGTGCCTTTTTAGGCGTTTTCGGGAAATGCCAGGACCCAGATTTGAACTGGGGACACGGCGATTTTCAGTCGCCTGCTCTACCAACTGAGCTATCCCGGCGCGCCGCCGAAGCGACAACGGAATCTTAAACCACCGCCTGCGCTCCCTTGCGGGGGTTCGTGCCAGGCAGATCAATCCAGCCACGCGGTGGCCAGCAGCTTCAAGGGCCTGACGGGCAGCCAAAGCGGTGGACCCGGTCGTGAGGATGTCGTCCACGAGCCAGACCGAGCAGTGGGCTCCTTGTCTGTCCAAGGGGCAGGCCTGGAACGCCCCGATCAGGTTGGTTTCGCGTTGGCGTTTGTTCAGATGGTGTTGGCTTAACCCGGCACGGGTGCGGTGCAGCAGCTCTGTCGTTGGCCGGTCCAATCCCAGGGCGATGCGCTGCGGCAAGGGGTTGGATCGTTGCCGCTTCCAGCTTGGAATCGGCACCAGCACCGCTGTTGCAGGCAGGGTGAAGCGGTCAGACAGCAGCTGAACCAAGGCCGCAAGCGCTTTGCCTTGGCGCTGTTGACGCAGCTTCAGCAGCAGCTGGCGCAGCTGGCCTGCGTAAGCCCCGAGAGCACACCACGGCAAGGGCAGCAAGCCCTTGAGTCCCTGACAAGGGAGAGCAAGGGCATCGAGGCACGTGGTGCAGGGAGCCGTCGGCGGCAGTGGGTTGTCCCAAGGTCCATAGCAGATCGGGCAGCGACGCTCGATCAGAAGGGTTTGGGCAAAGCTCAGGAGCGCGCGATGCACAGCAGGTCGGTCGCTGCAACAAGCGTTCCCCTGTTGGGCTGAATCGCTCCGAGATCAGGCGCCTTCTTTGGGCATCGCCCGCAGCATCGCCACCAAGGTGCGGTGGGCGTCTTCGCTGTCGGTGAGGGTGTGATCAAAGGCAATGCTGACGCTGGCGCCATCCACCTCCAGTTCCATGGTTTCTGCTTTCACAGACACCATGCGCGCTGCAGCGGGATTGCTTACGCCGCCGTAGTGCTTGGCGTAGGCGAGCACCGCTTCGGCATGGTCGTCGTTCATGTGTTTGCAGATCCGTGTGCTGACGGCATCAGTGAGGGGGTCTGCAGGCATTGGGATCAAACAGGTGAGTGCAATCTTTGCAGTGATCGGCTCAAGCGAAGCGCTCGATCAACAAAAGGCCGAGGCGAATGCCACTGAAGCCCACGTACCCGGCCAGAACGACGAAAAGGCCGATGGCCAGACCATCGCGGAGCTTGGTGGGCATAAGGGTGGGGCGTGATGCCGGAATTCTCACCCGACCAGGGCCTGTTGGGCCAGTCGTGCCACCCCTGCAGCAGGGGGAGTTTGGCAACTCGTTACAGCGCAGCCGAGGCGGCGTTCCCGCAGCCGTCGCCATTGGGGATTGCGCGCTCCACCGCCGATGCTGATGATCCGCCTGGGTGCAGCAGCACCCAGCTCGTTCAGGCGCTGCCAACCCTGCGCTTCGATCTCGGCGAGACCTTCCAGCAGTCCATGCAGGTACAGGGCATCACTCACCGGCCGTGGTTCAAGCACCGGCAGCAGTTCTGGATCATCCACAGGGAAACGTTCCCCCGGGGCGGGGAGCGGCCGTAGGTGGAGACCGCTGTCGGTGTCTGGGTTGATTTGGCGGCTCAGTTCGCTGAGTTGGTCGTCGCTGTAAAAACGCCGCAGCACACCGGCCCCTGCATTGGAGGCGCCTCCACAGAGCCAGCGTCCCCCCACGCGATGGCTGGTGACGCCCGGGGCGTGCAGGGGCGTCTCGGTGAAGCACTTCATCACCAGGGTGGTTCCCAGCACGGTGATCCCATCTCCGGGACCGGGATCGGCGGCGAGAACGGCGGCATTGGAATCCGTTGTGCCGGCAACGACGATCAGATCGTTCTCCAGGCCCAAGGCCTTCGCCTGCTCCGGTGCGATCGTCCCGAGAATGCTGCCGCTGGGACGGATTTCAGGCAGTGCCTGCCGCCAGGACTGTTCGGCAAAACGGGTTGGCCAGCTGTTCGTGATCAGATCCCAACCCAGACGCAGGTTGTTGCCTTCTTCCCCCCAGCGCCAATCGTTCAGCAGCCATCCGCTGATCCAGTCGGCCTGATGTCGCAGCAGGATCGCCTCGCCATGGCAGTTGAGGAGCCGCAAGGCCCGGGCCAGGCTGCCGCTGCAGCTGGCGGCTGGACTACCGGGATCCACCAAAGGCTGCAGGGCTGACTGCAGCTCAGGGCAGCTCTGGGAATAGGCCAGTGCTTCCCCAAGTGGGGAACCATCGTGATCACAGGCCAGCAGCGTGCCGGAGGTGCCATCCACGGCGAGTGCTTGCAGCTGGGATCGCAGCTGGGCTGGGATTGCCCTGATCAGATTTCCACAGCCTTCGCGCCAGCTGTGGGGGTTGGCGAAGTCTCCGCCGTAGGCCTGGGATCGGCTGTCGAGAACCGCGCCGTTAGCGGCAACAACGGCTGTGCGGATTCCGCTGGTGCCCAGGTCGATTCCGAGCACCAGCGGTGAATCCGTCATGGCTTCAGGCCGCGGCGACCTGCTTCAGCTCCTGGCTTTTCGCTGTCACGTCTTCCCAGGGGGCGTTGAGGTCGTTGCGCCCGAAATGGCCGTAAGCCGCAGTGTCCTGATAGAAACGGCCGCCCCGTTGCTGGGGAAGGTTGCGCAAACCGAAGGTCTCGATGATGGCGCCGGGGCGCAGATCGAAGTGTTCCTGCACCAAGGCGGTGAGGGCATCGTTGGCCAGTGCGCTGGTGCCGAAGGATTCCACCAGGATCGACACGGGCTTGGCCACGCCGATGGCGTAGCTCAACTGCACTTCGGCCCGTTCGGCGAGCCCTGCGGCCACAAGGCACTTGGCCACGTAGCGCGCGGCGTAGGCGGCCGAACGGTCCACTTTGGTGGGGTCCTTGCCGGAGAAAGCACCACCGCCGTGGCGGGCATAGCCGCCGTAGGTGTCCACGATGATCTTGCGGCCGGTGAGACCGGCATCGCCCTGAGGGCCGCCCACCACGAACTTGCCGGTGGGGTTCACCAGATACTTGGTGGCCTCACGGGAGGGCTTGAGGGCCAGATCGGCGGTCGCCGGCTCCACCACATGGGTCCAGAGGTCTTCGGTGATGCGCTCGCGGATGCCCTGCTCATCACTGATCCCGTCCACTTCAGCGGTGTGCTGGGTGGAGATCAGGATCGTGTCGATCGAGACGGGCTTGTCGTTTTCGTAGACGACGCTCACCTGGGTTTTGCCATCGGGAAGCAGGTAACCCAGGGTTCCGTTGTGGCGCACTTCGGCCAGGCGGCGCGACAGCCTGTGGGCCAGGCTGATCGGCAACGGCATCAGCTCGGGCGTCTCGTTGCAGGCGTAGCCGAACATGATTCCCTGGTCTCCGGCACCCACCAGATCCAGGGGATCACCGGCGTGGTCGTCGGCCTCGTTTACGCCCTGGGCGATGTCGGGGGACTGTTGGTCGAGGGCCACCAGAACTGCACAGCTGTTGGCATCGAAGCCACCGGCCCGGGCGCCGCTGTAACCGATCTCCTTGATCACGTTGCGCACTAGGTGAATGAAATCCACCTGCGCCTTGGAGGTCACCTCACCGGTGATCATGCAGAGGCCGGTGTTCACAACGGTCTCGCAGGCCACGCGGCTGGCGGGATCCTGGGCCAGCAGAGCATCCAGAACGGCGTCGCTCACCTGGTCGCAGATCTTGTCGGGATGCCCTTCGGTGACGGACTCGGACGTAAAGACGTATCGGCTCATTCGGCGCTCCAGGTCGCGTGACTTTACGCGCCTGTGCTGAGGGCGAGGTCGCTCCAGCTGTGGAGCAGATGCTGTGCTGATGGCAGTTGCGGATCATGCTTCCAGCCACCGGTGAAGCCGATCACGCCGCCGATACCGGCCTCGAGGGCCATCTGAAGGTCGGTCTCCGCATCGCCAACCAAGGCACACCGTTGGGGTGGCAGGCCAAGCCTGTTGCACAGCTCCAGAACGGCCTGTGGATCGGGTTTGCGCGGATGGTCATCAGCACTCCAGATTCCGGCAATGCCTGCGCCGAGCTGATGGTGAGCCAGGAACTCTTCAATGCCGGACCGGGTGTCGTTGCTGATCACAGCTGCGGTGACGCCCTGCTGGTGCAGGTTCCGCAGCAGTTGCCCAGCCCCGTTGATCAACGGGCTTGGGGTTGTGTCGATCAGGCCCTCCTGGTCAACCGCGTCGAAGCAGGTGTGGGCCAGGGAGAGAGCCTGGGGCCATGAGCAGCCCATCAGGCAGAACACCGTTGCAGTCGAGGCGATGTTGTCCTGCCTGGAGGCAACCGCCAGGGTTCCGCCGGGATCGAGCATGCCTTGATCAACACCAAACGCTCTGCGCAGGGTGTGGCTCAACTCAGAGGGGTTAAGCGCAGGGGCTTGTTCCTGAGCAACCTTGACGGCTTTGTTGATGCGTGCGTCTGCCAAGGCCAGCAGATGCGGCTCGCTATGGGAAAGGGTGCCGTCCTTATCGAACAGCACCCCTTGGAAATTGCCGATGGGATCTCCCTTCAGCAGCAGTTGGGCCATCAGGCTCAGATCATCATGGAGCTGATCGGATCTTCGCCCTCTTCGGCCTGCTCCATCAGCATCTGCTTGTAGCGAGCAGCCATTTCCTCGGCCTTCTCGAACACCTTCTGGGGGTCGGTGAGCATGTCGCCGGGTTCGGGCTCGAGAGCCTTCGTTGACAACGAAATCCGGCCGCGCTCGGCATCCAGATCGATGATCATCACTTTCATCTGATCATTCACGTTCAGCACCGAGTGGGGGGTCTCGATGTGCTCGTGGCTGATCTCGGAAATGTGCAGCAGACCGCTGACACCACCGATGTCGATGAAGGCGCCGTAGGGCTTGATGCCGCGGACGGTACCCACCACAACTTCGCCCACTTCCAGGCGATTCATCTTCCGCTCCACCAGGGCGCGGCGGTGGCTGAGCACCAGGCGGTTGCGCTCTTCGTCCACCTCGAGGAACTTCAGAGGCAGGAAGTCGGCAACCAGTTCTTCCTTCGGCTTGCGGGTGCTGATGTGGGATCCGGGGATGAAGCCCCGCAGACCTTCCACTCGCACCAAGGCACCACCACGGTTGGTGGCAAACACTTCTGAGTAGATGGTGGCGTCTTCCTTCTGGAGCTGGCGGACCCGCTCCCATGCCCGCTGGTATTCGATCCGACGGATCGACAGCGCCAGCTGACCGTCTTCGTTCTCCTCACTCATGATGAAGAACTCACGGATCTCACCGGGCTGGAGCACGTCGCTCAGGCCCTCGACCCGGTTGATCGACACCTCTTGCAGAGGCATGAAGGCAGCCGTCTTGGCGCCGATGTCGATCATGGCGCCCTTCGATTCCAGGGCGAAGACCGTGCCGTTGACGATGTCGCCAGGCTTGAAGTTGTAGTCGTACTTGCTGAGGAGAGCCGCGAACTCATCCAGGGTGAATCCGGCGTCGTCCAGGCTGCGGCTGGCGGCGCGGCTGGTTGGATCATCCGCTGTGGGGACGTCTTCAGGAATGCTCAGGTCCTCACCCTCAAACGCCTGTTCGGCGGCGGCGGTTTCTGCAGAGGCTTCTGTGGCGTTCGCGTCCTGAACCTGATCCTGGATCTGATCTTCTGTCGGAGTCGCAGACATGGGGGGCTGGCGGTCTACCTCAGGTGGGTAGTTCGAAAAAATCGCATGGAACGCCCGCCGACGTTTCACGGAGAACTACTGACTTTACAGACACGACCGACGGCTTTCTTGCGCAGCGATGCCCTGCACGGGTTCAACGAACCGATTCAGTGCACTGGTTCAGCGAAACGATTCAACGAACAGTGGCCAGATGGTTCTGTTCCTGATCGGCGTTCAGTGTTTCCAGGGTCGAGACGAAGTCGTCGATGCCTCGGAACTGGCGGTAAACGGATGCGAACCGGATGTAGGCCACCTCGCTGATCTGTTTGAGATCCCTCAGCACGAATTCACCGATCTCGGTGCTGCTCACTTCCTTGCCGGTGCGTTGCTGGAGTTTCAGTTCGAGTTCTTCCACGAGGGATTCGAGCCGAGAGGTGTCCAAGCCCGTTTTCTCGCAAGCTCGATTCAAGCCGTGCAGCAACTTGCTGCGACTGAAGATTTCACGGTTGCCGTTGCGTTTGATCACCGTGATCGGAACGGTCTCCACCCGTTCGTAGGTGGTGAAGCGAAATTCACAGTTGAGGCATTCACGCCGTCGTCTCACGCTGCGTCCACCATCCGCTGCCCTGGATTCGAGAACGCGACTATCTGTGTTTTGGCAGGAGGGGCACTGCATCCCCGAGGGCATTAATTAGTTGCGCCAACTGTAGACACTGATTTGAGACTTGAGAAGGGCCTCGAGGACATCAGTCTCATTTGAGGATTGCGTTGACGGCTGTTGCTGACGTGAGACTGCTGTGATCTGCTCGCGCGGACGAGACCGGCTTGCGACGGTGGGTGATGGAAAGCATGAAAAAACCCCGCCGAGGCGGGGTTTTGGGAGATCAAATCACTTACCGATTTTCGGCGGATCGCGGAAGGCGATTGCGAAGAAGAGGGTGGCAATCGCGAGGGTAAGGATGAGGACGTAAGCGAAGCTTTCCATCGTGTTGTTCCTAGAGGGCGATCAGTTGAGGGGAGTTCCAGCGGGGGGAACGTAGCCCTCGGGCAGGCGACGGGTGGTTTTGTCACCGAGCTTGGCGAAGAGGCCAAACTCCACCTGATCTCCGAGGTCGGGATCAATACCAGCGAACACGTCGCGGTACAGGGTGCGGGCACCGTGCCAGATGTGGCCGAAGAAGAACAGCAGCGCGAAGGTGGCGTGGCCGAAGGTGAACCAGCCGCGTGGCGAGCTACGGAATGTGCCGTCAGAGTTGTAGGTCTCACGGTCGAAGTCGAAGGCTTCACCCAGCTGAGCCTTGCGTGCAAGGCGCTTCACGTCGGCAGGGTCAGTGAAGGTCTGGCCGTCGAGTGCTCCACCGAACACCTTGGCGGTCACGCCCTGTTGTTCGAAGGAGAACTTGGCTTCCGCACGACGGTAAGGAATGTCGGCACGGACGATGCCCTGCTCGTCTTGAAGAACGACGGGGAAGTTTTCGAAGAAGTTCGGCAGACGACGGACTTCGAGGTTGCGTCCTTCTTTGTCGCTGAATGCGATGTGACCAACCCAAGCGGTTGCCAGGCCATCACCGTTCACCATCGGACCCACGCGGAACAGACCGCCCTTGGCAGGACTGTTACCGACGTAGTCGTAGAAGGCGAGCTTCTCAGGGATGGCCTCGAAGGCTTCTTCCTGGGTAGCGCCATCGTCCATCGCGGTTTGTACGCGACGGTTGATCTCAGTCTTGAAGTAGCTCTGATCCCACTGGTAACGGGTGGGGCCAAACAGTTCGACGGGAGTCGCAGCAGAGCCGTACCACATGGTTCCAGCCACGATGAAAGCGGCGAAGAACACGGCTGCGATGGCGCTGGCCAGAACTGTTTCGATGTTGCCCATCCGGAGCGCTTTGTAGAGACGCTCGGGCGGACGCGTGGTGATGTGGAAGATGCCGGCAATGATGCCGACGATGCCAGCAGCAATGTGGTGGGCAACGATTCCACCGGGATTGAAGGGGTTGAAACCTTCGGGTCCCCAAGACGGTTGAACCGCTTCTAGATGACCGGTAAGTGCATAAGGGTCAGAGATCCACATGCCTGGCCCGAAGACGCCAGTGAGGTGGAAAGCACCGAAGCCGAAGCAGCCGAGTCCAGCGAGAAGCAGGTGGATTCCGAAGATCTTCGGCAGGTCGAGAGCAGGCTCGCCGGTGCGGGGGTCCTGCCAGATCTCAAGATCCCAGTAGGTCCAGTGCCAGATGGCGGCCAGCATCATCAGGCCGGAGAAAACGATGTGAGCGGCAGCGACGCCCTCGAAACTCCAGAAGCCGGGATCAACACCCGTTTCACCAGTGATGCTCCATCCACCCCAGCTGCCGGTCACGCCCAGGCGGGACATGAAAGGCATCACGAACATGCCCTGACGCCACATCGGGTTCAGGACAGGATCAGACGGATCGAAAATGGCCAGCTCATAGAGAGCCATGGAGCCGGCCCAGCCGGCTACGAGGGCTGTATGCATGAGGTGCACAGCCAGAAGGCGGCCCGGGTCATTAATGACAACGGTGTGCACCCGATACCAGGGCAATCCCATGGGTCAGGTTCGGGGGACAAGACTGCTTATGCAGTCAGACATGGGCGATCGTAAGGGCTTCAGTCCATGGGGCGGGGGAAAAGTGACCTGCCCGCAACGGTCAGTGACATGAAAGTCAGGACCCTGCTGTTCACAAAACGCAATGCTTCAGCCCATGATGGGGTTTGGTTGCTTGTGAGCTCATGCCCGTTATCCGGTTTGTTCGCGAAGGGCGTG
>Ga0189287_100317_pt1 | contig 12856 bp, 15 predicted proteins | sample UW86minimetaG_FD_130319 | JGI IMG/M metagenome (GOLD analysis project Ga0189287, IMG submission 130319) | Marine microbial communities from the Costa Rica Dome - UW86 mini metaG | ecosystem: Environmental > Aquatic > Marine > Oceanic > Photic zone | place: Costa Rica: the Eastern Pacific... | reverse complement strand
TCTGGCGCGAGGGCGACACGCTGATGGCCGATGCCCCGCCGGCGATCCGCGGCCGGATCGAGGCACGCGAAGTCGGCATCCTGACGGCCCCATCCACCGGGCCCGCCCCGGTGGCGCTGGTCGTGGACATGGACGAGACCGAAACCGACCGCTTGCCGGAACACCGCGCGGTCACATTGTTGGGAGCAGACATACCGCTTGCCAGAAAATCCGAACTGACGCATTTTCCGGCGGCGATCCTGACATATCTATGCGGGACACGGGACGCATGAAGGAAAGGCGCGCATGGCACAGGATGCCGTGACAAATCGGGTCATTCTGGTCACCGGCCCTTCGGGCGCGGGCCGCACGACCGCGATCCGTGCCCTGGAAGACCTCGGCTACGAGGCGATCGACAACCTCCCGCTCTCCTTCCTGCCGCGCCTGCTCGACGGGCCGGCGCCCGACAAGCCGCTGGCGCTGGGCATCGACGTGCGCAACCGCGATTTCTCGGCCTTCGGCCTGATCGAGGCCATCGACCGCGAAGGCGGCGACAATCCCGTCGGCATCCAGGTGCTCTATCTCGACTGCAGCACCGACGTGCTGCTGCGGCGCTTCTCCGAAACCCGCCGCCGCCACCCGCTGGCCCCCGCCGAAAGCCCCGAAGAGGGCATCCAGCGCGAAGCCGACCTGCTCGGGCCGATCAAGGCGCGCGCCGACATGCTGATCGACACCTCCGAGATGACCCCGCACGACCTGCGCGCCGAACTGGCCCGCTGGTTCGCGCCCGAAGGCAAGACGCGGCTGGCCGTGACCGTCCAGTCCTTTTCCTACAAGCGCGGCCTGCCGCGCGGGCTCGACATGGTGCTCGACTGCCGCTTCCTGCGGAACCCCTACTGGGAGCCATCCCTGCGCGGGCGCGACGGACGCGACGGCGATGTCGCGGCCTATGTCGCCGCCGACCCGCGTTTCGCGGCCTTCAGCGAAAAGGTCGCCGACCTCGCGCAGCTCCTGCTTCCCGCCTACGAGGCCGAGGGCAAGGCCTATCTCTCCATCGGCTTCGGCTGCACCGGCGGCCAGCATCGCAGCGTCGCCATGGCCGAAACCCTTGCCAAGGCCCTTGCAGATGGCGGCTGGCAGGTGTCTATAAGGCACCGCGAGCTTGAGCGGCACGCGCCCGCAAGCCCGCCGCCCCGGCCCGTGCCGGAGACCGTCGCAATGAAGGGAGGCGACAAGCTTTGATCGGGATCGTGATCGTCGCACATGGCGGTTTGGCCCATGAATACGTGAAGGCGATCGAGCATGTCGTCGGCGCCCAACCGGGCCTGCGCGGCATCACCATCGAGAACGATTGCGACCGCGCCGGCAAGCAGGCCGAGATCTGCGCCGCGGCCGACGAGGTCGATACCGGCGGCGGGGTGGTCATCGTCACCGACATGTTCGGCGGCTCGCCCTCCAACCTTTCGCTCAAGGCCTGCCAGCCGGACGACCGCCGCATTCTCTATGGCGCCAACCTGCCGATGCTGATCAAACTGGCCAAAAGCCGCCACCTCGATGTTGCAGAGGCCGCCCGGGCCGCTATGGATGCCGGGCGCAAATACATAGACAGCCACAACGTGACCCCCGAGTGAGCTGGAAGCCAGAAAAGACGAAGACCCGATGAGCGAAGCGATTTCACGGCATCTGAAGATAGTGAACGAGAAAGGCCTGCACGCCCGTGCCGCGGCCAAGCTCGTCGAGGTCGCCGAAGGGTTCGACGCCTCGGCCGAGGTCAGCCTCGACGGCCAGTCGAGCGGCGCCGACAGCATCATGGGGCTTTTGATGTTGGCAGCGTCGAAAGGAAAGACTATTGACGTGCGCGCGTGGGGCCCGGACGCGGAAGCCCTCGCTGACGCGGTCGAGGCACTTGTCGCCGACCGCTTCGGCGAGGCGATGTGACGCGCGCCCCGCACAACAGCGGCTTGGGACGGGATTGAACCACGTGGCGGACGCAAAGGATCAGGCCCAGCAGCAGCCCGGCGAAACGGTGAATTTCACCAAGTACGACCGGCGCAGCCTGACCTATGCCAATTCCTTCGATTCGCCCGGCACCGCCTTCACCATCCGTGCCATCGAGTGGTTCACCGGCAAGCTGACCATCATCAAGATGATCCGCGAGTTCGAAAAGCGCGGTGCCCCCACCGGCCAGCCGTTCTGGCGCGCGGCGCTCGACACGATGGGCATCCCCCTCGAAACCCCGCAGGAAGAGATCGACAACATCCCGCCCGACGGCCCGGTTGTCGTGGTGGCCAACCACCCGCACGGTCTGGTCGATGGTATGATCCTCGCCGACCTGATCGGCCGTCGCCGCACCGATTACAAGATCCTCACCCGCGCCCTGCTGACCGGTATCGACGAGGTCGCGGCCTCCTACATGATCCCGGTGCCCTTCCCGCACGAACCCGACGCCCAGCGCAAATCGGTCGAGATGCGCGCCAACGCCATGGCGCATCTCAAGGAAGGCGGGCTGATCTCGGTCTTCCCCTCGGGCGTCGTCGCCTCCTCCGACACCATGTTCGGCCCGGTGATCGAGCGGGAATGGAACGTCTTCACCGCCCAGATGATCCGCCGCTCGGGCGCGACCGTGGTCCCGATCTTCTTCCCCGGCTCCAACTCCCGCGTCTACCAAGCCGCCAACCGCATCTCCGCCACCCTGCGGCAAAGCTTCCTGCTGCACGAGGTGGTCAAAAGCTGCAACCATCCCCAGCGCCCCGTGGTCGGCAAACCCATCGACGCCGAGCACATGGAAATGCTTCATTCCGACCCGCGCGGCTTCATGGCCTGGCTGCGCGACCACACGCTGAAGCTGGGTGAAGGCACGCGGTAGCATCGCTGCAATATTGATTTCTTCAGAAATAAATACTATACTCCTTTCCATGGAAAGGAATGCGCCATGGCCGCCCTCGCACAGCCCCGCGAAGACCAAAGCAGACAGCCCGGCCGTGTGCTGGCCAAGGCCGCGTTCAACGCCGCCGGCGAACTGGGTCTCAGCCAGAAGGAACTTGCCCGCGTCATCGGCGTGAGCGAGGCGACGGTGTCGCGCATGAAGGGCGGCGGTTATGACCTCTCCGGCAAGTCCAACGAGCTGGCCATCTGCCTCGTCCGCGTCTTCCGCTCGCTCGACGCCATCTCCGGCAGCGATCTGGCTACCATGCGCGGTTGGGTGCGCAACCCCAATACCGATCTAAACGCCGCCCCGGCCGAGCTTCTGCTGACCGCGCCCGGCCTGATCACCGTCATGAACTATCTCGATGCCGCCCGCGCCCCGCTCTGAAGGGCCGGTCACGCCCTACCGCAACGCGGCGTGGCGGCTGATCGAGGGGCAGTTCCGCGCCTCGACCACGCGCATCGTCGACACGTTCGACGAACAGCAGGTGCTGGAAAACCTGCTGGAAGAGAGCAAGCCGCCGGTGCCCGAACCCTGTCGTCACCTCGACTACCAGCTCTGGTCGCCCTTCCGCTACGGCCGTTACCCGCGCGCCTCCCGCTTCCGGCGCGCGGGGCCCACTCGCGGCGTCTGGTACGGGGCCGAGCAGGTGCTCACCGCCGTCGCCGAAAGCATTTGGGGCGCCCTGCGTTTCTTCGCCGCCTCGCCCGGCACACCCATACCCCGCAACCCGGTCGAACACACCGCCATCCAGGCCGAACTGCACACGCCCTTCTGCGCCGATCTCACCGCGCCCGGCTGGGCGGGTTTGGGCAATTGGACCGATCCCGACGACTATACCGATTGCCTCGCCCTCGCCGAGGCCCTGCGCGACCGGGGCGTCGAGGCCATCCGCTACGTCTCGGCCCGCGCCCTCGACCATGCGCCCAACATCGCCGTCCTCGCCTGCGCGGCCTTCGCCAAACCCGCGCCCGTCTCCCTTCAGACCTGGCGCATCCAGCTCAGCGAAACCCGCGTCCGTGCCCATTGCGACACCCTGCGCCAATGGCACGAATTCACTGTCGGCCCGCACGCCCTCACCCGGGCCTGAGCGCCCCGGCTTTCAACTTTCCGAAAATACTCAATAATCCCGACCGCGCCGCTCAGCGCGTCGGCACCGGCGTCTCGCCCCGGTAATCGTAGAAGCCGCGGCCCGTCTTCCGGCCAAGCCAGCCAGCCTCGACATACTTGGTCAGAAGCGGGCAGGGCCGGTACTTGGTATCGGCCAGCCCGTCATGCAGCACGTTCATGATCGCAAGGCAGGTATCCAGCCCGATGAAATCCGCAAGTTCCAGCGGCCCCATCGGGTGATTGGTCCCAAGCTTCATCGAGGTGTCGATCGAGGTGACGTTCCCGACCCCCTCGTAAAGCGTATAGACCGCCTCGTTGATCATCGGCATGAGGATGCGGTTGACGATGAAGGCCGGGAAATCCTCGGCGCTGGCCGCTGTCTTGCCCAGCTTCTCCACCACGGCGTGACAGGCCTCGTAGGTCTCCTTGTCGGTGGCGATCCCCCGGATCAGCTCCACCAGCTGCATCACCGGCACCGGGTTCATGAAGTGGAAGCCCATGAACTTCTCCGGCCTGTCGGTGCGGCTGGCCAGCCGGGTGATCGAGATCGACGAGGTGTTCGAGGTCAGGATCGTGTGCGGCTGCAAATGCGGCACGAGATCCTCGAAGATCGCCTGCTTCACCGTTTCCCGCTCGGTGGCGGATTCGATCACCAGGTCGGTCTGGCCAAGGTCCTTCAGCGCCAGCGTCGTGGTGATCCGGCCAAGCGCGGCCTCCATCACGGCCTCTTCCATCTTGCCGCGGCCCACCTGCCGCTCCATGTTCTTGCGGATGTTGCCGACACCCTTGTCCAGCGCCTCCTGCGTGATGTCGGTCAGCAGCACGTCGTACCCCGAATGCGCCAGCACATGCGCAATGCCGTTGCCCATCTGACCTGCGCCCACCACGCCTACTTTCCGGATATCCATCGGCTCGCCTCTGTCTTTCGCTTTGGCGTCACCATAGGCCCCCCGGAGGCCGGGCCGCAAGGGGCCGCGCGCCCCGCGGGCCGCGCCCAATCCCGTAAAACTCACAACGATTTCACCCTTTAGCGGTTTCTCAACGCCCATCGGCGAATCCTGTCCTCGGGAAAACGAAAACGTGGTGGGAAACATGTACCAGGAAAATGCGGGGCGCTTGCCCTCGGGTGTCGATCAATGCCGGTATGACGGGTCGCGGCTGCTCTTTCGCGGGCCGCGCCGCACGCTCGAGGGCGATTTCGTCGCCTGTCTCGGCGGCACGGAAACCTTCGGCAAGTTCATTTCACAACCCTATCCCGACCTCCTGGAGGGGATAACGGGAACGGCTTGCGTGAATTTCGGCTGGCCCAATGCCGGGGTCGACGTCTTCGCCAAGGATGGCGCGCTGCTCGATTGTGCGGGGCGGGCGCGGCTCTGCGTGCTGCAGGTGCCCGGCGCGATCAACATGTCGAACATGTACTACCGCGTGCATCCGAGGCGGAACGACCGCTTCCTGCAGGCCACCGACGCGATGAGAGAGTTGTTCCCCGAGGTTGACTTTACCGAGTTCAGCTTCACCCGGCACATGATGCGCCACCTGCACGCGGTGTCCGGCGAGCGCTTCGGCTATGTCCGGCGCGAGCTGGAATCCCTTTGGGTGGCGGGGATGAAGGACATCCTCCAGCGCATCGAGGCTCCCGTCGCGCTGCTTTGGCTCTCGGCCCGCGCCCCCGAATCCGCCGCAGGGGCGGGCCTCTGGGACGATCCGGCGCTCGTCACCCGCGACATGCTCGAGGCGCTGCGCGGGCAGGCCCATGCCATCATCGAGCCGGGCCTCAGCGCGGTCGACAGGGGGATCGACCCGGCGCCACGGCAATCGCCGCAGGTCCGTCGCATCGCCCAGGAAATGCTGAGCCCCCGCGCCCACGAGCGCGCCGCCGAGGCGCTGCGCCCGGTGCTTGCCGGCATTCTCGAGAATTGAACGCAAAAAGGCCCGCCAAGCTGGCGGGCCCTTTCGATTTCCAAGGGGTGCGCTTTCGGCGCGCCGACCGGCATTACAGCTTCTCGGTCAGCTCCGGCACGACGGTGAACAGGTCGCCCACGAGGCCGTAATCGGCCACTTGGAAGATCGGCGCCTCCTCGTCCTTGTTGATCGCCACGATGATCTTGGAGTCCTTCATGCCCGCGAGGTGCTGAATGGCTCCCGAGATGCCGACTGCGACGTAGAGGTCCGGCGCCACGACCTTGCCGGTCTGACCGACCTGCCAGTCGTTGGGTGCAAACCCCGAGTCGACAGCGGCGCGCGACGCGCCAACGGCGGCGCCCAGCTTGTCGGCAAGCTTCTCGATGATCGCGAAGTCTTCCTTCGAGCCCACGCCGCGGCCGCCCGAGACGACGATGCCCGCGCTGGTCAGCTCCGGACGGTCGCTCTCGGCCACCTTGTCCTCGACCCACTCGGAAAGCCCGGGGTTCTCGGCCGCCGAAGTGGTCTCGACCGGTGCCGCCGCCTGCTCGCCCGCCGCGTCGAAATTCGCGGTCCGGATCGAGACGACCTTCTTGGCGTCTTTCGATTTCACCGTCTGGATCGCGTTGCCCGCGTAGATCGGCCGTTCGAACGTATCGGCATCGACCACGCCCGCCACGTCCGAGATCACCATCACGTCCAGCAGCGCGGCCACGCGGGGTAGCACGTTCTTGGCGTCGGTGGTGGCAGGGGCCACGATGTGGTCGTAATCACCTGCCAGCGACACGATCAGAGCGGCGGTCGATTCCGCCAGCCGGTGCCCCAGCGAGGCATCCTCGGCCACCAGAACCTTGGAAACGCCATCGATCTTGGCGGCCGCCTCGCCCGCGGCGGCGGCAGAGCCCCCGGCACACAGCGCGGTCACGTCGCCCAGGTTGGCACAGGCGGCCACGGCCTTCGCCGTGGCGTCCAGCGCCAGTTCACCGTCATTGACTTCGGCAAGAAGAAGAACAGCCATCACACGACCCCCTTTTCTTTGAGTTTGGCCACCAGCGTATCCACGTCCGGCACGATCTCACCGGCCTGGCGCGCTTCCGGCTCGTCGGTCTTGACGACCTTGAGGCGCGGGGAGACGTCGACGCCGTAATCCTCGGCGGTTTTCTCGTCGAGCGGCTTCTTCTTCGCCTTCATGATGTTCGGCAGCGACGCATAGCGCGGCTCATTGAGGCGCAGGTCGACCGTCACGATGGTCGGCATCTTCACCTTGATGGTCTGCAGGCCGCCATCCACCTCGCGGGTGATCTTGGCATGGTCGCCCTCGATGTCGAGCTCCGAGGCAAAGGTGCCCTGGCTCCAGCCCAGCAGCGCTGACAGCATCTGCCCGGTGGCGTTCATGTCGTTGTCGATCGCCTGTTTCCCGGCGATCACCAGGCCCGGCTGCTCTTCCTCGACCACTTTCGCAAGGATCTTGGCCACTGCCAGCGGCTCGATATCGGTGTGCACATCATCCGCGGCCACCACGAGAATCGCCCGGTCCGCGCCCATCGCCAGCGCCGTGCGTAGCGTCTCCTGCGCCTGCTTCACGCCGATCGAAACGGCCACGACCTCTTCGGCCTTGCCCGCTTCCTTCAGACGGATCGCCTCTTCCACCGCAATCTCGTCGAACGGGTTCATCGACATCTTGACGTTGGCGAGATCGACACCCGATCCGTCCGCTTTCACGCGGACCTTCACGTTGTAGTCGATCACGCGCTTGACAGGTACCAGCACCTTCATCGCGTTCTTCTCCTTAAAGTGGTTGAAGAGCCGCAAAGCGGCCCCTCATCAATCGGTCTCCCGCGCGTTGATATAGGTTTGTGATGGCGGGAAACAGGGGAAAATCGTCACGTTTGCGGCCACAGACGTCGCGTTTTCGCAGTTTCCCGCTGAAATCGGGCAGGACGCATTTGAAACTCGGCGAGAGGGCACACGAAAGATTCTTGCTCTTTGCCTAGCGGTTCTTGCCCGGCACCCACAGGATGTCGGCCTTGCCCCCGTCATTGGCGATTCGCGCCGCCACGAAGAACCAGTCGCTCAGCCGGTTGAGATACTTTACCGCTGCCGGGTTCACCTCTTCCTCCACTGCCAGCTCGGTCGCATGCCGCTCGGCCCGGCGCGACACGGTCCGGCACAAGTGCAGATACGCCGCCAGCTCCGACCCGCCGGGCAGGATGAAACTGCGCAGCGGTTCCAGCTCGCCATTCATGGCGTCGATCTCGGCCTCGAGCCGAGCCACTTGGGTGTCCGACACGCGCAAAGGCGTGTATTCCGCCTCCTTGTCCTTCTCCATGTCCGGCCGGCACAGGTCGGCGCCAAGGTCGAACAGGTCGTTCTGGATCCGCGCCAGCGCCTCGTCGCTTTCGCCGCTGGCCTTCATCCGCGCCAGCCCCACCGTGGCGTTCACCTCGTCCACCGTGCCGTAGGCCATCACCCGCATCGAGTGCTTGGCCACCCGCACGCCGTTGCCCAGCGCGGTATCCCCGGCATCGCCGGTCCTCGTGTAGATCTTGTTCAGAACGACCATGTCACTGCCCTCCCTGGCGTCGGATAAAGACGAAAAGCAGGATCAGAACCACGGCCACCGCCTGGGCGATGATCCGCCAGCGCATAAGCTTGTTCGCCCGCTTGGAGTTCTCGAGCCCCTCCTTTCCGAACGTGCTGATCCCGAAAAGAAGGATGGCGGCGACGACGCCACAGGCCAGCGCCACCAGTATGAAAAGCGGGTCGTCGAGCATGGGGTCGGCCTCCGTTGCGGTCCTGCCCGCCCATGTAGAGCGGATGCGCCGTCAGGCGAAAGGGAAAAACCGTCGCGGGGGGCCTCACCCCTTCGAGATCAGCCAATCCAGCGCCCGCGTCGGCAGCACCCGCTTCAGCGCCCCCATCAGGTAGGTGGGCGTGGTCACGTAATAGCGCGGCCTTGGCCGGGGCGATTCCAGCGCATGTACCAATTTCTTCGTCACCGCCGAGGCCGGCAGCTCGAACGTATCGCGCCCCCGGTCCTCATAAAGCCGGTGCAGAAGTCCCTCGTACTGCTCCCGCCGGGCCGAACCCTTCCAGTCGATCCAGCGCTCGAAATGCGGGATGGAATTCACCCTTATCTTCGAGGTCACCGGCCCCGGCTCGATCAGGATGACGTGAATGCCCGTACCCCGCATCTCGATCCGAAGCGTGTCGGTCAGCCCTTCAAGCGCCCATTTGGAGCTCACGTAGGCCCCGCGCCATTGTGCCACGACGAATCCCAGGATCGACGAGTTCTGCACGATCCGCCCGTGCCCCTGCCGGCGCATCACCGGGATCACCTGCCGCGTCAGCTCGTGCCAGCCGAAGAAATTCGCCTCGAACACCTCCCGCAGCCCGTCTGTCGGCAGGTCCTCCACCGCGCCGGGGCAGGCGAAGGCGCCGTTGTTGCACACCGCGTCGATCGTGCCGCCGGTGGCGTCGAGCACCTCTTTCAACCCGCTGGAAATGGTCGCGCTGTCCTCGTAATCGATCCGCGGGCTCTCGAAGCCCGCCTCGCGCATCCGGGCGCAATCTTCCTCTTTCCGGCAGGAGGCGAAGACCCGCCAGCCCCGCGCGCGCATCCCCTGCGCCGCATCCCACCCGATGCCCGAGGAACACCCGGTGATGAGAAGTGATCTGTCGGACATCAGCGCCGCGCGGCCCAAATCATTCCGGTTCGGTCACCAGCCACTCGGCCAGCCACCCGGTCTCGTAACTGTCCACGATCCGCACGTTGAGCCAGCCATGGCCGGGGTCTTCCAGCACGGCGACCTCGGTGCCCTTGGTCACCTGGGCGACCCGGTCGAAGGTCAGGCCGGGGCCCGAGCGCAAATCGACCATGCCTTCCTTGACCCAGCGCAGTTGCGACGGGTCGACGCTCGGATCGCCCAGCGCGGCGGACACGGCGGCGTCGATCGATTCCTGCGTCTCGAAATTCCGGTCGTCGATGTTCATCTGCAGAAGCTCCGCCTTCGGCCGGCTCGCCTCGGCCTCTATGACGCCCAACCCGTCGCTGCGGGTGGCGGCCAGCGTGACGGAAAGTTCCTCGGTCTCGGCCTCGGTCTCTTCCATGCTGTCCATCATCGCCTCGACCTGCGCCAGCGTCTGCAACTGCCTGTTCAGCTCAGCCTGCCGCGAGTCTTCTTCCGGCTCCGGCTCGGGCTTTTCGATCCTGGATTGCACCTGGATGGAATTCTCGACCGGGGCGTAGTCGGGCCCGCCGCTCAGCACGTAGAACGACCAGCCAAGGGCCACGAATGATACCAGCACGAAACGCCACATGGCGTACGATTCTCCCCAAGTGTTTAGGCAACGAACGCCAAACTACATGATTCGGTTGCATCCATCACAGGAAAAGGCGCGCAAGGGGCCCGCTTGACGCTTTACGACCGTTCCCGCCGAAGCTATCACAGCATCTATGAGTGATTTGCTCGACGACCCCAATATAGACCCCGAAGCTGTGGCAGAACCGCTACGCCGTGCCATCGGCGAGCGCTACCTGACCTATGCGTTGTCGACGATCATGCACCGCGCGCTGCCCGATGCGCGCGACGGGCTGAAACCGGTGCACCGCCGCATCCTCTTCGCCATGCGCGAGCTCCGGCTCTCCTCCACCGGGGGCTTCCGCAAATCGGCCAAGATCTCGGGCGACGTGATGGGCAACTACCACCCGCACGGCGATGCCGCGATCTACGACGCCATGGCGCGGCTCGCGCAGAATTTCGCGGTGCGCTACCCGCTGGTCGACGGGCAGGGGAACTTCGGCAATATCGACGGCGACAACCCCGCCGCCAGCCGCTACACCGAGGCCCGGATGACCGCCGTCGCCGAGGCGATGCTCGACGGGCTGAACGAGAACGCGGTCGACTTCCGCGACAATTACGACGGCACCCTGCGCGAACCCGTGGTGTTGCCCGCCTCCTTCCCGAACCTGCTGGCCAACGGCTCCTCGGGCATCGCGGTCGGCATGGCCACCAACATCCCGCCACACAATATCGGCGAACTGGTCGATGCCTGCCTGCATATCATCGACACGCCCGACTGCCGCGACGACACGCTTCTGAACTACGTCAAGGGTCCCGATTTCCCCACCGGCGGCGTCGTCGTCGAGCCGCACGAGAACATGGCGCTGGCCTATCGCACCGGCCGCGGCGCCTTCCGCCTGCGCTGCCTGTGGAACACCGAGGATCTCGGCCGCGGCCAATGGCAGATCGTCGTCACCGAGATCCCCTACCAGGTTCAGAAATCCAAGCTGATCGAGAAGCTGGCCGAGCTGATCCAGACCAAGAAGGTGCCGATCCTCGCCGACGTGCGCGATGAAAGCGCCGACGACGTGCGCATCGTGCTCGAGCCCCGCTCGAAGAATGTCGAGCCCGACGTGCTGATGGGCATGCTCTACCGCAACTCCGACCTTGAAATGCGGTTCTCGCTCAACATGAACGTGCTGATCGACGGGGTCACGCCCAAGGTCTGCTCGATGAAAGAGGTGCTGCGCGCCTTCCTCGACTTCCGGCGCGAGGTGCTGATCCGCCGCTCTCGGCACCGCCTGCAGAAGATCGACCATCGGCTCGAAGTGCTGCAGGGCCTGATCACGGCCTTCCTGAACCTCGACCGCGTGATCGAGATCATCCGCTACGACGACGATCCCAAGGCGGCGCTGATGTACGAGGACTGGAGCAAACCGCACCAGGCCTCGCTCACCCGCGCGATGGACGAAACCCAGTACCGCTCGCCTCTCGCCGGTGTCGATATCGGGTCGCTGACCCTGATTTCCGAGGCCGACGCGGCGGCCACCGGAATCCTCGCCGAAACCGCCCCCGAACGCGAAATGCCGCAGATGTACGAGGGCCGCGAGAATGGCCTCTCTGACGTTCAGGCCGAGGCCATCCTCAACATGCGCCTTCGCAGCCTGCGCCGGCTCGAGGAAGAGGCGCTGGTCAAGGAACGCGACGACCTGATGGCCGAACGCTTCCAGATCGAGGACCTGCTCGAAGACGAAACGGTGCAGTGGACCGCCATCGCGAGCCAGTTGAAAGAGGTCAAGAAGACCTTCGGCAAGGACTACGCGGGCGCCGCCCGCCGCACCCGCATCGAGGAGGCAGGCGAGGTCGAGGAGGTGCCGCTCGAGGCCATGATCGACCGCGAACCGATCACCGTGGTCTGCTCCAAGATGGGCTGGATCCGCGCCATGACCGGCCATATCGACCTCAACCGCGAGCTCAAGTTCAAGGATGGCGACGGCCCCCGCTTCATTTTCCACGCCGAAACGACAGACCGCCTGCTCGTCTTCGGCTCGAACGGCCGTTTCTACACGCTCAGCGCCGCCAACCTGCCCGGCGGGCGCGGCATGGGCGAACCGCTGCGCCTGATGGTCGACCTGCCCAACGAGGCCGAGATCATCTCGCTCTTCATCCATCGCCCCGGCGGCAAGCTGCTCGTGGCGTCCTCCGCGGGCGACGGCTTCCTCGTGGGCGAGGATGATGTGGTCGCCCAGACCCGCAGCGGCAAACAGGTGCTCAACGTCCGCGGCGACGTGCGCGCGCATGTCTGCAAGCCCGCCACCGGCGACCATGTCGCCTGTGTCGGCGAGAACCGCAAGGTGCTGGTCTTCCCGGCCGACGAGCTGCCCGAAATGGGCCGCGGCAAGGGCGTGCGCCTGCAGCGCTACAAGGATGGCGGCCTCTCCGACGCCACCACCTTCAACCTCGCCGAAGGCCTCAGCTGGCGCGATCCGGCTGGCCGCACCCGCACCGAGACCGAGCTTGCCGAATGGCTCGGCAAACGCGCCGGCGCCGGCCGCATGGCCCCCCGCGGCTTCCCCCGCGACAACACCTTCACCTGAGGCCCGCTCCCCCGCCTTCTCAGGCGGTGTCGCGACAGATGCCTCCGGCGGGGATATTT
>Ga0189287_100316_pt1 | contig 12904 bp, 12 predicted proteins | sample UW86minimetaG_FD_130319 | JGI IMG/M metagenome (GOLD analysis project Ga0189287, IMG submission 130319) | Marine microbial communities from the Costa Rica Dome - UW86 mini metaG | ecosystem: Environmental > Aquatic > Marine > Oceanic > Photic zone | place: Costa Rica: the Eastern Pacific... | reverse complement strand
TCGAGACCATGAAACAGATCGTCGAGGTCCATCACCCCGGCATCAAGGAACAGCTCCTGACCACCGCCCTCACCCAGTTCTACGAGATCCGCGACCAGGGCGGGCTCAAGAAGAAACCCTCGACCTCCGAGGTGCTGGACTGGCTCAAGCTGATCCTGGCCGAGGACCTGACGGCAGAAGACCTGCGCCGCGACGGGGCCGACGCCCTGCCCAAGCTGCACGGCGCGCTGCTGAAGAACGAGCAGGACGTGCACCTCTTCGAACGGCTCGCCTTCATGGCGCGACGGCAACGCTGAACCGGCCATCCGCCCCGGCGGCAGGAAAGCCCTTCCCCGGCCCGGCAAAGCGTGTAGGCTTGGCCGGGCAGAGACCCTCCCCCTTGCGGGACACCTGACAGAAAGCCCCCGAGCCCGTGCCAGTCGACACCCCCAGTTCGCACCGTAACCGCCGCTCGAAAGCGGCAGGGCGACCGGACCTTGCCGCAACAGTGCGCACCGGGGCAGATGGAAACAATATCGCGCTTTTCGAAGGATTGTTTCGCCGTTTGACCGCCCGGCCCGGCCGCCCTTGCGCGAATCGCCCCGGTCCCGCCGCGCCTGGCGTCCTGCTGCGCCGCGCCCTGCTGCCCCTTTGCCTGGCAATCGGCGCCTGCACCGCCGCCCCGCAGGAGGATGTCCCCTCCCGCGCCGCCACGCCCGAGGCGTCGAACCTGCCGCCGATGAAGGCCTTCTCCGTCGCCCATCCCGAGCCGCCGGCCCGGTCGAACCGCGACATCTACCGCGACTTCCTCGAACTCAGCTTCCAGCTCGAATCCGGCCGCCAGCTCGACCGTTTCTCGCGCTTCGAGGGGCCGATCTCGATCCGGGTGGCGGGCAAGCCCCCGCCCAGCCTCATGCCCGACCTCAACCGCCTGGTCAGCCGCCTGCGCACCGAGGCCGGCATCGACATCGGCCGCGTGCCCGGCCGCGGCGGCCATGCCAGCATCACGATCGAGGCCGTCAGCCGCGCCGACATCCGGCAATTCCTGCCGAAAGCCGCCTGTTTCGTCGTGCCCAACGTCTCCAGCCTGCAGGAATACCGCAGCGCCCGCCATTCCCGCCAGACCAACTGGAGCGACCTTGTCGAACGCGACCGCATCGCCATCTTCGTGCCCGGCGACAGCTCCCCGCAGGAGGTGCGCGACTGCCTGCACGAGGAACTGGCCCAGGCCCTCGGCCCCTTGAACGACCTCTACCGCCTGCCCGACAGCGTGTTCAACGACGACAACGTGCACGCGGTGCTGACCGGCTTCGACATGCTGATCCTGCGCGCCTACTACGCGCCGGAACTGCAATCGGGCATGACCCGCCAGCAGGTCGCCTCGCGCCTGCCCGCCATCCTCACCCGTCTCAACCCGCGCGGCGACGGCATCGCGCCCCGCGCGCTCGGGCCCACGCCGCGCCCGTGGGTGCGCGCCATCCAGACGGCGCTCGGCCCCGGCGCCACCTCCAACCAGCGCCACCGCGCGGCACTCGAGGCGCTGTCGATCGCCCGTGCGCAGGGCTGGAACGACCATCGCCTCGCCTTCAGCCATTTCGCCCTCGGCCGCCTGACCCAGATGTCCGAGCCCGATTTCGCCCTCGCCCAGTTCCAGGCCGCCGAGGCGATCTACCGCGCCACGCCGGGCACCGACCTGCACCGCGCCTACTCGGCCTCGCAGCTTGCGGCCTACGCCATCAGCCAGGGCCGCAGCGCCGAGGCGCTGCGCCTCATCGCCCCCCACATGGGCATCGCCGAGCGGCACGAGAACGCGGCGCTGCTCGCCACCCTGATGATGCTCCAGGCCGAGGCGCTCGACCTCGCCGGCCGCACCGACGAGGCCCGCGCCGTGCGTCTGGACAGTATCGGCTGGGCACGGTACGGGTTCGGGGCAGACTGGGCGGTGCGCGCCAAGATGAGCGAAATCTCCGCGCTCAGCCCGCGGACGGAAACGAACGGGTAACCTGACCATGCTCCTTGCCTTGATAGGCCTCGTCATCGGGGCGCTCCTCGGCGCCCTCGTCGCACGCCGCCGCAAGGGCTCGAAGACCGACATGCTGCAATACGCGGCGGTCTTCGCCATCCTCTTCGCGCTCGCCGGCCTCTTCGTCACCATCTTCCTCGTCCGGGCGTCGGGCTGAGGGGGCGGCAATGTTCCTTCCCTTCTTCGAGAACCTGCGCAAATCCGGCCTGCCGGTGTCGCTGCGCGAATACCTGACCTTCCTCGAAGCCATGTCCGCCAACCTTGTCACCTACGACATCGAGGGCTTCTACTACCTCGCCCGCGCCGCCATGGTGAAAGACGAACGCCTGATCGACCGCTTCGACCAGGCCTTCGCCGCCAGCTTCGAAGGCCTCGAACAGATCAGCGCCGAGCAAGTGCTCGACGCCGTCGACCTGCCGCAGGAATGGCTCGAGAAGATGGCCGAGAAACACCTCAGCGCCGAGGAAAAGGCCGAGATCGAGGCGCTCGGCGGCTTCGACAAGCTGATGGAAACCCTGAAAGAGCGCCTCAAGGAACAGGAAGGCCGCCACCAGGGCGGCAACAAGTGGATCGGCACCGCCGGCACCTCCCCCTTCGGCGCCTATGGCTACAACCCCGAGGGCGTCCGCATCGGCCAGAAGGAAAGCCGCCACCAGCGCGCGGTAAAGGTCTGGGACAAGCGCGAATTCCGCAACTTCGACGATTCCGTCGAGATCGGCACCCGCAACATCAAGGTCGCCCTGAAACGCCTGCGCAACTGGGCCCGCGAGGGCGCGGCGGACGAGCTTGACCTCAACGGCACCATCCGCGCCACCGCCGAGCACGGCTATCTCGACGTCAAGATGCGCCCCGAGCGCCACAACGCCGTCAAGGTGCTGCTCTTCCTCGACGTCGGCGGCAGCATGGACCCCCATATCAAGGTGGTCGAGGAACTCTTCTCCGCCGCAAGGACCGAGTTCAAGCACCTCGAATACTACTACTTCCACAACTGCCTCTACGAAGGCGTCTGGCGCGACAACCGCCGCCGCTGGGATGCGCAAACCCCCACCGACGAGATCCTGCGCACCTACGGCGCCGACTACAAATGCATCTTCGTGGGCGACGCCTCCATGTCGCCCTACGAAATCGCCTACCCCGGCGGCGCCAACGAGCACTGGAACGCCGAGGCCGGGCAGGTCTGGCTCCAGCGCGCCCGGGAACACTGGCCCCAGCACCTCTGGATCAACCCGGTCCCCGAAAAATACTGGCCCCACACCCAGTCCATCCAGATGATCCGCGAGATCTTCGAAGACCGCATGGTCCCGATGACACTTGCGGGGATCGAACAGGGCATGAAGGAACTCGGGCGCTGAATGGCGACCGCTGGGGGCGCTGCCCCCAGACCCCCGGGATATTTCCGGCCAGAAGAAGGGCGGGAGTGCGCCCAGTCTGCATCTCCCAGTAGACAAATCGCCCCGACCGTGAGACAGCCACCCCATGACCGCGCGCAAGATCATCATCGACACCGACCCGGGGCAGGACGACGCCGTCGCCATCCTTCTGGCGCTGGCCAGCCCCGACGAGATCGAGCTTCTGGGCCTCACCTGCGTCGCCGGCAACGTCCCGCTCGACCTCACCGCCCGCAACGCCCGCATGGTCTGCGAACTGGCCGGGCGCACCGATATTCCCGTCTTCGCCGGCTGCGACCGCCCCCTCGGCCGCGACCTCGTCACCGCCGAGCATGTCCACGGCAAGACCGGCCTCGACGGCCCCGACCTGCCCGAGCCCGCCATGCCGCTGGCCGACACCCACGCCGTCGACTTCCTCGTCGACACCCTGCGCGCCGAGCCCGCGGGCACCGTCACCCTCGTGCCCATCGGCCCCCTCACCAACATCGCCGCCGCCTTCAAGGCCGCCCCGGACATCGTTGAAAAGGTTCAGGAAATCGTCCTCATGGGCGGCGCCTATTTCGAGGTCGGCAACATCACCCCGGCGGCCGAGTTCAACATCCATGTCGACCCCGACGCCGCCCATATCGTCTTCCGCGCCGGCGCCCCCATCACCGTCATGCCGCTCGACGTCACCCACAAGGCGCTCGTCACCAAGCGCCGCAACGACGCCTTCCGCGCCCTCGGCACGCCGGTCGGCGTCGCCGTGGCCGAGATGACCGATTTCTTCGAACGCTTCGACAAGGAGAAATACGGCTCCGCCGGCGCCCCCCTGCACGACCCCTGCACCGTGGCCTACCTGCTGAACCCCGACCTCTTCTCCGGCCGCCACATCAACGTGGAAATCGAAACCACGTCAGAGCTCACCATGGGCATGACCGTCGCCGACTGGTGGCGCGTCACCCGCCGCCCCCCCAACGCGCTCTTCATCGGCGACCTCGACGCCGACGGCTTCTTCGAAATGCTGACGGAAAGGCTGGCCCGGCTGTGACCGCTCTCACCATCGCCAAGACAGACGACCTCGACCGGATCATGCGCCTCGTCGCCGATTACCACGGCGAGGAAGGTATCGACCAATCCGAAGACACCCGCCGCGCCGCCATCCTGCCCCTGCTCGAAGGCTCGCCCCACGGCGTCATCTACCTGATGGGCCCCGCCCGCGCGCCGATCGGCTATGTCGTGGTCTGCTTCGGCTGGTCGATCGAGTTCGGCGGCATGGACGGCTTCGTCGACGAGATCTACGTCCGCCCCGCCGTGCGCGGCCGCGGCATCGGCACCGAAGTGCTCCACACGCTCCCCAAGGCGCTCGCCAAGGCCGGCATGAAGGCCATTCACCTCGAAGTGGGCAACGAGAACCCCCGCGCCCGCAAGCTCTACGAGAAACTCGGCTTCCGCGCCCGCGAGGGTTACGGCATGATGACCCGCGAGCTGTAACCGCCCCCTAGCCATTCGCGGCGGAACACTTATCTTTCGTCCATGACCCTGACGATTCCGTTCGACAATTCCTACGCCCGCCTGCCCGCGCGCTTCTACAGCCGGCTGAACCCCATGCCGGTGAAGACGCCGCAGCTCATCCGCTTCAACCACGCGCTGGCGGCCGAGCTGGGCATCACCCCCGGCACCGACGAGGAAATCGCGCTCGCCTTCTCCGGCAACACGCCCCCCGAAGGCGCCGACCCGCTGGCACAGGCCTATGCCGGGCACCAGTTCGGCGGCTTCTCACCCCAGCTGGGCGATGGCCGCGCCAACCTGCTGGGCGAGACGGTGGCGAACGGCAAACGCTACGACATCCAGCTCAAGGGCTCGGGCCCCACGCCCTATTCCCGCATGGGCGACGGCCGCAACTGGATGGGCCCGGTACTGCGCGAATACGTGGTCTCGGAAGCCATGCACGCCCTCGGCATCCCCACCACCCGCGCGCTGGCCGCCGTGGCCACCGGCGAACGCGTCTACCGCGAAAACGGCGGTATGCCGGGCGCCGTGCTGGCCCGCGTCGCCTCCAGCCATATCCGCGTGGGCACCTTCCAGTTCTTCGCCGCCCGCCGCGACACCGAGGGGCTGCAGGCCCTCTTCGACCACACCATCGAGCGCCACTATCCGGGCGTGGAAACCCCCACCGACCTGCTCGACGCCGTCATCGCCCGACAGGCGAAACTGATCGCACAATGGATGTCCGTGGGCTTCATCCACGGCGTCATGAACACCGACAACAGCACGCTCTCGGGCGAAACCATCGACTATGGGCCTTGCGCCTTCATGGACACCTACCACCCCGACACCGTCTATTCCTCGATCGACGCGCATGGCCGCTATGCCTATTCGAACCAGCCCAACGTGATCGTCTGGAACATGGCACAACTGGCCACCGCCCTTGTGCCGCTCATGCCCGATCAGGACGAGGCGATAGACGTCTTCACCAAGGCCGTCCACGCCATGCCCGACCAGATACAGGCCGCATGGCTGGCCCGCTTCCGCGCCAAGCTGGGGCTCGCCACCGAGGACGCGGGCGACGAGGAGCTGATCACCGGCCTCCTCCGTGCGATGGCCGAGAACCGCGCCGATTTCACCAACACCTTCCGCGCGCTGGCCACGGGGAAGGCCCGCGACCAGTTCCTCGATCCGAAAGCCTTCGACGAGTGGGAACCCCTCTGGCAGAAACGGCTCGAGGCCGAGGAGGGCGCAGAGGCCCGGATGCTTTCCGCCAACCCGGCTTTCATCCCCCGCAACCACCGCGTCGAACAGATGATCCAGGCCGCAATCCAGGGCGATTTCGCCCCGTTCGAGCGCATGCTGGGCGTGCTGGCCAACCCGTTCGACGACCAGCCCGACGCCGCCGACCTCACCCGCCCGCCGGAGCCGTCGGAAGTCGTCCACCAGACGTTCTGCGGAACCTGACCCGTTGCGCGCGACCCAACATCTCGCGCCACACCCCACCGAACGCCACATCAACACATGCGCTTACCGCCCGGAACACCGACGCGATACCGACGTGATACCGACGCGATACCGACACCGGTTTCCCTGCAAAATATGGCCGTTAACCTGAATCGCGCCGAATCCCTGTCGACAGGGCCCCGCCTACTTCCGGCGCAGCCGCCGGAAATACCTCGGGTTGCTCCGCACGAACTCGTCGATCAGCACCGCCAGCCCGCCCCGCGCCTGCCCCTTGAGGTATCCGAACCCCGTCGCCGCCCCGATGAACGCCCCCACCGCGTCGACGATCAGGTCGCCCATCGTGTCCATCAGCCCCGATTTCTGCATGTTGAACCCGAACGCCTGGTCCATGAAGAACTCGAAGATTTCCCAGGTCGTCCCGATGGTTATGGCAAAGCAGAAGGCAAAGAACGCCACCGCGATCGGCGGCGCGGCATAGCGGTCGCCCTGGAACATCATGAAGACCAGCACGAAGCCGATCAGCCCGAACCCCACGGCCGACGCGCCGTGCATCACCATGTCCCACCACCAGAAACGTTCATAGAAATCATAGACTTCGCCAAGAAACAGCGTGGCACCGACGAAAATCACCAGCGCCGCGATGAAGCTGGGCGGCACGTGCACATCCGTCCACTTCGCCACCACCACCGGCGCATAGGACAGGGCCAGCGTCCCCAGCGCCACGAAGGCCAGCTCCAGCCGCCCCTCCACCAGCGCGAACAGCACCACACCGGCCAGCGCCAGCCAGATTGCCCGTGCCAGCCATGTCTGATCTGCGAACACCGGTGATGTCTCTTTCTTTCAGAAGTACTATCTGAAGGATATGAATGGTCAAAGCTTCCGGATTGCAACCTACAACCTGCAGAAATGCGTGGGCCTCGACATGCGTCGCCGCCCCGATCGCAGCCTGTCGGTCATCGCCGCGCTCGAGGCCGATCTCGTTGTTCTGCAAGAGGCCGACAAGCGCCTGCCCCCCCGGCCCGCCGCCCTGCCCCACGACATGGCCGAGCAGGATGGCTGGCGCATCCTGCCCTTCGGCGCCCCCGGCGGCTCGCTCGGGTGGCACGGCAACACCATGCTCGCCCGCCCCGGCGTAACCCTTTGCGATACATGGCATTTAGAGCTTCCGGGGCTCGAGCCGCGCGGCGCCATCATGGCCGAGATCGACACCCCGATCGGCCCCCTGCGGGTCATCGGCGTGCATCTCGGGCTGGTCCGCCGCTACCGTCTCCTGCAACTGGCCGCGATCCAGCGCCGGCTCCGCCGCCTGCCGCCGATGCCCACGGTCCTGGCCGGCGATTTCAACGAATGGGGCAGCGCCGCGGCCCTCGCAGCCGCCGTCGACGACAAGCGCTTCGCCCCCACGCCCCCCAGCTACCCGGCCCCCCGCCCCGTGGCCCGGCTCGACCGCATCGCCACCTGCGACGCGCTCGTCGCCCGGGCCACCGGCACCTACGCCGCCAAGCCCGCCCACATCGCCTCCGATCACCTGCCGGTCTGGGCCGACCTCGAACGCGCGCCGCGCTAGACATCTGGCGCGCCCCGGGGCACCGTGATAGGCGCTGGCCCGCCGACCCGACATTGATGGACGCTTTTCATGACCATTCTCCAGATCACCTCGCTTCTCATCGTGCTGGCCGGCGTCTTCGGGGCCATCAACTACCTGTTTTTAAAGCTCCCTTCGGCCATCGGCATCCTTGTCGTGGCGCTGCTGGCCTCCTTCGGCGTGCTGCTGACCGACGTGATCTGGCCCCAGCTCATCATCGCCGAAACCGCCCGCGACCTGATCACCTCGATCGACTTTTCCGACGCCCTGCTCGAAGGCATGCTGGGCCTCCTGCTCTTTGCCGGCGCCCTTCACGTCAAGCTGGCAGACCTGCGCGCGGAATGGCGGGCGGTCTTCCTCATGGCCACCATGGGCGTGGCGCTCTCGACCATCGTCATCGGCACCGGCTTTCATTGGCTGACCGGCATGCCGCTGATCGTCGCGCTGGTCTTCGGCGCGCTGATCTCGCCCACCGACCCGGTCGCCGTCCTGGGCGTCCTGCGCGAGGCGAACCTGCGCAAGTCCCTGGAAACAAAGATCGCCGGCGAATCCCTGTTCAATGACGGGGTGGGCTACGTGGTCTTCCTCGTGCTGGTGGGCCTCGCCTTTCCCGGCGACGACCACCACGCCAGCGGGCTTCAGGGCGCCGCCCTTCTCTTCGTGCAGGAAGCGCTCGGCGGCGCCGTCCTCGGCCTTGTCCTCGGCTGGCTCACCTTCCGCGTGATGCGCCTGATAGACGACTATTCGCTCGAGGTCTTGCTCACCCTCGGCCTCGCCTTCGGCGGCTACGAACTGGCCGTCTTCCTCCACGTCTCGGCCCCCATCATGGCGGTCTGCGCCGGTCTCCTGATCGGCGAGGTCGGCGCCAAGCACGGCATGAGCGAGGAAACCCGCGACTATGTCGACGCCTTCTGGAAACTGATCGACGAGATCCTCAACGCCGTCCTCTTCCTGATGATCGGGTTCGAGGTCTTCGCCGTCGCCTTCGAGGTCGATTTCCTACTCGCCGGCGTCCTCTCCATCGGCTTTGCGCTGTTGGGCCGGCTGGCCGCCGTGGCGGTGCCCGTGCTCATCCTGCGCCCCTTCCGCACCTTCTCCCCCGGCGTGGTGCCGATCATGACATGGGGCGGGCTCAAGGGCGGCATCTCGGTCGCGCTGGCGCTCTCGCTGCCCGACAATGAATGGAAACCGCTGATCCTGACCGCCACCTATATCGTCGTGATCTTCTCGATCATCGTGCAGGGGCTGACCGTCAGCAAACTGGCCAACCGCGTCGGCCGCGAGCCCGACCTGGTCTGAGGAGGCCGCCCATGACCGCCTATGTCGTCTACGACGTCTTCACCGACACCCGCTTCGGCGGCAATCAACTGGCCGTCTTCCCCGACGCCACCGACCTGCCCGAGACCGACCTGCAGGCCATCGCGGCCGAGTTCAACTTTTCCGAGATCACCCTCGTCTATCCGCCCGAAGACCCGGCCCACACCGCCCGCGTCCGCATCTTCACGCCCACGATGGAGATCCCCTTCGCCGGCCACCCGGTGATCGGCACCGCCATCGCGCTCTCCGATGCGGGCCACGGGCCGGATATGGTGCTGGAACTGGGCGTCGGCCCCCTGTCCTGTACGGTCGAAAACGGCACCGCCGCCTTCACAACCGAGGCGACGCTGGAGGTGCTGGCCACGCCCGACCCCGCCCTCGTCGCCCGCGCCCTCGGCCTGCAACCCTCTGATATCACCGCCGAAACCCACCCGCCCACCATGGCCACCCTCGGCCTGCCCTTCACCATCACTCAGCTTGCCAGCCGCGCCGCCCTCTCCGCCTGCCAGACCGACATCGCCGCCTTCCGCAAAGGCGCCCTCGCCCATCCCGGCGGCCTCGACTTCGCGCAATTCGCCTACACCCGCGAGGGCGACACCGTGCATGCCCGCATGTTCGCCCCGCTCGACAATATCCCCGAGGACCCGGCCACCGGCAGCGCCTGCGCCACCCTTGCGGCCCTCCTCGCCAAGACCCTGGGAAAAGACCTCTCCCTCACCGTCCACCAGGGCGAGGACATGGGCCGCCCCAGCCTCATCACCCTGCAAACCGACCGGGGCCGCGTCACCGTCTCGGGCGGGGCCGTGAAAGTCATGGAAGGCCGCCTCCTCTGACCCGCCGATAAAATCTGGCCAACACGCCGCGAACCGGCTATCCAACGGGCCCACGAGTCGCAAAAGATCGAGCCGATGACCGAGACCATCACCGAGCGTTGCGAGGCCAAGGGCCTGCGGATGACCGGCCAGCGCCGCACCATTGCCGGCGTGCTGGAAGACTCCGACGACCACCCCGATGTCGAGGAGCTTTACGCCCGCGCCTCTGGCCGCGATCCGAACATCTCCATCGCCACCGTCTACCGGACCGTGAAGCTGTTCGAGGAGGCCGGCATCCTCGAAAAGGTCGAATTCGGCGACGGCCGCGCCCGCTATGAAGACGCCGAGCGCGACCACCACGACCACCTCATAGACCTGCATTCCGGCGAGGTGATCGAATTCGTAGATGCCGAGATCGAGGCTTTGCAGGAAAAGATCGCCAACAAGCTGGGCTACAAGCTCAAGGGCCACAAGCTCGAACTGTACGGCGTGCCGCTCAAGAAGTCCTGAGCCGCCTGGCCCTTCACCTTCGCGTGCCGTAGGGCGGGGTGCCAACCCACTGTCCAACCCCGATCACATCCTCCGATCAGCCCCTTCCGACGCGACAACGCCCGGCCCTCACGCCCGGTGTTGCTGCTGACGCCAATGGTCACTATAGGCGGTTTCGTGCGGCATCCCGCCGCAGCACGGAAAGGCACCCCATGCAGAACGTCCACGGCATCCTGCTCGTGATTGCCGCCATGGCCGGCTTCACCATCGAGGACACGCTGATCAAGCGGATGTCGCAGGACATTCCCGTAGGCCAGATCCTGATCATCCTCGGGCTCGCCAGCACCGTGATCTTCGCCCTCGTAGCCCGCGCCCGGGGTCACGATATCTTCGCCCGCGCGGCGTGGCGGCCCATGTTTCTCTGGCGTGCCCTGGCCGAGGCGACGGCCTCGATGGCCTTCGTCACGTCGCTCTCGCTGGTCGACATCTCGGTCGTCGCGGCCGTCTTCCAGGCCACGCCGCTCGTCATCACCATGGGCGCCGCGCTCTTCCTCGGCGAAGACGTCGGCTGGCGGAGGTGGAGCGCCATCGGCCTTGGTTTCGTGGGCGTGCTGATGATCATCCGCCCCGGTGTCGCCGGGTTCGAGCCGGCCGCGCTGATCGTCCTCATCTCGGTCTGCGCCATCGCCGCGCGTGACCTGATCACACGCCGCATCGACGCCAACGTCTCCTCCTTCGTGATCTCCTTCCAGGGCTTCGGCGTCGCCATCCCCGCAGGCTTCCTGTTGCTGGCCCTCTCCGGCGACGGGCCGACGGCCATGTCCGCCGCCCACGGCGCCATGATGCTCGGGGCGGTCGTCGTCGGCGCGCTCTCCTATTACGGCATCGTGCAGGCCATGCGCCTTGGCGAGGCCGCCGCCGTCACACCCTTCCGATACACTCGCCTGCTCTTCTCGCTCTTCGTCGGCGTCACCGTCTTCGGCGAACACCCCGACACCATGACATTGGCGGGCGCCGCCCTGATCATCTGCACCGGCCTCTATACCTTCCTGCGCGAACAGCGCCTCGCCCGCCGCCAGCGCCGGGACCTGGCGGGAAACCCCAACATGTAGTTAGCGCTAACAACGCCTGGTTGCATTCGACGCAAAACTTGGTATGGGACAGCCAACCATTTCAGCCTTCCGAGGGACAAGGACATGAGCACCATCATCGACATTCACGCCCGCGAGATTCTCGACAGCCGGGGCAACCCCACGATCGAGGTCGACGTCGTCCTCGAAGACGGCACCATGGGCCGCGCGGCGGTGCCCTCGGGCGCCTCGACCGGCGCGCACGAGGCCGTCGAAAAGCGCGACGGCGACAAGGGCCGTTACCTCGGCAAGGGCGTGCTCGAGGCCGCCGCTTCGGTCAACGGCGAGATCGCCGACCTGCTGCTCGGCTTCGACGCCACCGAACAGGTCTCGGTCGACGCCGCGATGATCGAGCTTGACGGCACCCCGAACAAGGCCCGGCTCGGCGCCAACGCCATCCTCGGCGTCTCGCTCGCCGTCGCCAAGGCCGCCGCCGATTTCACCACCCAGCCGCTCTTCCGCTATGTCGGCGGCACCTCCGCCCGCGTCCTGCCGGTGCCGATGATGAACATCATCAACGGCGGGGAACATGCCGACAACCCGATCGACATCCAGGAATTCATGATCATGCCGGTCGCCGCCAGCGACATCCGCGAGGCCGTGCGCATGGGCGCCGAGGTGTTCCACACCCTCAAGAAAGAGCTATCCGCCGCCGGCCTTTCCACCGGCATCGGCGACGAAGGCGGCTTCGCCCCCAACCTCTCCTCGACCCGCGAGGCGCTCGACTTCATCCTGAAATCCATCGAGAAGGCCGGCTACAAGCCGGGCGAGGACATCTACCTGGCACTCGACTGCGCGGCGACCGAGTATTTCAAGGACGGCAAGTACGAGCTCAAGGGCGAAGGCCTCTCGCTCACCTCCGAGGAGAACGCCGACTACCTCAAGGCGCTCGTCGGCGACTACCCGATCATCTCGATCGAGGACGGCATGAGCGAGGATGACTGGGACGGCTGGAAAGCCCTGACCGACATGATCGGCGACAAGGTCCAGCTTGTGGGCGACGACCTCTTCGTCACCAACCCCGTGCGCCTGGCCCAGGGCATCGAGAAGGGTGCGGCCAACTCCATGCTGGTCAAGGTCAACCAGATCGGCACCCTGACCGAGACGCTGAAAGCCGTCGACATGGCCCACCGCGCGCGCATGACCAACGTCATGTCCCACCGCTCGGGCGAGACCGAGGACGCCACCATCGCCGACCTCGCCGTCGCCACCAATTGCGGGCAGATCAAGACCGGCTCGCTGGCGCG
>Ga0189287_100315_pt1 | contig 13091 bp, 15 predicted proteins | sample UW86minimetaG_FD_130319 | JGI IMG/M metagenome (GOLD analysis project Ga0189287, IMG submission 130319) | Marine microbial communities from the Costa Rica Dome - UW86 mini metaG | ecosystem: Environmental > Aquatic > Marine > Oceanic > Photic zone | place: Costa Rica: the Eastern Pacific... | reverse complement strand
GAGCCACTTGCGAATGAGCGGAAGACTCTCGCGAGCCGCTGTAGCCGCATCCGTGTACCTGCGATTCGAAATACTGTCCTGCAATGCCTGTAACTGGCTGAAGTAGGCCTGCCCCGGCATCTCATGGGACTGTGCCTCAAGGTGCTCTTTCATTTCCCGTTCAAGGTCCTCGAAGCGGCTCCGGCGCTTACCACCCGCGCCATCGTCGCTCGAGCTGGCCGATTCGCGGACCACTGGGAGACCCACGTCGTGCCTCGCTGCTTTTCCGCCACCGAACATCTTCCTCAAAATGCCGAACACCATGTCAATGCCTGCCTGATACCTTTGCCGTCGTAAAACACGGCTCCCCAGCTAACCCCATAGAAAAGCGCGCGAACGTCTATAGCGCAATCATGGAAAGAATGCGTGCTGACACATGGCATCTTTCTCAGGAAATCTCGCAGGTAAATCCTTCGCTTTCTCAGATCTTGGCCAAGATCGCTTTTGTCCAAAGCGGAACAGCACTGCCGGACCAAACGAAAGGAACCACACCAGCAAAAAAAACTCCGACCTCGGCCCTTCGTGCGAAATACGCGAGCGAAGGGGAACTCCGAGCTTCTGACCTCCGACTTTCATGACCTCCGGGACGAAACCCGGTTCGGCACATCACTAAAGGAGGACTCATGTTTCATACCAGGAGCATCACATGCTCGGCACCCTGCGTCAGGTCGCCAGAAGAAATCGAACTTCGCAAGTTCTTTTCAGAACACAGAGAGGGGCTCGCTCATGCAGCGGCTCTTCTGGCGGACAGGAGGGGGGGCGCGGCTCGTCGCGGCGATCAGCGAGGCTCTCGAACAGCCGGGACGCATGACACGCCGCCTACATCGACACCTCCTCGAACTGCGCGGAATCCTGTTTCTGGATCATGCACATGATGATCCCGAATGTGACTTCGGTTACCTCCAAATGCTGGAACCCGAAGATCCGGTGGTCCCAGAAATCTGTCTGCTGGCAGATGGCCTGCACGACACACTTTGCGCGGCCGGCATCACACCGAAATCGGATGAGCACGCGGCCTGAAGCCCGGTAGCCACACCGCCTCGGGAGTTTCGCGGCGGTGTGGGTACTGTTCCGAGAGGGAACGACAAACCTTGTTTTCACCCGCGCAAAATATCAGCGGCCAAAGCCAAAGCCCAAGAGTCGCCACACCTCCAGATCGTCTCCCAAGACTTGGAGCATGAAGCCGAAGAATAGGCGTCCACGGTCCGTTTTCTGCATGAAAGGGAGATCATTATGCATACCACCACCACCCTCGATATCAGCCAGGCACGTTTCAATGCCGCAGCCGCGGCCGAGAAGCACCTGCGCTACAACGGTGCCAGCCTGTGCGATCTGCTCGATGCGCTCGAGGACAAAAGTGGGTTCGCGGCACTCTGCGACCTGCATGGCGCCTTCGGCCATTCGGTGCCCGATGCCGACGCCGTGGAGGCGGCGCTGCGTCATATCCACCAGGTTCTGGCGGAACAGAAGCCGTCAGTCCTCGACCGTATAGGACACGAAAGGCGGCTGCCGGCGTCCGAAATGACCTGCTGGCATGGGGCGCGCGTCAGCGAGCTTCTCGCACTGTTTTCGTGTGGAGGATGAGCGCATGGCCCGGTGCGTTCTACATATGGCAAGGAAACGCCGTCTGAGCGTCTTCCCGGAAAAGGTCGGCATTGAGCACGACATCTGCGATGTCACGCTGTGGCTGATGGAAAAGTTCGGCCTGAAGTCCGTCCATGTCTGGATCGACAGGCATTACACGCAGTTCGGTAGCGAGATCGCCGGTGTCACCGTCATGACGTCGCCACCGCATCCCGGTCAACTTACTGATGCCGCACATCGTGCTTTCCTCGCTCTCGGCTACGAAATCCACGACACGGGCGCGGATACCTACGGGCATCAATTCTGCGACGGAAAGCACTCAAGACACGAAGCGCTGCAAGCGTATTCCAGGATCGAGGACGCCCTCAAGGCTCACGACGTCCATGCAGAGAACAAGGATCAGAAATAGGCACTTTCGAGCAGCTGGGCGGGCATGGGTAGCTCGCCCGCTGCATTCAACCATTGGAACTGTCAACAAAATTCAGAAATCGGACGCTCAGTAGAAGAAACTTCTTCGTTATTTTGAGTTTTGGCCAATCTGGGGCGGCGTAAGCCATTGATAGTAAGTAAAAAATTTAGATTCTTGCTTGACCAAGCTCGCCGGCCTTGCTATATCCCCCGTTGCAGCAGAACGGCCGCCAACAGAGTGGCCACCTTGAAGCGGCACGATAGCCGCAGCCCGATCAACGACCGGGATAGCCAATGGTGATAGCAAAGGGAGTTCTGCGTGCGCCATTTCACATCTGGTGACCTACCGATCTTTCGATCGACGAACATTCGTGCCGTCACCTCGGGTCGTTATCTAGGGTGTCAGCCTCTCTCGCCTCTTGAAGCGGTCATGACGGCCGCGACCGGATGCAACGCATCCGCCCGTGTTTCGGCACTCGTGCCCAGCATTTTCAAGAGGCTCATGACCAAAAGGACGCAATCCCCTAAATCGGACCTCACTCGGCTGGAAACTCTGCCTTCGAACGGACCAGAGGAACAAGGCAACTTCAAAGATAGAGATGCTGCGTTGCAGAAGTATGCAAACATCATCGACGGCCATCATCTTACAAACCAACAGTGGCTGCACGCTATGAGCGCTCTCCGGGAGCTCTTGTGCCGCATCTGCGACGCGAAGAGCGCCTTCCCCCAAGCTACCTTGGAGGGCGATCGGCCCAACCCCGATGATGGAGACCGAGGCGATCAATGACTAACCGGAAAAAAGTCACCCCCGTGGTCAACGCACGCTCTACAAAAGAAGGGCAATTAGCAGCCCGCGCTGCTGATCAGGGAGGGGCGCCACTGTTGACGCCTTCGATGTGCCACTGTGAGGTGGAGATGGGTGTCGATGAGAACCATCAGGGGGCCGCCCCCTATGTCGAACTCGTGTCGCACATGGCTACGAAGCCCAAGGATGCAGAACTGATTGTTGGCCGCTTATGGTTGGTGCTCAGTGTTATCGCGGACGCTTTCGCGCGAGACGGCGCATACTTACCATGGCGTAGCGAAGATTCATGCAGAGCAACTGACTACCAAGCAAGAGAGAACAGTGGAGGTGGCACGAGGAATGTCTGACATCAAAGGAAAGAAAGCTATCATTTACGCTCGTGTCTCATCTCGCCGACAGGTCGAAGAAGGTCATGGGTTGGATTCGCAGATCAAGATCTGCGAAGAATATGGTGACCGTCTTGGGTTGCAGATTGAAGAAGTGTTTACCGACACTATTACTGGCAAGACCGCAAAGCGCGATGGATTGGATGGCGCGCTGCAGTTTCTGAGAAGAAACAAATCAAAGCAACCAGTCATTCTCATTGACGACATCGACCGGCTGGCCCGGGAAGTAAAAGGACATTGGTCGGTAAGGGAAGATATTGAGAAGGCTGGTGGTCAACTATACAGCCCCCGGTTTAAATTTGGCAGTGACGCAAACTCGCGTTATAGCGAGAATATACACGCGGCAAGTGCCCAGTATTTTCGCGAAAAAAACCTTGAGACAGTCTTAGAAAGAATGCGGGCCCGTATTCTGTCCGGATACTGGTGCTTACGCGCTCCGTTGGGGTATGAATTCAGGGACGTTCCAGGCCACGGAAGACTTATAGCACCAATTGAGGATGTCCAAGAGCCGCTTGCGGAAATTCTGGAAGGGTTCGCATGCGGAAGGTTTGAAACGCAATCGGAAGTAAAGCGCTACATTGAATCTCGCCCAGAGTTCGCCCGTTACTGCGCTAAATCAGGACGTTTCAAATTAGATCGCGTTCGAGATGTTCTCAAACAGATCCTTTATTCTGGTCATATTCTCTACCCGCGGTGGAATGTTACACTTAGAAAGGCACATCATCAGGCGCTGATATCTCTTGAGACGCATCAAAAGATTCTCGATCGCCTGAACGGTAAACCTGTAGCTCCGATCAAACAGGATCGCAGTGAAGATTTCCCACTCCGAGGGTGTGTACAGTGCTCTGAGTGCGGGCACCATCTGACATCTAACTGGTCGAAGGGGAAAAATAAGTGGTATCCTTACTATTTCTGCTGCTACCGAAAATGCTCGAAATTCAAGAAGTCAATTCGCCGTGACGAATTGGACGGTAGTTTTGAGACCCTCCTGGCAGAACTCGAACCCCATGAAGAGCTTTTTTCCGTGGTCCGTGCGATGCTGGAGGACATCTGGAACGACCGGTCTGCGGTAGAGCAGTCGCGGAAAAAACAGCTGGCGAAGAAACTGCGGACGCTTGAGGACGAAGTCGAGCAGCTTGTCGACCGTATCATTCAGAGCAACAATGACCGGGTCGTTGCGGCTTATGAGGACAAGCTCGAGCGGCTTCAGATGGAGCAAGTCGCAACCAAGGAAAAACTCGATAATTTGACTGTCGAAGAGGGCTCGTTTGAGGACTTGTTCGAACACTCCATGGAGTTTCTATCAAGTCCTTGTAAAATATGGAAAAATGGTGACTACGTTTGGCAGCGTACGGTGCTCAGATTAGCCTTCAGCGAAAAGCTCACGTACTGCTCCAAAGAGGGACTTCAAACACCAAAATTTTCCTTTCCTTTCAGAGTCTTATCTGACGCCAAAAATAGAAAAGGAGATTTGGTGGAGCCTAGGGGGATCGAACCCCTGACCTCTTGCATGCCATGCAAGCGCTCTCCCAGCTGAGCTAAGGCCCCGTACCTGTCCGGACTGTCGGGTCCGGCAATTGCCGCTATCTAGGCAAAGCGCCGGGCGGGATCAAGTGGAAAATCCCGCCCCTGCGCCATCAGTTCTCGTTGTCTTCGTCCGACACGTCGGCGATGTCGTCGAGCGAAACGTTGTCGTCGTCGTCGTCGTCATCGAGCACGTCATCGCCCAGATCGACATCGACATCATCATCATCGTCCAGCACGTCCGAATCCACGTCGTTGCTGCCGGATTTCATCTTCTTCGTCTCCGCGTCCTCCGCGTCGGCGGTGATCGACCGGCTCTTGCCGGTTTCCAGTTCCACCACTTCGCCGGTATACGGGCTGACGATCGGGTTCTTGTTCAGGTCGTAGAACCGCTTGCCGGTGGTCGGGCAGACGCGCTTTACGCCCCATTCTTCCTTGGGCATGGGTGATCCCTCTTGAAACTCTCTGGTCTTGCAGACAATCCGCGCCACCTGCCATAAGTCCGGTAAGGTGTCAAAGGCTTTGAACCGGCCTGCGCGAAAAGCTTGTGTCGAGGGCATATGGGCCATCACGTCCTTCCCGGCAACCCCCCGGTTGCCCTGATCCTGCGCCGCTCTGCCCGGGCCCGGCGGATTTCGCTGCGCGTCTCGGGCGTTGACGGGCGGGTGACGCTTACCCTGCCGCGCGGCGTGGCCGAGCGGAAGGCGCTGGAATTCGCCGAGGAAAAGGCCGGATGGCTGCGCAAGCAGCTGAGCCAGAGGCCCGACGAGGTGCTGGTGGGGCTGGGCGCCGAGCTGCCCTTCGCGGGCACCCCTGTCCGAATCGTCGCGGGCCAGGGCCGCAGCGTTCGTGCCGAGGGCGACGCCCTGCATGTGCCCGGCGCGCCCGAAGACGTGCCCGCCCGCCTTCGGGCGTGGCTCAAGGCGCAGGCGCGCGACCGGCTGGCCGAGGCCTCGGACCGCTATGCCGCGGCGCTGGGCCGGCCGTACAGCCGCCTGACCCTGCGCGACACGCGCTCGCGCTGGGGGTCGTGCTCGCATAATGGCGGGCTGATGTATTCATCGCGGCTGATCCTTGCACCCTGGGACGTGCTCGACTACGTCGCCGCGCACGAGGTCGCGCACCTGGCCGAGATGAACCATTCCCGCGCCTTCTGGGACACGGTCGACCGCCTCAAACCGGGCTACGGGCCCGCCCGCCGCTGGCTGCGCGACAACGGGTCCACCCTTCACCGCTACCGGTTTGGCGATTGACGAGGGGCGCGCGCGTGATCACAAATACCGACATGTTGATCACACCCCGCCCCGATCCGGCGCCCAGTTCCGCCCATGACCGTGTCTACCGGGGCCTGCGGACCCGCATCATGCATGGCGAGCTTCCGCCCGGTCACGCGCTGACCCTGCGGGGGCTGGCCGCCGAGTACGACGTGTCGATGACCCCGGCGCGCGAGGCGATCCGCCGGCTTTCCGCCGAGGGGGCGTTGACCGTGTCGAGTTCGGGCCGGGTGACCACGCCCGAGCTTGGCAACGAGCGGATCGAGGAATTGGCCGCCCTGCGCGCCCTGCTCGAGGTGGAGCTCGCCAGCCGTGCCCTGCCGCGCGCCCATATCGCGCTTATCGACCGGTTACAGTCGATCAACGGCCATATTGCCGAGATGACGGCGCGGCATGACGCGGTGGGCTATATCCGCCGTAACCTGGAGTTTCACCGCACGCTGTACCTGCGCGCGCAGGCGCCGGCGATGCTGGCGATGGCCGAGACGGTCTGGCTTCAGCTCGGCCCGACGATGCGGGCGCTTTACGGACGGCTGCAGCGCAAGGACCCGCCGCATTATCACCGGCTGATCATCGCGGCGCTGAAGGCCGGGGACGAGCCCGGGCTGCGCCTTGCCGTGCGCTCGGACGTGACGCAGGGGCTGAAGATGCTGCTGGCCTGACCGCGCGGCGTCAGGTCATGACCCGCAGGAGCACCTGCCGGAAGAACCGCTCGCGCGCCGGCCCGGCCATCGCCTGTACCGCCTTCATCCGCCCGGCGAGCAGCAGGTCGGCGAAGCCGTGCACCATGCTCCACGCCGCCATCACGTCTGCCATCGCCGTCTCGTCCTCGTAGGGCGAAACACCGCGCAGCCGCGCGACGTCGTCGACGAGGTGCTGGAAGGCGGCCTGTGCCGCCTCCTCGAACGCCGCGTCGGGCACGTCCTTGATGCGGTCGGAGCCGAACATCAGCCGGAAGAGCGCCGGTGCGCCTTCGGCGAATTCCACGTAGCCCAGCCCCGAGCCGAGGAACATCTCGCGCGGGTCATCCCCGGCCTCCGCCTGCCGCCGGCGCATCGCCGCAAGGAACCGCCGGAACCCGTCGGCTGCCATCGCCCGGAGCAAACCGCCGGCATCGCCGAAGTGATGCGCCGGGGCGGAATGGCTGACCCCCACCTTCCGTGCCACCTGCCGAAGCGAGAAGCCCTCGACGCCGGTGTCGGCCAGCACTTCCTCGCCCGCGGCGATGAGCGCGGCGCGCAGGTCCCCATGATGATAGCTGTCCCGTTTCCCGGCCATGTTCCGCCCTCCGTCACCTCGTCGAGCAAGATTATCTTGACAGCGTCCAGATAGCAACCTACTCCTAATCTTGTCACTGTCCAGATGGAGGTTCGCATGACCCCCGACACGCTTTTTTCCCTTGCCAACCCGCTGGCCATGCTCGGATGGCTGGCGCTCGCCCTCTCCCCGCTGGCCCCCCGTATCGCGCAGGCCGTCTCGGGCCTGGCCATCCCGGCGCTCCTGTCGCTGGCCTATGGCGCCATCATCCTCGCCTACTGGTCCGGGGCCGAGGGCGGGTTCGACACGCTCGAAAACGTCAGGTTGCTGTTCCAGTCTCCGTGGATCGTCCTGGCGGGCTGGCTGCATTACCTCGCCTTCGACCTGTTCGTCGGCGCGTGGGAGGTGCGAACGGCCCGGCGCGAGGGCATTGCCCATGTCCTCGTCATCCCCTGCCTTGTGCTGACATTCCTGTTCGGGCCGGTGGGCCTTGTCCTTTTCCTCGCCCTCCGCGCCGCCCGCGCGGTGACCCGGCCCCAACCGAAAGCCGCCTGAGATGACTGATGCAACCGCCCTTCCCGTGCGTGGCCTGCCCCACGGGCTTTTCACCGCCGAGCCGCGCTTTGCCGCCACCGGCCTGTTTCTCGGCCTGTCGCTGGCCCTGACCGTGCCGGCGATGCTGCTGGATCCGCGGCTGTTCCAGGGAGAGGCGATCTGGATCAAGCCGGTGAAGTTCCAGGTGGCGCTGTGCGTCTACATGTTGACGCTGGCCTTCTATGCCCGCTGGCTGCCCGAGGGGGTCACCCGCCGCCCGGCCTATCGCGTGTTCTCGGTCGTGGTGGTGGCGGCGGTCTTGCTGGAAACCCTGTGGATCGGCGGCGCGGCGATGTTCGGCACCGCCTCGCATTTCAACACCGAGATCCCGGCGATGGCGGTGCTTTACATGGTCATGGGCGCGCTGGCGGTCACGTTGACCTCGGCCTCGCTGGTCTACGGGTTGGCGATCGGGCGCGACGCGGCGGCGGGCCTGTCGCCGGCGCTGCGGCTCTCCATCGCGCTCGGGCTGATCCTGACCTTCGCGCTGACCGTGCCCGTTGCCGGCACCCTTTCGGCGATGAACGGGCACCTGGTGGGCGATCCGGTGACCGGTGCGGCGCTGCCGCTGATGGGCTGGTCGCGCGAGGTGGGAGACCTGCGGGTGGCGCATTTCTTCGCCACCCACGCGATGCATTTCCTTCCGCTGGCCGGGCTTGGCTGCGCGGCGCTGTTGTCGCCCTTGGCGGCGCGCCGGGCGGTTCAGGTGGCGGCGGGCCTGTTGGTTGCCGTCACCCTTGCCACGTTCGTGCAGGCGCTGGCCGAGTTGCCGTTGGTGCCGGTGTTCTAGGCCGGTGTTTCAGCGGGGCGGGCTGCGGGCCTCCAGCGCGGAGAGGAGCAGCAGCGGGACCAGCGACAGGGCGAGGCCGAAGCCCGCCGCGGACAGCCAGCCGGCGTGGGAGACGACCGCCGCGTAGGCCGGCGGGCCGAGGAGGGAGCCGGCCGCCCCCGCCTGGGCAAGGGCGCCGTTGGCGGGGCCGAGCCCGCCGGGCCCGGCGTAGCGCGGGATGGAGCCGAAGGCCAATGGCGGGAAGAGGCCCGCCAGCAGATTGAGCGCGAGAAAGAGCGCGGCGCTGGTGCCGGGGGAGGTGGCCGGGTGGAAGATGCCGAAGAGCAGGACGGCGGGCAGGAGCAGGCCGAGGGTGAGAAGCGGCAGGGAGAACCGCAGGGGGTAGCGGCGCGAGAGCCAGAGCGGCAGGGCGATGCCGGCGATGGTGAGGAAGCCGCCGAGCCCGGTGACGAGGCCTGCCAGACCCGGTGTCGCGCCTTTCTTCGAGATCAGGAATTCCGGCATCAGGGCGAGGAGGCCCACGTGGAAGCAGGTGAAGCCGCCGAAGCCCGCCGCAAGGACGAGCGAGGCGCCGGAGGGGCGGAAGGCGGTGATTGGGGCGGTCGGTCTTGCATCGGACCTGAGGCGGGGCGCGCAGAGCCAGAGGGCGGCCCCCGCCAGCGCCCAGAAGAGCAGCACGCCGCGCCAGCCGAGCGGGGCGGCGAGCGCGCCCGACAGGACCGTGCCGAGGCCGAGCCCGGCCGGGAAGAACGTGCTCCAGACCACGAGGGCCGTGCCGGGGGAGAGGCGTTGCGCCTCGCGCGCCATCAGCACCGGGGCGGAGACGATGACCGCGAGGTAGCCGGCGCTTTCTGCCACACGGGCGGCGGTGAGCCAGGGGCCGGTGGGGGCCAGTGCCTCGCCCAGGCTGCCGGCGGCCAGGAGGGCAAGGCCCAGCGACAGGGTGCGCCATTCGCCGCAACGCGCGGCGATGCCGGCGGCAGGCGCGCCGAAGAGCGCCCCGCCCAGTTCGATCAGCGAGATGACGATGGCGCCGGCCAGCAGCGACAGGCCGAGCTCGGGCGAGATCAGCGGCATGAGCGGGGGCATCTTGCCCATCTGCGCCGCGGCCAGGAGGCCGGTCAGGTAGATCCAGGTTTCACGTCGTCCGAGCGGCATTGCGGCACCTCCGTGAGGCCGCGATAGATGGCGCTTGCCGCGGGCGCGAGGCATAAGATATTCCTGACACCATGGACGAGACCCCTGTCATGCCGCCGCGATGCCGGAACGACCTGGGGCGCGGGCTCAGGACGTGGCGCGCGCTGCACCGGGTGAAGCAGAGCCATGCGGCGGAGTTGCTCGGCGTGTCGCAGCCGCAGATCTCGCGCTGGGAGCGGGGCGAGCAGCGGCCCGGCGGGGCGGAGGCGCGGGCGCTGGCCGACCTGCTGGCGGCGCGGCTGACCGGAGCGGCGGACCGGCGGCTGGGACAGTTCGTGCGGGACAGCGCGGCGCCGGTGCATCTTGTCTGCGATTTGACCCACCGGCTGCTGGCCTTCTCGGGGGCGCGGGCGCGGAGTTTCCGGCGCCCGCCGGAGGAGCTTGACGGGGCGCTGTTGTGGGAATGCGCCAGCGCCGAGATCGTGGCGGCGGAGGGCCGGCTGGAAAGCGCGGGCTGGTACGACATGGCGGCGCCGGTGATGGCGTTCCGGACGAGCGGACGGGCGAGCCGCCTGCTGGAGATCCGGGAGGGGCCGATGGCGTGGACGCGGTTCCGGCTGTCGGATGGCAGCCACGCGCGGTTGGTGGAGACATTGTGAGGCGGTTAGGGGCCGAAATCTTTAAAAGACTTCGGGTCGATTTCTTTTGAAGAAATCGGGCCCCTGCCTCAGCCGTGTTCTTTCAGGAGGCGCTGTTTCTGGCGGTTCCAGTCGCGCTTGGCCGCGGTTTCGCGCTTGTCGTGGGTCTTCTTGCCCTTGGCGATGCCGATCTTGAGCTTGGCGATGCCCCGGTGGTTGAAATACATCACCAGCGGCACCAGCGTCATGCCCTTGCGCTGGGTCTCGTTCCAGAGGCGGGCGAGTTCCTTCTTCGAGGCCAGCAGCTTGCGCTTGCGGCGTTCGTCGTGCTGGAAGGTCTTGGCCTGTTCGTAGGGCGCGATGTAGGCGTTCACCAGCCAGAGCTCGCCCTCCTCGACCATGGCGTAGCTTTCGGCGATGTTCGACGAGCCCTGGCGCAGGGATTTCACCTCGGAGCCCTCGAGGATGATGCCGCATTCGAGGTCTTCCTCGATGGCATAGTCGAACCGGGCGCGCCGGTTCTCGGCCACCACCTTGTAGTTCGGGTTGTCCTTCGGTTTGGCCATGGGGCGGTCCTTTGGGCGTCTGTCGTGATGCCGGAAGAATGCAATATAGGGCATGGGGGCGCGGGAGGAAAGGCGGGGGTTCGCCGATCGGGGGCCGGATGGGGGAGGAATGCCACAGGATTGTCGCGAGCCGTGATTGGACAGGCCCCGGCACAGGGGATAAGGAGGTAAAAATGAGCGCCGGCGCGACAGGCCGGGCGCGTGACGAGGAAGTGGAAGACATGTCGGAAAAGCTGTTCGGAACCGATGGTGTGCGGGGAGAGGCCAACAGCTGGCCGATGACGGCCGAGATGGCGTTGCAACTGGGCGCCGCGGCGGGCCGGTTCTTTCGCCGGGACCAGAACGAGCACCGGGTGGTGATCGGCAAGGATACGCGGCGGTCGGGCTACATGATCGAGTATGCGCTGACGGCGGGGTTCACCTCCACCGGCATGGACGTGTTCCTTCTGGGCCCGGTGCCGACGCCGGCGATCGGGTACCTGACCCACGGGCTGCGGGCCGATGTGGGGGTGATGATCTCGGCCAGCCACAACCCGGCGCGTGACAACGGCATCAAGCTGTTCGGGCCGGACGGGTTCAAGCTGTCGGACGAGGCCGAGGCGGGCATCGAGGAGATGATGCAGAACGGCGTGCCGCTGTCGAAGCCCGACAATATCGGCCGGGCGAAGCGGTTCGAGGACGCGCGCGGGCGCTACGTGGAATATGCCAAGACGACCTTCCCCTATCGCAAGCGGCTGGACGGCTTGCGGGTGGTGGTGGATTGCGCCCATGGCGCGGCCTATCGCACGGCGCCGAGCGTGCTTTGGGAGCTGGGCGCCGAGGTGATCCCGATCGGGGTGGAGCCCAACGGGTACAACATCAACGACGGTTGCGGCTCGACCCATCCGGAGGCGGCGGCGCAGAAGGTGTTGGAGACGCGGGCGGATATCGGTATCTGCCTTGACGGCGATGCCGACCGGGTGGTGCTGGTGGATGAAAAGGGGCAGGTGGCGGACGGCGACCAGATCATGGCGCTGATCGCCACGCGCTGGGCCGAGGACGGGCGGCTGGCGGGCAACACGCTGGTGGCGACGGTGATGTCGAACCTCGGGCTGGAACGGCATCTCAATGCCAGGGGCATCGACCTGAAGCGGACCGCGGTGGGCGACCGGTATGTTGTCGAGGAGATGCGCGCCGGGGGCTACACGCTGGGCGGCGAGCAGTCGGGGCATATCGTGATGACGGATTACGCCACGACCGGCGACGGGCTGATCGGGGCGTTGCAGTTCCTGGGCTGCATGGTCGAGACCGGCAAGCCGGCGAGCGAGCTGGCCCGGGTGTTCGAGCCGGTGCCGCAGAAGCTGGTGAACGTGCGCTACAAGCAGGGCGCGCAGCCGCTGTCGGCCGAGGCCGTGCAGGAGGCGATTGCCAAGGCCGAGACGCGGCTGGGCAATGACGGGCGGCTCTTGATCCGGAAGTCGGGGACCGAGCCGCTGATCCGGGTGATGGCCGAGGCGGTCGAGCCCACGCTGCTGGACGATGTTCTCAACAGCGTGGTCGACGCGGTGCAGGCGGCGAGCTGACCCGGCGCGCCCGTCAGCCGAAGATCAGCGCATCGTCGAGCCGGTTCAGGTTGTGGAAATCCTCGAGCAGGATGGTATCGCCATTGCCCATGTCGAGCACGATGCCGTCGGGCGTGTCGCGGGCGTAGGCGGTGACGAAGGCGCTTTTGCTCATGCCGGCGTCTCTCCAGCCGCTGTCGAGCTGCAGCCGGTCTTCGGCAGGATCGAAATCGGTGATGATGTCGGCGTCGCCCCCCGGCCGGAAGACGAATGTGTCGGCGCCGGTCCCGCCGGTCAGGGTGTCGTCGCCGCTGTTGCCGTTGAGGTGATCGGCGTCGGCGCCGCCATTGATCCGGTCGTCGCCATGCCCGCCGGAGATCGTGTCGCGGCCGATGGCGCCGTCGATCCGGTCGTTGCCCCTGTTGCCGTTGATCCGGTCGTGGCCCTCGTCGCCGTTCATGACGTCATGACCGGTGCCGCCGTGAAGCTGGTCTGACGAGGTGCCGCCGTTCATGACATCGTTGCCGCTGCCGCCGCGCAGCACGTCG
>Ga0189287_100314_pt1 | contig 13190 bp, 13 predicted proteins | sample UW86minimetaG_FD_130319 | JGI IMG/M metagenome (GOLD analysis project Ga0189287, IMG submission 130319) | Marine microbial communities from the Costa Rica Dome - UW86 mini metaG | ecosystem: Environmental > Aquatic > Marine > Oceanic > Photic zone | place: Costa Rica: the Eastern Pacific... | reverse complement strand
GACAGCACAAGCGCCCCTTCGCGGGGCACAGCGACAAGCGCAAATGCTGTCACCATTGCGCCTTCACGCACGCCCCAACCAGCAATTGAAATCGGCAACGTTGTCACAAGAATGACAAGTGGCATCAGGACCATGCAATCAATCCACGAGACATCAACTTTCAAGCTAAGTGCCAGAAAATACACACAGAGCGAGATATTCACGTGGGTGAGGACACCAAAGAACACAGATGAGGACGCACCGCTGAGGTTTATGAATAACCTGCGCGTATCAGCCGCGAGCGCATTCATGCCGCGGACAATCCGAAAACGTGCGAGCGCTTCTGGTAATCGGTCAAGACACATCAGAACGATAAGGCCAACGATCGTACCGGCGGACAACATCCCCAACACGCCGATAGTCAGCATCCGTGACCCTTCATCAAGCTTTGGCAGGAACCACGGTTGAACAACAATCGCTAAAATTGTCAGGCCAACAACAGTGACAACTCGTTCCAGCATCACACCGTTGATTGCTTTACTTAGCGGGAGGCCATCTTTGTAGGCCATATAGATTCGGATCGGATCACCACCCACCGAAGACGGAAGCGCCTGACTAAAAAAAGCACCAATCCAGAATAACCGGGTGAGTTCAAGCCAAGGTAACGGAGACCCAATGGCCCGCATCACAGCCCACCAACGCATGCCCGCCACGCAGACTTGTACGATCAATACGACGCTCGCGCACAGGATCATCATCGGATCGGCATCCAGAATCCTGTCCTTGGCCGCGCCAATATCAATGGACGACAGCAAAAACCAGATAAGGCCGCCAGAAACAGCGACTTTAAGGATTACCAGGAGTTGGTTCTTCGTCATTTGGGCAAGCCTGAATCATAGCAACTAAAAGTAACGCGCGTTTATCAGCTCACCCACAAAATGTCACGTGCGGTTCGTCCCAAACAGAATCAGGTTCTGAATTTCAAAGGAGCGCGACGTCGGCCCCAGATGCCGGGCTGTTCCTCAAATACGCCTGCGAGCTGCGTGCCACAGCTTTTGCAGTCAGAGATATGATTGCCGCCGAACACCAGATTCCATTCTGACAGCTCGTGCCAATCGCGACCAATGACAGCTTCGCCACAATTGTGACAATAGGTGCTTTGCGTTGGTTTGTGATGAATGTTGCCGGTATAGGCGTGGCGAATACCGTTTTTGAGCGCAATATCACGTGCGCGTAAAAGTGTCGCCGGCGGTGTGCGGGGCTTGTCCATCATCTTCCAATCCGGATGAAACGCCGTGAAATGAACCGGCACGTCTGGCCCAAGGTTCTCAACGATCCATTGGGTCATTTCTTCGACCTCGTGCTCACTATCATTTTCATCTGGTATCAATAAATCAGTAATTTCAAACCAGACATCTGTCTCGTGCTTCAAGTATTTGAGGGTTTCAAGCACAGGGGCCAGATCGGCACTACAGAGCTTTCGGTAGAATTCCTGGGTAAAGGCCTTGAGGTCAATATTCGCGGCGTCCATGTGGGAGAAAAATTCTGCCCGCGGCTCTTCGCAAATATAGCCCGCCGAGACAGCAACGTTTTTCACACTGCGCTCATGACAGGCCTCGGCGACATCAACGGCATATTCAAGAAAGATCACAGGATCGTTGTAGGTATAGGCTACCGAGCGCGCACCCGTTTTCACGGCCGCATTGGCAATCATTTCGGGTGTTGCTTTGGCTTGCAGCTTGTCGAACGCACGTGACTTTGAGATATCGTGGTTCTGACAAAACGTGCACGTCAGATTGCAGCCAGCCGTCCCGAAGCTGAGCACCGGCGTGCCGGGCAAAAAATGGTTGAGAGGCTTCTTTTCTATGGGATCTACGCAGAAACCACTGGAGCGGCCATAAGTAGTGAGGACGATCTCGTCACCCTGCCGTCCCCGCACAAAACAAAGTCCCCGCTGACCGTCCCTGAGCTTACAGAAACGCGGGCAAATATCGCACTGAATCCGGCCGTCTTCGACCGCATGCCAGTACCGCCCCGGCACCGCGTCAGCAAACGTCTCGTCAATTATGGGGGCGCCGTCAGTCATGTATGGAGTATAGGGAATAATCTGAGTTCGAGAAATATATCTTCGCATACATCAAAGATACTCTTGAGATCAAATTTCAATAAATATGTTCTAAAACCTTTGCTACTTTGATTTGAAACTCAAAAATCGGTTCTTAAACGCCATTTTCTCTGTAATTGCGCCTAACAACACTATTGTTCTTCGTCTGTACCTTTGCCTTTTTTCATAACGCCCTTCGCTACTTGCCCGCCGATAATCATTGTAGCAAATGCGGGGTCCAATAAGTCGGCACTGACTAGAAATGTTGCAAGCACGCCTGCTACCAAATCACCTGTACGAGTACCATTGCTACTCGTAAATTTTTTCAGCCAATTCCGACCAGCTTCCTTAAATCCATCAGTCGAAGTTTCAATAACTTTTAATTCTGGTTTGTCTTGCTTCAAGAGCGCATTGAACGTTCGCAATTCATCGATCAGAATATGCAGAAGTGCTTTTAGTTCATCATCGTCTTCCCGCACCAACGGCTGAATACCACCTTCGTTACCTATTCCGGGTTGATCCATCCGTTCTAAGAAGTTCAACAGCGTCTGAGATTGGAAGGCTAGAATTTGCCGGTTAGCAATAACCTTCCGAACAACATCATGACTCTTGGCTGCTTCGCCAACTGGGATTTCATTCGTCGGCGCTGAATTTGGATCACTTTCTTCTGCAACTACCGTATTGCCAACTTCATCAACATCCGTGTGCGCTTGTTCAATAGTATCTTTTCCGTCTCCCCAAACCGCCTCATTCCATTTACTTTTGCCCCAAACGCCCACTTCTGGCTTATCACCGCGATCACCGGCACTTTCTTCCAACAACTCGTCAGAATCAATACTTCGCGCTTCAAGATATTGCTTGGCTAGGTCAATGTAGTCATAGTCAGGAATTTCTTTCCATAGGGCCCCAGCATTGAAATCTGCCATATCATCGGTTCCACCAAAATCATCAAATATGCCGGGAGAAGCTCTATAATCGGGAACTTCTATCTTGGGATATGAATCGCCAGACTGATTTGCGGTGTCCATTGCAAGTTGGGCCGTTACACGTTCAGTGTTTTCCCAAGGCGAAAGGGCTAAATCCCTACCCGGTATGCGTTCATGCATCTGACTAAAAGCAAAGCTTGCAAATATTCGCGCTGCTTCCTCGTCAGGCGCAATAACCCTACAACGGTCCTTGTGCGAACTAGCCCGCCAATCATTGTGTTCGACATCTACGGGTTCAAGAATAAATACTGGCAATTACGCCTCCAAAATTTTTCCATAGGGACATGCTAAATCGGCAGTTAGTGTCCCAACTATAAAACCAACTAAATCGTCACTTTTCCTCCCTTCTTTGCACCATCAGTCATGGCCGGAGTATAGGGGGCTTCCCCGGCTATCGGAAAGCGATTGCGAAAGTTTTGGTTAAAACTTTATACGATTTAAAGTATAATAAGATCGAAACAGCAACTAGGAGTATTTTTGCAATGGCACGTTACTACGTGAATAATAATCAGCAGGACAATGGCGATCATGAAGTTCATACAACGGGATGTTCTTGGTTACCCAACCCTGAAAATAGAACCTATTTAGGCGATTTTTCATCCTGTGGCCCTGCTGTTAGGGAAGCAAAGAAAATTCATAAACAATCAAATGGATGCTTTTATTGCTGCAATGACTGTCATACGAGCTAGACAGCAAATTCGTCGAAATCTCTGACATCAACAGGTTTCGAAGCCCCGCGTCGTGCGCTAGAATACACCCAACTGGTTTTGGGAATGCGTATTCATGAGTGTAATTCGTAAGGCTGCCGTTGCGGGGATGTTTTATCCGGACAATGCGGACGTGCTTCAAAAAGAAGTGCGGGGCTTTCTAGCAGGCGCTGAGACACCGCAAGGCCGTGCCCCAAAAGCCCTCATCGCGCCTCATGCGGGCTATCGATACTCTGGGGCGTTGGCGGCGCAAGCGTATGCGCGTCTCAAACCTGTCGCCCAGAGGATCAAACGCGTTGTCTTGCTGGGGCCTTGCCACCGCGTCGCTGTAGAAGGGCTCGCGCTATCTGGCGCGGACTATTTTGAGACCCCGCTGGGCCGTATCGAAATTGATAAGCACGCCGAGGCCCTTGTGACCGGCCTTGAACACGTCAGCACATTCCCGCCGACCCATGAGGCCGAGCATTCTCTCGAGGTGCATTTGCCGTTTTTGCAAGAAGTCCTGGATGACTTCAAACTTGTGCCCATCGTGGTCGGTGCGACGCAACCCGCTGTGGTCGCGAATGTGTTACAAAGACTTTGGGGCGGGCCGGAAACACTGATCGTTATTTCAACCGACTTAAGTCACTTTCTTGATTATGACCGCGCAAAGCAGATCGACGCCCGCACGGCCGCTGCAATCTCGTCCCTCGACCCGTCAAAGATCGAACGCGAAGGGGCCTGTGGACGATTCCCTGTTGGCGGTCTGCTACATTTCGCCAAGGCGCGCGGTATGCAGGTCGACACCATCGGCCTTGTGAATTCTGGCGATACCGCTGGCACCAAGGAGCGCGTCGTCGGCTATGGCGCCTGGGCTTTTTATGAGCCTAAAAACCAGACCATCAAAACACCGCTCAAAGTCAGCCTGAAACCTGCTCGTCAGGCACCAACAGTAGCATCCGAGTTCGAGCAACAGACCAAGCAACTCTTGAAAGATCACGGCGCGCATCTTTTAGAAACGGCAGACAAAGCGATCCGGTTTGGCCTCAAGACTGGCAATCCCATTGGTATAGACCTGAGACAAGAGCACGAGGATGTACAGGCACCTGGGGCATCGTTTGTGACGCTGAAAACCGCGAACCATCAACTTCGGGGCTGCATTGGCGCACCTGTTGCGCATCAACCTTTGATTCGAGATGTCGCCCAGAATGCTTATCGCGCTGCTTTCAAAGATCCGAGATTTAAGCCCGTGACGGACGAAGAGTACGAAACACTCCGGCTTTCAATTTCTGTGCTGAGCCCACAATCAAAAATGACCTTTAAGGATGAAGCGGATTTGCTCAGCCAACTACGCCCCGGCATTGATGGGCTGGTGATCCAAGATGGCGGGCGTCGTGCATTGTTCCTGCCTTCGGTGTGGGAACAGCTCCCGGAACCGCAACAATTCCTGAGCAGTCTGAAACGCAAAGCGGGCATGGCGGCCGATCACTGGTCGGAAAACTTTCTTGCCAATCGGTTCATTGCTGAGGAAATTCACGCGAAATCGTAAGTCTGGTCGTTGACTATCAAGGCGTAGGGCGCGATTGTCCGCGAGCTAACCCAAATGGAGACATCGCAACATGGTCCTCAATATTAGTCTTGGATTTGCCGAACAAATTGGCGAAGTGGCACGCCGCGCTGGCCGTACCATCATGGATATTTACGAGACTGACTTTGACGTTGATTCGAAAAATGATAGCTCTCCTGTCACCGAAGCCGACCGTGAAGCCGAAATTTTGATTGTCCGCGCTATTCGCGAAAGCATCACCAACGAGTTTCCATTTGTTGGCGAGGAAGGTGTTTCGGAAGGCAATGTGCCTGTCGTTGGAGATCGACCGTTTTGGCTGATCGATCCGCTTGACGGGACCAAAGAGTTCATCTCGCGCAACGGTGAATTCACCGTAAACATTGCATTGATCGAAAGTGGTATTCCAGTCCTGGGTGTCGTCCATTTACCAACCACAGATGACACTTTCGTCGCGACCCGTGCAGGCGTCTTTGTCCAGTATGGTGGCGATGGGAAGGCCCAACAGATTTCATGCCGCAAGGCGCCAGAACAAGGCCTAATTGCCATCGCATCGCGAAGTCATGGCACCGAAGAAGTTGAGACCTATCTGGCCGGACTTCCCATTGGCCAACGCATCAGCGCCGGATCAAGCCTCAAATTCTGCCGTGTTGCTGAAGGCAAGGCTGATGTGTATCCGCGCTTTGGCCCGACAATGGAATGGGACACAGCGGCGGGTCATGCGGTCTTGATGTACGCAGGCGGTGACGTTCTCACAGAAGATGGTGCACCCTTGCGTTACGGCAAGCCTGAATTCCGCAACCCGCACTTCATTGCCCGCGGCCCTGGCGTGCCCGACCCCGCTTAAGGCATGCCATCAAAAACACCTATTCGCCACATGGATATGGCTTCCCTACATGAAGCTGGAAAGTTGATACGTGAAGGCGCCTTGATCGCTTTTGCGACGGAGACCGTGTACGGACTTGGCGGCGATGCGACGAATGCAGACGCTGTCGCACGAATTTTTGCAGCGAAAGGCCGACCCAGCTTTAACCCGCTTATCTCGCATGTGCCTGATTTACGAGCGGCCCATGAAATTGCTGAATTTGATGATCGCGCCATCGCCCTTGCCAACAAACACTGGCCCGGCCCCCTGACGCTGGTTCTCCCCAAGTCATCAAACTGTGCCGTCGCCGGAATAACAACAGCAGGTCTCGATACCATTGCAGTCCGTATCCCAGGAAGTGAGGCTGCCCGAAAGTTTCTAAATATCTGCAACGTGCCCATCGCAGCACCGAGCGCAAACCGGTCCGGCGGCGTTAGTCCGACCCGCGCCGAGCATGTTCAGGCATCTCTGCCAGGCCCCGACAATGGAGGCCCCGCACTCATTCTGGATGGCGGCGCATGTGACGTTGGCCTTGAATCCACGGTCGTTGATCTGTCGACCGAGGTGTCGACCCTTCTACGTCCGGGAGGGTTATCCAAGGATGATATCGAGGCCATCGTTGGTCCCATCGCTATCGCCGGAAATGATGACAGTGCGCCGAAATCTCCGGGGATGCTGAGCCGACATTACGCCCCCACCGCCGCGTTACGCATGAACGTTGAGCAACCGAATGAAGGTGAAGTATTTGTTGGATTTGGCAACGTATCTGCCCCGGGACATCCGAACCTGAGTGTCAGTGGTGATCTTATCGAGGCGGCAGCCAATCTGTTTGATACCCTCCATGAGATCGATGCATCCGGCGCGACGCAAATTGCAATTGCGCCGATTCCGGATACCGGCTTGGGGCTTGCCATAAACGATCGCCTGCGCCGCGCGGTGCACAATTAACGCTATTCAACCTTGAACATAAGACCGGCCATCGCCAATATTCTGTTATGACAAATTTTCAATCTGCCACTGATATCATTCGAAACCAGCTTGGCCCATCGGGCTACGTTGACGATCCAAACCAGCTCGACGCCTACAACATCGAATGGCGCGGCCTTTATAAAGGCACGGCAACTTTTGTGGCCAAACCGGGCTCCACCGAAGAGGTCGCGCTTGTCGTAAAGACCTGCGCCGATGCGGGCGTTGGCATTGTGCCGCTTGGCGGCCATACGGGCCTAGTCGGTGGCGGCATCGCAACGGATGAAATCGTAGTCTCAACCGAGCGACTGAACACTGTTCATGCGATTGATACAGTTAACGGTACCATGACCGTTGGTGCTGGATGTATCCTGGCCGACATTCAAAAAGCTGCAGATGATGCCGACAAACTGTTTCCACTAAGCCTTGCCGCAGAGGGGAGCTGCCGGATCGGCGGAAATCTCTCAACGAATGCGGGCGGCACGAACGTGCTCCGGTACGGCAACGCCCGCGATTTGGTGCTGGGGCTCGAGGTCGTTTTGCCATCAGGCGAAATTTGGGACGGCCTAAAAGGGCTTCGTAAGGACAACACGGGTTACGAAATGAAGCACCTTTTCATGGGAGCTGAAGGGACGCTCGGCATTATTACAGCGGCCGTCCTGAAACTTTACCCAAAGCCAAGGCAGACCGAAACGGCGCTTATCGCACTCAAAGATGTGGATGCGGTTATTTCATTATTCTCGCGCGCATCAAATGTGGTTGGAGACACCCTGAGTGCATTTGAATACATGAACCGTGCGAGCCTCGCCGTGACATGTACATATACCGAAGGCGTGCGCGACCCGTTTGAAAGTGAACACGACGCATATGTGCTGATGGAACTGACTTCACCGCGCAATGGCAATGATTTGCGAGGCGCTGTCGAAGAATTCCTTGAAGCCGCATTTGAAGCAGGAGAAGTCGAAGACGCTGTCATCGCCGAGAGTGGCCAGCAAAATCAAGATCTCTGGCATATCCGAGAAACGATACCCGAAGCACAGGCGCATGAGGGCGGGTCAATAAAGAACGATGTCTCTATACCTGTATCGAGAATGCCGGAGTTCCTGAAGAAAGCCGATAAGATCGCATCAGATATTATCCCGGGAATCCGCCCTATGACCTTTGGTCATATTGGAGATGGCAACCTGCACTACAATCTGACCCAACCTGTTGGCGACGACAAAGCCGCATTTCTTGCTAAATGGCATGACGTGACGGACCCATTGAACGAACTTGTCGATGAGATGGATGGCAGTTTTTCGGCGGAGCACGGTGTTGGAAAATTAAAGCGCGACGAGCTTGTACGCTACAGTTCCCCCGTCGCTATGGATCTTATGCGCAAGATAAAGGCAATCATCGATCCGGATGGCATTATGAACCCAGGCAAGGTTCTATAGTGTTAAGTTATTCCTTTCCCCTCCTCCCAAAGGAGAAGGAACTCACGTAGCCCCAGCGCCCTCTTCAACCACCATCATCGTCATCCCCGCGCAGGCGGGGACCCAGATTTATATCTAAGTATTGCTAGGTTCCCGCCTCCACGGGAATGACGATACTAAGAAACGAAAGGCCGTCGCCCCCTCACCTGTCCTCTCCCCCATTGCATGATGGAGAGGTACCCACGCATGGATGCACAGTCCACTTATCCCTCTCCTCCTTGAAGGAGGAGAGGTTAGGTGAGGAGGTTACTTTCAGTTTTCACCAACTCATACCCTCGGCATCAAGACCAATAACCCATCCACTTTCGATCCAGAGCCGCAACAAGCCCGCTGCACGAACCGCCGCTTCATCGGCTTCCGTGTGATCCGCAACAATCTCGCAAATGCCATCAAAGGTTTGACCGTCCATGGCCGCGAGCAAGGCCTGTCCTTCATCTGTATCCGTCAGTCGATACGTCACCATTAAAGTTTCAGGATCGCGCCACGCAGCCCAAATTTCAGCTTTGGCATACGGCTCTGGTGCAGCGGACGGATCAATCTCTGCCTGAACAGCCTGATAAAATGACGATACATCATGGCTTAATGATGTCGTGTTCAACGCTGGATGAAACGTGAATGTCAGCATCGGCCATGCTTCGGGCGGCACCAACCCGATATCTTCAACGCCAATCAGAGTGGCGTCGGGCGCGTCGAATGCCAGACCAAGCATCCATTCAAACTTTGCCATTGCCGACAATTCAGGATGCGCCTGCCAGGGGTCTACATTACCAAGCCAGTCTCCGACGAACCGGCCTATCCAACGCACCGATTTGGTTGTCGATGGATGTGCGTTGATATAGTCCGTCATCGCGCTTGCGAACTGCTCGTCACCCAAAAGCGTATGCAAGCCCTCGAAGTCTTCGCTAAGAATTTCAATCAATCGGGCACGATATGCATAATCATACGCGCCCATAAACGGCCCACCTTTGGCCAAATGAGGATTGATCGCTTCATCCCCATTCAAAAGTCGCGATTGAAACTTTGACTGGATATCTAACAGAGACGCGGTCATTGCGCCGCCTCCGCGATACGTCGCACACCTTGCAACTCACGAACCAATTCATCAAAGGGCGGTATGTTGGCATCCCGCTCTATCATTGTCGGCACCGTTCCAAGGCGAGCGATTGCCTTGCCATACAGTTCAAGTACATCCTTCGGGACAGGCTCGTCGTGTGTATCAATGATATGGTCGCCATTATGTTCATGGCCTGCCAGATGGATTTGCTTCACACGAGCCTTTGGAATCCCGTCCAGATATTCGTCTGCGGAAAAACCATGGTTGAAAGCAGAAACATAAATGTTATTCACGTCCAATAGAATGTCACAGTCCGCCCGTGTACAGATCTCAGAGATAAACTCCCATTCCGTCATCTCATCTTCTTCAAAGGTCACGTATGTGGACGTATTTTCAAGCATGAACCGCCGTCCTAGCACATCTTGTACCTGGCGAACGCGCGCCGCGACGTGATCAATCGTTTCTTCTGTCATCGGTAACGGCAACAGGTCGTGCATGTTCAATCCGTGTGCACCTGTCCAGCAGAGATGATCAGAAATCAAAACAGGCTCGACATGATCGGCAAGCGCCTTAAGTCCTTCGAGGTATTCCATATCCAGTGGATCAGTTGAACCGATCGACATGGACACGCCATGCATGACAATTGGGAATCTCTCGCGGACAGACATCATGCTGCGCATGGGTGGCCCACCGACACCAATGAAATTCTCTGAGAGAATCTCAAACCAATCGACACCTTCAGTGGACGTGGGGTCGTCACCTAAGATATCCGGGAAATGTTGTGGGCGAAGCCCTAAGCCAAAACCGTCGAGAGCCATTTTATTCCTACATCAAAAAATGAAACGGAGGGAACGCCATCGCGCACCCTCCGCATCAGAGTAACCTATAGAACGCTTAGCGTCAGCCTTCGACGACTTTGCCGCCTTTACCTGTGCACGCAGAAGCAGACTCAGCGCTTACCCAGCCCTGACCTTTACATCCGTTCTGGCCTTTACATGCATTCGTCGCACTTGCGCATGCGCCGGTACCTTTACATGAGTTGATGCCTGCGCACTTAACACCAGCGTGCGCTGTTGTTGGCGCGACTGTGATTGCTGCGCCAGCAATGAACATAGCTGCTGCGGCTGTTGCGAGTGTGGCGCCGACTGTTTTCTTTTGAATAGACATTTTGTTTTCCTTTTATCTTTGTTTAAATTCCCCGTGTACCGGCCCCTCGCCGGAAACCTTATATTACGCATATAGTGATCGGTGTCCTGTCACGTTGACCTGACAGCGTCTCACGTTTCTGTGATTTTAACTTTCGTAAAATTTTCGAATGGTCTATACAATCAGGCATCGGGCCAAAGGCAGTCGCCCGACGTCACAGGCGATCGTTCGCCCAAGCGCTGCCCTCGCTACTTGCTCGAGCGTTTTCGAGTGTGAGGGTTTATGAACGATCAAATAGAAAAATCATCTACAACTGAAAATCCCGCTCCGCCATCGTTTGGTGAAGCTGCACGCTATTGGATCAAGCTCGGCTTCATGAGCTTTGGCGGTCCTGCGGGCCAGATTGCAATGATGCAAACCGAATGCGTAGACAAGCGCGGATGGATCAGCCAAGGAGCATTCCTGCGAGGCTTGAACTATTCCATGCTGCTGCCTGGCCCTGAAGCACAGCAATTGGCGGCTTATATCGGCTGGAGACTGCACGGCGTAAAGGGGGCACTTTTCGCCGGAACCGCGTTCTTCATTCCGGGCACGTTCCTGATGATTTTCCTGGCGTGGATCGCCGCTGCGCATGGTGACGATGGATTTGTTGCAGCGATTTTTCAGGGCATCAAGCCTGTCGTAATCGCGATCGTGATTTCTGCGGTCTATCGCATTGGCAAGAAAACCTGTAATGGCATCGTGCCGTTGCTATTGGCGATTGGTGCGTTCGCAGCCCTTCAGTTTACAGACATATCCTTTCCTGTGGTGGTGTTAGCAGCCGGTATTTCAGGTGTCGTTGTTGCGAAATTCAAACCTGATGCTTTATCTGGTGGGCATGACGATCATGCGGCCCCGGAACCAACGAATGACAGTGCGTCTAGCACAACAGGCGCCTTCAAGCGTATCGCATTAATCACTGTTGTATTTGCCGCTGCATTGATTGGTCCCAGCCTCTTGGCCATATCCATTTTGGGTTCTGAGCCATTTGCAGACGTTGTTAAGCTGTTTACCACGGCTGCTTTTGTTACATTTGGTGGCGCTTACGCTGTTCTGCCGTTTGTCGCGGATGCCGCAGTCAACACATATGGGTGGTTATCTGGCGCCGAAATGATCAATGGTCTGGCGCTGGCTGAGACCACGCCGGGGCCCCTCATTCTTGTGACAACATATGTTGGCTTCTTTGCGGGCTGGAGCGCTGAAGGCGCTGTCCTCGGGGTGATTGCAGCATTGGTGACCACATATGTGACGTTCCTGCCGTCATTTTATCTGATTATTGTCGGCGCGCCTTACGTCGAGAGTATCCAACGTTTTGCCTGGGCTCGAAACGCCCTGTCTGCGATCACGGCAGCCGTTGTTGGCGTGATCCTGAGCTTGGCTTTCTTTCTTGGCCGTGCAGCCCTTTTTGATACTGCTGGAGACATTCAGTGGTTGTCTGTGGGTGCTGCGGTTGTTGCGCTGGGATTGCTGATAACCAATCGCGTTAGCGTCCCGATGCTGGTCGCACTTGGTGCTGCGTTCGGCGTCGCAACCTCCTTTATCTAAGTTTTCTGACCCTACCCAACCTATGCAGACGCAAGGAGTCTCATTATGAATATGATTGAACAATCCGAACTCGAAACGCTTATTAAGTTTAATGCCAATGTCACGATTATCGATGTGCGCAAGAAGCCTGCCGTCGAGAAAGAACCTGCGATGATCCAGGGGGCAACCTGGCAGGATTATGAGGATGTTTCGTCTTGGGCGGATAGCGTGAAGTCCAGCAACGTGGTCGTCGTCTATTGCGTTCACGGCCACGAAGTCAGTCAAAGCGCGACCGCAGCACTTCGTCAAATGGGTGCCCAGGCATATTACCTGAGAGGTGGCATGCACGCGTGGCAGGAACGTAGCGGTCCGCTTACACTCGCAAACACATAGTTAAGTCGCGCCCTCGACTTGAAAGCAGTTCCAAGTTGAGGGCAAACCGCTTAACTTCGGGCGCATGAGAGAACGCATTCGATATGTTCTGACATGCGCGCTTAACGGTTTGGCGGGTATTATCATCCTGTGGTCAACGCACAGCTTGGCAGCGCCGGAACCTGAGGCATTTAAAAGAACGGCAATACCACCCTCACCAGCGTTTAATCCGCCCTCACCTGAAAAAGAGGCACTCGGTCGAAAATTGTTCTTTGATCGCAGGTTATCAGGCGGCAACTCCATGTCCTGCGCATCCTGTCACATGCCAGAGTTCGCTTGGACAGACCGGGAACCTCAAAGCCCAGGCGAGACCGGCAATCGCCAGACCAGACGCACACCGCCGTTACAGGATGTTGGCTGGAATATACTT
>Ga0189287_100313_pt1 | contig 13263 bp, 15 predicted proteins | sample UW86minimetaG_FD_130319 | JGI IMG/M metagenome (GOLD analysis project Ga0189287, IMG submission 130319) | Marine microbial communities from the Costa Rica Dome - UW86 mini metaG | ecosystem: Environmental > Aquatic > Marine > Oceanic > Photic zone | place: Costa Rica: the Eastern Pacific... | reverse complement strand
TAAGCCGAAAGCGCCGGCGAGTCAAGCGAAGGCTGCCGGATGGGGCGGCGGGGAGGGTCTCAGGCAGGCTGGCTGGTGCTGCGGCTGGCGGCGAGCCAGTCGTTGATGGCGGCGACGAGCCGGGCGGCGCCGGTGCCGGACGAGAAGACCTCGGTGATCGGGTGGAGGGTTTCGCCCGCGCCGGTGCCGTCGTTAAGCACCAGGGTCGGGCGAAAGAGGCGCTGGCGGGATTTTCCCGAGCTGGTCGTGCTTTCGGTGGTGGCGCGGACCAGTTCGACCAGCGGCAGCGTGGTCTCGCGAAGGCCGAGCATGGTGCGACGGCGGATCGTGGCGGTCTGGGCCGCCGCGTCGAGAATGACCTGGAGCCGTTCGACGAAAACGCACATGGCCGCGATGCCGAGCCCCCCGCCCAGCGTGCCGAAGGCCAGGCCCAGCCATTCGCCGGCGAAAACCAGCAGGACGCCGGGGGTGACGAAGGCCATGACGAAGCCGAAGAGCCCGATGGCGAGCAGCAAAGGCACCCGTTCGGCGACCAGCAGGTCCGGCGTGTTGCGGTATATCTTCATCGGCTCCCCTGAAAGCCATTTGTACGGAAGATAGCAAGATTACAGGGGTGCGGGCGGAAATTCCGCCGTCCGCAGCGTGGCGGGCGGCGTTCTGCTCATGAATTGGGCCGGTCAGGCGGCGGCGCGGAGGTCTTCGAGCTGGGCCAGGGCCTTGTTCATGCTGGCCTCGGCGTCGATGCCGAGCCGGTCGGCGGCGATCACGGTGACATCGGTGATGCCCATGAAGCCGAGGATGAATTTCAGGTAGGGGGTCGCGTGGTCGATCTCGGAGCCGGCCTCGGTGCCGCCGGAGGCGAGCGCGATGATCACGCGCTTGCCGGTGAGCAGGCCGACGGGGCCCTGCTCGGTATACTTGAAGGTCAGGCCGACGCGGGCGACGAGGTCGACCCAGGCTTTGAGGGCGGCGGGGATCGAGAAGTTGTAGACCGGCAGGCCGATGACGATGGTATCCGCTTCCTTCAGCTCGGCGACCAGCGCGTCGGACTGGCCGAGCACGGCCTGCTGGGCCGGGGTGCGGTTTTCGGCGGGGGTGAAATTGGCCGCGACCCAGTCTTCGGTGACATGGGGCAGGGGCGTGTCGGCGACGTCGCGGGTGATGACGCGGGCGTTCGGGTGGTCGGCGATGATGCGCGCCGAGAGGTCGCGGCTGACGGAGCCGGTGTGGCGGGCGGAGGCGTCGATATGCAGGATGGTGTTGGTCATGGGAGGGTGTCCTCGGACAGGTGGGTTGCGATTGGTCTGAAGATTGGCTTGTGCCGGTGCGAACGCAACGCTAGGAAAGATACAGGCTATGTTGATATTCGCACATGAGCCTGCGGGTGGCCTGCAAGGGCCGCGCCCAGAGCGGACATCGGATGGCCGGGACCCGGGCCCTTGTGGGCCGACAGAGCCGGAGGGTGAGCGATGCCGATGGACAACTGGGATGAAATCCGGACGGCGTATAATGTTGCCCGGATCGGGACGGTGAGCGGCGCGGCGGAGGTGCTGGGGGTGCATCACGCCACGGTGATCCGGCATATCGACGCGCTGGAGGAACGGCTGGGCGTGAAGCTGTTCCAGCGGCACGCGCGGGGGTACACGCCCACGGAAGCCGGCGAGGACCTGTTGCGCGTGGCGCAGGCGACGGATGACCAGTTCAGCCAGTTGGCCGGCCGCATCAAGGGGCGCGGCAACGACGTGTCGGGCGAGCTGGTGGTGACCACGCTGGGCGGGCTGAGCCACCTGCTGGTGCCGGTGCTGGCGGATTTCCAGAAGGCGCATCCGGAGATTGTGGTGCGGTTCCTGACCGGCGAGCGGCTGTTCCGGCTGGAATATGGCGAGGCGCATGTGGCGGTGCGGGCGGGCAACCCGCCGGACCAGCCCGACAACGTGGTGCAGCCGTTCCACAAGCAGCGGATCACCCTCTTCGCCAGCGAGGGCTATGCCGCGGCGCATGGCCTGCCCGGCGATGTGAGCGATTATCACAAGCACCGGTTCGTCAGCGCCGACGACCCCAAGTCGCGCGCGCCCTTTGCCAAGTGGCTGCGCGAAACGGTGCCGGTGGAATGCATCACCTTCCGCAGCGGCGACGTGCATGCCCAGCGGCGGGCGATCCGCGAGGGCGCCGGGATCGGCTTCATGTCGCGGCTGCAGGCCGAGGAGATGGGCGGGCTGGTCGAGGTGACCGAACCGCGCGAGGAATGGGCGGCGCCGCTGTGGCTGGTCACGCACATGGACCTGCACCGGACGACGAAGGTGCAGGCCTTCCTGGCCTTCCTGAAGGACCGAGCAAAGGCCTGGGAGGACCTATGACCGAAGCGATGAAGGGGCATCTGGCGATGCTCTGCTTCTCGGCGCTGGTTGCCGGGTCGTTCGCGCTGGGCTCGATGGCGGCGAACCACGTGGAGCCGGTGGTGCTCAACGCGGTGCGGTTCATGGCGGCGTCGGTCATCCTCGGGGTGGCGGCGCACGTGGTGGCCGGCATTCCGCGCAAGGCCTTCGCGGCGCCGTGGCGGTACCTGCTGCTGGGCGGGTCGATGGGCTTGTACTTCGTGCTGATGTTCGAGGGGCTGAAGACCGCCGAGCCGGTCTCGGCCGCCGCGGTGTTCACGCTGACGCCGATCCTGTCGGGGGTGTTCGGCTACCTGCTGCTGCGGCAGGTGACGACGGCGCGGATGGCGCTGGCGCTGGCCGTGGGGGCGGTGGGCGCGCTATGGGTGATCTTCGACGCGAGCTGGCAGGACGTGGCGGCGTTCGAGGTGGGTCGCGGCGAGATCGTCTATTTCTGGGGCTGCGTGGCGCATGCGGTCTACACGCCGATGGTGCGGTTGCTGAACCGCGGGGAGAAGCCGGTGGTGTTCTCCTTCGGGGCGATGGTCGGAGCGACGGTGCTGGTGACGGCGACCGGGTGGCAGAAGCTGATGGCGACCGAGTGGGCGACGCTGCCGCCGATCGTCTGGGTGACCATTGCTTACACCGCGGTGATGGCGACGACGGTGACCTTCGTGCTGCTGCAGTTCGCCAGCCTGCGGCTGCCGAGCGCGAAGGTGATGGCCTATACGTACCTGACCCCTACCTGGGTGGCCTGCTGGCAGGCGGCGCTGGGCAAGGGGTTGCCGCCGGGGATGGTGCTGCTGGGGGTCGGCATGACGGTGCTGGCGCTGGTGCTTCTGCTGAAGGACGAGCACGCGGGCTGAGGCGGAGAGAGATTTCCGGGGCGGAAAATTGGCCGGAAAACGGGGTTTTCCGGTGCCTCCGGCGGGGATATTTCCAGCCAGAAGAAGCCGGGGCCGGGGAGCCGCCGTGACGTGGCGCGAGGCTAGAGGAAGCCGGCGCTGTCGAGTTCCTCCTCGACCACGGCGAAGTCGATCGGGGTGGCGGCCTCGCTGGGGTGGGGGGTGTCGTCGGTTTTCGGCAGGACCGGGCGGACCAGGCTGACCTCGGACTGGGCGAAGGCCTCGATCTGGGCGGTGAAGGCGTCGAAGACCTTGGGCCGGTGGCGGCGCTGGATGAGGCCGACGCGGGCGCCCGGCTGCATCGAGAAGGGGGCGAGGTGGAAGGCCGAGCCGTCGCCGCCGACCAGCACGCGCGCGGCCATGTAGCGGGCGAGCTGTTCCTCGATCGTGTGGTCCTGGGGATGGAAGATGTCGTAGCCGGCGCGGCGCATCAGGTCCTCGATCTTCTGCTCGTCATGAACCTGCTTTTCCTCCTGCTTGAGGGCGGAGCGGGAGATGTAGAGCTTTTCGGGCCCATCGGGCTTGATGTGGCGGGCGATGCGGGCGCGGATTTCGCGGCGGTAGATCCCGGTGCCCGCGACCCAGCCCAGCGGCCCGAAGCCGGGCGAGGGCAGGAGAAGGGTTTCGTAGCGGCTGGGATACTTGGCGAGGTGGACCGGCAGGCCCTCGGTCAGCATCGACAGGAAGCTGCCGTAGCGGCGGTCTAGCGCGACGGAGAAATCCATGCCGTCCTTGGGGATGATGACGATGCCGTCGAGCTCGTCCCGGTAGGGGCCGAGGGCCCAGAGGCGGATCAGGGTCTCGACGACGAAATGACCGAAATGATGCCGCCCGATGCCGACGAAGAGCCAGCGGCCGGGGACGATCTCGGCGAAGGGCGTCTCGTCGAGCTGGGGGATGCCGGAGAGGCGGGCGCCGGACAGGAGCGTGCGCGACATCTGGCGGAAGCTGCCATCGGCGCGGAAGACGCCGCAGGCGCTGTCGGGGCCGGGCGCCATCGGCATGACGAGAGGCAGTTGCAGCCGCTCGACGATGGCCGGCGGCAGGCGGTCGGGCGAGAGGGGGACGTGGTTATCGGTCATCGGCAAGCTCGGAGGCGAGGAAGCGTTCGAAGGCGTCGAGGTTGACCGCCTCGAACTGGCCGAAGCTCTGCATCCAGATCGAGGCGTCGCGCAGGGCGTCGGGTTCGAGCTTGCACCATTTGACCCGGCCGCGCTGTTCCTGGGTGATGAGGCCCGCGCGGCTGAGGATGCCGAGATGCTTGGAGATGGCCGCGAGCGACATGTCGAAGGGCTCGGCCACGTCGGTGACGGCCATGTCATCCTCGAGCAGCATGGTGAGGATGGCGCGGCGCGTGGGGTCGGCAAGGGCCGAGAAGGCGGCATCGAGCGGGTGAGACATGGCACCTGTTAAGCCTGCTCGGGCGCGTGCCGTCAACGGGGATGATGTGGGCGGGGGCGCCGCGGGAGGCAATCTCAACCGAATGGTTGAATATGCGGAATCCGGGGTTTCAGGCACGGCAGGGGACGAGACGGGTGGTGGAGGCGATTGGCTGGGATCGGATATGTATTGGAAAACAATGACTTGCGGGACAGTTTCTGCGGTGCCGCGCGTGCTTGACTCGGGACCCGCCCGCGCATAGCAAAGGCGCAACCGTTCCGGAGGGGCAAGGGTGACCGATCCAGATGACAGCGAGCGCATGGCGCAGCTCGAGGCGAGGATCAACAAGCTGAAAGGCAAGGACACCCCGAAGCCTCACCAGGAAGAGCACTACAGCCAGGCGCATCTTGCCTGGCGGATGGTGATCGAACTCGTGGCCGGTCTGGCGATCGGTTTCGGCATGGGGTTCGGGCTGGACAGCCTTTTCGGCACGCTTCCGGTCTTCCTCGTGATTTTTACATTGCTGGGCTTCGTGGCCGGCATCAAGACGATGATGCGGAGCGCCAAGGAAATCCAGCAGGCGGACGACGCGCCCGACGGGGCGGAAGACAAGAGGGTGAAAGATGGCGACTGAAGCAGCGAACGGTGCCGAACACGCAGAAGAGGGCGGGCTGGTTTTCCACCCGATGGACCAGTTCATCGTCAAGCCGCTGTTCGGCGACGGGCCGGTGGGCATGTTCACCATCACCAACGTGACGCTGTGGATGGCGCTGACGATCCTGTGCATCTTCGCGCTGCTGGTGCTGGGAAGCTCGAGCCGGTCGCTGGTGCCCGGGCGCATCCAGTCGATTGCCGAGCTGGCCTATGGCTTCATCCGCAAGATGGTCGAGGACGTGGCGGGCAAGGACGCGCTGCCGTATTTCCCCTATATCATGACCCTGTTCATGTTCATCGTCTTCTCGAACTTCCTGGGCCTGCTGCCGGGGTCGTTCACCACCACCAGCCATATCGGCGTGACGGCGGTGCTGGCGATGGCGGTGTTCCTGACGGTCACCATCCTGGGCTTCGTCAAGCACGGTGCCGGCTTCCTCAGCCTGTTCTGGATCAGCGCCGCGCCGCTGCCGCTGCGGCCGATCCTGGCGCTGATCGAGGTGATTTCCTACTTCGTGCGCCCGGTCAGCCACTCGATCCGGCTTGCCGGCAACATGATGGCCGGCCACGCCGTGATCAAGGTGTTCGCGGCCTTCGCGCCGATGATCCTGATTTCCGCGGGGATCGGCCTTGTCGTGACCCCGCTGTCGATCGTGGCGATCACCGCGATCTACGCGCTCGAAATGCTCGTGGCCTTCATCCAGGCCTACGTGTTCACGATCCTGACCTGCGTGTACCTGAAGGATGCGCTGCATCCCCACCACTAGGGATCGAACAACCTTTTTTGCCAATTCCAACGTAAGGAGACATGAAATGGAAGGCGACGTCGTACAAATGGGTGCTTACATCGGTGCCGGTCTTGCCTGTACGGGCATGGGCGGTGCAGCTGTCGGTGTGGGCCACGTTGTGGGTAACTTCCTGTCGGGCGCCCTGCGCAACCCGTCGGCGGCCGGTGGCCAGACCGCAACCATGTTCATCGGTATCGCGTTCTCGGAAGCCCTGGGGATCTTCTCGTTCCTCGTCGCGCTTCTGCTGATGTTTGCCGTCTAAACCCTGCGGAACCTGATCCTTACGGCCGGGTGGCGGCGCGACACGCGCAGCCGCCCGGTGTATTCGGAAAGTTCCCAAGGAGGACGTCATGGCAAGCGAAACGCATGAAACTGTAAGTGCCTGCGTCGACAATACCGGCGGCGCGGTCGGCATGCCGCAGTTGTGCCCCGACTGGATGGGCAACCAGATCTTCTGGCTGGTCGTCACGCTGATCGTGATCTTCTTCATCCTGTCGCGCCTCGCACTGCCGCGCATCGCCGCGGTTCTGGCCGAGCGTCAGGGGACCATCACCAACGATCTGGCCGCGGCCGAGGACCTCAAGGCGAAAGCCTCCGAGGCCGAGGAAGCGTATAACAAGGCGCTGGCCGATGCGCGGGCGGAAGCCCAGAACATCATCGCCGCCACCAAGGCCGACATCAAGGCCGAGCTGGACGAGGCCACGGCCAAGGCCGACGCCGAGATTGCCGCCAAGGCGGCCGAGGGCGAAAAGAAAATCAGCGAGATCCGCGCCTCCGCGATGGAGAGCGTCAAGGACGTGGCTGAAGCGACGGCGAAGGAGCTGGTCGCGGTGCTTGGCATCAAGGCCGACGACAAGACGATTTCCAACGCGGTGCAAACGCGGGTCAAGGGGTAAGCGAGATGAAAAAGCTGATCGCAACATTCGCCGCGCTGACCGCCGGCAGCCCCGCACTGGCCGCGACGGGCCCGTTCTTCTCGCTGTCGAACACCAATTTCGTGGTGCTGATCTCGTTCCTGCTGTTCATCGCCATCCTTCTCTATCTCAAGGTGCCCGGCCTTGTGGGCAAGCAGCTTGACAAGCGGGCCGAGGGCATCAAGTCGGAGCTGGACGAGGCGCGCGCCATCCGCGAGGAGGCGCAGACGCTGCTGGCCAGCTACGAGCGCAAGCAGAAAGAGGTGCAGGGCCAGGCCGACCGCATCGTCGCCCATGCCAAGCAGGAGGCCTCCGAGGCCGCCGAGAAGGCCAAGGCCGACCTGAAAGTGTCGATCGAGCGCCGGATCCGGGCTGCCGAAGACCAGATCGCCTCGGCCGAGGCGAGCGCGGTCAAGGAGGTGCGCGACCGTGCCGTGACCGTGGCGGTTGCCGTGGCCAAGGAAGTGGTGGCGAAGGAAATCACCGCGACGCAGGCCAACAAGCTGATCGACGAGTCGATCGCCGACGTGGAGGCCAAGCTGCACTGAGCGGCGCCTTTCGGACGATTTGCAGACGGGCCGCCACGTGCGGCCCGTTGTTTTTTTGGGCTGGCCTAGCGGATCAGCCGGGATCGGTTCACCCAAAATTAGGTATTTGGGCCAATGCTGCGGGAACCACCGGCGGTGCGGAAGGCCCGTGCCGTCAATCGTTCTACTTGGTAAAGGTGCTTGCAATGGTTTTGGATCAAACCACGGGGGATGTCGGATCCCTTGATATCGAGCTTGCCCGACCGGACTTTTTCGCGGACATCGCCACGACGCTGGCCGGAGAGCTGGAAGACACGATCGGCCTGGTCGAGGCGTCGTCTTTCGTCGGGCAGGTCGGGGACGAGCTGGGTGCATCGATCAGCCGGCGATACGCGGAAGCGATGGGCGGGCTTCCGGAGGAGCCCGGGGCGCTGGCCGCGATCCTCTCGGACCTCAAGAGCCGGATCGGCGGCGATTTCTCGGTCGAATCGGTAAGCGGGACCGAGATCGTGCTGATCAACAGCGCCTGTCCCTTCGCCGACCGGGTGAAGGGGCGGCCGTCGCTCTGCATGATGACGACGAACGTGTTCGGGCGCATCGTGTCGGATGCGCGGGGCTATGCGCGGGTGAATATCGAGAAGGCGATCGCGACCGGCCACCCGGGTTGCCGCGTTCGGGTGAGCCTGCAGGACGATGACGCGGGAGACGGGTTTGAGTTCTTCAGATGAGTGCGATCCGACCCTTGCCGGGATCAGCACCGTCGTCACTGCCCTGAAACAGCCGGCGATGGTGATCGACCCGACGGGTCATGTTCACTGTGCCAATGCCGGCGCGCAGGCCCTGATCGGCGGGCCGGGCGGGCGGCCGCTTCAGGAGGTTCTGCTCTCCCCCGAGGCGGAGCTTTGCCGCAGGCTCTCGCGGCTGACGCGGACGAGTGCGCCGGCCTACCTGCGGCTCGAGTTTTCCGGCGGAACGCCGACGATCTTCCAGGGGTCGATGCTTCGGGGGCCGGATGGCCGCGGCAACGGGCTAATCCTGCTGGTGGCGGACAATGCCAGCGCGCTGATCGGAAAGTTCATCAACCTGAAAACGGCGTCGCGGAAGTTCCGCCAGCAAATCGATCACAGCCAGCGGCGGCAGCGCGCCCTGCGGCAGGAGGCGGCGCAGCTCAAGCGGCTGAGCGAGACCGATCCGCTGACCGGCCTCTTGAACGTGCGGGCGTTCGAGGAGAAGGTGCGCCACGCGCTGGCCGACCGGCCGGGGCGGCACGGGGCGCTGATCTTTCTCGACCTCAACGAGTTCAAGCATGTGAATGATGTGCACGGGCACGAGGCGGGGGACAAGGTGCTCAAGCACGTGGCGCAGGCGCTGACATTCCCGCCGCATAGCTGGGTGGCGACGGGGCGCATGGGCGGCGACGAGTTCGCGCTGTGGATGCCCGGCACGGAAGCCGAGGCGGTGCCGGAGCTGCTGGCGAGCCTGCAGGCGCGGGTATCGGTGCCCTACGCGCTCATCGGGCGGGCGGGGCGGCTGACGGAAATCTGCATGACCGCCGCCGCCGGCGCGGCCAGCTGCCCGGAAGACGCGACCGGCTATGGCGAGCTGAAGCGGATTGCCGACAGCCGGATGTATGGCAACAAGGCCGACAACCGGCAGAACCCGAGACCCCAGGCCGCCAAATGAAAGGAGGCCGTTGAACCGGCCCCTCATTCATTCCTGCCACGGTGTTGGGGTGCGCCGGTGCCTGTTGGTCAGGCCCTCGACGCGAAAGAGACCCGGGCGGCCAGGGCCGCGCGGAGGGAAACTCGGGACAGAGACGCGATGCCGGGGATAGCGCGGGGGCGGCAATGAGCCGGCCTGTCTGCTGCGTGTCCCCTTGCCGTCAGATGCACGGCTTGCTCCCCGTTTCGCGGCGCTGTCCGGGGCTGACCCGGGGCGCGTTTGCTGTCTTTCAAGGTATAGGCGAATCGCTGCGAATCGGTCAACAGGAAGTGATTCGTTTTTCGCGAATCAATCCGAATAATCGTACCGCCTGCGTCATCGGCGGGCGGAGGCACGAAAAACCCGGCGGCGCGCGGGGCGCCGCCGGGCAGACTTCATGCAACCAAGGGCCGGATCAGCTGTCGAGCCAGGTTTCCTCGAAGTGCATTTCGCGGAACTGGTGGACGAAATTGTTCTTCACCTCGTCGGTGTGGTGCTTGGTCTGGTTGCGCCAGTACGGCTGCACGATCGCGCCGTCATCCTGCAGCATGGTCTGCAGCTTGGCGGACAGCTCGCGGCGCTCGTCGGCGTCGAAGACCCCCAGCGCCTCTTCCAGCGTCGAGTCGAACTCGGGGTTGCTATGGGCCGATTCGTTCCACGCCTCGCCGGACTTGTAGGCCAGCGCCAGAACCTGGACCCCCAGCGGGCGCGGGCCCCAGTTGGTGGTCGAGAACGGGTATTTCGTCCAGTCGTTCCAGAAGGACGAGCCGGGGATCACCGTGCGCTTGATGTTGAAGCCGGCCTCGCGCAGCATCGCGCCGATGGCGTCGGTGGTCACCGTGCGCCAGTCGCCGTCGATCGAGATGAGCTCGAGCTCGGTCTCGCCATGACCGGCGGCCTTGGCCATCTCGATGGCGGCGGCGGGGTCGGGCGCCTTCTTCGGAATCTCGGCATATTCCGGGTGGAAGGGCGCAACATGGTGGTTCTCGGCCGGGATGCCGTCACCATTGATGCCGAGCTGCAGCGCGATGTTGTTGTCGACCGCCATCTGCACGGCGTTGCGAAGCTCCTTGCTGGTGTAGGGCTCGGTGTCCGCCCGCATCCGGGCGACGATCGTGTTGGCGGTCGCCTTCGACTGCTTGACGAGGCCGAGACCGTCGAGCGTGTCGATGAAGTCGGCGGTGGTCTCGTCGTTGATGTCGATCTCGCCGCCGTCGAAGGCCGCCACGATGGCCGCGCCGTCGGTGCCGAAGTCGATGAACTTGACGCCGTCGAGATAGGCCTCGCCGCCCCACCATTCACCGTTCTCGCGGCGCTTCACCTCGGCGCCGGTGCCGATTTCCATCGACACGAATTCGAACGGGCCGGTGCCGATCGGCGATTTCGACAGGTCGCTGTCGTCCCCATGGCTGCGGTGCACCACGAGCGCCGGGTAATCGGACATGCCCGCGATGAGCGAGATGTCGGGCCGCGGCAGGTGCAGCTTGATCGTGTAGTCGTCGACGCGCTCGATCGCGCTGTCGGCAACCTTGTTGGTCTCGGGGTCGATCAGCGGCGACATGCGCGATGCCATCGAGTTGCCCTCGACCGTCTTGTCGCACCAGCGGGTGATGTTGTGGATCACGTCGTCGGCATCGAAGGTGTCACCGTTGTTCCACGTCACGCCCTGGCGGACGTTGAGCGTGTACATGGTGGCGTCATCCGACACTTCCCAGCTTTCCAGGAGCATCGGCTTGAAGCTGAAGTCGACGTCCCAGCGGACCAGCGGTTCGCAGAACTGGCGGACGAGGTTGCCCGGCTCTGTCCAGGCGAACTTGCGCGGGTCCTGGATTTCCAGAACGCGGCTGGCAACGCGCAGGATGCCGCCCTTCTTGGGCTCTTCCTGGGCATGGGCCGGGGTGGGGGCGGCCATGCCGATCAGGCCGTAGGCCGCGGCCGAGGTGGCGCCGAAGGTGGTGGCCATCGCGAGAAATTCGCGGCGGTCGAGCTTGCCGGCTTTCACGTCTTCCGCGAGCTGGCGGACAACGGGGCGAACAGCCTCCGTCGATGTGTGCTCTGTCATTTTCTTCTCCCTGTTGGTGATGGTTTTCGAGGTGTTTATGGTTGCGTATGCCGGGTCAACCTTACCCCAGACATGATGATGATCCAGCGAATTTTCGGCCCGTGGGCGGGCGCGGCAACTGGCCGGGGTCCGGAGAGAATGGGGGTGACATCGGCGTGGGCCTGTAATTTTTTCGACAGGATCAGGCCTGTTTGCGACATCGGTGTCGGTTGTGATCGTCTTAATTGGACAGGGCTGTTCAATCGGCCTGCCGCCTGCCGGAAGAGGCGGCGAAATCCCGGTATGTTGCCCCGCGCCGGGGGCCTTCGGGGGGATTGGGCTTGAGGCCGGGGCGGCACGCGGCTAATTCAGGCGGAGCAAGGAGGGCGCGATGAGCCTCAACACGTTCGGACATGTCTTTCGGGTCACCACTTGGGGCGAGAGCCACGGGCCCGCGCTGGGTGCGACGGTGGATGGCTGCCCGCCCGGCGTGCCGGTGGACGAGGCGTTCCTGCAGCAATGGCTGGACAAGCGGCGCCCGGGGCAGAGCAAGCACACGACGCAGCGGAAAGAGCCGGACGCGGTGAAGATCCTGTCGGGGGTGTTCGAGGGCAAGACCACGGGCACGCCGGTGCAGCTGATGATCGAGAACACTGACCAGAGGTCGAAGGATTACGGCGAGATCGCCCGGACGTTCCGGCCCGGCCACGCCGATATCACCTATCACCAGAAATACGGTGTCAGGGATTATCGCGGCGGCGGGCGGTCCTCGGCGCGGGAAACGGCGGCGCGGGTGGCGGCCGGCGGGCTGGCGAGGGCGGCGTTGAAAGAGCTGGTGCCGGGGCTTCAGATCACCGGGTACATGACCCGGATGGGCGAGATGGAGATCGACCGCGACCGGTTCGACTGGGAGGTCATCGGGCAGAACGATTTCTGGATGCCCGACGCGGAGGCGCTGCCGAATTGGGAGAAATACCTGCAGGAGATCCGCAAGGGCCAGAACTCGGTCGGCGCCGAGATCGAGATCTGCGCGCGGGGCGTGCCGGCCGGGCTGGGGGCGCCGATCTACGGCAAGCTCGACACCGACCTGGCGGCGGCCTGCATGTCGATCAACGCCGTGAAGGGCGTTGAGATCGGCGAGGGCATGGCGGCGGCCCGACTGACGGGCACGGCCAATGCCGACGAGATTTTCATGGGAGAGGACGGGCCGGAATATTCATCGAACCATTCCGGCGGCATACTAGGGGGGATTTCCACCGGTCAGGATATCGTGGTGCGCTTCGCGGTGAAGCCGACCTCGTCGATCCTGACACCGCGCCGGTCGATCCGGCTGGACGGTTCACCCACGGAGGTGGTGACGAAGGGGCGGCATGACCCCTGCGTCGGCATCCGCGCCGTGCCGGTGGGCGAGGCGATGGTGGCTTGCGTGATCCTCGACCACCTGCTGCTCGACAGGGCTCAGACCGGGGGAGAGCGCGGCCAGATCGGCCCGTGATCGAGGTTCTTTCGATTACGTTCCCGCTCTTTGCGGCGATCGGGCTGGGCTATGGCACGGTCGCCTTCGGGCTGTTCAGCAGCGACGACATGAAGGTGCTGGGGCGCTACGTGCTGAACATCGCGCTACCGGCGCTGCTGTTCAACGCGGTGGCGGGGCGGGACCTGGGCGAGGTGCTGCACCCCGGGTACATGGTGGCGTTCCTGGCGGCCGGGCTTGCGACGATGCTGGTGGGTTATATCGCCGTGACACTGACGGGCACCGGGCCGGCGCGGCGGGCGGTGGCGGTGATGGGGATGGCGGTGCCGAACTCGGCCTTCGTGGGATATCCGGCGCTGTTGCTGACGCTGCCGGATATTGCCGGGCAAGTGCTGGTGCTGAATTTCCTCGTGGAGAACGTGATCCTGATCCCGCTGGGGCTGATCCTGCTCGACCTGGCGCGGCCGCGGCCGGGGCGGACGATTGCCGGCGTGCTGGGTGGGATCG
>Ga0189287_100312_pt1 | contig 13400 bp, 15 predicted proteins | sample UW86minimetaG_FD_130319 | JGI IMG/M metagenome (GOLD analysis project Ga0189287, IMG submission 130319) | Marine microbial communities from the Costa Rica Dome - UW86 mini metaG | ecosystem: Environmental > Aquatic > Marine > Oceanic > Photic zone | place: Costa Rica: the Eastern Pacific... | reverse complement strand
TGAAGATTTCAAGAACTGGGTAAGTGGTGACGCCGAGTGTTTTGCGATCAAGACGTACCGCTCGCGCAAGGTTTTTCAGTCGTCGCCCACTCTTGTTGTCGCCGTCCATGGTGATGGCGCATATGGGGCCGCAGCGGATAATGCCCCTCAAAAATGGATTGACCAGATTGAGACGTATATCGTTCCCGATGATGCGTTCAGGGCTTCGGATACGATCATTGTCGTGATCGCCAGGTCAGGCTACCCGATTGCGAACGTTGGACGTTCAACGGGGTATCGCCCCGAGCCAAATGGCCGACGCGCCACGTACCGGTCGTCCTATGCAAGAACCATCATGGCCGCCACAAAGCGGCTTTCCGATACCTACAATGCAACCCGCATCGTTGGGTGGGGATCATCTGGTGGATCGGCGACACTGGCAATCGGTGCCGCACTACCATCAATGTTTGAATTCTCTGATTTATTACTGGGTGTTTGTCCGTGCGATGTCCCAACTTGGGAAAACAGTCATGGTTGGACGAATGTTAATGCGCAATCGCCGCTTGATATTGCGGCAAAAATCCCGGGCCAGACAAATGTGATATTGGTCGTCGGCAATCAAGACAGAAACACGCATGCGTCCTTATCCGAACGATTTTTGGAAGTCCGCAAAGCCGCCAACCGCCCTGTAAGTATTGTTTATACCGACGGGACCCACAGCACGACGCGAGATACGCCGGAACACGTACGTGCTCAGTTAAATACAATTGTCAACGGACGTTAGGTAAGCGGTATATCGGAAATAAATCTGCCTTTCCGAAAGCACAGCAATAGGTTCAGTCAAAATATCCGGAGGCATATTTTATTTCGCTTATTTAAGAACAAACTTTTGAATTTTTGTTCAGCACAATGAACATTTCGTGCTTTAACACTTTTCTCAACCCTTCAAGAGGTCCTTCGCGATAACCAATGCTTCGTCCAAATCCATCGAAGCATTTGGGTCTGACATGTCACCCAGAATTTGAGCATTTTCTCCGCCTACACGAAGAAATCTGGCGCATCGTTGAATTGTTGCTGCAGCCGAAGACGGCACCTCTACGGTAACACTGATAATATTGTCATGCTGATTTTCATCAGGATTTTTCTTATCACCCGCAACAGGGCTCTTTATCTGATCAGATTGCCGACGCCCAAAACCACCTTTCAAAAACGGTAAATACTTGCGATCTGACTTGAGTATATGCAGCTTGAGCCAAGTTTCTAACATTAAGAGCAGTTTCGTATGATCAAGTCTTTCGGGTGTTTCAATGTGAATTCTTCGAATTGCATAAATCAAACCGACAAAATCCTGATGTCTGTTTCTATGTTCAGCGAGCCCCGGATATTTATACTCGGCCATCAGGCGCTCTTCTCGCTCAAAATGCTCCTGAACGTACTTGATCAGCCGATCAATGAGTTCCTTTATAACAGCTAATGCAGAATTGCTCTCAATCGCCCGATGCAATTCATTAACAATGCTAAAGAGATCTCGGTGATCATTGTCAATAATCCGGATGCCCACTGAATATTCATCAGACCAAGGGAAATATTCATTTGTCATGGTAACTCACTTTTATCTCCAGCTAGGTACTGTACAATTTAGGCGTAAAATAGAACCTCATTGAAATGTTGTCGTCGCGTCTCTCCGATAGATTCAAATTTGGCGTTGTCACGCATATAGCTGCTCAATCTCGGTGTCACTATTGAGAACGTCAATAAATGCATCCACAACGTACGGATCGTACGCTGTCATTCGGCCATCCACCAATGTGGACAATGCTTTTTCCTTTCCGGGCGCATGTCGATAAGGGCGATCTCCAGCCATGGCATCAAAAGTATCAGCGACAGCAATGATTCTCGCTTCCAGACAAATGGAACTACCCTTGGCGCCACTCGGGTAACCAGACCCGTCCATTCTTTCATGATGCTGGCCGATCATATCTGCGATTGGCCAAGGCAAACTCAGGTGCACAAACATTTCCTTACCGTAACTCGCATGTAATTTGATAATTTCCATTTCAGCTGGCAACAATTTACCTGTCTTATTAAGAAGTTGAGATGGAATGATAATTTTACCGATATCATGGATGAGTGAGCCAATATTCAACCCAAAAGACCTCTCATCTGACAGACCAAGTTGGCACGCGATTGCACGAGTAATTTGCGAAACATTGGATTGATGATGGTTGGTATATTCATCGCGCAACTCAAGTGCTTTGCCAAATGCTTGTGCCATAGCCTCAAGAATATTTTCATGAGATTGCGCTAAAAACGCAGACGAATGTATCTTGGCACCCTCTTTTCTAACTTTCATTATGTCAATGATAATGGGCCAGCCCGTCTTTACATAATCTGTGAGCTTTTCCAAATCATCTACATCATATGGCGACACCCTATTTCCCACGCCAAGTACCGCGATAATCCGGTTATCCGACATAATTGGAAAACTAATATAATTTTTAACTTTAAACTCGGTCGTTGCTGACCGCGCGACCAAGCAGGTTTGATTGGAGTCATTTTCCATTTCTGGCAGACGAGTCGATATGCATTTAGTCCACACTTCTGATGGCAAAGGATGATAATGACAATCATGCAGCGCCGGACCTTGTTCAAGGGCTGTTCCGGACCAGACCTTAAGGTCCAACTCGCCTTTCGCTTCATCGCAAAAATGAAAAAACCCTATTTCGCTATCCATCTTTTTGACAACAATATCCAAAAAGTCCTGTAGCACATCATGTGACGACAAATAGTTCTTTAGTGCGAGATCTGATAGCTCTCTTCCTGCTGGGTATTGCATTGGTACGGCATCCATATTCTTCCTCCAGGGCATACATTTGTATCGGTGGGCAAATTCGGATTTTCGACCGCTTTTACCATGCGCCCATTGTAAAAATTTAGATATCCCTATTAGGTTTATGGGTACTCCTATATGGTTCAGTAATTATCCGATTTGGATTCAATTCTTTCTGTTTGCAAGACCTCGCTTTGCCAAGTTCGGGTTATTGACCTGAGCGAAAAAGGATGCAGATATAAGACTTGCAGTAGTTTAAAACCGACACTCTACGTCCAAACAAAAAGGGCCCCACAAGGGGACCCTTTTCATTTGGTTGCGGGAGCTGGATTTGTTCAAGCTCCTACAATTCAGATTTACATCTGAAGTCGGTTGCAAACCAAGTGTAGCAGGGCAAAATGGCCCTGCCACATCCAAGTTAAATATCTATTCGCTCAGCGAGTTCTATCGCATCATCGACCTCAATTCCGAGATATTTGACGGTACTCTCTATCTTTGAGTGACCAAGCAACAATTGAACTGCTCTCAGGTTCCCTGTTTTCTTATATATCAATGCTGCTTTTGTGCGTCTGATAGAGTGGGTCCCATATTTACGAGGATCTAGTCCAATACTTTCTACCCATATAGATACAAGACGTGCATATTGCCGCGTGGAAATTGGTTGCTCAGGTCTTCCTCTGCTTGGAAATAAATAGTTTTGATCATCTGCAGAAAGTGCAGCGAGATATCTGGTAACTGCAGACCGCGCATACTCTGAAATTTCAAACGTAACTGGACGGCCGGTTTTACGCTGCATAACCGTCGCTCTATCAATTGATACCCCTTGAGGCGCTATATCCTCGAGCCTCAACGTGACGAGGTCACATCCTCGCAGCTTGCTATCAATGCCGACGTTAAACATTGCTAGGTCACGCCATTTTTCATCCAATTGCAATCGTGTCCGAATTGACCAAACGTGCTTTGGTTTGAGAGGTGGCTTTTGACCTATTATTCGCCCCTTGTTCCACGGAGACCTAAGTGATTCTGTTTTACGTATATAGAACATGGTCTTTCTCCTTCTATGTTGGAAAGACCACGAAGTTTAAGGGAGAGAGGAAAGTGACAGCTTCAAAGGCAAAGCGGACGAATGAAGAAGAACCCTACTGGCCCCTTATGACCTAAAACCGAAGCTCTCTTAAAAGATATTGATAACCTCGTGTTTGAACAAACGGATGCGACCTTTGGATCCGACAGACGTGACCTAGCTTTTTCCAGCGAGTGATTTGTTTGGATCGTAAAATGGTTTGGGGACTACGACGCACGGACGGGATCGCTCCGTCGTCTCAACGATGCCGTGTGTGCCCAACTGGGCGTGTTGTTTGGCGATCAAGGCCAAGGCGATGTTTTTTTCTAGGCGCGGGGAATAAATCGCGGACGTTACGCGCCCGACAATCAGTCCGTCTACGGTGATCGGCCAGTATTCATCGTTGGATCCTTCGAGGGGTGGACCATCAAGCTCTAACCCCACCGACAGCTTATCGACGCCTTTATCAGCGATTCGTGTCAGGGCGGTTTTGCTGACGAAATCAGCCTCCATCTCCAGGTTAACCAGACGATTCATTCCCAGTTCAAATGGATTGTTTTCCAAATTCATGTCAGCCTGATAAGACAGCATGGCCCCCTCGATCCGGCGAATGCTGGACGTATGCCCTGGATGCAGCCCCATCGGTTTGCCGACCTCTATCAAATATTCCCACAGTCGATCGCCAGCGCTACCCTCGCGCAGGTAAATCTCGTATCCCAATTCACTCGACCAGCCAGTTCGCGAGATGATCAGGGGTATGCCCTCCCATTCGTATTCGGTGAACCAAAAATATTTCAAGGCTGCCGGACCGTCACCAAAGGCCGCGCGCAAGATGTCACGAGATTTCGGTCCCTGAAGTTGCAGTGGAGACACATCTGGCTCGGCGATATGAACGTCCATTCCGGCATTTACGGCCAGCCCCTTGGCCCATAACAACACGTCGCTGTCGGCGATAGACAACCAGAAATGATTCTTTCCCAGTTTGAGCAGGATCGGATCATTGATGATGCCGCCATCCTGATCGGTCAGCAGGACGTATTTGCACTGACCTACTTGGCATTTCGATAGGTCCCGGCAATTCATAAACTGCACAAACCGTGCGGCGTCCGGTCCTGTGATCTCGACCTGGCGCTCCACGCTAACGTCGCACAAGATCGCGTCGTTCACCAGGTTCCAGAAATTCTGCACCGGGTCTCCAAAATCACGCGGGATGTACATGTGATTATAGACGGAAAATTTTTGGGCACCCCAGCGCACAGTGGCTTCTGCGTATGGGGATTTGCGCACCTGGGTGCCAAAACTAAAGTCCTTAAACAGCCCTACCTTATTCGTGGTCATTTTTGCCTCTCCCTGGTGCGCGGATATTCGATTACGTTTTTTCTGTGGGCTGTCATTCGCCCTGTTATCCATGATTGGTCAATTGTATTTGTGCCGAAATCCGGTTCGCAACGTCGATCAATCTAGTGCCAATATCGGCCCGGTGATGCATGGTGAAGCGGCGGATGGGGCCCGTCGCGCCGACACTGAACGGCACCCCCAGATTGCCGATGCGGATCGGCGCGGCGACGCTGGAAACACCAACCTCGATTTCTTCGACACACTCCGCATAGCCCTGATTGCGGATGCGCCTAAATTCTTGCTCTATCTCTTTGGGTTTGGTTTTCGTTTGGTCCGTATAGGAGCGGAGCGGCAGAGTCAGAAACTCGCTTTGGAATGTTTCATCGGCAAAGGCGGCGATGGCCTTGGAGCAGGAACAGGCATGGATGGGTCGATTGCCCAGGCCCGGATGAATGAACGACCGCGCCGCGTCAGCTGGTGTTTCGACGTGGATGATTTCGATGATTTTGTCGCGGAACCGGGATAGGAAAACGGCTTCGCCAAATTCGATGGCTGTTTCGCGCAACGTCGGCGCGATGGCCTGGCAAATATCCGCATCCGGCTGACCCAGAACGGCAATCCGTTTCAGCCGCTCGCCAATCAAATACCGCGATGCTGCGTCAGAATCATCTAACAGCCCATGTTCGGCCAGGGTTTGCAGCAAGCGATAACACGTTGGACGCGGTAAACCCGTGACACGCTGAACGTCACTGGCGGATACGGCCCGCCCGGCGATGGCCACGGTCTCTAATACGGTGATGAGTCGATCAAGATGCATATTATCACTTTACAAACATTTGTCTCATGAAATAAAACATAAAGAAAAAAGAGCCAAGCAAAAAATGGCACCAAATGGGAGGCGCCCTCATGGACGGAAATACCGAAATGACATGTTGCGGCCCGGGGTATGCCAGCCCGGCCGATGCGATCATGGCCCCGCGCGAGACGCTGCTTTATACGATCGCGATCTATACGGGTACGGGGATCCAAAAACCGGATTATCTGTGCACCGTTGATGCGGACCCTGACAGCCCGACATATTCGCAAGTGATACACCGATTAGAAATGCCCGGCATCGGTGACGAACTACATCACATGGGCTGGAACGCCTGTTCGTCCTGTCACGATGATTCATCGATGTCGCGGAAATACCTGTTGGTGCCGGGTGTGCGCTCAAACAACATTCATGTCGTCGATACCGCCACCGATCCACGCGCACCGCGTCTGCACAAAGTGATCGATGGGGCGGAGATCAAAATGAAAGCCAATCTTTCCGGCCCCCACACCGTTCATTGTTTAGGGTCCGAGATCATCATTTCGTTCCTGGGCGACGCCAAGGGCGAAGCGCCAGGTGGTTACCTGCACATGAACAAAGACTTTGAGATCATTGGTCGGTGGGAAAACTCAATGGGTGATATCCCGTTCAGTTATGATTTTTGGTATCAGCCGCGCCACAACGTCATGGTCAGTTCTGAATGGGCAGCGCCCAATACATTTATGCCGGGATTTGATCTCGAAGAAGTCGGCCATCTGAAATACGGCCGCCGCTTGCATATCTGGGATTTCGAAAAATGTGAACCGGTCGAGACCATGTATTTGGGCGAGGATGGGCTGATCCCGCTCGAGGTGAAGTTTCATCACGACCCAGATAGCACCCATGGTTTCTGCGGTGCGGCGCTCAGTTCCAACGTCATCCATTTCTGGAAGTCCGATGCGGGAACTTGGGAATGGGAAAAAATCATTGATGTCGATAACGAACCCCATCCCGAATGGCCGATCCCTGTGCCGGGTGTGATGTCGGCGATTTTGATATCGATGGATGACAAGTATTTGTATCTGAACAATTGGCTGCATGGCGATATGCGGCAGTACGACATCACCGATCCGCACAATCCCAAACTGACCGGGCAGGTCTGGATGGGGGGGCTTCTTGGCAAAGCGCCCGAAGTTAACGGCGTCAAAGTTGCGGGCGGCCCACAAATGTTTCAGCTGTCGCTGGATGGCAAACGGCTCTATGTGACCACGTCGTTATTCTCGACTTGGGACAATCAATTTTATCCAGACATCCGCACCCAGGGCGGCGTCATGGTCATGATTGACTGCGATGTCGAAAACGGTGGTATGAAAATCAACGAAGATTTCATCGTCGATTTTGGAAAAGAACCGAATGGTCCATCGCGCTGCCATGAAACCCGCTACCCTGGTGGCGACTGCACCAGTGATATTTGGTTATGACGACGCACACAATCACCATCGCCAACCAAGGAGGCGCGACCTATGAGGTCAGTGCCAAGCGGACGCTGTTGATGAGCTTGCGTGACCAAGGTGCCGATCTGCCATACGGGTGTAAATATGGCGGCTGTATTTCGTGCGCCGCGAAACTGCTTTCGGGCACCGTTGATCAAAAAGCGCAGGTGGCCCTCAACAATCGCCAGATCAATGATGGCTACGTTATTCTGTGCGTGGCCCGCCCGACCAGCGATTGCACGTTCGACGTCGGGGTCGAGAGCCATGATCGGCTTTATCGCAATCCATTTCTTGACCCGCTTGCCCCCCATGAATTGAAAGCCGACATTGCAACGCCGTCGGCAAAAGACGCTTAGGATTCCCGATGATGGACCTCGCCCAACTCAACCATACGGATCATGACCAGCCCTACAGCGAAGAATACCTTCAGACGATTTTGAAATCGGTGAAGTCGATTGCCATGGTGGGTGCCAGCCCGGACAAGACCAAGTTCAGCTATGGTGTGCTCAGGGTTTTGCACGAAACCGGATATGATATGATCCCAGTGAATCCGCGCCCGGGACTAACCGAAATTCGCGACATCAAGGTCTACCCGGACCTCGCCTCCATCGACCGACCAGTGGATATGGTGGAGGTTTTTCGCCGCGCCGAGGATTTGCCAGATGTGGCACGGGACGCGGTCTCCATCGGCGCCAAAGTATTGTGGGGGCAGATTGGTGTGAAACATCCAGACGCCGCAAAGATCGCTCAAGACGCTGGCATGAAAGTGGTCATGGACCGATGCCCAAAAATCGAATTGTTCCGGCCTTTCTGGAAGCCTCGGCTCGATCTTGGGATATAGTGAACTACATTATCACGAGAGAGTTTAACAGAGGGAACAGATCATGGCTCAGACCATAACCAAAAGCGTCAAGCATATCGTCAAAACGGCCCTGGCCAAGGTGCCTGCAATCAGCGTGGGAGACGCGCTCCCCTTGGTGGGCTCGTCCGATCACGTGTTTGTCGACCTGCGCGACGGGACAGAGCAAGCCAAGACCGGCATGATACCCGGCGCAGTCGCCTCGTCGCGCGGTATGTTGGAGTTTCATATCGATCCTGAAAGTGCGGCACACAAGCCAGAACTGAACCAAGATAAAACGTATGTATTCTATTGCGCCTCGGGGGGGCGGTCAGCGCTGGCCGCAATTGCGGCGATGGATATGGGCTTGGCACCCGTGGTCAATTTGATCGGCGGTGTCGGCGCCTGGAAAGATGCCGGTGGGCCGTTAGAACAGAGTTAAGAAAATTCATATGTCGTTTCCCGCTCTAGATATGTCCGTCGAGCCCGAGGTCGAGGGATTCTTTGATCCGGACACCAATACGATATCCTACATCGTTAAGGATCCAAACTCGGACGCCTGTGCGATTATCGACAGCGTCCTCGATATCGATTACGCGGCAGGACGGCTGTCCTATGTCAGTGCGGATCGCCTGATCGACATTATCGAAAAGCGCGGGCTGACTTTGGAATGGATCATTGAAACCCACGTCCATGCCGATCACTTGTCGGCAGCACCGTACATCCAACAAAAATTGAGCGGCAAGACGGGCGTCGGCGCTCGGATTACGGAGATCCAGAAAACCTTCGGCAAGGCCTTTAACGAGGGCACCGAGTTTCAACAGGACGGATCGCAGTTTGATGCGTTGTTCGAAGATGGCGACACTTACTCCCTCGGCGGCATGACCGCCTTTGCGATCGCGACGCCGGGCCATACACCGGCGTGCATGGTTCATGTCATCGGTAATGCGGCGTTTGCTGGCGATACTTTGTTCATGCCCGATGGCGGTTCGGCCCGCGCCAATTTTCCAGGCGGCGATGCGGGACAGCTTTATGACTCGATCCAGAGGGTACTCTCGTTGCCGGACGAAACGCGTCTCTTCATCTGTCATGATTATGGTCCCGGCGGACGTGACATCGCCTGGGAGACGACCATCGGCCAGCAACGTGCCGAGAATATCCATGTGGGCGGAGGCAAAACCCGAGACGACTTCATCAAATTCCGAACCGAGCGCGACGCGCAATTGTCGATGCCCAAGCTCATCATTCCGTCCATTCAGGTCAACATGCGCGGCGGTGATTTTCCACGAGATGGCAGCGGCGACCCTATATTAAAAGTCCCGATTGATACCTTTTAAGGAAAAGAATTTTGACCATTGGAGCTTGGATGTAGATATTTCGCATTATAGCATCTGCAGACTGTGCGGACAGGTTCCAGTCCGCTATTGCCAAAAGTGGACGAAATTCCTGTCGCGTCAAAATTTCTGTTTCTGACCCTAAGCAGAAACCCATGCCAGTCTATCTATCGTTTCAATTCAGCTTTTCCGTCGGTCTTCGTGAAGAAGAGGGTCGCTACTCGACCTAATCGAGCGTCGATTAGGCCCTAAATAATTTTGTATGCGGACTATGGGCTGAGAACTTTCGATACACCGAACTATATTTTGATAAACTAGCGCTGGAGACAGCGGCTTAACGAGATACTGATCAATTCCCGCACCACGTGCCTGAGATATCCTCGCTGCTGTTGCTACGGATGATGTCATGATAACGGCAATAGATGAGTTCAATGGGCTATCAGGTTGGCGAATATATCTGACCAACTTAATCCCAGAATTTAATGGAAAACCGCAATCGCAAATTAATATTTCTGGTGGGTATTCCGCCAAACCGGATATAGCATCCTCATGATTCCACCCGTGAATGTTGCGTATTTTAAAAGTGCGAAGGATATTTGTAATTAACTTCCGACTGAAGTCATTATTATCAATAATTGCAAACTTAAGTTCGGATAGATCGTAACTCGTAAATGCTAACTTACCCATAAAATCATACCCATTTCATAGAGATATATGAGTTAGAATGCTCTATACACAGCCAATGATCCGTGAATGTCGAGATGAATGCTGTGTCTTAAGTAGATCACAATAAGCATTTATACATCCATGGAGATTAGGTTTAAGAGGCAACCTATTCGCAGTTAAATAATCACAAAAAACGTTCCCAAGTTTCATCTATTTTTGACCTTCAGCCACCCAGACCCGCCTGCTATCGAAACAGTAAAAAAGATAGTATCATTTGCTGAGGAGGTCCTAGATGGGAGACATGCATAAAAATCTGGATTTTGAACAGAGCATTGAGGTCGATCTCCACACATTGAGCGCTGATCTGACGGCCTTCATACGCATATGGGAAAGTATGTTCATTCAAGATAAGTTACCATCCTGGACTGACGTGGACCTGCTTGATTTTCCAACGAGAATAATTCCCATGATAACTGTCGTTGATATAGATTGGGATCACGCCGGGCCAATTGACGGAGATGCAATGATTTATCGATTCTGGGGTACAGGACACGTCAACGCAAAAAACGTCGAGCGGACAGGGCTTAGGTTGTCGGAAAACTCTAATCGTGTCGACGTCGTCGTCGCCGAATATCTGAGAGTGGTAAATGAGAAGAGGCCAATTGCATTCAGCAAATATATACGGATCAACAAACCTACTGAAGCCGTATTGCAAACCACAGTTCGACTGCCGTTGTCATACGGAGGAAATCGCGTTGACAGTGTGCTTTCAGCGTCTGAATGGGACAGCATCGGTATGGAAAACCACAACAACTAAATTGGCATGTGTATGCTTTTATTTTAGCACGATTGTTCAATTTCAATTATGGCTAAAAGCAGAATAAATCTGTGCACGTCAATAATTTCTGCTTCTGACCCAAAGCGGATATTGAGTATCACGGTTCTTCTCTAAAACCGCCTCGGTCAACAATGAAGTTTGCGACGACGGCAACGCCATCTTTAGTCTTCATGTTCGTGAACACATAAGGTCGGTCACCGCGCATGCGTTTCGTGTCGCTTTCCATTACGCTGAGGTCGGCCCCAACTAACGGCGCTAAATCCGTCTTATTGATGACCAATAAATCCGAGCGGGTAATACCCGGGCCGCCTTTGCGAGGGATTTTTTCACCAGCAGATACGTCAATCACATAGATCGTGATGTCTGCCAGTTCAGGTGAGAACGTTGCCGCAAGATTGTCCCCGCCTGATTCAATAAGGATCAAATCAAGGTTTGGGAATTTTTCATTCATTGTATCCACAGCAGCGAGGTTGATGGATGCATCTTCCCGGATCGCCGTGTGCGGACAGCCTCCCGTCTCAACACCCATAATCCGTTCTTCCGGCAATGCGCCAACGCGGGTCAAAATGAGAGCATCTTCTTTTGTATAGATATCATTGGTAATGGCGCAGATATCGTAGACATCTCGAAACGTCTGACACAACCGCTCCATAAGAGCCGTTTTACCAGACCCCACCGGGCCGCCGATACCAATACGCATGGGTCCGTTTTCTGAATACGTCATGATCTAAATAGCCTCGTATACTGTGTTTCATGTTGCATGGCGGCAATATCTGAAAGAAATGCGACGCCCCCTACTTTTGAGAGATCTGCAGAGCTCGCCGCTTTCGTGGCCGACTCAATGGCACCTTCAAGCTTAACCATGACGTGTTGTCCGGCGCTTTGACCTAGAGGGATCAATCGCACGCCGGCCGATACAAGGTTAGCCGCAGACGCATGGATGAAAGCATGCAGAGCTAAGTCTTTCTCAATACCATGTCCTCGCGCCGCCATCGCAACGATAACTGGATAGGCCACGTCAGGTTTCAATGTGGTGCACATGGCCTGAGCATTGTCCCAGACCCAAGCATTGAGCACCGCTTTGACAAAGGCATTCCCCTGCGCCGTGATCTCCAGGTAACGCTCTGAAGATGGAGCCATTGCGCATGCTAAAGCGTTAAGTTCCAATAAAGCGTTCTGATCATCACCTGAATCATATGCGTTTGAGAAAAGGACGGCGTCAGACCATCCGCCGCCAACTTCCACGACATCAGATATCCAGCCGTTAAGTGTTTCAATATCGATTATGCGACCATCTTCGACGGCCCACTCTATGCCGTGCGAATACGCAAAAGCACCAACGGGGAAGCTTGGCGATAGCCAAGTCATTAACCGGTAAAGGGCACGCTCATCCATGAGAATGACCTTTATGGTCACTTGGATCATGATGTGCATGATCGTGATTATGATGGTCATACGCCCCAAGTTCTGGATTGAACGGCGTCGTTACACTTGTGACCGATGCCCCTAGCCCCTCGAGCATTTCTGCGATGACATGATCTTCTCGAATAAGTATCCGATCACCGTTTATATCGGCGGCCAAATGGCGATTGCCAATATGCCAAGCGATACGCGCCAGATGCTCTGCATCTTCACAGCACACTTCAAGTAGAGGTTCAGCCGCAGCGACAACAGCAATCAACCGATCGTCAGAAAGGATCAGTGCATCGCCGTCACCCAGAACGGTTGCCTTTTCAAGATCAAGAACGAAACCTAATCCACCCGTTCCCGTCATCGACATACGTCGACGATACCGGTCATCATATGCGAGAACGACATGATCTGCGGCAACCCCGTCCCAATGCCCTTTTCGTTTGATCTCCAATGCGCGTAACATCATCACCTCAGAACAAGAAATAGCGTTGCGCCATTGGCAACTCAGCCGCAGGTTCGCAAGTTAGCAATTCACCATCCGCATGGACTTCATAAGTCTCCGGATCGACGTCGATATCAGGCGTGAGATCATTCAATACCATCGACTTTTTAGAAATTCCGCTGCGGGTATTCGATACAGCGAGCAGATTTTTCTCAACGCCAAGGCTTTCTTTCAATCCAGCACCAACCGCTGCTTCTGACACAAATGTCACACCATTTGCTGTCATCGACTTACCGAAGGCACCAAACATAGGGCGATAATGCACCGGCTGCGGTGTTGGGATCGATGCATTTGGATCACCCATAGCGGCTGC
>Ga0189287_100311_pt1 | contig 13462 bp, 15 predicted proteins | sample UW86minimetaG_FD_130319 | JGI IMG/M metagenome (GOLD analysis project Ga0189287, IMG submission 130319) | Marine microbial communities from the Costa Rica Dome - UW86 mini metaG | ecosystem: Environmental > Aquatic > Marine > Oceanic > Photic zone | place: Costa Rica: the Eastern Pacific... | reverse complement strand
CTGCCCGAATACCAGCTGCCCAGCCTGCAGCAGCTGCGCGACACCGCCCTGCCGCTGGCCCGGGTCGCCAATGCCGCCTGCCAGGTGGTGGGCGTGTCGGTGAACACCCAGCACATGGGCGAGGACGAGGCGAAGGCCTATCTCGCCAAGGTCGAGGAAGAAATGGGCCTTCCGGCGACCGACCCCTACCGTTTCGGGTCGGGCAAGCTGGTCGACGCGCTGGCGGCGATCTGAAACACATGCCACGCGCCCCGGGCCTGACCCGGGGCCTCTGGCCAGAAACGGGGAGGTCCCGGATCAAGTCCGGGACGGGATGACATGGAACTGACGGTAACGCGCGACGTATTCAAGCTGGCGCAGGTCTTCACCATCAGCCGTGGCTCGCGGACCGAGGCGCAGGTGCTGACGGTGCGGATCAGCCAGGACGGCGTGACGGGCTGGGGCGAATGCGTGCCCTACGCGCGCTACGACGAGACGCTCGACAGCGTGACGGCCGAGATCGAGGGGCTTCCGGCGGAGTTCGACCGCGAGGCGCTTTATGACCTGCTTCCGGCGGGGGCGGCGAGGAACGCGGTGGATTGCGCGCTTTGGGACCTCGAGGCGAAACAGGCCGGGGTACGGGTGTGGGAGCTGGCCGGGCTCGGCGCGCCGGGGCCGGAGGTGACGGCCTATACCCTGTCGCTCGACGAGCCCGAGAAGATGCGGACGCAGGCCGCGAAACACGCGCACCGGCCGCTGTTGAAGATCAAGCTGGGTACGCCCGACGACATGGCGCGGCTGGAAGCCGTGCGCGCCGGTGCGCCCAAGTCGAAGATCATCGTCGACGCCAACGAGGGGTGGAGCGCCGAGGTCTATGCCGACCTCGCCCCGCACCTGGTGCGGCTGGGCGTGGCGCTGGTGGAACAGCCGGTGCCGGCGGCCGAAGACGACGCCCTGCTGGGGATGGAGCGGCCCGTGCCGGTCTGCGCCGACGAGAGCTGTCATGACCGCGCCAGCCTGCCGGGGCTCAAGGGCAAGTACGACGTGGTCAACATCAAGCTGGACAAGACCGGCGGCCTGACCGAGGCGCTGGCACTGCGGCAGGCGGCGCGGGAAGAGGGCTATGACATCATGGTCGGCTGCATGATCGGATCGAGCCTTGCCATGGCGCCCGCCGTGCTGGTGGCGCAGGGGGCGGTGGTGACCGACCTTGACGGCCCGCTTCTGCTGGCGGAAGACCGGGAGGAACCGCTGACTTTCGACGAGGCGGGCGTGCATCCGCCGTCGGCGGCTCTCTGGGGCTGAGGCGGATACGGGGGCGCGCAGAGTAATGCCGGTTCTGCCTGCCAACCTTTTGCAGATCGTGGCGCCGCTGGCATTGATCCTTTGGCTTGTGCTGTGGCCGCCGAACAGCGTGGCGGGCTGGCTGGCGCGGTTGGTGGGCGTCGGTGCGGCCGTCTGGGCAATCGCGCGGATCGCGCAATGGGCAGTGACGGGCTGGTGGATGCCGCTGGTGCTGGGGGCGCTGTTCGTCGTAGCCGCGTTGGTGAGCCTTTGTCGCGGGGCGCTGAAGGGGCGGCCGGTGTGGCCCAGGGGATTTGCCGGGCGTGCCGGGCTGGGCGTTTCGCTTGTTCTGGTGGTGGCGGGCGGCTGGGTTGCAGCGCAGCTGATGAACGCGCGGCAGGTGCCTGAGGGTTTGGAGGCCGCCGGGATTTCCAACCTGTTCGGGTCGGGGCGCTACCTTGTTGCGCATGGCGGCCATGCCCCGCTGTTCAATGCCCATATGCGGACGCTCGACGAGGGCGTGCCGCGGTATCGCGACTGGCGCGGTCAGTCCTATGCGGTGGATGTCTTCGGAATTGGCCCCGGCGGGCGGCGGGCCGACGGGCTTCGGCCGGAAGACCCGGCGCGTTACGCGATCTTCGGGGCGGCGCTGCGGGCGCCCTGCACCGGCGAGGTTCTGGCGGTCGAGAACGACAGGCCCGACCTGCCCGTGCCGGAGATGGACAGCGACAACAAGCTGGGCAATCACGTGATGCTGGCCTGTGACGGGGCGGTGATCGTGATGGCGCATTTGCGGCAGGGCAGCCTGCGCGTCGCGCCCGGCGACAGAATCGAATCCGGGGCGGCGCTGGCGGAGGTTGGCAACTCGGGCCAGACGATGGAGCCGCACCTCCATATTCACGCCCAGCGACCGGCAGCGCCCGGTTCGGCACCGATTTCCGGCGCGTCGTTGCCGCTTCTGATCGGCGGCGCGGTGCGGATACGCGGAGACATGATAAAGGGCGGCGCATGACCGGTGGCGAGAGGCTTGACCCGGGATGCGGATCGTCGGAAGAGGCTATAAAACGAAAGGACCAGACCCCATGACCAGAACCGTTTACGTGAACGGAGAGTACCTGCCCGAAACCGAGGCCAAGGTGTCGGTCTTCGACCGGGCCTTCCTGATGGCCGACGGGGTCTACGAGGTGACCAGCGTGCTGGGCGGCAAGCTGATCGATTTCGACGGGCACCTGAAGCGGCTGGAGCGGTCGCTCAACGAGCTGGACATGCGGAAGCCCGAGGCGTTCGACGACCTGCTCGAGATCCACCGCGAGCTGGTGCGGGTGAACGGAATCGAGGACGGGCTGGTTTACCTCCAGGTGACGCGGGGCGCCGCCGCCGACCGCGATTTCGCCTTTCCCGACCCAGACGAGGTGAAGCCGACGCTGGTGCTGTTCACGCAGGCCAAGCCGGGGCTGGCCGACAGCCCGGCAGCGAAGAAAGGCATGAAGGTCATCAGCATCGAGGACATCCGCTGGGGCCGGCGCGACATCAAGACGACGCAGCTTCTGTACCCTTCCATGGGCAAGATGATGGCCAAGAAGGCCGGTTGCGACGATGCCTGGATGATCGAGGACGGCAAGGTGACCGAGGGCACCAGCAACAACGCCTATATCGTGAAGGGCAACAAGATCATCACCCGCGAGCTGTCGAACGACATCCTGCACGGGATCACCCGCGCCGCCGTGCTGCGCTTCGCCCGCGAAGCGCAGATGGAGGTGGAGGAGCGGTCGTTCACCATCGACGAGGCGAAGGCGGCCGACGAGGCGTTCATCACCTCGGCCAGCACCTTCGTCATGCCTGTGGTGGAGATCGACGGCGCGAGCCTTGGGGACGGGACGCCGGGGCACGTGTCGAAACGGTTGCGGGAAATCTACCTCGAGGAAAGCCTGAAGGCGGCGATCTGAGAGGACTGTCTTCCGACTGGCGGTAGTCCGTTTTCTGCGCAGAAAACGGGCCCGGAAAATGCGAATTTTCCGGGCCGGAATTTGCGCAAATTCCGGGCGCGCCACGCCCCCGACGGCGAAGACCTAGCCGCCGATGCTTTTCGCCGAGGCCATGCCCGGCGCGTCGGACGTGCCGCCGAGCTGATCGCGCACGCCCTTCTCGATCCGGTCGCCGACATCCTTGTCGATGTTGCGCCAGTATTCGAAGGCGCGTTGCAGAACCTTCTCGCTGACCCCGTCGCAGAGATGGCCCACGACGTTGCCGACCAGCCGTTCGCGCATGCCGTCATCCATCACCTCGCGGACGAGGATGCCCGCCTGGGTCCAGTCGTCATCGTCCTTGCGCAGGGTATAGGCCTGCCGGACCATGTCGCCATCGGCATACCACGTTCCGGCCTCGGCACCTGACTGGGGTTCCGCCGCCGGGCCGCCGTAGGAGTTGGGCGCATAGACCGGGTCGACCGCGTGCTTCGTGCGCAACTCGCCATCCTTGGAATAGGCGTGCGTCTCGGTCTTGGGCGCGTTCACCGGGATCTGCTTGTAGTTCACCCCCAGTCGCGCCCGGTGCGCGTCGGCATAGGAAAACCCGCGTGCCAGAAGCATCTTGTCGGGCGAGAGGCCGACGCCCGGCACCATGTTGTTGGGCTCGAAGGCGACCTGCTCGATCTGGGTGTGGAAATCGACCGGGTTCCGGTCGAGCGTGAGCTTGCCGACCTCGATCAACGGATAGTCGTCATGCGGCCAGACCTTGGTCAGGTCGAACGGGTTGATCCGGTAGGTCTTGGCGTCCTCATAGGGCATGATCTGCCACTTGAGCGTCCATGACGGCGCGTTCCCCTCGGCGATGGCGTTGAAGAGATCGCGGCGGTGGTAATCGCTGTCGGCTCCGGCCAGCTCGTCGGCTTCCTCCTGGCTGAGATAGGCGTTGCCGTCGCCGAGATCGGTATGGAAGTGGAACTTGACCCAGAACTTCTCGCCTTCCGCATTGACCAGCGAATAGGTGTGCGAGGAATAGCCGTTCATCTCGCGCCAGGTCCGGGGAATGCCGCGATCGCCCATCAGGTAGGCGACCTGGTGGGCGCTTTCGGGCGAGAGCGTCCAGAAATCCCACTGCATGTCATGGTCGCGCAGGGCGTTGTCGGCGCGGCGTTTCTGGCTGCGGATGAAGTGTTGAAACTTCATCGGGTCGCGGACGAAGAAGATGGGCGTGTTGTTTCCGACCATGTCGAAATTGCCCTCTTCGGTGTACATCTTGACGGAAAAGCCGCGCGGGTCGCGCCAGGTGTCGGGGCTGCCGCGTTCGCCCGCTACGGTCGAGAAGCGGGCGACCACTTCGCATTTCGCGCCGGGCTGGAAGATGGCGGCCTTGGTGTATTTCGACACGTCCTGCGTGGTTTCGAACGTGCCGAAGGCGCCCGAGCCCTTGGCGTGGGGCTGGCGTTCCGGGATGCGCTCCCGGTTGAAGTTGGCCATCTGTTCGATGAGGTAGTGATCGTTCAGCACGATCGGGCCGTCGGGGCCCACGGTGAGCGAATGCTCGTCGCTCTGAACCTTGATACCTGCGTCCGTGGTTGTCGGGGGTGTCTTGTTGTCGTCGGTCATCCTCAGCCTCTCTCGTGTGTCACGAGACCAACGGATGCCGGGCAGGTCAGGTTCCTGCGGGGCCGCCTGCCCTCGCGTGAAGCGGCCCCGGGGGAAGGGCTCAGGAGGCGAGCCAGTCGTTCGCCTTGTCGAACTCCGATCCGTCGAAATGGCGGGCGTCGAAGCCGAAGGCGCGCTTGCCGATGCCCACGGCCATTTCCTGCCAGCCGGCATTGCCGACGATCGCCGCCCGCTCCACGCGGGAGGCATGGCCGCGGACGAGGTCGAAATGGTCCTTCAGCGCGCCGAGGCCCTGCCAGCCGTCGAAATCGCGCAGGTCGATCAGCAGGCGCAGTTTTTTGTGCTGAGCCATGTAGCGGTTGAGGTCTTCGAGGTCGTTGGCATAGGCCTCGCCATCCAGCTTGCCCCGCAGGCTGAGATGGAGGATGCCGTCGCCGATCTCCTGCTGCTGGATGGTGCCGAGGCTTTCGCGCAGCCAGCGGCGGGCCTCTTCCAGCTCGGACATGGCGAACTTGCCCACCGGGCAGGGCAGGAAGACGGAAAAGGCGCCGACGGCGTTGCGCATGGCCGTGTTGTCGGTGACCAGCGCCGCCCGGTCGAAGCCGCGCCAGTGCTTGAGGCCGGTGCGGGCGTCCTTGAGCATGGCGCCGAGGGTGAAGTCGGAGAACCCGGCCTCGACGATGGCGAGGATGCGCACCCGTTCGTTCCGGGCGATGGCCGCGTCGATCGCGGGGATCAGGGTGTCGGTATAGTCGGCGTCGGTGACGGGCGGGGTCATGCGGATCTCGAGGATTCCGTGGTCGTCGGTGTGGTCTATCTCGATCATCGGGTCGATCTTTCCGGAAAGGGTGGGAACCCTACGGATATAGGGAGGCAAAGGGCGGTCCGGAAAGGGGGGTGGCCGAAGGTGGCTGATCCTTGCGCGGGTCTGCGCCTTGAGGTCCGCGAAGGTGCCGCTGCCTAGCCGTTCCTGGGGCCGAACAGGGTGTACCGCCCCGGCCCCTGTGCCGCGAGGATCAGCAGGCCGCCGGCGATGGCGATGTTCTTGACCATGATCGTCACCTGCCACGGGTCGGCGCGGAGCTGCCAGTGGAAATAGCTGGTGAACACGCAATAGGCGGCGAGGACCAGCGCCCAGCCGCGGACGTATGGCCCCAGAACGAGGCAGAGGCCGGCCGCGATATTGAACGCGGCAACCGGCCAAACCAGCCAGCCCGGCAGGCCGATGCCGGTGATCATCCCCATCACCTGCGAGGGGTCGCCCACCTTCTGAACCGCGCCGCCGAGGAACAGCAGCGCGATCAGCACGCGGCCGACGAGGTTGAGCGTGTCGGAGGCCGGCACCTCAGCCCTTGTCGCCCACGTTCTCGGCGAAGGCGGTCTTGAAGGCGTCCTGCTTCTCGGGCGAGGCATCGGTCTGGTAGTTGGCTTTCCACTCGTCCATCGTCATGCCGTAGAAGATCTCGCGCGCCTCTTCCTTGCCCATTTCTATGCCGCGCTCGTTGGCGGCCTCCTGGTACCAGCGCGACAGGCAGTTCCGGCAGAACCCGGCGAGGTTCATCATGTCGATATTCTGCACGTCGGTGCGCTTTTCCATCAGGTGCTCGCGCAGGGCGCGGAAGGCGGCGGCCTCGAGCTCGATGCGGGTCTGGTCGTCCATGATGGTCTCCTTATCGGCGGTTCAGGTAGAAGGCGGCACGCGACCTTACCGAGGGAGATGTGTCTTCTGCAAGGTGTGCGGCAAGGGCGTCCATGTGGGATGTGGCCTTTTCCCGGTGGGCAATCAAGCCGTCGGCGGCCACTTCCCGGACCTTGGGAGAACGGTCGTGGGCGGCCGCGGAGAGGAGCGCGGGGAGGTCGTGGTCGACGGTAAGGGAACGGGTCTCGTGGGTCGGGACACGCTTGCGAAGGCCCATCGTCTTGTCCGTCCATTCGAAGCGGTGGCCGGTGAGCCAGCGGGCCTCGCCGGTGAGCAGCGCCGTCATGGCGACGCGGCGCACGCCCGGATGCGCGGCGTGATGGGCGAGGCGGTGCAGGCTGGTGTCTAGCGGCGGGTCGCGAAGCAGTTGTTGCAGGAGAAAGCCCTGGCGGCCGGTCAGGGCCGTTTCCAGTGTCTGGGCAAGAGAGGCCGCGACATCCGGGCGAGCCAGCGCGTGACGCATCAGGCCCTGCCCCCTGTCGGACCAGCGTTGCAGGTGCGGCTCCATCTCCAGCAGGAAGAGCGCGGCGCCGGCGGTGACGTTCGGGTCGGTCTCGGGGAAGGCGCGGGCGGCATAGACCTCTGCCGCGAGGCGTACGTTTTCGACCCAGTCGTTCAGGCGATAGCAGATGGCGGCGAATTCGAAGGGCGACCGCGGCGGGCCCGGGAGCGCTTCGAGCGCTGCCTGGCGGAGAAAGCCGTCACCGTGGAAGAGGAAGAGCCAGCCAAGGTCAGGGTACCGCGTGAGGCGATGGCGGTCACCTGAGCCGCCGCCACCGGGCCCGATGCGGTACCAAGGGGGCGCCTGGTTGGGAATTTCATCCACGGGACGAACCCAGGGTTCGTCCGGCTTGTAAAGCCGCCTGATCTCGTAGCCTCCGCGCGGCACGGCCATTGGCGTGAGCCCGGCAAGGCCCTGTCTTTATGCGGCGATCTGCCCCGGCTCGACCCGGTCGCGGCGGCTGGCACAGCCAAGCTCGTAGACTGCGCGTTGCACGGGTTCGGGAAGAACCGTCCAGCGGTGCTTGTGGAACACGTCGGGATATTGGCGCGGCGCTGACAAGGCGGGTTACAACATGCGCTTGAGGTAGGGCTGGTGAATGTCGCTTAGCCGGACGGTGAGGCTGCCGACGTCGGGGAGGTGTTTCTGCAGGTGGTCCATGGTGAGCTGGGCGAGGTCGGCGCGGGTGTCCTCGTCCCGGCCGGGCAGCAGCAGGAGGGTGGCGTGGGCGAAGCTCTGCGGTTCGACCCCGATGCGCGAGGCGGTGGCGGCGATGGTGCGGGTGCGGACGGTGTCGGGCGCGGTGACGGAGGGGTGGGCGGCGAAGGCCTCCCACAGGGTGTCGCAGAGGGCCTGGAGGTCGTGGCTGTCCTCGAGGCCCCTGGAATGTTCGATGGTGATATGGGGCATGGGCGGTCTCCTTCCTTGGGCGAGTAAAGGCGGGCGGGGGTGCGGGGTGCAACCGGAAACTTCGCCTGTGCCGGGCGGCGGCATGTGGTAGGATCCGGGTCAGTCGTACTGGGAGGCGTCGATGGCCGGGCACAAGATTTACAAGATGAGTTTCGCGAGCGTCTATCCGCATTACGTCACCAAGGCCGAGCGGAAGGGGCGCACGAAGGCGGAGGTGGACGAGATCATCCGCTGGCTGACCGGCTATGACGAGGCGGGACTGGCCGCAGTGCTGGAGGATGGGCGGGATTTCGAGGCGTTCTTTACCGATGCGCCGGAGATGAACCCGGCGCGGGGGGAGATCAGGGGGGTGATCTGTGGCGTGCGGGTCGAGGAGATCGAAGAGCCGCTGATGCGCGAGATCCGGTACTTGGACAAGCTGGTGGACGAGCTGGCGAAGGGCAAGGCGATGGAGAAGATATTGCGGTCGGGGTGATCCCCGGAAACGGCCGGGACTGGCCGCGCGTTACGGTCAATCCGCCGTGGATTGCGGCCGGTCTTGATCCTGCGCCTCCCTCTCGCTTTCCGCCTGTTCGGCCGCCCAGGCCCCGGCGGCCTCGACCGCCACGGGCGAGGCCGTGGGCAACACGCCGAGATAGCTTTCGGTCTCCTCCGCGGGCGCCACAGCACGCTGGGTCATCCGGTAGAGGGCATAGAGTGCGATGGTGGCGAATGTGGCGCCGAGGACCAGCCAGAAGGCGGAGGGGGAAAACCGCCCCATCGCCCAGCCCGCCAGCAAAGGCCCGGCGATGGCGCCCAGCCCGAAGGTGAAGACCAGCCCGCCGGAGGCCGAGGGCATCTCCTCGGCCGAGAGGTAATCGTTGGTGTAGGCGAGGAAGAGCGCGTAGAGCGGCGTGGTCACGCCCCCGGCGAAGAAGGCCGCGGCCATCAGGAACCAAAGGTTGCCGCCCGCCATCCAGCCCAGCCCGCAGGAGATGCCGCCGAGGCAGGCAGCGCCGAAGATCAGCTTGCGCCGGTCCATCCGGTCGGACAGCCAGCCGATCGGGTATTGCAACAACAGCGCCCCGCCGAAGAGCATGGCAACCAGGAGCGCGATGGCGTCGGCCGACATGCCGATCTCGGTGCCGAACACGGCGGCCATGCCCGACTGCGTGGCATAGACCCCGCCCAGGAGGAAGATTCCCACCGTGCCCAGCGGCGAGCCTGTGAAGAGACGGCGCAGCGACATCGGCCGGGCGACCTTGGCCGCGGGCACCGGGGTGGCTGACAGGAGGATCGGCCCAAAGGAGATAGACACGAGGATCGAGGCGCCGATGAAGAGTGTCGCGGTGCCGGCGTCGCCAAGGGTCAGCAGCCCCTGCGCGCCGATGATCCCGAGGGTCTGGGCGATCATGTAGGCCGCCAGCACCGATCCGCGGGTTTCGTTGTTGGTGGAATCGTTGAGCCAGCTTTCGGCAGTGACGTAGACGCCCGACATGCAGAAGCCCACCAGCAGGCGCAGGACCGTCCAGGCGATGGGGTCGGTGACCAGCGGAAAGGCGATGAGGCCCGCGGACATGAAACTGCCCAGTGCGGCGAAGACGCGGACATGGCCAACCCGCTGGATCATCAGGGGCGTGAGCCGGGCGCCGGAGAGAAAGCCGAGGAAATAACCCGAGGTGACGATGGCAAGTTCGGTGGCGGAGAAGCCCTCGATCCCGCCGCGCAGGCCGATCAGGGTGAAATGCATGCCGTTGCCCAGCATGATGAACACGATCCCGAGCAGAAGCGCCCAGACGCCTGAGAGAAGCCGAACCATGAGCGGGAGCCTAGCACAATGGGTTGCGTTGTGGAGGCCTGGTAGCGGCTTTCAGGGATGTGCCGTATCGCAGGCGCGCCGCCTGTGCCGGGTTTTGCGACCTACGGCCCGGCGCGTGCCCGGAATTGGCACGGAAACCGTCTACACCCCCGCCGTCTCCGCCGCCTCTTCCAGCAGGGGCGCGAGCCGCCTGCCCCACGCGACCTGGTCGGCCTCTGCCTCGATCAGGTCGTTGCGGACTTCCAACAGGACGTTGGGCCGCTCGTAGGCGATGGCGTGGCGGGCGATGGCGTCGCCGGGCAAGTGCCCGCCATAGGGTTCGTTCTCGCCGATGCAGAGGTCGGGCTCTTCCCGCAGGCGGTCGGCCAGCGGGCGGCTGAGGCGTTCGTCGGCGGCATAGAGCACGCCCACGTGCCACGGCCGGGGCGGGCGGCCCTGAAGTTGGCGGGTGAAACTGTGGACCGAGACGATGACGGTATCGGCCCGGCGCGCCGCCAGTTCCGCCAGCGCCGTGTGATAGGGCCGGTAGCAGCGGTTGAGGCGCAGCTCCAGCTCCTCGGGCCCGGCGTGGCGGTTGCCGGGGATGATCGTGCCGTCATAGAGCTTCATCAGCAGGGTCGGGTCATCCTCGCCCCGGTTGGGGTCGATCACGAGGCGGGAGAAATTGGTGGCGATGAAGGGCGCGTCGAGCTGTCGGGCCATTTCCCGCGCCATGCCCAATGCGCCCACATCATAGGCGATGTGGCGCATCATGTCGCCCTCGGCCAGCCCCAGCGTGCCGCCGTTGACGAAGGGCGGCACGGTATTGGCGGCATGGTCGCAGGTCACGAGCCAACGCGCAGGGCGGTCGGCCCCTTCGATCTCGAACGGGTGGTATGTCATCGGGGTGTCATGTCCTTTGCGCACGGTCTAGGACAGTTGCGCCGGGATGTGAATTGGGTAATAACCGGCTGTAAATCCGTTAGCGATAACAGCTTTACGTATACCCTGCCGTCTTTCACGACAGGCCCATTGACACGCCCCGCCACGCCATGATGATCGGGCGGACGAGCAGCCGGAGGACCACCCCGCCCATGAGACGCCACCGCAACGTCAAGATCGTCGCCACGCTCGGCCCGTCATCCGAGACCTACGAGATGATCCGCGCCCTGCATGAAGCCGGGGCCGACGTGTTCCGGCTGAACATGAGCCACGGCACCCATGAGGGCATCCGCGAGAAGCACCGGATCATCCGGCAGATCGAGGAGGAGCTGAACAGCCCGATCGGCATCCTGGCCGATTTGCAGGGCCCGAAGCTTCGGGTTGGGGAATTCGCGAAGGGCGAGGAGGAACTGCAGCCCGGCGCCGCCTTCCGGCTGGACCTGGACGAGGCGGAGGGGGATGGCCGCCGCGTCTGCCTGCCGCATCCGGAGATTTTCGAGGCGCTGGAGCCCGGCGCGACGCTGCTGGTCAATGACGGGAAGATCCGCCTGAAGGTGACCGAGTGCGGCAATGACTTCGCCGAGACCGAGGTGCTGGTCGGCGGCACGATTTCCAACCGCAAGGGAGTGAACGTGCCGGACTTGGTGCTACCGCTGGCGGCGCTGAGCGAAAAGGACCGGGAGGACCTCGAGTTCGCTTGCGAGCTGGGCGTCGACTGGCTGGCGCTGAGCTTCGTGCAGCGGGCGGCGGATGTGGAGGAGGCGCGCGAGCTGGCGAAGGGCCGGGCCGCGATCCTGTCGAAGATCGAGAAACCCTCGGCGGTGGAGTGGTTCGACAACATCCTTGCCGTCTCGGACGGGATCATGGTGGCAAGGGGCGATCTTGGCGTCGAGCTGCCGGTGCAGAACGTGCCGCCGATCCAGAAGCGGCTGGTGCGGAAATGCCGGGCGCAGGCCAAGCCGGTGATCGTGGCGACCCAGATGCTCGAATCGATGATCGAGAGCCCGATGCCGACCCGGGCCGAGGTGTCGGACGTGGCCGCCGCCATCTACGAGGGCACCGACGCGGTGATGCTGTCGGCGGAAAGCGCCGCGGGCAGCTACCCGGTGGAGGCGGTGACCACGATGGACAACGTGGCGCGCGAGGTCGAGGACGACCCGACCTATACCCAGATCATCGAATCCTCGCGGGTGATCAGCCGCACGAGCGTGGCCGACGGCATCGTCGCCGCCGCGCGCGAGATTGCCGAGGCCACGGATATTGTCGCCATCTGCTGTTTCAGCCAGTCGGGCACCACCGCCCTGCTGACCGCCCGCGAACGGCCGCGCGTGCCGATCATCGCCATGACCAACCTTGTCGGCACCGCCCGGCGGCTGGCACTGACATGGGGGGTGAACTGCGTGATGACCGGGCAGCTCGACCGGTTCAAGCAGGCCGTGCTGAACGCCGCGAGGGCGGCGCGCGAACAGGGCTATGCCCAGCCGCTCGACCAGATCGTGGTGACCGCCGGGGTGCCGTTCAACGTGCCCGGAACCACCAACATCCTGCGGGTCGCGCCCTGTCAGGAAAGTTTGATTTACGCCACCGATCCGGGGTAATCTGGACCAAGGGCCGGTGGCGGCCCGAGAGAGGGAAGGACCGCGCGTGAACCCCGACCTGCTGCTTGCCATCGGTATCGTTCTGGCGGTCCTGTCGATCCCGTCGATGCTGGCCGCCTTTGCCGACCGGCGCACGCCACGGGTGGCGGCACTCGTCGCCATCATCGCGGGCTGCATGATCGTCTGGGCGATCCGGGAACAGCCGGGCGGCTACACGATCGAGGAAATCCCCGAGGTCTTCGTGCGGGTGGTGGCGGAGTTCATCTGACGCCGTCCTAATGCTCGGTGCCGTGCTCTGTCTTGCACATGTCGTGGTCGGACAGCGAGGCCAGCACGTAGCAATCCTGCGGCGCGCCCTTTCCCGAGCAGCCATCGACGATCCGGCCCAACTCCGTCTCCAGCGCCCTGAGGCGGGAGATCTTGTGGCGCACGTCGTCAAGCTGGGCCCGGGCGATATCCGAGGCTTCCTGGCAGGTGCGGTCGGGGTGGCGCTGCAACTCGATCAGCGAGGAGATGGCGCCGAGCGGAAAGCCGAGGTCGCGGGCGTGGCGGATGAAGCCCAGCTGTTCCAGCTCGTCGCGGCCATAGCGCCGCTGGTTGCCGGATGTGCGCCCGGCGGCGGCGATCAGGCCCATCTCCTCGTAATAGCGGATGGTGGGCACCTTGACCCCGGTGCGGCGCGACAGCTCTCCGATGGAAAACATGAAAAGACCTCTTGAAGCTCTAGTTCCTAGAGAGATTAGGTTGGGCTCAACGTAATTTCAACGAGGACCACCATGGCAGGCTGTTGTGGACATGACGCGAAGTTCGACGGGGTGTCGGACGCCTATAAACGCAGGCTCTGGGCGGTGATCGCCATCAATGCGGCGATGTTCGCCGTCGAGATGGGCGCCGGGCAGATGGCGCAGTCGCAGGCGCTGAAGGCGGACGCGCTGGATTTCCTGGGCGACGCGCTGACCTACGGCATTTCGCTGGCGGTGATCGGCGCCTCGGTGCAGGTGCGGACGACGGCGGCGCTGGCCAAGGGCGTGAGCCTGTTGCTGATGGGGCTGTGGGTGATGGGCTCGACCGTCTACCGGGTGTTCGTGGTGGGCGTACCGGAGGCCGGGATCATGGGCGTCGTGGGGTTCATGGCGCTGGCCGCGAACGTGGCGAGCGTGCTGCTGCTGATGCAGTACAAGGACG
>Ga0189287_100310_pt1 | contig 13467 bp, 13 predicted proteins | sample UW86minimetaG_FD_130319 | JGI IMG/M metagenome (GOLD analysis project Ga0189287, IMG submission 130319) | Marine microbial communities from the Costa Rica Dome - UW86 mini metaG | ecosystem: Environmental > Aquatic > Marine > Oceanic > Photic zone | place: Costa Rica: the Eastern Pacific... | reverse complement strand
GGTCGGCCCCGTACCGCTCCATCGCCCGGATCGCCGCCCGGGCCCAGGTCGAGGGGCTCGCCGCCGACACCGTGCAATCGGCCAGCACGTAGGCCCGCCACTCCTGCACCGGCCCCCGCGTCACCGCGCCCGCCACCACGATCCCGCAGGCGTCCGAGCCCGCCTTGCCCGTCACCGGCGGATCCACCGCCACGACCACCCGGTCGAGATCGGGCAGCACCGGTACCCGTGCCGCCTCCAGCCCGCGCGACGTCCAGAGCGCGTTCTCCACGTCCTCCAGCAGCACGCCCTCCAGTTCCTGCCGCCCCAGCCGCGTGCCGGCATAGCGCGCCTCGACCTCGCGCAGGAACGAGGCCGCAAGGTTCGCCGCATTCGCCTCCGTCGGCGCGCTGGTCACCACCGTGCTCTCCCTTGCCAGCAGCTCCTTCAACACGCCCACGTTGCGCGGCGTCGTCGTCACGCAAACCTGCGGCCTCTCCCCCAACCGCAACGCGAACTGCAGCATGTCCCACGTATCGCGCCCCTTCTTCCACTTGGCCAGCTCGTCGGCCCAGGCGCAATCGAACTGCGGCCCCCGCAAACTCTCGGGCTCACTGGCCGAGAACACCTGCGCCACCGCACCATTGGGCCAGACCAGCCGCCGCCTTGTCGCCTGCCACTCCGGCCGCCGGTCGGGCGGCGAACAGGCGAGTATCCCGCTCTCGCCGAACACCATCACGTCGCGCGCCTGGTCCACCGTCTCGGCCACCAGCGCCACCCGCCGGCACCGCCCCTTGTCGAGCGGCTTGCCGCCCTCCACCTGCGCCCTGACCCATTCGGCCCCGGCGCGGGTCTTGCCCGCGCCGCGCCCGCCCATGGCCACCCAGGCCCGCCAGTCGCCCTCGGGCGGCACCTGGTGCGCCATCGCCCAGAACTCGAACAGGTAGGGCAGCGCCAGGATCTCCCCGTCGCTCAGACCGTCGAGAAACTCAGCCTGCGCCGCCGCCCCTTCCGAGGCGAGCCAGGCGGCCCCGGATAGAGTCTCTGGCTTCCGTGAAGTCGAGGGCGTAATCCCGAACAATCCCTCTGTCTTTCGCTTTGAATTTTGCAAATTGCACCTCCGCTTCCAGTGCAAGTTTCAACCAGTGCCGGATATCGGCCGTGATCCGGGAAGCATCCCTGATGCCCTCCATCTCACCTTCCCTGATCCGTGCGTGAATGACCTCCAGCTCGGCCCGCATCTCCGCCATCTGGCGTTCGATCAGCCCGACCGAGGCCGCCAGGCCCGAAGGCCCGTCGTCCCGTGTTATCAGAATCATGTTTCACCGCTCGTGACGCGCGCTCATTTCCGGGCGGGCGACGCTCGCTGCCTGTGGCCGACAGCTTCCGCCCCGGTCCCCCTGACCCATCGGCACGCAAACACAACCTATACTTGTACGCACAGCAAATGTCAATGAAAAGCGGCTGAGCCTCGCAACCCAACCGCCCGTAATAATTACATTTTCTTAAGGTTTGTCGCGCAGGCCGGGCGCCCTCGCGCCCGGCCTGATCCGCCTACTGGTTCTGCCGCTGCGCTTCCAGTTCGCGCCAGCGCGCGACGTTCTCGTTATGCTCGTCCAGCGTCTCGGCGAACGCGTGCCCGCCCGAGCCATCGGCCACGAAGAACACGTAATCCGTCTCCGCCGGCTGCACCGCGGCCATCAGGCTCGCCTCGCCAGGGTTGGCAATCGGCGTCGGCGGCAATCCTTGAATAACGTAGGTATTGTAAGGCGTTGCCTGCCGAAGCTCACTCTGCCTCAGGCCCCGGCCCAAAACGCCTTCACCCTTGGTAATGCCATAGATCACCGTCGGGTCGGTCTGAAGCCGCATCCCCCGCCGCAGCCGGTTCACGAACACGCTCGCCACCTGCCCGCGCTCTTCCGGCACGCCGGTCTCCTTCTCGATGATCGAGGCCAGGATCAGCACGTCCGACGGGTCCTCCAGCGGCAGGTCATCGTCCCGTGCCTCCCACGCCGCCGCCAGCCGCGTCGTCTGGATCTCCTTCATCCGGTCCAGCAGCTCCGCCCGCACGTCGCCCCGCTCCACCTCGTAGCTGGTGGGCGCAAGGCTCCCCTCGGGCGGCACGCCGCCGATCTCGCCTTCCATCACTTCCACGGCATTGAGCGCGGTCACGATCTGCCAACTTGTCACGCCCTCGGCGATGTTGATCCGGAACCGCGTGTCGTTCTGCGCCACCACCTCGGTATATTCCCCCGGCGCGTCGGCCTCGCCCAGCAGGTCGAACTCCACGACCTCGCGATAGGCCTCCGTCGCCGGGTCCAGTTCGCGCACCTGCGCCTGAACCTGCGTCACCCCGATGCGGTAAACCACCTCCGTGCCACAGGTGCTCGCCCCGCCGCGGGTCACAAGGTCGGTGATCTCGGCCATCGTGGCCCCCTCGGGGATCAGCCAGCTCCCGGCCTTCAGCAGCCCGTCCTTGCCGGTGTAATCCGCCCCGATGCGGAAAATCGTGCTGCTGCTCACGGCGCCCCGCTCCTCGAGGTCCTCCGACACCCGCCGCATGTTGCTGCCCCGGTCCACCCGCAGGCAGATCGACCCCTCCAGCGGTCCGGCCGAGTTATATTCGTTCTGCCCCCACAGGATCACCCCCGCGACGAGAAACACCAGGACAACAAGGAACGTCAGGAAATTCGACGCGATGTTCCGCCACATCAGCGCGGCGCTCCCATGACGACAGACGCGTTGGTGCCGCCGAAGCCGAAACTGTTCGACATCACCACGCTGATCTTCCGCTCCCGCTTGGCATTGGGCGCCAGGTCAAGCGGCGTCTCCACCGCCGGGTTGTCGAGGTTGATCGTCGGCGGCGCCACCTGGTCGCGGATCGCCAGGATCGAGAAGATCGCCTCGATCGCCCCCGCCGCCCCCAGAAGGTGCCCGGTCGACGACTTGGTCGAACTCATCGTCGCCTTGCTCGCCGCATTGCCCAACAGCCGCTCCACGGCCTTCAGCTCGATCGTGTCGGCCATGGTCGAGGTGCCGTGCGCGTTGATGTAATCCACCTCCGACGCATCGAGCCCGCCATTGCGCAGCGCCGCCTGCATCGCCCGGAACCCGCCATCGCCATCCTCGCTCGGCGCGGTGATGTGATAGGCATCGCCCGACAGGCCATAGCCCAGAACCTCGGCATAGATCTTCGCGCCCCGCGCCTTGGCATGCTCGTATTCCTCGAGCACGACCACACCCGCGCCCTCGCCCATGACGAATCCGTCACGGTCCACGTCATAGGGGCGGCTCGCGGCCTTCGGGTCGTCCTCGCGCTTGGTCGACAGCGCCTTGCAGGCGTTGAACCCGGCAATCCCGATCTCGCAGATGGCCGATTCCGCCCCGCCCGCGATCATCACCTCGGCATCGCCATGCTGGATCAGCCTTGCCGCATCCCCGATCGCGTGCGCGCCGGTCGAACAGGCGGTCACCACCGCGTGGTTCGGCCCCTTGAAGCCATAGCGAATGCCCACCTGCCCGCTGACAAGGTTGATCAGCGCGCCGGGAATGAAGAAGGGCGACACCCGCTTGGGACCCTTTTCGTGCATCAGAAGCGTGGTCTGCTCGATCGAGCGCAACCCGCCGATTCCCGAGCCGATCATCACGCCCGTGCGCAGCCGACTCTCCTCGTCCTCGGGCGTCCAGCCGGCATCCTTCACCGCCTGGTCGGCGGCGGCCATCCCGTACAGGATGAAATCGTCGACCTTCCGCTGCTCCTTGGGCTCGAGATAGGCGTCGGGGTTGAACGTCCCGTCGCTCCCGTCGCCATAGGGCACCTCGCAGGCATACTTGGTGATCACCCGGCTGGCATCGAATTTCTGGATCGGGCCGGCCCCGGACTGTCCGTCCAGTATGCGCTTCCAGCTTTCCTCGACCCCATCCGCCAGAGGCGTAACCAGTCCCAGACCTGTGACGACGACACGACGCATACCTATGCCCTTTCTCAACTCTGTCCGCTGCTCATACCGTGCCTTGCCCCCAAGGGGCAAGCCCAACGAAAAAGGGGCGCCCACGTCGGCGCCCCCGCGTTTTCCGCATACCGAAGGCTACTGGAATTCCGCGATCGGCTCACCCTCGGCGGCGGCGATTTCCAGCGCCCGCTTGAGGTCCACGTCCTTGGAAAGCAGGGCCCGCCCGATCAGCGTACCGGCAATGTTGGGAATGTATTTCAGCCGCGCCACGTCATCCGCGCTGCGCACCGTGCCCCGCGCGATCACGTTGTGGCGGGTCTCCTTCGCCAGCCCGGAAATCACCGCGAGGCTCGCATCCGTATCCTCGATATCGGCGTCGATATCGGTCACGATGATCCCCGCCAGCGGCGCCTCCTCGAAGGCCGCCACGTAGGTCTCCGGCACGAAGGCGCTACGCGTCCGCCAGCCCTCGGTCATGACCGAGCCGTCGTAGATGTCCACGGCCAGCACGATCTGGTCGGGGTGATACTTCGCCAGCTCCTTCACCAGGTCGGGGTCATGCGCCGCCATCGTGCCGATCACGATCCGGCCCGCGCCCTTGTCGATCCAGCGGTGCACCCCGTCGCGCGACCGGAACCCGCCGCCCAGTTGAACCGGGATGCCCGCGGCCCGGATGATCTTCTCCAGCAGCTCGTTGTTGTCGCCGTCCCCGGCCAGCGCGTTGATATCGGTGACATGCACCCACGACGCCCCGTCGGCGGCGAAATTCCGGACCGTCTCGATCGGGTCCACATGCCAGATCACCGGCTCCTCCAGCCGCCCGCGGGTCAGCGACACGACCTTGCCGTTATAAAGTTCGAGGGTGGGATAAATAATCATGGTAGCAGCCCTTTTGATTCGGCTTGTCCCGCCCGGCTCGGCGGTCGGCGGGGAAAATGAAGTCTATGCGAATTCGGGTATATCTCCAAATCGGCATGATGAGCGCCGTAAACGGCCTCCGGTCACGAAATAGGGCGGTCGCCGGCCCGGTCCAGCCCCTCCGCGCCACAACCGGCGCATGCAAAAGGCCCCCGCCTTTTCAAGCGGGGGCCTGCATTCCTGCGGTCGTTCCAGCGTGGCTTACTGGGCTTCGCTGATGAACTTGACCGCGTCGCCGAAGGTCTGGATCGTTTCGGCGGCGTCATCGGGAATCTCGATGCCGAATTCTTCTTCAAAGGCCATGACCAATTCGACCGTGTCGAGGCTGTCTGCGCCCAGATCGTCGATGAACGAAGCGTTTTCGGTCACCTTGTCCTCTTCCACGCCAAGGTGCTCCACAACGATCTTCTTCACGCGGTCTGCGATATCGCTCATGTTTTCGTTCCTCATCTTGTCTCGGGCGCTCTGGCCCGTTTTCCGCCCCTGCCCGCACCGGGAAGCGGCCTTCGGTTATGCCCCTCTGGGCGGTTCATTCGGCCCGTCCATCACGGGCGTCGGCCGGCAGGTCATCTGCCCGCCCCCGGTTCGAAACTGCGCCGCCTATAGCACATGGTGCGCGATTGGCAAATGTTTTCCCGAACTGGGGTTTACCGGGGAAATTACAAGGCATCACGCCCTAAATCATGGCCATTCCGCCGTTCACATGCAAGGTCGCGCCAGTGACATATCCGGCCTCGGGACTGGCCAGGTAAAGCACGGCGGCGGCGATTTCCTCGGGCGTGCCCATGCGCGCGGCGGGAATCTGCGTATTGATCGCCTCCTTCTGCGCATCCGACAGCTTGTCGGTCATCGCGGTGGCGATGAAACCGGGCGCCACGGCGTTCGCGGTGATGCCCCGGCTCGCCACCTCGTGGGCGATCGACTTGGTCATCCCCACCATCCCGGCTTTCGACGCGGCATAGTTCACCTGCCCCGCGTTGCCCGTCGTACCCACGACCGAGCTGATATTCACGATCCGCCCCCAGCGCGCCTTCATCATCGGCCGCACCACCGCCCGGCAAAGCCGCATCGTCGCGGTCAGGTTCACGTCCAGCACCGTCTGCCAGTCCTCGTCCGACATCCGCATGAACAGCTGGTCCCTTGTCACGCCCGCGTTGTTCACAAGGATATCCAGGCCGCCCATCGCCTCGATCGCCTGCTTGGGCAGCGAATCGACGGCCTCCGGATCGCCCAGGTTGCAGGGCAGCACATGCGCCCGCTCTCCCAGCTCCTTGGCCAGCGCCTCCAGCGGCTCGACCCGCGTGCCGCTCAGCGCCACGGTCGCGCCCGCGCCGTGCAGCGCCTTGGCAATCGCCCCGCCGATCCCGCCCGAGGCCCCGGTCACCAGCGCGCATTTTCCCGTCAGATCAAACATCTATAGCTCCCTGTTCATCCATTGACACGGGCCTCAGCCCCGCAAGCTCTCCGCCGCTGCCGTCACATCCGCCGGCGCGCCCACGGCCCGGCAGGCGATTTCCTTGTCGATCCGCCGGATCATCCCGCTCAGCGCCTTGCCCGCACCGATCTCCCAGACCTCGCTCACGCCCTCGCGGCTCATGAACTCCACCGACTCGCGCCACCGGACAGACCCCGTCACCTGCTCCACCAGCAACCGCCTGATCTCGTCCGGGTCGCTCACCGCCCCCGCCCGCACGTTGGCCACCAGCGGCACCTTCGGCGCGGCAATCTCCACCCCGGCCAGCGCCTCTTCCATCACCTTCGCGGCGGGCTCCATCAGCGCGCAATGAAACGGCGCGCTCACCGGCAGCAGCATGGCGCGTTTCGCGCCCCGCTCCTTGGCCATCTCGACGGCCCGCTCGACCGCCTCCTTATGCCCGGAAATCACCACCTGGCTGGGGTCGTTGTCATTCGCCGCCTGCAAGACCTGCCCCTCGGCCGCATCCGCCGCCAGCGCCCTGGCCCCTTCGAGGTCCATGCCCAGCAAAGCCGCCATCGCGCCAACGCCCACCGGCACCGCCTCCTGCATCGCCCGGCCCCTCGTCCGCAACAACCGTGCCGTGTCCGCCACGCTCAGCGCCCCGGCCGCCGCCAGCGCCGAGTATTCGCCCAGCGAATGCCCGGCCACCATTCCGGCAGCCTCCACCGTCACGCCCTCGGCCTCCAGCGCCCGCATCGCCGCCAGCGACGTGGCCATCAGCGCCGGCTGCGCGTTCTGCGTCAGGGTCAGCTCCTCCGCCTCCCCCTCCCAGATCAGCGCGCTCAGCTTCTCGCCCAACGCCTCGTCGACCTCGTCGAACACGGCCTTCGCCGCCGGATAGGCCTCGGCCAGCTCGCGACCCATGCCAATGCTCTGCGCCCCCTGCCCGGGAAATACGAATGCTCGGCTCATATGCTCAGTCCCCTCCAACTCGTGCCCCCCGATACCTTGCCCGCCGGGCAGAGGCAACGCCCCTCACCCCGCGCACCGGAACTGTGCGCCGATTCCTGTTGTGCTGTCACCCGGCACGTCTACTCTCTGCCTCAACCCAACCACACACACCGGACACCCATGCCCTACGCCAACACCACCCACAGCTACGGCGCCATCGCCAAGGGCTTCCACTGGCTCACCGCGCTCCTCATCCTCACCATCATCCCGCTCGGGCTGATCGCCAACGACCTCGCCCACGCGGTCCGCAACCCCGACATCGCCACGACCGAGGCCGACACCGCCCGCGCCGCCTTCCTCTTCTCGCTGCACAAGACGATCGGCGTCGCCATCTTTGTCGTGGCCCTCCTCCGCATCCTCTGGGCTATTTCCCAGCCGCACCCCAAGCTCCTCAACGGCGACAAGCCGGCCGAGGCGTGGCTTGCCTCCACCATCCACTGGCTGCTCTACGGCTCCCTCGTCCTCGTCCCGCTGACCGGCTGGGTCCACCACGCCGCCACCTCCGGCTTCGCCCCCATCTGGTGGCCCTTCGGCCAGTCCCTCCCCTTCGTGCCCAAGGATGAAGGCGTGGCCGAGATCAGCGGCACCCTCCACTACATCCTGCAATGGGTGCTCATCGGCGCGATCACCCTCCACGTGCTCGGCGCCCTCAAGCACCATGTCATCGACCGCGACGCCACCCTGCGCCGCATGCTTCCCGGCCACACCGCGGCCAATCCTACAGACCGGCAACCGGGCCACGCCCTGCCCTTCGTCACGGCGCTGGCGGTCTGGGCAGCGGCCATAGGCGGCGGCGCGGCCATCGGCCTTTTCTCCCACGGCCCCGCACAGGCCACCGGAACCTCCCTCGCTGCCGTCGAAAGCGACTGGCAGGTACAGGAGGGCACGCTCGACATCTCCGTATCGCAAATGGGCTCCGACGTCTCCGGCACCTTCTCCGACTGGACGGCCGAGATCGCCTACTCGGAAGAGCCCGACGCCGACGGCAAGCACGGCGATGTCACCGTCACCGTCTCCATCCCCTCCCTCACCCTCGGCTCCGTCACCGACCAGGCCATGGGCCCCGACTATTTCGACGCCGAGACCCACCCCACCGCCACCTTCACTGCCGATATCCTCGCCGAAGGGGACGGCCACGTCGCCGACGGCACCCTCACCATCAAGGACCAGTCCGTGCCCGTCACCCTGCCCTTCACCCTCGCCATCGACGGCGACACGGCATCTGCGAACGGCGCCCTCTCCGTCGACCGCCGCGATTTCAACATCGGCCTCGGCACCAAGGACGAAGGCACCCTCGGCTTCACCGTCGACATATCCTTCGACCTGACCGCCAATCGCCCGTGACCCCGGCGCAGGCTTGCGCTAACACTTGGCGCCATGAGCCTGCGCCAGATCATCGTCTCCGCCCCGAAAGACGCCCTGCCGGATATCCTCCGGCAGGCCGAAGAGCACGAGGCGCTCAGCACCACGGCCACGGCCGACCTCCACAACGCCGATCACGTCTGCGTCCACATCCTCGCCACCCAGGACCACCGCCAGGCCCTGCTCGACCGCCTGCAATCGCTGATGGGCGGACGGGAAGACTGGCGCATCACCCTCCTGCCGGTCGAAACCACCATCCCCTTCCCCGAGAAAGAGGAGGAGGATGAAGAGGAAGACGCCGAAAAGAAGGACGCCCGCAAGAACCGCGGCGGCCAGTCGCGCGAGGAGATCTACAACAACGTCTGGAAACAGGCCCAGACCGACCGCAACTACATCGTCTTCGTCGTCCTCTCCACGGTCGTCGCGGCCTTCGGCATGATCGCCGACAACGTCGCCGTCGTCGTGGGCGCCATGGTCATCGCCCCCCTTCTGGGCCCCAACCTCGCGCTCGCGGTGGGCGTGGCCCTGGGTGACGGCAAGCTCATGGCCCGCGCCATCACCACCAACGCCGCCGGCATCGCCGTGGCCCTCGGGCTCAGCCTGCTCATCGGCGCGGTCTGGCCCGTCGATGCCTCATCAAAGGAACTCTTGTCACGAACCCAGGTGGGCTTCGATGGCATGGCCATCGCGCTCGCCTCCGGCGCCGCCGCGGCGCTTTCGCTCGTCACCGGCCTCTCCTCGGCGCTTGTCGGCGTGATGGTTGCCGTGGCGCTCCTGCCCCCCACCGCCGCCATCGGCCTCTTCCTCGGCGCGGGCCTGCCCGCCTACGCTCTCGGCGCCCTTCTCCTGCTCTGCGTCAACGTCGCCTGCGTCAACCTCGCGGCCCAGGTCGTCATGCTCTCCCGCGGCATCACGCCCCGCACATGGTTCGAGAAGAAACAGGCCCGCCGCTCCACGCTGGTCAATGGCGGCATCTGGCTGGGCCTGCTGATCGCCCTGGCGGTGCTGCTCTGGCTCAGAACGCCGGTGACGGGCTAGCCGACAGCCCGTTTTCTTCGAAGAAAACGGGCCGGAAAACTCCAGTTTTCCGACACGGAAATTTGCAAATTTCCGCCCCTGACAAAAAAGGCCGCCAGGTTAACCCGGCGGCCCTCCATTCTCAAAACCGTGAAAGCCTTACTCCGCCTTGCCGGCCTCGATCGAGATCATCACCTGGACCTCGTCGCTGATCGCCGGCGCGAACTTGTCCAGCCCGAAATCCGAGCGCAGAACCGTGGTCGTGGCATCGAACCCGGCCCAGGCCTTGCCCTGCATCGGGTGCTCGCCCGCCTGGTTCAGCGTCGCGTCCAGAACCACTTCCTGCGTCGTGTCGCCGATCGTCAGGTCGCCGGTGATCTTCGCCGTATCCTCGCCCGTCACCTCGATCCCGGTCGAGGTAAAGGTGATCATGTCGCCCTCGGCCGCGCCGAAGAAATCGTCCGACATGAAATGCTCGAACCGCTTCTCCCAGCCGGTCAGCATCGAGCGCACGGGCATCGACACCTCGACCGAAGAATTCGCCGGGTCTTCCTGGTCGAACATGATCTCGCCCTCGAAGCCCGAGAACATCCCGTAGGTCGTGGAATAGCCGAGGTGCTCATAGCTGAACACCACCTGGCTGTGGCTGGAATCCAGCGTGTAAGCCTCGGGGGCGGCAACGGCGCCGGTGGCCGCGAAGGCCAGTGCTGCGGCCATCAGTGTCGTCTTCATCGCGTAACTCCTGTTACAATGTGTCATATCGGTCGTGCGCCCCAGAGTAACCCCTGTACGCGACCGATCAATCCGTCGGTAATCAACAGATCGTGTGGAGAAACGAACACTCAGCCTGTGCACGCCGCCTTCTTGAAAACGACCTCGGCCAAACGCACGCCACGCTCGCAGGTGGGCAGAAGACTCCTCGCCGAGGTCTCTTTGAATGATATTCGGGGTGAAGAAAGTAACGGAAAGCGTGACGAATAGGGGGAGGCGGTAACGTGCAGGGCAACAAGATTGTCGAAGCGACCCGGTTAAATGTAGACGCAGCATACCAAAAGCACGGCTTTTCGTTAATGCTCACGGGGTCGTCGATTAGAACGGCACTCCTTGTGCTGGGGTTAACTGCTGCTGCATTCTTGATGTTCCATTCTGTTGGTCTTCTGAGCCGTCCGCCTTATGACATGTACAACTTTCTTTGGACGTTCATTTCTTTGCCAACAATTGCGAGGTGGGCAAGAATTCGCAAAATCAACGGTGAAAGCCGAGCTCTTTTGCTTTTCTCGGCCGCAGCGCTGGTGACCTTTTTCATAGTGGTTATGGTGGCAATTGGCGCTTACCGGGGATACACATACATTTTGGTTCTATCTGTCCTTGTCGCGTTCTTTCTTTCTTTTATCCCTTACTTCAAGGAGTAACAAAGTCTGGTCATCGGCGGGGTCCCAGGGGGCTGCAAGTTGTGAACGGCCCCCTTTTGCAAGGGTTTCCGAAAAGAAGGCGGATCGAAATCTTTTGAAGATTTCGACCCCTTACACCCAAACCGCCCCGCAACCCGCCCGCTCAGGCCAGCGCCAGCGCCCGGCGCAGCGCCCGCTCCTGCCGCCGGCCCCGGACCGGAACGGTCACCACGAGTTGCCCGGCCGTGTCCCGCGCAAAGAAGGTGCGGTTGTTCAGGCGGATCTCGGCAAAATCCGACATCCGGTAGCGCCCGGTCAGGTACACCTGCCCGCGCAACTCCCGGTCATAGGTCCGGATCTCGTCGCGCTGCGTGTCGACCTCGACCCGCGCCATCTCCTGCCGCGCGCCCAGCGCCGCCAGCAGGACCGCGCCGAAACCGATCATCCCCAGCGACGCGCCCAGCTTGACCAGCGTCACCGCGTGGTCCGGCGCCGGGAACATCCAGATGCCCACCCCCGCCAGCACGAGCGCCATCGCGGTCCCGGCCATCGCCACCCGCCCGGCCAGCACGCCCGGCCCCTCCGCCATCTCCACCGGCTCGCGCCGCGCGGTGCGGCGTTCATGGGCCTGGAACTGGGTCATGGTATCGGGCAGGGCAGTCATCGCGGCGGGTCCTTCGCTGGGTCTTCGTTGCGCCCCACCCTGCCCCGCAAAGGCGCCATCAATGGGGCGGCGCGTGGGCAAAATCCCGGCACGCCCTCCGGCGCTTGCCAAGCCCGCCGATCCGTCGTATAGGCCGCATTCCTTTCGCATCACGCATGAACCGCGCAGTCTCTCGTGGACGGGCCGCGAAAGGATGAAAAGGCCCGCCTTTGAAATGCGCCCAGATAGAAGTGGAGCTCACATGCCGCTGTACGAGCATGTATTCATCTCGCGCCAGGACCTGTCCAATACCCAGGCCGAGGGTCTCGTCGAACATTTCAGCACCGTCCTCGCGGACAACGGCGGCAAGGTCGTCGACAGCGAGTACTGGGGCGTCAAGACGATGGCCTACAAGATCAACAAGAACCGCAAGGGCCACTACGCCTTTCTCAAGACCGATGCCCCGGCACCGGCCGTCCACGAGATGGAGCGCCTGATGCGCCTGCATGACGACGTCATGCGCGTTCTGACCATCAAGGTCGACGACCACGAAGAAGGCCCGTCGATCCAGATGCAGAAGAAAGAAGACCGCGGCGACCGCCGCGAGCGTCGTTGATCCCAGCTTGAAGAAAGGACACTAAACCATGGCTGCAAAACCGTTTTTCCGCCGCCGCAAGGTCTGCCCCTTCTCGGGCGAGAATGCACCCAAGATCGACTACAAGGACACCCGTCTCCTGCAGCGCTACATCTCCGAGCGCGGCAAGATCGTGCCCTCGCGCATCACCGCCGTCTCGGCGAAGAAGCAGCGTGAACTGGCCCGCGCCATCAAGCGCGCCCGCTTCCTCGCGCTCCTGCCCTACGCCGTGAAGTAAGGAGGAATACCAATGCAAGTCATCCTTCTCGAACGTGTCGCCAAGCTTGGCCAGATGGGCGAAGTCGTCGACGTGAAACCGGGCTTCGCCCGCAACTACCTCCTGCCCCAGAAAAAGGCGCTGACGGCCTCCGAGGCCAACATCGCCCAGTTCGAAGGCCAGAAGGCCCAGCTCGAGGCCCGCAACCTCGAAACCCGCAAGGAAGCCGAGAAACTGGCCGAAACCCTCGACGGCAAACAGTTCGTCGTGATTCGCCAGGCCTCCGATTCCGGCGCGCTCTACGGCTCCGTCACCACCCGTGACGCGGCAGACGCCGTCTGCGAGGAAGGCTTCTCGATCGACCGCAAGCAGGTCGCCATGGGCGGCCCGATCAAGGATCTGGGCCTGCACGAGGTCCACGTGACCCTGCACCCCGAGGTCGAGGTGATCATCAAGGTCAACGTCGCCCGCTCGACGGAAGAGGCCGAACTTCAGGCCTCCGGCAAGACCATCCAGGAAGTCGCCGCCGAGGAAGAGGAAGCCGCCGATTACGAGATCGCGGAACTCTTCGACGATATCGGCTCCGCCGCCTCCGACGATGAAGACCTCGCCGACGCGGTCGAAGACGTGCTTCCCGAGGAAGACGCGGAAGGCGACGACGAGGACAAGTAAGCCTCCCGCCTTGCAAGGATCAGGGGCCGCGCCGCCAGGCGCGGCCCTTTTTCGTGGCCGTGCCGTCCAGGACAGGCCGGAGACAGCGCTCATTCCGTTGTACCGGAGAGGCGCGGCGAACCAACGCCACTGATGGCATCCATCCGCCGCATCGCCGGACCGTCGGGCCGGCCCGCCTCTCGGCGATTGCCTGCAATCGCCTGCCGGCCAGCGAACGAGGCGCGGGGGCCACGCTCAACAGGCCGCTCCCCCT
>Ga0189287_100309_pt1 | contig 13546 bp, 15 predicted proteins | sample UW86minimetaG_FD_130319 | JGI IMG/M metagenome (GOLD analysis project Ga0189287, IMG submission 130319) | Marine microbial communities from the Costa Rica Dome - UW86 mini metaG | ecosystem: Environmental > Aquatic > Marine > Oceanic > Photic zone | place: Costa Rica: the Eastern Pacific... | reverse complement strand
GGTCGGAAGGGCCGATGAAGATGCCGTCGACGCCCTCGACCGCGAGGATATCGTCGAGCGCCTCGGCCGCGGCGCGGCTTTCGATCTGCACCAGCAGGCACATCTGGTCGTTGGCGGTGGTGATGTAGTTCGGCACCGACGAGAATTGCGAGGCGCGGGCCAGCGCGGCGCCGGAGCCGCGGATGCCTTGCGGCGGGTAGCGCATGGCGCGGACGAGGTCGCGGGCCTGGGCGGCGCTGTCGACCATGGGAATCAGAAGGGTCTGGGCGCCGGCGTCGAGTACCTGCTTGATGAGCCAGGGTTCTCCCATCGGAAGGCGGACGACGGGCTGGCAGGGCTTGCCCTCGAGCACCTGGAGCTGGGCCATGATGGTGCGCAGGTCGTTGGGGGCGTGCTCGGCGTCGAGGACGAGCCAGTCGAACCCGGCGGTGGCGAGCACCTCGGTCGGGTAGGGATCGGCGAAGCCGGCCCAGCAGCCATAGAGCTGGTCGCCCCGTTTGAGGGCGGTCTTGAAGGTGTTTTCCGGAGCTGACATGGGGATTGGCCTTTCCTCGTTCTGGTCTTGGCGCACCCTACGCGGGATGGGGTGCGGGGGTCTACAGGAAGTGGTGGGGTGCGGCGTGGGGAGGTGGGTTGGGAAGGTGGGTTTCACCCACCCTACGGGGTGTTGCGACCCTGGTTTTTCGAGGGGAACGGAGGTCGGTATCGCGTCGGTATGACGTCGGTATCGCGTCGGTGTTTTTGCGGGAGGGGTGCGGGGGTGGCGATATCTTGAAAAGATATCGGGTCGAATTCATTTGAAGAATTCGGTGTCGCGGTGGAGAGGTTCGGTTGGCTTGAGGGCGGGGGCCGGTGGGTTGTGGCGGGAGGGTTTGAGTATTTTTGGAACAATGAAAATGCGGAGGGTAACCGCGACCAAGCCGTGGGAGGCGGCCGGGGGATCGAGTATTTTTGGAAAGATGAAACTGCGCGGTCAGGCTGGCGGGGCGGCGGCCTCGAGGGCTTCGCGGAAGGTGTCGCGGTCGCCGATGTGGTTGGCGAGGATCAGGATGAGGCGGGCGTTGAGGGCGGCGCTTTCGTCGTCCGTCAGCCCCTCGTGGGCGGCGAGGAGGTCGGCGTAGAGGTCGTCGGGGGCGTCGATATTGGGGGTGAGGGTGAGGGTCATGCGTAGCCTCCCTTGGCGCGGGTGAGGGCGGTTTCGATCTCTGCCGGCGTGGCGTCGGCCCAGCGGGCGGCGACGTGCTGGTCGGGGCGGAGGAGGTAGAGGGCGCTGGGCGCCGTCCCGAGGTAGCGGCTGCGTAGGGCCTCGGTGATCTCGGTCAGCGAGAGGGGGGTGGTGCCGGGGATGGCGGGCGCCTCGCGGCCGAGGGCAAGGAGGGTGAAGCCGTTTCGCAACTGGTCGAGCAGGTAGCCATTGCCGAGCGGCGCGTCGGGGCAGGGGGCGCCGGGGCGGGTGCGGGAGGGGCCGCCGGGCAGGGCATCGGGCGTGCTCAGGGGCGAACCGGCGTGGATACAGGGGATGGAGAGGCGGCCGGAATTCACCAGCGGGCGGGCGAAGGCGTGGTGTTCGGACAGGTCGAGCACGGCGTCGCGGAAGAGGCGGCTGGTTTTCGACTTGGGCGTGATGAAATCGGTGGAGCGGGAGGAGTTGAGGATGTTCTCGTCGGCCGCCTCGACGCGCTCGGTGTCGTAGCTGTCGAGAAGAGTGTCGGGCGCCTCGCCCGCCAGCACGAGGCGGAGCTTCCAGCAGAGGTTGTCGGTGTCCTGCAGGCCGGAATTGGCGCCGCGGGCACCGAAGGGCGAGACCTGGTGTGCGGCGTCGCCGGCGAAGAGGACGCGCCCGTGGCGAAAGCGTTCCATGCGGCGGCACTGGAAGGTGTAGATCGAGACCCATTCGAGGTCGAACGCCACGTCGTCGCCCAGCATCTGGCGGACGCGGGCTCGGACGCGCTCGGGTTCTTTCTCTTTCTCGCGGTCGATGTCCCAGCCGAGCTGCAGGTCGATGCGCCAGACGCCGTCGGGCTGTTTGTGGAGGAGCGCCGACTGGCCGGGGTTGAAGGGCGGGTCGAACCAGAACCAGCGCTCGGTGGGGAAATCGGCCTGCATGGTGACGTCGGCGATGAGGAAGTTGTCCTCGAAAACGCGGCCGGTGAAGCCGAGGCCGAGCCTGTCGCGGGTGGGGGAGCCGGCGCCGTCGCAGGCGATGACGTACTCCGCTTCGAGGCCGTAGGGGCCCTCGGGCGTGTCGACGGTGAGGGCGACGTGATCGGGACGGGCGGCGATGGCGGTGACGCGGCTGTTGCCGCGAAGGTCGACGGGGGCGCCGCCCTCCTGCAGGGTGCGGAGGCGGGCGACCATGTCGTTTTCCAGGTGGTATTGCTGGAGGTTGACGAAGGCCGGGCGGCGGTGGCCGTTTTCGGGGAGGAGGTTGAACTCGTAGACCTTGCGGTCGCCGAAGAAGACCTTGCCGAGGTTCCAGCGCACGCCGCGATCTGTCAGCGGGGCGCCGCAACCGAGGCGGTCGGCGATCTCGAGCGTGCGCTTCGAGAAGCAGATGGCACGGGAGCCGTGGGAGACCTTGTCATTCTCGTCGAGCACCAGGACGGGCACGCCCTGCTGCCCGAGATCGAGCGCGGCGGCGAGGCCGACGGGGCCTGCGCCTATGACGATGACCGGGTGGCGGACGGGTGTCGCGGTATCCTGATCGGGGTGTCGCGCGTAGGGGTAGAGCGGAGTGTCGAAAAGGCGAGTCATGGGCGGGCCTCACAGGCGCATTGTGTGGCGCGGGGGCAACGGGTGATGGGGTGGAGCGGAATTTTCGGAACAGGGCGGGCGCCAGCGGTGTTGGTGATCCAGAAAAGATAGACCTGGGGAGTGCAAACGTGTCTGCCGCCGATGTGAGTGTAAACGAGAAACAGAACCGCGCCGCCGGGCTTGGCCTTGTCGGGCTGGCGGGAGTCGGCGTTCTGGGCGGCCTTGCGGTCGCCGTGGTGCCCGTGGTGGGCGAGAGCCTGCGGCCTATCAACCTTGCCCCCGTCAACCTTGCAATGACGGGCGTGGCCGGGGCCGGGCTGCTGATGGCAGCGATGGGGGCGGTTCTGCGCCGCGCCGATCCGTTTTACCGCGGTGCGGGCGTGGCAGGTGGCTTCCTGCTGGTCGTCTTCGCGGTGTCCTTCCTGATCAATCCGCTGGCGGGCCTGATCCTGCTGACGCTGACGACGCTGGGTGTCTTCGCGACGCTGGCCGCGGTCTACCTTCTCGGGCCCGTCGACGAGGCCGCGGACGATGCGCCTGCGGCGGAGGTCGAGGACCGGCCCAAGGCCGAGGTGATCCGCCCCGCGGCGTGGCACATGCCGAAGCCCGCCAACCTGCCCGGCGCCGTGGCGCTCAAGCAGGAGGTGTGCAAGCCGGAGGCGCGGCTGACGCTGTAATGCCGGCATGGCGGGGCTGACGTGCCTGTGCATCCTCAGCCCTGCAACTGTTCCCACATTTCAACGTCGCGTTCGGCCGTCCAGATGCGGGGGGTGTCGATGCCGCGGGCCTCGTCGTAGGCGCGGGCGACGTTGAAGGGCAGGCAGTGTTCGTAGATCGCGTAGTCGGAGAACTTCGGGTCGCAGGCCGCGCGCACCGCGTCCCAGGCTTCTTTCAGTGTGCCGCCCCGGGCGGCGACGCGGGCGGCCGGGCGGTAGGTGCTTTCCACGAAATCGCGGGTGTTCTCGATGGCGGCGTTGACCATTTCGCGGCCCATCAGCGCGTCGCCCCGGCCCGGCGCGATGGCGTCGACGTCGAACCACTTGATCTCGTCCAGGGTGTCGCCCCAGTCGGAGAAATGCCCGTCGCCGCAGTAGCAGGCGGAGTGGTATTCGACGATATCGCCGGTGAACATGACGTTTTCGTCCGGCACGTGGATGACGATATCGCCCGCCGTGTGGGCGCGGCCGAGATGCATGAGGTCGACCCGGCGGTTGCCGAGATAGACGGTCATGCTGTCGGAGAAGGTGGTGGTGGGCCAGGTGAGGCCGGGGATCGATTCATGCCCTTCGAAGAGGCGGGGGAAGCGTTGGAATTCGCTGTCCCAGTCTTCCTGCCCGCGTTCGGCGACCATGGCGCGGGTCGTGTCGCCCATGATGATCTGCGGCGCGCCGTAGGCCGAGGCGCCGAGGACGCGGACGGCGTGGTAATGGGTCATCACCAGGTGGGTGATCGGCTTGTCGGTGACCTCGCGGACCTTCTCGATGACCTTGCCCGCGAGCCGGGGCGTGGCCTGGGCCTCGATGATCATGACGCTGTCGTCGCCGATGATGACGCCGGAGTTGGGGTCGCCCTCGGCGGTGAAGGCCCAGAGGCCGTTTCCGACCTCGGTGAAGCTGATGGTTTTCTCGGTGAGATCACCTTGGGAGGCGAAGGCCTTGGACATGGGGGGCTCCTTTCTGAGATGGACAGGGGCGGGGGGCTGTGCTTGGGTTTTTGACATGATGGACAGCCGGTTGCCCTATGTTCTGACGTTCCTGATCACCGTTGCGACGGGTGTTGCCCTGTTGGCGATGGGCCGGGCGGGGGTGTGCCCCTGTGGCTATGTCGACCTGTGGGGCACGGTCGGCACGGAGGAGGCGAACCAGCAGGTTCTGGACTGGTACGCGCCGAGCCATTTGCTGCACGGGTTGCTGTTCTATGCCGCGCTGTGGCTGGTGGTGCCAAGGATGGCGATTGGCTGGCGGCTGGTGATCGCGACGGTGGTGGAATGCGGCTGGGAGATCGTGGAGAACACCGATGCGATGATCCAGCGGTATCGCGATACGACGGTGTCGGCGGATTACGTGGGCGACAGCGTGTTGAACTCGGTCTCGGATGTTGTGGCGATGTGGGTGGGGTTTGCGCTGGCGCGGTTTGTGCCGGTGTGGGTGAGTGTGCTCGTGGTGATCGGGTTCGAGGTGCTGACCGCGATCGTGATCCGCGACGGGCTGGCGCTCAATATCCTGATGCTGTTGTGGCCGCTGGAGGCGGTGAAGGAGTGGCAGGGCGGCTGAGGTCATGAGGCGACCGTCTGGTCGATGGTGCCGAAGAGGGCGTTTCCGGCCTCGTCTTCCATCCAGATCCTGACGCGGTCGCCGGGTTGCAGGAAGGGGGTTTTGGGTGCGCCTTCCTGCAAGGTTTCGACCATGCGCTGTTCGGCGATGCAGGAATAGCCGCGGCCGCCGTCGCTGACCGGTTTGCCGGGGCCGCCGTCCGCGTCGCGGTTCGAGACGGTGCCGGAGCCTATGATGGTGCCGGCGGCGAGGTGGCGGGTTTTGGCGGCATGGGCGATGAGGGTGGGGAAGTCGAAGGTCATGTCTTCGCCGACATTGGCGCGGCCGAAGGGTTTCCCGTTCAGGTCCACATGCATGGTGCCGTGCAGCTTGTCGCCGTCCCAGCCGGGCAGGGCGTCGGGGGTGATGGCGAGGGGCGAAAAGGCGCAGGCGGGTTTGGACTGGACGAAGCCGAAGCCCTTGGAGAGCTCGTCAGGGATGAGGGCGCGGAGCGAGATGTCATTGCAGAGCAGGACAAGGCGGATGGCGGCGCGGGCCTCGTCTCGGGTGGCGCCCATGGGGACGGGGCCGGTGATGACGGCGACCTCTGCCTCGAAGTCGATGCCCCAGGACGGGTCGCCGGGAATGGGCGCGGTGGGGGCGAGGAAGCTGTCGGAGCCGCCCTGGTACATGAGCGGGTCGTGCCAGAAGCGTTCCGGCATCTCGGCGCCGCGGGCGCGGCGGACGAGGTCGACATGGTTCACGTAGGCCGAGCCGTCGAGGAACTGGTAGGCGCGGGGGAGGGGGGAGAGGCAGGTTGTCGCGTCGAAGGGCCTCTCCGCCCCTTGCGGGGACGGCTCGGCCCCGTCGAGGAGGGATTGCAGCGTGGCGCCTTGCGGCAGGCGGCAGGTCTGGCCGTCATCGGAAAGGAGGGCAAGCTGGCCGTCGGGGGTGCCGTTGTCGAGGGTGGCGTATTTCATGGCGTGGCTTTCAGGGGGAGGGTCAGCCCGTCATGGGCGATGTGGAGCGTGCCGGAGAAATGGGGCGCGGCCTCGGCGCGCCATGTGTCTTCGGTGACGTCCGGGTCGCCGGAGGGGATGAGGTGGTTGAGGGCGAGCTGTGAGACGCCCGCGCGTTCGGCCAATTTGGCGGCGTCATGGGCGGCGGTGTGGCTGCGCAGGATGTGCTTGAGGAGGCGGTCGTCGGCATAGCCCATGCGGTTGACGAGGGCGGTGACGTGGTCGGTGAGCATGGCCTCGTGGACGAGGAGGTCGGCGTCTTTGGCGAAGTCGACCATGGCGGGGATGGGAGCGGTGTCGCCGGAGAGGACGGCGCTGCCTGACGTGCCGTCGAAGCGGAGGGCGTAGCTTTCGGTGACGGGCGGGTGGTGATTGGGGAGCGCGGTTATGCGCAGGCTGCCGAGGGCCAGGTCGAGGTGGTCGTCGAGCAGGTGAATGGGGAAGAGCGTATCGAAATCGGGGCGGCCTTCGTCTTCGGTTCTGGTGTCGATGTCGTAGGCCATCGAGGCGCGGAAGCCCTGCCAGTAGGTGGGCAGGCCGGAGGGGGCGTAGATGGGCACCTCGCGCTTGAGGCCGGCTGTCCAGGCGGTGTGGAGGAGGGGACCCAGCTCGAGATAGTGGTCGGAATGCAGGTGGGTGATCAGGATCGCGTCGATCTCGGTCAGGGCCACGCCTGCGCGGCAGACGCCGGCCGCCGCCCCCAGCCCTGCGTCGACCAGCACGGTTTTCCCGTCCATCTGCACGAGGATCGACGTGGGCATGGCCGAGCCCGGGCGGATCGCCGGGCCGCCCTTGCTGCCGAGGATCGTCACGCTGTCCATGGGGGCACTGTCCGGGGCTTTCATTGTTCCGGAAATACTCAATTGCGCGTCATTTGCGGCCCGGCGTGCCGTCGAATTTCTTCTCGAGGCTGTCCCAGCAATCGATGTAATCGTCCTGCAAGGGCGCCTCGGTCGCGGCGAAGCGGGTGAGGTGCTGGGGGAAGCGGGTTTCGAACATGAAGGACATGGTGTTGTCGAGCTTGTCGGGGCCGAGATTGGCGTTCGAGGCCTTCTCGAACGCGTCGCGGTCGGGGCCGTGGGGCAGCATCATGTTGTGCAGCGACATGCCGCCGGGGACGAAGCCCTGTGGCTTGGCGTCGTATTGGCCGTAGATGTTGCCCATCAGCTCGGACATGATGTTCTTGTGGTACCAGGGCGGGCGGAAGGTATCCTCGGCCACCATCCAGCGTTCGCGGAAGAGGACGAAGTCGATATTCGCGGTGCCGGGCACGCCGGAGGGGGCGGTGAGCACGGTGAAGATCGACGGGTCGGGGTGGTCGAAGAGGATCGCGCCGACCGGGGAGTAGGTGCGCAGGTCGTACTTGCAGGGGGCGTAGTTGCCGTGCCACGCGACCACGTCGAGCGGGCTTTGCGGGATCTGCGTTTCGTGGAACTGGCCACACCACTTGATGGTGAGGGTGGAGGGGGTTTCCCGGTCCTCGAACGCCGCCACCGGCGCCTTGAAGTCGCGCGGGTTGGCGAGGCCGTTGGCCCCGATGGGCCCGCGGGCGGGGAGTTCGAATTTCTGGCCGTAGTTCTCGCAGACGAAGCCGCGGCAGGGGCCCTCCAGCACCTCGACCCGGTAGACGAGGCCGCGGGGGAGGATGGCGATTTCCTTGGGCTCGAGGTCGATGATGCCGAGCTCGGTACAGAAGCGGAGGCGGCCTTCCTGGGGCACGACCAGCAGTTCGCTGTCGGCGGAGTAAAAATAGGCATCCTCCATCGAGGCGGTGACGAGGTAGATGTGGCTGGCCATGCCCACTTGCGTGTTCACGTCGCCCGCCGTTGTCATGGTGTGCATGCCGGTGAGCCAGGTGAGGTTTTGCTCGGAATGGGGCACCGGATCCCAGCGGTACTGGCCCAGCGAAATGACGTCGGGGTCGACGTTGGGGGCGGATTTCCAGTGCGGCAGGTCAACCTTCTTGTAGCGGGCTGAATGCTTGACCGAGGGCCTGATCCGGTAGGTCCAGGTGCGTTCGGGCGGGTTGGCGGTGAAGGCGGTGCCGGAGAGCTGTTCGCCGTAGAGGCCGTAATTGCATTTCTGCGGCGAGTTCATACCCTGGGGCAGGGCGCCGGGCAGCGCTTCGGTTTCGAAATCGTTGCCGAAACCGGGCATGTAGCCTTCGTGCGTGCCCACGGGCGTGGCGGCCTGGGTCAGGCCATGGGACTTGGTCTGGCGGTTCATGGCAGCGGTCCTCCTTGACCAATGGAGCTAACAGTTGAATTTGTAACTAACAAGGCTACATGGCTCACCATGATGCGCGATACATGTGACGAGACATTCGAGCTGGCCGATTTCCTGCCTTACCTGCTGAACCAGGCGGCGGAGGCGTCGGGGCAGGAGTTCCAGACGATCTACAAGGGCCGCTACGGGATGTTGCGGACCGAGTGGCGGGTGCTGTTCCACCTTGGCATTTATGGCCGGATGACCGCCAAGGAGATCGGCGAGCGGGCGGTCATTCACAAGACCAAGGTCAGCCGGGCCGTGCAGAAGCTGGCGGCGCGGCGGTTCATCACGCGCGAGCGGCACGCGGCGGACCGGCGGTTCGAGTATCTCGACCTGACGACGGCCGGGCGGGCGGCCTATCGCGACCTGCACGAGGTGGCGCGGCAATACGATGCGCGGCTGACCTCGCAGTTCTCGGACGAAGAGACGGCGCTGTTGCGGTCGATACTGAAGCGGCTGGCCGGCGGGCGGTAGGCGCGGGACTTTACTTTCCCGAGGAAAAGCCGTTCTGCTGGCGCCATGAATGAACATCTCAAAGGTCTGATCATCACCACGCTGGGCGTGCTGTTCGTGGTGCCGGATTCGCTTTACGTGCGGCTCATCGATGCCGAGCCGATGGTTACGGCGTTCTGGCGCGGGATGAGTGCGGGGGGGATCATCCTTCTGGGGCTTCTGGCGGTGCAGGGCACCAAGGGGTTCGGGCAGGTGCTGCGCTCGGGCTGGCCCGGGGTGATCTACATGGTGCTGATCGGGTATACGGCGCCGGGCTTCGTGCTGGCGGTGACGCATACCAGCGTGGCGAACGTGGTGTTCATATTCGCCTCGATGCCGATCTTCTCGGCGATCTTCGCGCGGGTGTTTTTGGGCGAGCCGATCAGCCGGCGGGTGGTGATGACCATGCTGGCGGTGATGGCGGGGCTGGCGATCATCGCCTATGGCTCTGGCGAGAACGAGGTGGCACACTGGTCGGGGGATTTGTACGCGCTGTCGGTTTGCATTGCCTATTCGGGCGCTTTGACGGCGGTGCGGGGGTTGAAGGATATCTCGATGATCCCGGCGATTCCGCTGGCCTATATCGGGGCGGCGCTTTTGATCTGGCCGTTCATCGAGCCGGGGCCGCCGGTAGAGGCGCAGTGGCACCTGTTCCTCGGCCACGGGGCGTTCATCGCGGTGGCGACCTGTTTCCTGACGCTGGGGCCGCGCTATATCAGCTCGCCCGAGGTGTCGTTGCTGATCCTTCTGGAATCGGTGCTGGCGCCCCTGCTCGTCTGGGCGATCGTGGGCGAGGACCCGGGGCGCTGGGCGATGATCGGGGGCGCGGTGGTGATCGGGGCGCTTTTGGCGTCGAACTTCGTGGCGCTGAGGCGGCGGCGGGTGGTGTGACGGTGGGGCCGGCGTTCATCTCCTACGAGGAGGGCGAGAGGCACCTGGACTGGCTGGCGATGGCGAAGGCGCTGGAGGCGGGGCATCACCTGCCGCGTGCGACAGCCGAAGTGAGTTACCTGACACGGGGCGAGGATACCGCGATCACGCTGTCGGCGTGGATCGACGGGCTGGGGCTGGCGGTGAAGTCGGCGCATGTGTTCCCGGGGGCGCCGGAGCATGGCGCGCCGAACATCAATGGCGGGGTGTATTTCTACGACGACAGGACCGGGGCGCTGAAGGCGGTGCTGGATTTCCACCTGGTGACCAAGTGGAAGACGGCGGCCGACAGTCTGCTTGCGGCGCTGAAGCTGGCAAGGCCGGAGAGCCGGCGGGTGCTGATCGTGGGCGCGGGCGTGGTGGCACGGTCGATGGTGGAGGCCTATGGCGCGGGGTTTCCGGGGTGTGCGTTTTGTGTCTGGAACCGGTCGGTGGAAGGGGCGGAGCGGCTGGCGGCCGAGTATCCGGGCGTGGAGGTGGCGACCGACCTGGAGGCGGCGGTGCGTTGGGCGGATATCGTGAGCTGTGCGACGCTGGCGAAAGAGCCGTTGATCCACGGCGAGTGGCTGCGGCCTGGGCAGCATGTCGACCTGATCGGGGCGTTCCTGCCGGATATGCGGGAGGCGGATGACGCCGCGATGCGGCGGGCGCGGGTGTTCGTGGATATCCGCGGCGACACGATGGAGAATATCGGCGAGATCGCGGACCCGCTGGCGCGCGGGGTGATCTCGGAGGCGGATGTGCTGGCGGATTTCTATGATTTGCCGAAGGGGATTTTCCGGCGGGAGAGCGATGAGGAGATCACGCTGTTCAAGAATGGCGGGGGCGGGCACCTGGACTTGATGGCCAGTGCGCATATCCTCGAGATGTGCGGCGCTACCTGACGAATTCGGCAAGCTCGCGGGCGCGGTCTTCGCCGAGGTTCATCTTGCAGGCGCCGACGGCCATGTCGGTGCCGGGGTCGCCGCCGAAGGTGGTGGCGAGGAAGGCGCACTGGGCGTCACGATAGGCGAGCCATGCGGTTTGCGAGGCTTCGAGCGCGGGGACGGCAGTGGTTTCGCCGGTGATGGTGTCAATCTCGTGGGCAAATTTCATCGCGGCGTCGAGATACATGGCGACGATTTCGTCGACGCGCTGGACCTCGGCCTCGATCGTGTCGGCGGGGGCGGCGGTGGCGAGGCCGAGGGTGAGGGCGAGGAGAATTGCGAGACGAGTCATGGTGGCTTTCGGTAGCGGGTGGGTCGTTTTCTTGAAAAGAAAACGGGGCGAAATCTTTTGAAGATTTCGGGGCGTCGCGCCTAGAAATCGACCTCGACGCCGGGGAGGTTGAGCGCCTTGATCAGGTCGCGAAGTTCCTGCCGCGCGGCGACGTTCGAGATGTTGAGCTGTTTCACCCCGATATCCTTGAGGTCGAGCAGGGTGAGGCCGCGGGGGAATAGTTCGCGAAAGATGACACGCTCATTGAAGCCCGGGGCGGTGCGGAAGCCGATGCGCTTGGCGAGGTTGTCGAGAGCCGCCCCCATCTTTTCCTTGTTGACCATCTGCTGGGCGCCGAGGCGGTTGCGGACAACGATCCAGTCGATCGGCTTGAGCCCGGCCTGGGCGCGCAGCTGGCGGGCGTTCCAGACCATCTCGGAATAGACCGAGGGGCCGAGGATCTTCATGCCGTCGGCATCGACATGGGCGAGCAGGTCGAAATCGATGAAGCTGTCGTTCAGGGGCGTGATCAGCGTGTCTGCCAGCGAGTGGGCGACCTGGCTGAGGCGGGTGTGGGAGCCGGGGCAGTCGATCAGGATGAAATCGCTGTCGGGTTCCAGCTCGGCCACGGCGGCGGAAAGCCGGCGGTCATAGATGTTCTCGCCCGGCTGGAGGGCGGACTGGTCGACCTCGGGGAGGTCGCGATAGGCGGGAGAGGGGAGGTTCAGGCCCGATTTCTGAAGGAAACGCTCGCGGTTGCGGATGTAGGTGCCGAGCGTCTTCTGGCGGAGGTCGAGGTCGAGCGTGCTGACCTTGTGGCCCAGCCGGGCCAGTGCCGTGGCCACGTGCATCGACACGGTCGACTTGCCCGCACCGCCCTTTTCGTTCCCCACGACGATGATATGCGCCATGTTCCGTTGCCCCTCGTTCTGCGCCTAGTGTCTGCGCGATTTTTTGCGCAACTTACCGGTGCCGTTGACGATTTGAAAGAGAGCTTCGCGCAGTTGCGGCGCGGGGCTGGCGCTGTTGCATCAGGTGGGCGGAAAAGGAAAACGCCGCCCCGGTGGGAGCGGCGTTCGGTGGTTCGGCGCGTGGCGCCCGATCAGAAGCCGAGGCCTGCGTACTTGTTCTTGAACTTCGACAAGCGGCCGCCCGCGTCGGTCAGGCGGTGACCGCCGCCCGTCCAGGCCGGGTGGACCGTGGGGTCGATGTCGAGCGACAGGCTGTCGCCGTCGGACCCGTAGGTCGAGCGCATGGTGACGACGGTACCGTCGGTCATCTTGACTTCGATGAAGTGGTAATCGGGGTGGATGTCTTTTTTCATGTCGCCGATCCTTGCACGGGTTTCTTGCCGTCGTCCTTGGGCTTGTAGTTCGAATCCTCGGCGATCCGGGCCGATTTGCCCCGGCGTGCGCGCAGGTAGTACAGCTTGGCGCGGCGCACGCGGCCGCGGCGGATCACGGTGATGTTGTCGATGTTGGTCGAGTAGAGCGGGAAGATCCGTTCCACGCCTTCACCGAAGGAAATCTTGCGGATGGTGAAGCTTCCGGCGATGCCGTCGCCGTTCTTGCGGCTGATGCAGACGCCTTCGAAGTTCTGCACCCGGGTGCGGGTGCCCTCGGTAACCTTGAAGCCGACGCGGACGGTGTCGCCTGCCTTGAAGTCGGGAATGTCCTTCCCGAGTTCGGCGATCTGTTCCGCCTCGATCTGAGCGATAATGTCCATCGCTGCATTCTCCTAATTGTGCTTGCGGTTTGGCCCGCAAAGGTGTCTCGCGTCCTCAGAGCTCTTGGTCTTCGCCCGGGTCCGCCGTGCCGGTCATTGCCGGGGGCGCCCGCCAGAGGTCAGGTCGTCTTGTCTTGTTCGGTGCCCCTAAGGGCCTGTCCGGAATAGCGAAAATGGCGCGGAGACGGACCCATCAGAAGAAAAACGGGAATCACGCGCGCCGACGCTGGTTCGGAATGGGCGCGGTAAATCAGGTTCGGGGCTCAAATTCAAGGAAAAAAGGGCCCTGGCAGGCGTCAGGCGACCTCGACCACGCCCATCATGCCGGAGGCCTGGTGTTCGAGGATGTGGCAGTGGAGCATCCACTTGCCGGGGTTGTCGGCGACGAGCGCGATCTCGGTGGTCTCGTCGGGCATCAGGAGGGCGGTGTCGCGGAGGGTGGCGATGTTGCCGGCGCGGGGGTCGGTGAGCCGGAAGCTGTGGCCGTGGAAGTGGATGGGGTGCGGCCAGCGGGTGCGGTTTTCCAGCGTGATGCGGTGGGTCTTGCCGAGGGCGAGGCGCAGGAGCGGCTCGGTTTCGTGCAGGCGGGTGGGGACGGTACCGTTGATCGACCAGAAGCGACCCGCTTCGACCAGTTCCTGCATGGAGAGCATGCGGCCCTCCATCATCGCCTCGGACATGCCGCCCATGGCGCCGCCGTCGAAGGTGAGTTTGTGGGTCTCGGCATTGGCGAGGTCGGGTTGGGCGACGGGGTTGGGGGGCAGCGCCTCGGGCGGGCCGAGAGGGGTGTCGCGAAGGGGCGGTTCCTCGGAGACCTCCCATGTCATGACCTCGAAGGCGCGGTCGGGGCCGTAGGCATCGTCGATCACGCGGGCGGGGGTGCCGGGGGCCACGTCGATATCGAGGACC
>Ga0189287_100308_pt1 | contig 13561 bp, 10 predicted proteins | sample UW86minimetaG_FD_130319 | JGI IMG/M metagenome (GOLD analysis project Ga0189287, IMG submission 130319) | Marine microbial communities from the Costa Rica Dome - UW86 mini metaG | ecosystem: Environmental > Aquatic > Marine > Oceanic > Photic zone | place: Costa Rica: the Eastern Pacific... | reverse complement strand
TCGTGGGCCCCGACCAGTTGCACGGGTTCGAGGAGCGGCTGACCACGGATATCTACCCCGCCGATTTCGGTTGGACGCCGGATTACCGCAAGCCGGGCGAGCGGATCGACTGGTGGTATCACAACCTCGGGTCGGTGACGGGCTCGGGCGTGGCCGAGATTTCCAACCAGATGGAGTATGACGACGAGGTCGCCTATAACGCCACGCGGAAGGTCTATGACCTTGGCCGGGGGCATGATGACCGGCCCTGGTGCCTGACCGTCAGCTTTACCCATCCGCATGACCCCTACGTGGCGCGGAAGAAATACTGGGACCTTTACGAGGAGTGCGAGCACCTGCTGCCCGAGGTGCCGGCGTTTCCTTACGAGGACCACGACAACCACTCGAAGCGGATTTTCGACGCCAATGACTGGCGGTCGTTCAACATCACCGAGGAAGATATCAAGCGCTCGCGCCGGGCGTATTTCGCCAACATCTCGTATCTCGACGACAAGATCGGCGAGGTGATGGAGGCGCTGGAGGGCACGCGGCAGGTCGATGACACGATCATCCTGTTCGTCAGCGACCACGGTGACATGCTGGGCGAGCGGGGCTTGTGGTTCAAGATGAGCTTCTACGAGGGCTCGTCCCGCGTGCCGCTGATGATCTCGGCGCCGTCGATGGAGCCGGGGCTGGTGACGGAAGCGGTGAGCACGATCGATGTCTGCCCGACGCTGTGCGAGCTGGCGGGCGTGTCGATGGACGAGATCGCGCCATGGGTCGAGGGGCAGAGCCTCGAGCCGCAGGGGCGGGGTGTGACACGCGAGAACCCGGTGGCGATGGAATATGCCGCCGAGGCGTCTTACGCGCCGCTGGTCAGCCTGCGGCAGGGGAAGTGGAAGTTCAACCGCTGCTCGCTCGACCCCGACCAGTTGTTCGACCTGGAGGAAGACCCGCACGAGCTGACCAACCTGGCGGATGATCCGGCCCATGCCGAGACGCTGAAATATTTTGCCGAGAAGGCCGAGGCGCGCTGGGACATGGAGCTGTTCGACGCGCAGGTGCGGCAGAGCCAGGCGAGGCGCTGGGTGGTCTACGAGGCGCTGCGCCAGGGCGGGTATTACCCGTGGGATTACCAGCCGCTGATGAAGGCCAGCGAACGTTACATGCGCAACCACATGGACCTGAACGTGGTGGAGGAAAACCAGCGCTACCCGAGAGGCGAGTAGGCGACAGGGCGCCGGGCGGGCGAGCCGCCCGGGGCCAGGGACGACGAGGGACCGCCGCGGCGAAGATGGCAAAAAGCCACGCGCCGCCGGCACCGCAACAGTGAGGAAACGCTATGCAAGATCAAGTCGACGAATCCCGCCTGAAGATAGGCACGTCCGGCATCTTCCGCGACGTGAACCCGCCGATGGCGACATTGTCGAAGCTCCTGATCCTCGGCTTCGTGCTGATCGGGGTGTTCGCGCCGGAGGCGATGGGCAATTTCTTTTCCAACGTGCAGACGTGGATCAACGCCAACCTGAACTGGTATTACATCCTGTCGATCGCGATCTTCATCGCCTTCGTGATCGGGCTGATCTTCTCGCGCTTCGGGTCGATCCGGCTGGGCAAGGACGAGGACCGGCCGGAATTCACCACGTTTGCGTGGTTCTCGATGCTGTTCGGGGCCGGCATGGGGATCGGCCTGCTGTTCTGGTCGGTGGCCGAGCCGATGTACCACGTGCAGAACGCGCCCTTCCTCGAGGAGGGGACCGCCAACTCGATGGAGGGGGCGGTGACCGCGATGCAGGTGACCTTCCTTCACTGGGGGCTGCATGGCTGGGCGGTCTACGTGATCGTCGGCATGGCGCTGGCCTATTTCGCCTATCGCAAGGGGTTGCCGCTGACGATCCGGGCGTCGCTCTACCCGATCCTGGGCGACCGGATCTATGGCGCGTGGGGTCACACGGCGGACCTGCTGGCGATCTTCGGCACGGTCTTCGGGGTGGCGACGACGCTGGGTCTGGGGGCCGGGCAGATCCAGGCCGGGCTGAACCACCTGTTCGGCGTGCCGATGGACCCGTGGATCAAGTACCTGCTGATCATGGTGATCTCGGCCATCGCGACGCTGTCGGCGGTGTCGGGCGTGGGGCGCGGCATCAAGATCCTGTCGGAGACGAACATGTGGCTGTCGATCTTCCTGATCGTGGTCTTCATCATCGTCGGGCCGACCGTGTTCCTGCTGGGCTTCTTCATCACCAACGTGGGCGAGTACATCGTCAACGTGATCCCGATGGGCCTGTGGGTGAACCCCGACCCGGAAAGCGGCTGGCAGGGCGCGTGGACGGTGTTCTACTGGGGCTGGTGGATCGCGTGGGCGCCGTTCGTGGGGATGTTCATCGCCCGCGTGTCGCGTGGCCGGACGATCCGGGAGTTCGCGGTGGGCGTGCTGATCGTGCCGACGCTGATCACCTTCTTCTGGATGGCGATCTTCGGGGGCACCGCGTTGCACCAGGAATTCGTGCAGGACGGGGGCATCATCGCCGCGGTGAACGAGGATATCGCGCGGCCGCTGTTCCTGATCATGGACAATTTCGGGCTGGGCATCTTCGGGAGCTTCCTGAGCTTCGTCGCGCTGATCCTGATCATCACCTATTTCGTGACCTCGTCGGACAGCGGCACGCTGGTGGTGACGACGCTCATTTCGATGGGCAAGGAAGAGCCGCCGGTGACCTACCGCGTCTTCTGGGGCTTCGGCGAGGGCGCGGTGGCGGCTGTGCTGCTGGCCTCCGGCGGGCTGGGGGCGCTTCAGACGGCGTCGCTGGCGGCGGGGCTGCCGTTCTCGATCATCATGTTCATCATGATGTGGGGGCTCATTCGCGCGCTGAAGGACGAGCCGCTGGTGCAGCGCCCGCTGCGGGACACTGCCACGCCCGAGCCCGAGGGCGGACGCCCGAAGCCGGGCCCCGAGGGGATCGCGCCGGCCGAGTGAGCCGGGCATGAGACAGGCGGGGCCGCGTCGTGCGGCCCTGTCACGGCCTGACAAGGAGGGACGGAAAATGCATTCGCGAATACTGGTGCCGATCAAGCTGAAACACGCACCGCAATCTGACGAGTTGATGGCCAAGGCGGTGTCGATGGCCCGCGCCGGGGGCGCCGAGATCATCGCGCTGACCGTGGTGCCGGAGATCAGCGACAACCTGAAGGTGCTGCCCGAGGACAGCCTGCCCGATCTCGAGAAGTTCGTGGACGGCCAGGAGACGTCGGGCGTGACGATCAAGTCGGTGGTGCGCACCGGCCAGCCGCACCGGGCCATCCCCCGGGCGGCGGCCGAGTTCAAGTGCGACCTGATCGTGATGAACTCGCACAACCCGCGGATCCGCGATTACGTGATCGGCTCGACCGCCGGGCACGTGGTGATGCACGCGGAATGCGACGTGCTGGTGGTGCGGCAGAATACGTGAGGCGCGTGTCCCCGGGCCGGTCAAGGCCCGGGGGCGGCGGAAAAAGGGCGACGACAGACATGAAGACCCAGCCAGAGGCCAGCCATTTCGTGAATGGCCGCTATGTCGAGGATGCCGAGGGGGCGGTGATCGAGGTGGTCTATCCCGCGACCGGCGAGGTGATCGCCACCGTGCACGAGGCGACGGCGGCGGTGATCGAGGAGGCCATCACCTCGGGCCGGGCGGCGCAGACCGAGTGGGCGACGCTGTCGGGCACCGAACGGGGCCGGGTGCTGCGCCGGGCGGCGGATATCATGCGCGAGCGCAACCGCGACCTGTCGGTGCTGGAGACGTGGGATACCGGCAAGCCGTTGCAGGAAACGCTGGTGGCGGATGCCACGAGCGGGGCCGATGCGCTGGAGTTTTTCGGCGGGCTGGCGGGGTCGTTGACCGGGGAGCATATCCTGCTTCCGGGGGGCGACTGGGCCTACACGGTGCGCGAGCCGCTGGGCCTGTGCGTGGGGATCGGGGCGTGGAACTATCCGACGCAGATCGCCTGCTGGAAGGGGGCGCCGGCGCTGGCCTGTGGCAACGCGATGATCTTCAAGCCGTCCGAGGTGACGCCGCTTTGTGCGCTGAAGGTGGCGGAGATATTGGTCGAGGCCGGGGCGCCGGCGGGTTTGTATAACGTGATCCAGGGCCGGGGCGCCGTGGGCGGGGCGCTGGTGGGGGATCCGCGGGTCGACAAGGTGTCGCTGACCGGGTCGGTGCCGACGGGGCGGAAGGTCTATGCCGCCGCGGCCGAGGGCATGAAGCATGTGACGATGGAGCTGGGCGGGAAGAGCCCGATGCTGGTGTTTGACGATGCCAGTGTGGAGGACGCGGTTTCGGGCGCGATCCTGGGGAATTTCTATTCGAGCGGGCAGATTTGTTCCAACGGGACACGGGTTTTCGTGCAGACGGGTGTGAAGGACGCGTTTCTCGGGCGGCTGGAAGAGCGGTTGCAGGGCGTCGTGATGGGCGACCCAATGGACGAGGCCACGAATTATGGCCCGATGGTGAGCGAGGCGCAGTTGCAGATTGCGCTGGGCTATGTGGCGAAGGGTGTCGAGGAGGGCGCGCGTCTGGTCTGTGGCGGCGAGCGGGCGGCGGGGCCGGGGTGTTTCCTTCAGCCCACGGTGTTTGCCGATGTGACGGATGACATGACCATCGCGCGGGAAGAGATTTTCGGGCCGGTGATGAGCGTTCTGGATTTCGACGGTGAGGACGAGGTGGTCGCCCGGGCCAATGCCACGGAGTTCGGGCTGTCGGCGGGGGTTTACACGTCTGACCTGAGCCGTGCGCACCGGGTGATCGGGCGGCTGGAGGCGGGGAGCTGTTTCATCAACTCCTACAATGACGCGCCTGTGGAGGTGCCGTTCGGGGGCGTGAAGGCCTCCGGTGTGGGGCGGGAGAACTCGAAGGAGGCGATCGGGCATTACAGCCAGGTGAAGTCGGTTTACGTGCGGATGGGCGCGACGGAGGCGCCGTTTTGATGTGTTGCGAGCGCCTCCGCCCCGGCAGGCCGCCCGCCCGTCGCCATTGTCGCTCGGACAAATGGCGCAACAATGACGACCCCCGTCCTGCCGGGGCGGAGGCGTGCGAGTTGCGGCGTGGTGTGTGTGGCGGGGTTCGGGATTTTGCTGAGAGGCGGTTCAGGGGCAGGTCTGCCCTGAACGCGCCTGATCGAGTGTGTGGGGCGATTCCCCGAAGCCTCAAGGACGAGCCGCGCCAGGGCGCGGTGCCCCGGAGCAAGTCCGGGGCATCCTTGACCCTTCGCGGAATCACCGGGTGTGGCCTTGGGGAAGCGAGGTAGGATGGAAGCGGATTACGTGATCGTGGGGGCGGGCAGCGCGGGCTGCGCCATGGCCTATCGGCTGAGCGAGGCCGGGAAATCGGTGCTGGTCGTGGAGCATGGCGGCAGCGATGTCGGCCCGTTCATCCAGATGCCGGGCGCGCTGAGCTACCCGATGAACATGAAGCGCTATGACTGGGGCTACCAGTCGGAGCCCGAGCCGCACCTGGGCGGGCGGCGGCTGGCCTGTCCGCGGGGCAAGGTGATCGGCGGGTCGTCCTCGATCAACGGGATGGTCTATGTGCGCGGTCATGCCTGTGACTTCGACCATTGGCGCGAGCAGGGGGCCGAGGGCTGGGGCTATGCCGATGTGCTGCCCTATTACAAGCGGCTGGAAAACTGGCACGATGGCGGGCATGGCGGCGACCCGGGTTGGCGCGGCAAGGATGGCCCGCTGCACGTGAGCCGGGGGCAGATGGCCAACCCGCTGACCCGCGCCTTCATCGAGGCGGGCGGGCAGGCCGGGTACCAGCTGACCGAGGATTACAACGGCGAGCAGCAGGAGGGGTTCGGGCCGTTCGACATGACCGTCTGGCAGGGGCGGCGGTGGTCGGCGGCGAATGCCTATCTGAAGCCGGCGCTTAAGCGGGAGAATTGCGATATCGTGCGCGGCCTCGTGCAGCGGGCGGTGATCGAGGAGGGCCGCGCCGTGGGGGTGGAGGCGATCGTCGGCGGTCGGACGGAGGTGATAAGGGCGCGCAAGGAGGTGATCCTTGCGGCCTCGTCGATCAACTCGCCCAAGCTTCTGATGCTGTCGGGGGTTGGGCCGGGGGCGCACCTGGCCGAGCATGGCATCGACGTGGTGGCCGACCGCCCCGGCGTGGGGGCGAACCTGCAGGACCACCTGGAGCTTTACATCCAGATGGCGGCGAGCCAGCCGGTGAGCCTTTACAAGTACTGGAACCTTTACGGCAAGGCCTGGGTCGGCCTGCAATGGCTTCTGGGCAAGGCGGGGCCGGGGGCCTCGAACCAGTTCGAGAGCTGCGGCTTCATCCGCTCGGATGCCGGGGTGGAGTACCCGGATATCCAGTTCCACTTCCTGCCCATCGCCGTGCGCTATGACGGGCAGGCGGCGGCCGAGGGGCATGGGTTCCAGGCGCATGTGGGCCCGATGCGGAGCGCGTCGCGCGGGAGTGTCACGCTGCGCAGCGCCGATCCGGCTGATGACCCGGTGATCCGGTTCAACTACATGAGCGAGGAGAGCGACTGGGTCGATTTCCGCAAATGCATCCGCCTGACGCGAGAACTGTTCGAGCAGGAGGCCTTCGCCCCCTACCGCAAGCACGAGATTCAGCCGGGCAAGGACGTGCAGAGCGATGACGAGCTGGACGGGTTCATCCGCGAACATGCCGAGAGCGCCTATCACCCCTGCGGCACCTGCCGGATGGGGCGGGCAGACGACCCCGGCGCCGTGGTCGACCCGGAGGGCCGGGTGATCGGGGTGGAGCGGTTGCGGGTGGCCGATTCGAGCCTGTTCCCGCGGATCACCAACGGCAATCTCAACGCGCCGTCGATCATGCTGGGCGAGAAGATGGCCGATCATATCCTGGGGCGTGCGCCGCTGCCGCCGGAGAACGCGCAGCCCTGGATGCACCCCGAGTGGGAGACGGCGCAGCGCTGAGGCCCGGAACCGGGGGCGGGGATCGGGCGTTTTTCCTTCAGGCACCAGCACGGTGCCCGAAGGAGGACCCCATGTCGCAACTTCCCAAGGAATTCTACGACGAGTTTCCGGACCACGCCGACCAGATCAAGAAGCTGGAAGCCGAGAATCCGGATTTCCGCGCCAAGGCGCTGCGCTATCACGAGCTGCAGCGCGCCGCTCACCGCGCCGGAATGCACGAGGAGCCGCAATCGCAGGAGGCGGATGTGGAGATGATGAAGGAGCGCGACACGATGCGTGACGAGCTCATGCGCCATATCATGATCTGATTTCCGCGCGGCGTTTGATCGGTGTCAAGGTCGGCGGGGCGTTGCGCGCCTAGGGTTGGACCGGGTTCAGCCAATGAAGGAGGCGCGCCGATGTCCCATACCCCGCACGAGCTGCACGAGGAGTTCCCCGAGCACGCGGAAAAGATCACCGCATTGAAGACGCAGGACACGCATTTCGCGCGGCTTGCGGAGGAATATCACGAGGTCAACCGGGCCGTGCACCGGGCCGAGAGCAACGTGGCCCCGGTGGAGGGGCTGGCCGAGGTGGATTTGCGCAAGAAGCGGGCTGCTCTGAAGGACGAGTTGTACCGGATACTGTCGGCCTGAGGTTCACTGGCCGCGCAGGTGCAGAGGAACGCGTCGCCCCAAGGGCCGGCGCGTTTTGCATTTGTGGCGGTTGCCGGTCGGGGCGGGCCGTGCTTAACCGTTGGGCATGAAGATCATCTTCATCATAGGGCCCCACGCCGTGGGCAAGATGACCGTCGGCCAGGAACTGGAGAAGCTGACCGGCTTTCCGTTGTTTCACAATCACACGACGATCGAGCTGGTTCATCCGTTCGTGAGCTACGGCACGCCCGCCGGGCGCAAGCTGGTGAACGGGGTTCGCGAGCTGTTCTTCAGGGCTTTCGCCGAGAGTGACGGCGCGGGGTATATCCTGACATTTGTCTGGGCGTTCAGCGAACCGGGGGAGCGGGAGTATATCGAGAGCGTCACGCGGCTTTTCGAGGAAAAGGGGGCCGAGCTGTGCTGGGTCGAGCTGGAGGCCGGGATCGAGACGCGGCTGGAGCGGAATCGGACGGAGAACCGGCTGCTGCACAAGCCGTCGAAGCGGGACCTCGAATTTTCCGAGCGGAACGTGCGGGCCAGCCATGAGACATACCGGCTGAATTCCCTGCCCGGCGAGATGCCCGAGGAGAATTACCTGCGCATCGACAATACCGACCTGTCGGCGGAGGAGGTGGCGCGGATGATCTACGAGCGGTTCGTCGCGCCCCCTCAATCCACCGTGTAGGGCAGCACGCCGCGCTCGTCGGGTTCCACCTGAAGGCGGCGTTCCAGCGGCGGCACCGAGCGCTGGTGGCAGTGGGTGCGTTCGCAGATGCGGCAGGAGATGCCGATGGGCTCGAACGCCTTGGCGTTGGTGAGGTCGAGGTCGTCGGCATAGACCAGCGCGTCGGCATGGCGGATCTCGCAGCCGAGCGCGATGGCGAAGCGGCGGACGGGGGCGCCGAAGCTGCCGCCGGGTTTCGAGACGTCGCGGGCGAGAGAGATGTAGCGGACCCCGTCAGGGGTTTCGGCCAGTTGGCGGAGGAAGCGGCCCGGCGTCTCGAACGCGCGGTGGACGTTCCAGAGCGGGCAGGCGCCGCCGAAGCGGGCGAATTGCAGGCGGGTGGCGGAGTGGCGCTTGGTGATGGTGCCGGCCTGGTCGACACGGACGAAGAAGAAGGGCACGCCCTTGGCGCCGGGGCGTTGCAGGGTGGAAAGCCGGTGGCAGACCTGTTCGATCGAGGCGCCGAAGCTGTTGGCGAGGATCTCGAGGTCGTGGCGGTGCTGTTGCGCGGCCTGCAGGATGGCGGTGTAGGGCATGAGCGCGGCGCCGGCGAAGTAGTTGGCGAGCCCGATCTTGGCGATGGCGCGGGCGGCGTCGGACTGGAAACGGGCGAGGTCGAGCGTGGCCTCGAGCAGCTTGTCCTGGGTCAGCAGCGCGATCTGCAGGAGCATCTGGAAGGTGCGGGTTTCCGGCTCGGCGCGGGAGGAGAGGTGGAGCGTGCGGCTGTCGCGGTCGTAGTGGCGCAGCTTGCCGGTGTCGGTATGGCTGATGGTGATGCCGAGTGAGGCCAGCTTGGCCTCGGCGATCTCGCGCACCGGGCGCGACCGGTCGGTGCCGGCGAAGCGCTCGGCGGCGCGGTCGACGGCGTCGATATAGTTGTCGCAATAGTGGAAGAAGTCGCGCACCTCGTCCCAGGGGGAGGGCTGCATGCGGCTGTCCTCGCGCCCCAGCGCCTCGTCGAGGGAGGCGAGGCGTTCATGGGTCTGGCGATAGGCGCGGTGCAGGTCGAGGAAGGCCTTGGCCAGGGCCGGCGCGTTCGAGGCGGTGAGGCGCAGGTCGGTCAGCGGCGGCGGGTCGGTGAAGACCGGGTCGGCCAGCGCCTCGCGCATGTCAGAGACCATGCGCTCGGCATCGCCGGTCGACAGCTCGGTCACGTCGAAGCCGAATTCCTGCGCCAGCGCCAGCACCACCGTGGTCGAGACCGGGCGGTTGTTGTTCTCCATCTGGTTCAGGTAGGGCAGCGAGACGCCCAGCTTGGAGGCGAAATCCTTTTGCGTGAGCGCCAGTTTCTGGCGGGTTTCGCGCAGCTTGGCGCCTGCGTAGAGTTTCTGGGCGGGCATGGCGCGGCCTTTGCAGTTTCGCGGTTCGCTTATGGTAGATTTGCAAAATCCTGGACGCAAGCAGCCGTTGCAGACGCAGCCGGTCCGCGGCGGACGGGCACGATTCTTTCAGGAACATCCGGTTCGGGGGTTTGGTTGGGAGTCCGTTGAAGATATTTAAAAGGAGGAACACATGCTATCCCGCAAAGCCAGGCTCGCCGTGACGACAGCACTGACCGTCACGATCGGTGCGCCAGCCGCTGTCGCCCAGGAACGGCCGCAGGAATGCACCGAGCTCGAACAGGTCAGCGCCGAGGCGCCCGACCGGCTGTTCGAAGCGGCCCCGGACGACCGCGCGGACTATGCAAGGATCGTGGAAAGCGGTGAAGCGGCGCAGTGCAACGACGCCCTGAGCGTCTTGCGCACGACCGCGGAAGACAACGACATGCAGCTTGTCCAAGGCGAGACCGATGACGAGACCGCGGTGGCCCGCGACTCGGAAACCGCCGAGATGAGCGCCGTCGAGCGTGACCAGACGACGGTTCAGCTGAGCGACGAGGTGACGGTGGAAGGCACCGTCTTTCTTGACCGCGAAGCGCCGTCGGTCGACGTCGATGGTGGAGAGGCCGAGGTCGCGGTGACGCCGGGCCGTGCCGACGTGAACGTGCAGGAACAGGCTGCCGAGATCGTGGTGCGGGAAAAGCCGGCCGAGATTACGGTCGAGACCGTTCAACCGACGATCCGGATCGAACAGCCCGCGCCCGAGATCATCGTCACCATGCCCGAACCGGGTGTCGACGTGGCGAATGCCGAGCCGCAGGTCGAAGTGCGGCAGGCCGAGCCGGAAGTGACCGTGTCGCAATCGTCGCCTTCGGTGCGGCTTGACCTTCAGGTCGCCGAGGACGTCGAGAACTCGAAGGGTGTCCAGATCGAGGACAGCCGGACCGGCGAGAAATACGCGCAGGGCGAAACCGGCAAGCTTGCCAAGGAAGAGGCGGACGTGAACCTGTCGCGGGCCGAGCCGAACGTGACGGTCAACCAGCCGGACTCGGAAGAGGACGCATCGCGCGTGGAGATCTCGCGCGCCGAGCCGTCGATCCGGTTCGAGCGGGCCGAGCCGAAGGTGAACGTCATGCAAAGCGGCGAGCCGACGGTGGAAGTCACCCGCGCGGGTGAGCCGGAGGTGACGATCAACCGTGCCGGCGAGGATGGCGATCAGCAGGAGGCGCAGGCCGAGGGCGATCGGCAATCCGAGGAGGCCACGACCGAGCAGGCTTCGGCCGAACAGACCGATCAGGCCGACGATGCCGAGCGCGTGGCGCAGTCAGAGAGCGATCAGGCCTCCGAGGAGGCGATGACCGAGCAGGCTTCGGCCGGGCAGACCGGTCAGACCGATGACGCCGAGCGCATGGCTCAGTCGGAGAGCGATCAGGCGTCCGACGAGGCCATCACCGGGAAGGTTTCGACCGAGCGGTCCGACCAGGGCAACGACGCCGAGCGCGTCGCGCAATCTCAGAACGGTCAGCAGGCCGATGAAGACATGGCCGAAGAGACCGCAAACCGGCAGGTCGCGTCGGACCAGGACCGCGAAGAGCGGACCGAAGTTGACGGCTATGCCAATGCCGAAACCGGCAGCTTCACGGCCGAAGAGCTGACCGGCGCCCGGGTCTATGCCCAGCAGGAACGCGTGGGCGAGGTCTCGGTGGCCGTGGTCGGCGATAGCCCGGCGCAGGTCGAGGATATCGTGATCGACGTGGGTGGCTTCCTCGGCATCGGCGAGCGCAGCGTTGCCGTCGCGTTCGACGAGGTCGAGATCAAGCGCGCCGACAACGGTGACGAGCTGCGGGTCTACACGGACATGAGCCGCAGCGACCTTGAGCAGATGCCGGAATACGACGGCTGACCCTGCGTCTCGTGCGTGACGTAAAGGGCCGCCCCGCGGGGCGGCTCTTTTCCGTTGTCACCCCATCAGGGCCAGCCGTTTCTCGCGCCGGATCACCAGGCTGATCGAGCAGACCGCGCCAAGTGCCGTGACCACCATGATCCACAACAGCGGCGCCGCGCCGGAGCCGGGGGTGAGCAGCGCGCCGGCCAGCGCCGAGAGCCCGGCGCCCAGCCCGATCATCATCGCGCCGGACAGGCCGCTTGCCGTGCCCGCCAGGTGCGGGCGCACCGACAGCGCCCCGGAGGTGGCATTGGGGATGGCCATGCCATTGCCGAGGCCGACGCAGGTCATCAGCCCGAAGAACGAGTAGGGCGTGCCGAGATCGAGCTTGAAGAGCAGCAGGCTCAGCGAGACACCGGCCGCGACGATCACCGATCCCCAGAGCACCATGCGGTTGATGCCGATGCGCACCGAGAACCGCCCGGCGATGAAATTGCCGAGGAAATAGCCCACCGCCGGGGCGCCGAAGAACAGCCCGAACGTGGCCTGGTCGAGCCCGAAGACCCGGTCGCCCACGTATGGGGCCCCGCCGATATAGGCGAAGAACGACCCCGAGGAGAGGCCCAGCGTGACCGTGTAGCCCCAGAAGCGGGGGGATTTCAGCAGTTCGGGATAGTCGCGCAGCTCGTCCCGGAAGGTGGTGCCGGCGCGCGACGGCGCGGTTTCGCCGAGGTCGGACCACGTCAGCCAGAGGGTGACGCAGCCCAGGACGAAGAGCGCCCAGAACGTGGCCTGCCAGCCGAAGACCGAGGCAAGCGCGCCGCCGATCGCGGGGCCGACCATGGGCGCCACGGACATGCCCATGGTGACGTAGCCGATCATCGAGGCGGCCTGGGCCTCGGGCACCATGTCGCGCACCACGGCCCGCGACAGCACCAGCGCCGTCACGATTGCCGCCTGGAACATCCGGAAGACAAGGAACATGGCCGAACTGGTGGCGAAGATGCAGCCCAGCGTGGCCAGGAGGAAGATCGCCACCCCCGCCAGCAGCACCGGCCGGCGCCCGACCCGGTCGGAGATGGCACCGACGAAAAGCTGCAGCACCGCGTTGACGCCGAGATAGAGGGCGACGGAAAGCTGCATGACCCGGTACTCTGTGCCGAAATGCGTGGCCATCGCCGGGAGCGAGGGCAGGAAGATGTTCATCGCCAAAGCCGCCAGGGACGCCAGGGTGATCAGCGTCAGGATATGGGGGGGCGTGGTTCGGTCGAGGAACCGGCGCGGGGGCGGGGTGATCGGGTCCGCCGCTGTTCGCGTAGCCGGGGGCCCGGGGGGGAGTTCGGTCATGCGCGCACTCTAACGCGTCGGGCGGCGGTGTCCATATCGCCAGATGCATAGCTGCCTGCCATTGGGTTGTGCAGTGGCGCACGCTCTGCCCGGGCCGGGGCGGCTGAGGTGATTTGCCGAATTTGCAGTTAGCTTCGGTCGCTCTGCTAAAGATTTGCAAATTTGCCGAATTGTGCTTTGTATCCGGCGCCGTCTTCTCTATTTTCCGGCGAAAACCGGGAAGAGGACTCTCATGAAGGATATCCTGCAGGAACTCGAGGACCGCCGCGCCGAGGCGCGCCTTGGCGGTGGCCAGAAACGCATCGACGCCCAGCACGCCAAGGGCAAGCTGACCGCCCGCGAACGCATCGAAATCCTGCTCGACGAGGGCAGCTTCGAAGAGTTCGACATGTTCAAGACCCACCGTTGCATCGACTTCGGGATGGAGGAGCAGAAGCTTTACGGCGACGGGGTGATCACCGGCTGGGGCACGATCAACGGCCGGCAGGTCTATGTGTTCAGTCAGGATTTCACCGTCTTCGGCGGCTCGCTGTCGGAAACCCATGCCGAGAAGATCTGCAAGGTGATGGACATGGCGCTTCAGAACGGCGCGCCGATCATTGGCTTGAACGACTCGGGCGGGGCGCGCATCCAGGAGGGTGTGGCCAGCCTTGCGGGCTATGCCGAGGTGTTCCAGCGCAATATCGAGGCCTCGGGCGTCATTCCGCAGATCAGCGTGATCATGGGGCC
>Ga0189287_100306_pt1 | contig 13616 bp, 14 predicted proteins | sample UW86minimetaG_FD_130319 | JGI IMG/M metagenome (GOLD analysis project Ga0189287, IMG submission 130319) | Marine microbial communities from the Costa Rica Dome - UW86 mini metaG | ecosystem: Environmental > Aquatic > Marine > Oceanic > Photic zone | place: Costa Rica: the Eastern Pacific... | reverse complement strand
TCGCCCCGGCGGGCGAAATCGCCCGGGCTCATGCATTCCCAGCGCAGGAAGAGATCGTGCAGGCGGCCCGAGCCAGAGAGGCCCAGCTCGTGCGCGGTTTCCAGGGTGGTGAAGCGTTGGGCCAGCAGGGCCTTGGCCTGCCCCAGCGCCAGGTATTGCTGGTAGCGCTTGGGCGAGACGCCCGCCCACTGGGTGAAGAGCCGCTGGAAGTGGGCGGGGCTCATGTTCATTTCCGTCGCGAGCTCGCCCAGCGAAAGCTGGCCTTCCGCGGTGTCGATCAGGTCGATCGCGCGGCGCATGACGTGGTAGTGGTAGCTTTGCTGGGGCTCGGCGTTCATCGGGGCAATCCTTGGGCTTGTGGCAGGAAATCTATCCCCTGGCCCCGTGCCATGCGACCCGAATATTGCGCATTGCCGGGAATGCGGGCATGAGGGGGGCATGGCCGCCCAGCTCGATTACCACACGATGCGCGAGATCTTCACCCGGTTCCACGAGGCGGAGCCGGAGCCCCAGGGCGAATTGCATCACGTCAACGCCTTCACGCTGGTGGTGGCGGTGGCGCTGTCGGCGCAGGCGACGGATGCGGGGGTGAACAGGGCCACCGCCGAGCTGTTCAAGGTGGCCGATACGCCAGGGAAGATGCTGGCGCTGGGCGAGGAGGGGCTGATCGGCCATATCAAGACGATCGGGCTCTACCGCAACAAGGCGAAAAACGTCATGAAGCTGTCGCGCATCCTTGCCGAGGAGTATGGCGGCGAGGTGCCCAATTCGCGCGCCGCGCTGCAATCTCTGCCGGGCGTGGGGCGGAAGACAGCGAATGTGGTGCTGAACATGTGGTGGCATTACCCGGCGCAGGCGGTGGATACCCATATCTTCCGCGTCGGCAACCGCACCGGCATCTGCCCGGGCAAGGACGTCAACGCCGTCGAGCGCGCCATCGAGGACAACGTGCCGGTCGATTTCCAGCGCCATGCGCATCACTGGCTGATCCTGCACGGGCGCTATACCTGCAAGGCCCGCAAACCCAACTGTCCCGCCTGTCTGATCCGGGACCTCTGTCAATTCGAGGAAAAGACCCTATGACCAAGTACCAGGCCGTCGGCATCGGCAACGCCGTTGTCGATGTCATTTCGCAATGCGACGACCAGTTCCTTTCGACGATGGGTATCGAGAAGGGGATCATGCAGCTGATCGAGCAGGACCGGGGCGAGCTGCTGTATGGCGAGATGCAGAACCGCACGCAGATGTCGGGCGGCTCGGTCGCCAACACGATCGCGGGGCTGGGCGCGCTGGGGCTGAAGACCGGTTTCATCGGCCGGGTGAAGGATGACGAGCTGGGCCGGTTCTATGCCAGCGAGATGGCCGGGGTGGGCACCGATTTCGTGAACACGCCGGTGGCGGGGGGCGAGCTGCCGACCTCGCGCTCGATGATCTTCGTGACGCCGGATGGCGAGCGGTCGATGAACACCTATCTCGGCATTTCCACCGAGCTGGGGCCCGACGACGTGGATGACGACGTGGCGGGGCAGGCGGGCCTGCTGTTCCTCGAGGGGTATCTCTTCGACAAGGACAAGGGGAAGGAGGCGTTCCTCGCCGCTGCGCGGGCCTGCCGGGCCGGGGGCGGTCGCGCGGGGATCGCGCTTTCGGACCCGTTCTGCGTGAACCGGCACCGCGACGATTTCCGCAAGCTGGTGACGGAGCTGGATTACGTGATCGGCAACGAGCACGAATGGTTGGCCTTGTACGAGACCGAGGACCTGGGCGCGGCGCTGGAACAGGCGGCGGCCGACAGCGGGCTGATCGTCTGCACGCGGTCGGGCGAGGACGTGGTGCTGGTCGAGGGCGACGAGACGGTGACCGTGCCGGTTGACAGGGTCACGCCGGTCGATGCCACCGGGGCGGGCGACCAGTTCGCCGCCGGGTTTCTTTACGGCGTCGCCACCGGCAAGCCGCTGGCGGTGTCGGGGCGGATGGGCTGCATCGCGGCGGCCGAGGTGATCGGCCATTACGGTGCGCGGCCCGAGAAGGACGTGAAGGCGCTGTTTGCCGCGGAAGGGTTGATCTGACGGTGGCTTGATCGCGGCGGTGCGTTGCGTGGCGGGCGTTGCTTTTTGAGTATTTTACCCAAGAAGAAGCAACGGTTTGTTAACCGCGACGTGGTTTCTCTTGTCTTGCGGTACAGGCTGGAGAGCCGATGACCGCCCAAGGAGAAGTCGCACCCGGTTTTCCGGCCCGCCGCCGGGGCCGGGTGCGCACATCGGGCTTCTTCTTGGAGACAATACTCCGGGGTGAATTGGCCCAAGGGGCCAAGAGGGGCAGCGCCCCTTCTTCACCCGCCTCTCAGCGCGAGCAGGTGATGTTGGTCATGTGGGTGTTGCCGCGGAACTGGAAATACATCGTGTTCGGGTCGGACATGATGGCCGGCATCTGGAAGGGCTGCTGGCCGCTGCCGGCGCGGTACATTGTGCCGAGGAAGACCACCTCGGCATTGCCGTAGCCGGGTTGGGGGCCGTATTGCCCCTGCATCTGCACGGGGACGCGGCCGACCACGGGGTTCTCGTAGAAACCTTCCGCCGTGAAGCTGGTGTCGGGCTGGGCGTAGAGGTGGTATTCCCAGTAATGCAGGTCGAGGGGCTGGCCGCTGAACGGTTCCATGGCGTAGCGGCAGTACCAGGAGCCGGCGAACCTGGCGGCCTGGGCGTGGGCGAGGCCCGCGAGCCAGCAGAGGGCGAGGGCGGTGACGAGGGTGCGTGTCGGCATGGGCTGTGGCCTCCGGCGGAATGCACCATGATAGCCCGGACCGCGCCGTCTGCCTAGCGGCGCGTCAGGTCAGCACGCCCTTGACCGGCGCCAGCGGTGGCGGGGCGGGGCGGCCGAGCGCCTCGGAAGCGGAAATCTCGATCACCCGGCACATGGTGTGGAGCGGCAGGCCGTTCTCGACATTCTGGAACGGGTGTTCCAGCTCGCGGGTGACCGCCTGCAGCCCGAAGAAGACGTAGGCCACGATGGCGGCGAGAAGCGGCGTGAACCAGCCCGCCTGGTCTGCCAGGGCGAAGGGCAGCAGGAAGCAGTAGAGGTAGGTCGTGCGCCGCACGAGCAGGGAATAGACGAAGGGCAGCGGCGTGGTGGCGATGCGCTCGCCCCCCGCCTGCGCCAGGCCCATGGCCGAGAGCGTGCCGGAGAGGGTCATGCGGGCATAGCCGTCGAGCTCGGCCCCGGCCAGCGCCGCGTTGATTCGCGAGAGGGCGGCGTTGGCGGGGTTGGCCTGGGCCAGCAGCGCGTCGGTCTCGGCCTCGTCGAGCCAGGGCAGGATCTCGGCGCGGGCGTCCTCGCCGCGCAGGGCGCCGCGGTGGAGATGGGCGAAGGCCACCGCGTTCGTCATGACGCGGGCATGCAGCGCGGGGTCGGGGGAGAAGAGCGTAACCTGCCGCCCGAGGTTGCGCACCTCGGCGATGAGCTGGCCCCAGAGTCCGCGCGCCTCCCACCAGCGGTCATAGGCGGCGTTGTTGCGGAAGCCGAGGAAGAGCGACAGCGCGATGCCGAAGACGCCGATGGCCGAGACCGAGACATGCGGCAGGGGCAGGGCGAGCCGGTCGATCGAGAGGATCGCCGCCGAGAGCGCCGCCACCGCGAGGATGTTGCGCAGGATGCGGGGCACGATGGAGCCCTGCATCACGAAGAAGAGCCGCAGTGCCGAGGGCTGTTCGAGCACGATCATCGGGGCGGGTCCGGCTCAGTCGCCCAGCTTGGCGTGGACTTCGTCGAGGTCGATCTCGCCCGTGGGCATCTTGTTCGACGGGTCGTGGAAGTCGTATTTGAAGAGCTCGAAATCGCGTTTGTAGATCTCGTAGACGAGGTGCATGGAAAGGTCGTCGAAATAGTCTTCGACCGGGTGGGCGCGTTTGGGGCCGTGGCCCTCGCTTTCGTTGAAGCGGGGGATGGTCTTCAGGTCGACCTCGTGGGGTGTCTCGATGGAACTCAGCACGTCGGCCATGCCGTCGTTGAACGCCTCGGTCCAGAAGATGCGGTCGTAGCGGCCGCCGTTGACGATGAAGGTCGAGACGTGGCCGGACATGGCCGACCAGTGGATGTCGGGCTCCATCGGGCGTTTCCAGCGGATGGTGTCACGGGCGAAGAGCAGGAAGCGGCGGAAGCTCTTGACCTGGTCGAACTCTTCCTTGCCGTCCTCGCCGCCGACCTCGACCCCGTATTTCTGGACGAGCAGCGGCACCAGCTTGCCGCGGTAGCGCTTGCCGTTGCGCTGGATGCCGCAGATCTTGTCGAAGAAACTGGAGAGGATGCGGGTATACGGGTTGCGCACGCAAGTGAAGGCGTAGGACCGGTGCGCCGTCACGTTGTCGCGGATCAGCGGCTGGCTGTCGTCGCGCGCCCATTTGTGCAGCCCCTCGACCGCGTCGTGAATGTCACCGTCGAAGAATTCGCCGTGATCGGAGTAGTACATGATCTGGCCGATCGTCGAGCAGGCGCATTTCGGCACCACGCGATAGACGACGCTTTCGCTTTCGGTCATCCATGTGCCCGGAAACCCCATATTTCTGCCTCCACCTTCCCGCGCCGCCTTTTTTTTGCGGCTTCAGCTTTGTACCCTGAGGAAAATCCCCCCGAAAGGGCGTTTCTTCAAGGCGTCTTCATGTCTATCACTGTACGCAAGAAAGATAATATCGGGTAGAGCGTTCACGTCATGGCAAGAATTGCCTTCATCCTTCTGTGCCATAAAGACCCAGACGCCATCATCCGTCAGGCCGAGATGCTGACGGCGGTGGGCGATTACATGGCGATCCATTTCGACGCGCGGGCCAGGGTGGAGCATTACCGCAAGATCCGCTCGGCGCTGGCGGGCAACCCCAACGTGACCTTCGCGCGCAAGCGGATCAGGTGTGGCTGGGGGGAATGGTCGCTGGTGCAGGCCTCGCTCCATGCCGTCGAGGCGGCGGTGGAGGCGTTTCCGAGGGCCACGCATTTCTACATGCTGTCGGGCGATTGCATGGCGGTGAAATCGGCCGCCTTCGCGCACGAGTTCCTCGACAATGACGACGCCGATTACATCGAGAGCTTCGATTTCTTTGAGAGCGACTGGATCAAGACCGGGATGAAGGAAGACCGGCTGATCTACCGGCATTACTTCAACGAGCGGGTGCAGAAATGGCGGTTCTACACCTCGTACAACCTGCAGAAGAAGCTGGGGCTGACGCGGCCCATTCCGGCCGATCTGCAGATCCAGATCGGGAGCCAGTGGTGGTGCCTGCGGCGGCGGACGATCGAGTGGATCCTCGATTTCACCCGCAAGCGGCGCGACGTGATGCGGTTTTTTGCGACGACGTGGATTCCGGACGAGACGTTCTTCCAGACGCTGGTGCGGCACGTGGTGCCCGAGAAGGAGATCCGGACGCGGACGCTGACCTTCCTGATGTTCACCGATTACGGGATGCCGGTGACGTTCTACAACGATCACTACGACCTGCTGTTGTCGCAGGATGCGCTGTTCGCGCGGAAGATCAGCCCCGAGGCGACGGAGCTGAAGACGCGGCTGGGGGCGCTTTACGCCAACGAGGATGCCACCTTCCAGATCTCCGACGAGGGGCGGAACCTTTACAAGTTCCTGACCGGGCGGGGCCGGATCGGGCGGCGGTTCGCCAGCCGGTTCTGGGAGACGGAAAGCTCGCTCGGCCGGCAGCGCGAGCTGATGATCGTGATCTGCAAGAAATGGCACGTGGCCAAGCGGGTGATCCAGCGCATCCGGCAGGTGGCGAACGTGCCGACGATCGACTACCTCTTCAACGAGGAGGACACGCCGCTGCCCGACCTTGGCGGGATCCAGGCGACGCTTGGGAAGAGGACGCGGCACCGGCGGGCGCTGATGCGGATGCTGTTCGATTATTTCGACACCGACCGGCTGATCGTGTGCATGGACCCGTCGAACCTTGACCTGTTGCATGATTTCGCGGGCGACCGGTCGACCACCAAGATGCTGGAAATCCAGTGCGAGTTCACCGACGACTACCTGATCGGCCATGCCAAGCGGGTGGGCTTGGCGGGTGAACAGACCTCGCCCCAGACGCTGGAGCGGCTGTTGCCGACGATCCGGGGCGACATGACCTACGAGAGCGACCGGATCCGGGATGCCGGGTTCGAGCATCACGGGGTGATCCGGGAAACCGCCGAGCCGGACGAGAACGCGCCGCCGATCGCGCGTTTTCTTGATATCCCGCCCGAGAAGGCGCTAGAGATTGCCGAGACGCCCCGTCTTTTCGCTGACTAGGATGTGACCGCCATGCCCTTCGCCTATGACGACCAGAATATTTTCGCCAAGATCCTGCGCGGCGAGATTCCCAACGACACGGTGCTGGAGACCGAGCATACGCTGGCCTTCAACGACATCCAGCCACAGGCGCCGGTGCATGTGCTGATCATCCCCAAGGGCGCTTACGTGAGCCATGACCACTTCGCGACGGAGGCGTCGGATGCCGAGATCGTCGATTTCACCCGCGCCACGGCGGAGGTGTGCCGCAAGACCGGCGTGACGCTGGGCGAGGGGGGTGAGGGGTTCCGCTCGATCGCCAATGCCGGGGCGCATGGCGTGCAGGAGGTGCCGCATTACCACCTGCATATCCTCGGCGGGCGGCATATGGGGCGGATGCTATCGAAGGATTGAGGGCGGCCGGCGCGCGGCCGCCCGGCCGCGTTCAGGCGCCCTCGGTTTCGCCGTTGAAGGCCCAGATGCGATTCTGCACCGCCGTGGCACCGCAGGTGCCGCCGGCATTGGCCTCGTAGATCGCGCTGCGCCGGGCCGAGGGGTGCGAGATGGTCAGCCCGTCGAGCACCGGCGCGCCGTCACGGTTCTTGAAATGCCAGAGGAATTCGACCGTGCGGTTGCCGATGACGGCGAGCGAGCCGAGGTCGTTCACGCCGGCCTCGCCGCCTTCGTCGGCGGGGTAGGTGAAGCAGCCGAGGCCGACCCGGGCGCCGTCGACCTCGAGCAGGTCGACATCGCGGGCGAGACGGTGCAGCAGCGCGTCGGCGGTGTAGGGCGTGGCGTTGGCACCGCCGTTGCAGGGGACGGCATCGAACAGGCCGGTTTCGTCGCAGAGGGTGACGCGCCGGGTTCCGTTGTCGGTGACGCCGCGCAGGGCCGAGCGGTAGGGGCTGCCGGTCTCGTGGACGGTGTCGCGCAGCGCCGGGATCTTCAGGATGCCACTGAGCCCGGCGGGCAGCACCACCATCTGATCGTCGCGCAGGCGGTCATCCGTCAGGTCGATTTCGGTTTGCAGCGGGGTGAAACGGTATTTCCGGAAGGCCTCCTCGTCGAACACCGCCTTGTCGGGGCCGAAGCAGGCATCCTCGTTCCAGCCCTCGGAAAAGTCGGCCTGTTTCGAGTAGAGCATCGCGCTGATGGCGATGGGCACGTCGGCGCCCACGAGCCGGCCGTTCAGCGCGTCGGCGATGCTGTCGCAGACGCGCTTGGTGTCGTGCCGGTCGGAGCCGACATCGCCCCAGGCGGCCTTGGTGGCCGGGTTGGTCTGGACGAAATAGTCGAGCGGTTGAACGATGTCGTTGTCGACGTGGATCTTGCTGTCGCGGATGTCGTTGAAGGTGGGATCGGCGCTGGTGAGCAGGATCGACGGCTGGTAGTCGAGCGACACCTCGAGGCGCAGGTGCTTGTCGCGGTCTTCCATGCTGCGGGCGTTGCGCGGGTAGAAATCGGCCTGGATGCGGTAGGTGCTTCCGGCCGAGGCGTGGCGCAGCGTGCGGCTGGCGGTGATGGTTTCGACCTGTTCGAACGGCTCGAAGAGGGTGTCGACGAAGTCGATCGCGGCGCCGACGCGGCCGGCGTTCGACCCCAGCACCAGGCTGTTGAGGCTGGCAAGGCTGACCGTGTTGCCATCGGCACCGTTCTTGAACGTCTCGCTGCCCTCATTGCCGAGCGCGAAGAGCCTGGCGACGTTGCGGGTCACGGTGTCGGTGGTGGCGGTCTGGTGCAGCACCAGCCGGACACGGCGGGATTCGTCGTTCTTGAAGAAGAAGCCGATCTCGCCGCCGAAATCGATCATCTGGTTGTCGGAGATCGAGGAGAAGGTTTCGCGGCTGGTATAGGCATAGACCGGGCGGCGGTGCAGCACCTTGACCTCGCCGTCGGCGAACTCGACCACTTCCACCGACAGCATGTAGGTCTGCTCGGTGTCGTTGAAGTAGCTGCCGAGCCAGCCGAGGAAGGAGCGGTCGGCGAATTCGCGGGTGTCGGGGGTCAGCTCGGCGCCGAGGGGCGTGTTGTCCCTGGGGTTGAGCAGGCGGAAGGAGAGCCGCCCGTAGCCCGCGCGCCTTGGCGCCGCCTCCAGCGTGCCCGGGTCGAGCCAGGTGACGCTGGGCACGAGGGAGAGGGCGACCGGGTCCGCCGCGACGGGCTTCGGCTCGGGGCAGTGGCCCACTTCGACATTGCAGGCCGTGGCCCCGGAGCCGAAGGCAAGAAGCGCCCCGGCCAGCAGGACAGAAGGAATGCGGTTTTTCATGATGGTCCCCAAATAAATAGCGTTTGTTCCCCTAATACCCTGAAATTAGACCACAGTTTGGGCGATCCGTCGAGTGTGGCGTGCCGCGGGCGGGTTTCGATCTTGCCGTTTGGGGCTTACTCCCCATATGCAGGCAGAGGACAGGAAACAGACGGATTTCGCCCCCATGACCCTTCGCGACCGCGCCGGTGCGTTCATCGACCGGCCTCTCGTCAGAAACTTCATACTCGGCGTGATCCTGTTCAACGCGGCCATCCTGGGGCTTGAAACCTCGGATATCGCGATGGCGCGGGCCGGGGCGCTGATCGTCACGCTGGACGGTATCTGCCTGGCGATCTTCGTGATCGAGATCGGCCTCAAGCTGTTCGCGCGCGGCGGGCGGTTCTTTCGCGACGGCTGGAACATCTTCGACTTCGTCATCGTGGCGATCTCGCTCATCCCGGCGGCGCAGGGGCTTTCGGTGCTGCGCGCGCTGCGGATCCTGCGGCTTCTCCGGGTGCTGTCGGTGACGCCATCGCTGCGCCGGGTGGTGGAAGGGCTGATGAGCGCGTTGCCGGGGATGGGCTCGGTCTTCCTGCTGATGGGGATCATCTTCTACATCGGCTCGGTCATGGCGACGAAACTCTTCGGCGATGCCTTCCCCGAGTGGTTCGGAACGCTAGGGCGGTCGGCCTATTCGCTGTTCCAGATCATGACGCTGGAAAGCTGGTCGATGGGGATCGTGCGGCCGGTGATGGAGGTCTATCCGCAGGCTTGGGCCTTCTTCGTGCCGTTCATCCTCGTGACGACCTTCGCGGTGGTGAACCTTGTCGTCGGCCTGATCGTGAACTCGATGCAGGATGCCCATCACGAGGAAGAGACCGAGAAGACCGGCAATTACCGCGACGAGGTGGTCGCGCGGCTGGAGCGGATCGAACGGATGCTGGAAAGCCGCGGGAAGTAGCCGCCCTCAGGTGCTGCGGGTGAGGTCGAGGAAGACATCCTCGAGATCGGCCTGCTCGGTGCGGACGTCCGAGATGCGGATGCCGGCGCCGCGGACCGCTTCGAGCACCTGCTCGGCGCTGGTGCGGCCCGACTGGTAGGTGATTGCCAGTTCGCCATGGGGGCGGGTTTCCACCTCGATCCCCTCGGCCTGTGGCAGGTGGGTGACCGGCGCGTCGGGGCGGATCACCAGCGTCTTGGCATCGAGCCGGCCCAGGAGGTTGCCGGTGGTGTCGCGGGCCACCAGCTCGCCGTGGTTGATGATGGCGATCTCGTCGCACATCTGCTCGGCCTCTTCGAGGTAGTGGGTGGTGAGGATGATGGTCATCCCCTCCTCGTTCAGGCGGCGGACATTGTCCCACAGCATGCGGCGCAGTTCGATATCGACCCCGGCGGTGGGTTCGTCGAGGACCAGCACGGCGGGGTGATGCACCAGCGCCTTGGCCAGCAGCAGGCGGCGGCGCATCCCGCCCGAGAGGGTGCGGGCATAGGCGTGGGCCTTGTCCTCGAGCCCGACGAGGCGGAGGATCTCGTCGCTGCGGCGCTGGGATTTCGGCACGCCGTAGAGCCCGGCCTGCACCTCGAGCGCGCCGCGGGGGGTGAAGAACGGGTCGAGGTTCAGCTCCTGCGGCATGACGCCGATGGCGGCGCGGCTCTGACGGGGGTTCACGTCCTGGTCGAAGCCCCAGATGGTGACCTTCCCGGCGGTCTTGACGACCAGACCGGCGAGGATGTTGATCAGCGTCGACTTGCCCGCGCCGTTGGGGCCCAGGAGGCCGAAGACGCAGCCCGAGGGGATGTCGAGATCGACGCCCTTGAGGGCCCGCTTTTCCGGCTCGCCCTTGTGCGGCGGGTAGGTCTTGGTCAGGCCCCGGATTTCAATGGCATTCCCGCCCATCGCTGCTCTTGCCCCCGGCTTTTCGATCTTCCATATTCGGACCTAGTTCAACCGAGCGGAAAAGGAAACTGCCAGATGGTGACACAGGCCCCAGAAACCCGGATCGTCGACAGCTACCGGATTGCCTGCGACGGCGGCGGAGAGGCGCTGGGCCATCCGCGTGTCTGGCTGATGATCCCGCACGAGCTTGGCTGGGTGGAATGCCCCTATTGCGATGCCAAGCTGATCCACAAGGATTTCGAAGGCAAGGTCTGAAGGCCGATGTGCGCCCGTGCGGGCGCGCCGCCCGTCTCGCCGTCGCCCCTTGGGCGCCGTCTCGGGGGTGTGGCCGACGTGACATGCCGACGCGGGCGGTGGCGCGCGTGGAGGGGTCCGGGTGCCTCCGGCGGGAATATTTTTGGCAAGATGAAGCCGGGGCCGCGTGCGCCGGCGGGGGAGGGCGCGGGATGCATCCGTTGATTACCGAAGAGCATGTCGAGGCGTATCAGCGCGACGGGGTCGTGCTGATCGAGGGGTTGTTCGCGGATCATGTCGAGGCGCTGCGCGAGGGCGTGGCGCGGAACATGGCGGAGCCGGGGCCCTACGCGGCGGAGAACCTGAAGGAGGGGGAGGCCGGGCGGTTCTTCGACGATTACTGCAACTGGCAGCGCATTCCGGAGTTCCGGGAGGTGATTGCGGACTCGCCCGTGGCGCAGGTGGCGGCGGAGCTGATGCGGTCGGAGACGGCGCAGGTCTTCCACGACCACGTGCTGGTGAAGGAGCCGGGGACGTCGAAGCCGACGCCGTGGCACCAGGACGGGCCCTATTACTTCGTCGAGGGGCGGCAGACGGTCAGCTTCTGGTCGCCGCTGGACCCGGTGGAGGAGGCGTCGTTGCGTTGCGTGGCGGGCTCTCACCTGTGGGAGAAGCCGGTGCTGCCCCGGCGGTGGCTGTCGGAGGAGAGCTTCTATGCCGATCCGGAGGCCTATATGCCAGTGCCGGACCCGGATGGCGAGGGGATGAGGGTGGTGGAATGGGCGATGAAGCCCGGCGACGCGGTGGCCTTTCATTACGGCATCCTGCACGGGGCAAGGGGAAACGAGACCGCGCGGCGGCGGCGGGCGTTCTCGCTCAGGCTGGTGGGGGATGATGCGCGGTATGTCGAGCGGCCGGGGCCGACCTCGCCGCCCTTTCCCGGGCACGGGATGGTGCCCGGGGAGCGGTTGCGAGAGGACTGGTTCCCGGTGGTCTGGCCGGCCTAGCCGAAGATGAAGTAGAGCCCGGCCGCCGAGGTGAGCCCGCCGAGAAGGCGCAGGGCCGGGGCGTTGCCGGTGGTGAGACGCGAGGCCGCGACGGCGACGCCGAGGCCGGCGGCGTGGAGCAGCGCCGTGGCGATGGCGAAGCCCGCCCCGAATTGCAGAGCGCTGGCGCCGCCAAGTTCGCCGCCATGGGCGTGACCGTGGAACAGGGCGAAGGCGCCGACAAGGGCCATGGCGAGGCGCGGGTCGGGGCGCAGGGCGAGGGCCACGACGAGCCCCAGCACCACGATCGATGTCAGGATGGCCGGTTCCACGAAGGGCAGCGGCAGGCCGGCGAGGGCCAGCAGGAAGCCCGCGATCATGGTGGCGACGAAGGCGGTGGGCACGCCCCAGACGGAACGGCCGCCGATCTGCGCCGCCCAGAGGCCGACGGCGACCATGGCGAGCACGTGATCGAGGCCGAAGATCGGGTGGGTGACACCGGCAAGGAAGGACCCGTACTCGCCCGGGGGCAGGTGGGCGAAGGCCGGGGTGGCGGCAAGGGTCAGGGCAAGGGCGGTCAGGGTGCGGGTCACGGGTATGGCTCCTTTGATGTGGGTCGGCCCGGCGCCCCGGTATGGGTCGCGCCGTTCTCCGGCAGAGTTGTGCACGGGGAGGGGGCGGCGCGCAAGGTGGCGCGTGTGCCGGTGCCGCGAAGCGCCGCCTAGGCGGGCTGGCCCACCTCCGCCAAGGTCACGAACTCCAGTCCCCGCTCGGCCGCGGCGCCAAGGAAACGGCGCAGGTCCTCCGGCGTCGAGAAGAACTGCGAGCCCTTGCCCGGCGGCCTGATGTCGTGGCCGGCGAAGACCCCCGTGCCGCCCGCCTCCGCGATCCGGTCGAGGAGGCGGGATTGCCACTCCCATCCCGGGAAGGCGCTGTGCTGGAAGTCGCAGAAGCCGACGCAATCGACTGCGTTGTGGGGGCCGGGGGCGTGGTAGATGCGCGCGGGGATGTCGGCTTCAGACAGGTTCTTCGGTCCCGCGGCGCGGGTGACGGGGAAGCGTTTGGCGGTTTCGGCGAGGGTTTCGTCGGTGAAGGCGTGGAAGGGGCTGGCGAAGCTTTTGGCGGGGAAGCCAAGGGCGCGGTGTTCGGCCACCCCGGCGTCGATTTCATGTTCCAGCCAGTGGGGGAGGCCGTGCTTTCGCAGGTAGGGGCCGAGTTTCGGGTGGGTGCGGGAGTGGAAGGCGATCTCGTGACCGTCCTCCTGCAGGGCGCGGAGCTTCTTCACCTGCCGGGGCTTGACGTTGTGCAGGTTGCAGACGCAGAAGGTCGCCCGCGCGCCGAACTCGTCGAAGATCGGCCGGGCGGCGTGCCAGCTTCCGGCGAAGAGGTCGTCGAAGGTGAGGCAGACGGCGCCTGTCACACCACCACCTCCAGCGCCTCCTGTTTGCCCACGCCGAAGACGCGCTTGTAGCGGGCGATTTCGCTTTCCGGGCCCATCGCCTTGTTGGGGTTGTCGGAGAGTTTCACCGTGGGCCGGCCATTGGCCGAGACGGCCTTGCACACCAGAGAGAAGGGGGCGAGCCGGTCATCCGGGGTCAGCCCGCGGAAGTCATTCGTGAGCAGCGTCCCCCAGCCGAAGGAGGGGCGGCAGCGGCCGGCGAAGCGGGTGTGCAGGTCGATGATCTTGTCGGTGTCGAGCCCGTCGGAGAAGATGATGAGCTTCTTCGTCGGGTCCTCGCCGCGGGATTTCCACCAGTCGATGGCGATCTCGGCGCCCTCGGCCGGGTCGCCGCTGTCGACGCGGATGCCCGTCCAGCCCGCCAGCCAGTCGGGCGCACGGTCGAGGAAGCCCTTGGTGCCGTAGGTGTCGGGCAGGATGATCCGCAGGTTGCCATCGTGTTCCTCGTGCCAGTCGGAGAGCACGTCATAGGGCGCGCGGGCGAGGTCGTCGTCGGTGTCGGCGAGCGCGGCGTAGACCATCGGCAGTTCATG
>Ga0189287_100305_pt1 | contig 13668 bp, 14 predicted proteins | sample UW86minimetaG_FD_130319 | JGI IMG/M metagenome (GOLD analysis project Ga0189287, IMG submission 130319) | Marine microbial communities from the Costa Rica Dome - UW86 mini metaG | ecosystem: Environmental > Aquatic > Marine > Oceanic > Photic zone | place: Costa Rica: the Eastern Pacific... | reverse complement strand
TTCGTAGAGGAGAGGGACTCACGGATAAAAGCAGAACTCCACTTATCCCTCTCCCCCTTTTAGGAGGAGAGGTTAGGTGAGGGGGTGTTAAATTCAGCTTTCAATTATTTAGCCTGAGTTGTCTGTATCTGGGCAAACCGGGAAATCATCATTTGCAGCGTCTTTTCGGCTACTGGCCAAGATGATTTGTCAGCAGCGTCAAAACTATCACCCCGCCAGTGTTGATATATTTTCAGATGTGTTTTGAACGGCTGGGTCAAAAGCATCAGCGTAATTTCACCAATCCCCGCCTTATATCCGATATTGTTAGGCGTGCTCTTGAAGTCTTCGCAAAAAATAATAACCATAATCTTCTTGTCGACGGCAAAGACAGTCTGAACTTTAAGTTTATCCGTGGCGCATGCTTGAATATAAATGCCAACGCTTGCCCGGGCAAAAGCCTCAAGATCAAGGTCTGGCAACTTAAAACCGGCTACAGCATATAACTTTGACCAGGACTCAAATTTTTCACCTTTAGGGATTTGTTCAAATACGAATGATGCAGGTTGCGCGTTCCGATAATACTCGCTTGCTTTCAAGCCACGTTCATCCTGCCAACTCGATGCTGGGTATATTACGACGGTGTCAAAGATCGTCATAACTTGTGAGAATTTCTCTGGATCGAACTTTTTACTATCCGCCTGAACAGCGCGACCACTTAGGCACGCCAGCACGACGCATGCTATTGCAATAAATACTCTCATGCGGACGGTCCTTCACACGCTTTGATTGAACAGCCTGGACCGTACCACGACGATACCCATCATCCAATTCCTCAAAACGATGATTTAGAAATCCCCCTCACCTGTCCTTTCCTCCACTTTGTTGGGGCGAGGGACTCTCGGATCGAAATACAGTCCGACTTATCCCTCTCCCCCTTTTTAGGGGGAGAGGTTAGGTGAGGGGGTATTTCTGATTACCCACCCAAATACGCCGTTCTAAACCGCATGCGGCATTCCATCGGGTTCATGTTCCGCTTGAACGCTGTTGGCTCGCCGACAAGAACGCGAAGCCACAGAAATCTTGGTCCCACACCGGACGCCACAAATTCTGCGGCGTCCTTCAGGCCGTCTTCGCTGCTGACCGTCAGGATATTTTCAATCCCGGCGCCGTCAGCAATCTTGGCCAAATTAGTCCGCCGTGACGTATGTCCTGGCTGTCCGCCAGTTTCGCCATGCCCACCATTATCAATACAAACTATGGTCAGGTTCTGAGGTGCTTCGGTGGCAACAGTCGCCAATGAGCCCAGGTTCATCATCAACTCGCCATCTCCGGCAATCACAACAACATTTCGGTCAGGCGCACTTAACGCCATGCCTAATCCCATGGTCGTGGCGGCGCCCATACAACCAGCCATCGTAAACATATTTGCGCCATCGTTGGTCAGATGGGCAGCGTCTCGCGCTGGCCCGGCCAGACCCGTTACAAATAGGTAATCGTCAGGATTTGGGAAAATCTTTGGGAGTGCGCCCACACGGTTCAAGGTTACTTCAGTCATGTCATATTCCTCTTAAAATGCTTTCGCGCCCAAAAATTGCTGGCTCAGGATCAAGGCGGCGGCATTGCCCCCTTTGAAGGCTGAATTAATTGCCGCATTCGTCACATCTTCCAGATCTTCTTTCTTATCAACGCGGAATGTCAGCACGCCCATTGCCTCCAGGATCGGCTCGACCGCCTGACCCATCGGATACTGCCACGGATTCTGCTCGCCAAAATCACCTCGCATCGACACCAGCAAAAGCATCGGAAAATTGCCACCTTTTACAAATGACAAAAAGTTAGGACAGTTCCCAACACCAGACGACTGCATCATCACAACTGATTTTTCACCGACAAGATCAGCGCCAGCAGCAAGTGCCACGCCCTCTTCTTCCGTTGTGAGTAGCACACAGCGTGTCTCATTATCATCGTACGCCAGTTCAGAAATACGCGCGTTGCCGGCGTCTGGAATAAAACTGAACAGGCGGACACCTGCATCTTTCAATTGTGTAAACAGCGCCCGCGACCAGTCGTCGTGGCGGTGTGCAGCTTCGCTCATGGATTGTGCCCTCCCAAGGCTCAAAGACGTATCTTGGATATTCTGAAGGAACTAGGTTAGACCTTCAGGCAGAATTCGCAACTTCCCGCCAAGATGATAATATGGTTATATCAACAAAGGGGAACAATTATGCGCTCATTACTTTATGTATGTATGGTTTTAGCGATTTCCATGATTTCTTTTGGAAATCCATCTAGCAGCATTGCTGCCAGTGATCCGCAAATTTGTCTGAAAACATGTATAGATCAGAACGGCGCTGACCAGAAAAAGTCATGTGCGCTTCAATGTGGCTATGGCAGTGGTGTCCCCAGTGCTGGCGGGCAATCTCGAGATTGTGGGACAATTTACAAGCAGTGTATGAAGTCATGCGGGTCCGACAAATCATGTAAATCTTCGTGCCGCAAGCAACGCACCAGTTGCTATTAGCTAGGTCTTCCCGTTCGCTGACCCAGGCCTGACATTCGGGTTTTCGTATAGCCCGATTAAAATCAGGCCACTGAAGTCCATTTCTTCAGGTAAGTGTTAAAGCGAACTACATGCAATAATGCGATCATTTTCTTGCGTATAGATAAGCATTCATCTTATCAACCGCATGCTTTTTTCGCCTCGCATCACATTCTCCATATTAATTTTGATGAGAAATAAGTTGGTAAATTAGTGTACTCCTTTCAATTTCTCTTCGGTTTGTGTATGAAGATTTATGACCGACATTACAGCCAATCACGACCGCATTCTGATCATTGATTTTGGCTCGCAGGTGACACAGCTCATCGCGCGCCGGGTCAGGGAATCCGGCGTTTACTGCGAAATCCATCCCTTCAACACTGTGACCGAAGATAGCCTCAAGGCTTATGGACCCAAGGGGATCATCCTCTCCGGCGGCCCGGCCAGCGTGCACGAGGCGACAACGCCCCGCGCCCATGACTCCGTTTTTGATATGGGTGTACCAGTTTTTGGAATTTGTTACGGCGAACAAACCATGGTCCAGCAGATGGGCGGCGAGGTTCAGGCCTCAACCCATCGCGAGTTTGGGCGTGCGTTTGTCGAAATCAAAGCCGATTGCTGCCTGTTCGAAGGCATTTGGAAGCCGGGTGAGAAACATCAGGTATGGATGAGCCATGGCGACCGCATTGATGCGATTCCTGATGGCTTCGAAGTGGTCGGGACGTCCGAAGGCTCCCCGTTTGCAATCATCGCCGACGAAGCCCGGAAACTCTATGGCGTGCAGTTCCATCCAGAAGTAATGCATACACCTGATGGTGCCAAGCTACTCCGGAACTTTACGCATTCTATTTGTGGCGCGTCTGGTGATTGGACGATGGCATCATTCAAGGATGAAGCCATACAGAAAATCCGCGATCAAGTTGGCTCTGGGCGCGTTATTTGCGGCCTTTCCGGCGGTGTCGACAGTTCGGTTGTCGCAGTCCTCCTTCACGAAGCAATTGGTGATCAATTAACATGCGTATTCGTTGATCATGGCTTGATGCGCGCGAACGAAGCGGACGAAGTCGTTTCTCTATTTCGCGACCATTATAATATTCCGCTGGTTCACAAGAACGCTGAAGAGCTGTTCTTGGGGGGACTGGACGGTGTTTCCGACCCGGAACTCAAGCGGAAAACAATCGGTCGGCTGTTCATTGATGTGTTTGACGAAGAAGCCAAGAACGTTGGCGGCGCTGATTTTCTGGCCCAGGGCACGTTGTATCCGGATGTCATCGAGTCGGTATCCTTCACGGGCGGGCCTAGTGTTACCATCAAATCGCACCACAATGTGGGCGGGTTGCCAGAGCGGATGAATATGAAACTCGTCGAGCCATTGCGTGAGCTCTTCAAAGACGAGGTTCGTGACCTTGGCCGTGAACTGGGGCTACCGGACAGCTTTGTCGGCCGTCATCCCTTCCCGGGGCCGGGGCTGGCTATTCGCGTTCCGGGCGTCATTACCAAGGACCGCCTGGATATCCTTCGTGCCGCTGATCTGGTGTATCTCGATGAAATTCGCAAAGCTGGCCTTTACGATACGATCTGGCAGGCGTTTGCCGTGTTGCTCCCCGTGCAGACTGTCGGCGTTATGGGCGATGCGCGCACATATGATTTCGTCTGTGCGCTACGTGCCGTCACATCGACCGATGGAATGACAGCGGATTATTATCCCTTCGACCATGATTTCCTCGGGCGCGTTTCAACGCGAATCATCAACGAGGTCAAAGGTATCAACCGGGTTGTTTATGATGTTACATCGAAGCCGCCGGGGACCATCGAGTGGGAGTGATTTTCGTTCCTAAACTTCAGAAGCCGGAGCTTTGACCATGACTGAACTCGAATATTTTTATGCCGGGCATTCAGCGTTCGCATATATCGGCTCAAAACGATTTATGGAAATTGCCCAGGCTGCAGATTGCCCAATCATTCACAAGCCTAACGACCTCCGCAAAGTTATTGAAGTCAATGGCCCCGGCCCGCAAAATGGTAAGACGCCCGAGCGCCGCGCATATTTTTCACGCCGCGAAATCGAAAGATGGTCCGAGTTCCGAGGCGTCGAGATCATGCGCGGGATCCCAACCTACCATCACCACGAAATCACGCGACTGAATGGGGTTCTGATCGCCGGCATCTTACATGGTCATAATATTGATCTGCTGGCGCACACAATGTTGGAAGCCCATTGGCGGGACAATGCTGACCTAGACGATGAGAAAACACTGGCAGCGATCATCACGAGTGCTGGCCTCGATTCAAAACCAATTCTAGATGCCGTGGCTTCGCCCGAAGTCGCAACTGTCTACGCGCAAAATACCGAAGAGGCGATTGAAAGATCCGTATTCGGCTCGCCAACTTATTTTGTCGATGGAGATATGTTTTATGGTCAGGATCACCTTGATCTGATCGAACGCGCGCTCCAGAAACCCTTTTCACGGACCTGGCCAACGGATTAAAGAGTCTCATTAATGGGATTGGACGTCTTAAATCCCTTCATGTAAGCTTAAACTATTGATCAGCTATTCATGGAACCCCGCCTATGATCGATATAGACAAGTTGATAGAAATAGGTGCCGCACCCAAGATCGTTCAGCTTGCCGACTTTTTGAACAAATCCGCGAACGGAAGAAAGTTTCCAAACTACAAGTCATTAAATTTAATGGAAATTCCACGACTCGTGCCAAACATTTTCAGCTTCGATTTTTCAAAAGGTGCCGATCATGACTTTCCGTTTCACTTTTCTGGAACAAAAATTGACGAACAATATGGATTTAACGTTTCCGGACGTATCTGGCAGGACGTTTATAAAGGCAAACATCGAGATATCATGTGGCGCGCGTGTTATCGGCCAATCATAACGCATGCATCAACGGGCTATAATCGCCGCACAGACTTCTATATTGCCGATGATGCTAAAAAAGTCCGCTTTATTGAGGCTGCGTGCTTCCCCTGCTCAACCGACGATGAATCCATTGATTTTGGCCTTGGCATCAGCCTTTTCAGTTTCCCAGACAATGCCACCGACGACCTTTTTATCTCTATTTGAAATTGGGCCCATCAGGTGAAAATTATCCTTCAACGTGTTTCAGAAGCATCCGTCCGTGTCGACACGTCAACTGTCGGTAAAATAAATAAAGGGCTACTCGTCTTGTTTTGTGCGGAGCGCAACGACACCGAGGACGATGTCGACTTCTTTATGCATAAAGTTGCAGCATTGCGCATATTTTCCGACGAAAACGGCAAAACCAACCTTTCCGTCCGTGATGTTGGGGGCAGTATTCTCGTCGTCAGCCAGTTCACATTGGCAGCAGATTGGCGAAAAGGAAACCGGCCGGGCTTCTCAAATGCGGCTCATCCGGATCTTGCGAAAAAACTGTATGAACTATTTTGTCAAAAATTGCGCGAGGACGGGATTCCCGTCGAGACCGGCATTTTCGCAGCCGATATGGATGTATCACTGATCAACGATGGTCCGTTCACGATTATTTTGGATAGTCGGGACCGGTAGTTAACCGGCACGCTCGCGAAGCAGCGTCATGAGCTGACGCAATTCCCGGTCCAATCCGGGCTGATCGCCTTGCAAATCCTGACGAAACACAGCGCGCATCGCCAAAATATGGACCTTCACAATTTCAGATTCCATCGCATTCAGCTCGGATTTCCCTTCCAGGAATTTACAAAGTGAATCGCCAATCGTTGAAATCAATGCAAAATCAAAGCTGCCACCTTCACCCCGGATACCGTGGGCAATCTCAAACATCTTGGCAATCTGGCGGCGATCAGAGCCTTCGGCGTCTGCGTTTTGGTAGGCTTTCCAGAGTTCCGCAAGATCATCAACGGCCCAGCCCTGATAGCTATCAATCAGATCTTCAGCGGCGCTAAGAGCCCGTAAAATCGCCTTTTCTGGCGGTGGCCCTCCAAATTTACGCACTTTGCTTGAAAGTCGCTTGGGCGGGACAATTTTTTCCGGTTTCTTAGCCATAGAACCTACTCGTTTGCATTCATGCGACGTTCAACGCCAAGATAAGGCTCATCGCGACGCAATGCACGTCTATCCGGGCCAAAGAAATCACCAACACGGACGAACGGCCGCTGATCATCGATCACCGTACATAAACGACGATACAAAGCCGCAGCCGAAATTGGTTTCGCCAGAAACGCCGTGACGCCCGCGTCCCGCGCCTGCTTCACACGATGCAGTTCCGTAAACCCAGTCAACATAATGATCGGCAAATAAGGATTTGGGCTATCTTCATCGCTGCGGATTTGTCGCACCAGTTCAATGCCATCCGTGGGCGGCATACGCCAGTCCGTTATAACGATGTCCGGGTCAATATCCTTAACGGCATCGTATCCTTCATTGGCATCATTCGCTTCAAACATCTCTTTGACGCCAAACCCGATCAGGAAGCTTTTGATGAGCGAGCGCATAGGACGACTGTCATCGACAACCAGAACCTTCACCGCCTCAAAATCGTAACCCGTCATGTATTCCCAAGTCCCTTAACGCCAGGCATGAAATAATATCACGTCTGCACTTCATATCCATGGCCAAAACGCACTTTCATTGGCCTTTGAGCCCGCGCACCCTATATAAAGAGGGCCCCAACTGCAACGCGAGAACACCATGCGAAGCCGAGAACCCGGTCCGGGCCCGTCCGGACCCAAAGATGAGTGGACGACCCTGAAAACCCTGCTCCCTTATCTTTGGCCACAGGGTGAGGCTGGGCTTCGCGTGCGCGTTATTATCGCGATGATTTTGCTGGTTGCTGCGAAAGCAACAAACGTCTCCGTCCCTATATTCTACAAAGAAGCTGTCGACAGCCTTACGAGTGTCGATGCCGCGAATGCAATTATTGCTGTACCGATCGCCTTATTGATCGGATACGGGCTTTGTCGGGTGCTAGCACAGGCCTTCGGAGAGTTGCGCGACGCCGTCTTTACGCGGGTTGCACAACGTGCCATTCGGCTCGCGGGTCTCAAGACTTTCCGTCATTTGCATCACCTGTCCCTGAGGTTTCATCTTGAACGAAAAACCGGCGGCATCAGCCGTGCCGTCGAACGCGGCACCAAGGGTATCGAGTTCTTACTCCGGTTCATGCTGTTCAATGTGCTGCCAACCATTCTTGAGATACTCCTCGTCTGCGGCATTCTCTGGCATTTGTACGGCGTCACCTATGCGGCGCTCACACTGGTGATCCTCGTCATCTATATAATCTGGACCTTACTGGTCACAGAATGGCGCCTGAAATTTCGCCGCACCATGAATGAGATGGATAGCGAGGCGAACACAAAAGCCGTCGACAGCCTTTTGAATTTCGAAACCGTCAAATATTTCGGCAACGAAGACCACGAAGCCAATCGTTTTGATAACGCGCTACAGTCTTACGAACGTGCCGCCATAAAAAGCGGCACCTCATTGGCAATGATGAACATCGGCCAGGGCATCATCATTACCTCAGGTGTCACTGTCGCCATGATCATGGCAGGGTTCGGGGTCGCAGATGGTTCCATGACAATCGGTGACTTTGTGCTGATCAATTCATACCTGATCCAGGTTTTCATGCCATTGAACTTCCTGGGATTTGTTTACCGCGAGATCAAACGCTCCCTCACGGATATGGAGGCCATGTTCGAGCTCTTACGCGAGCCCTCCGATATCGCCGATGATACGCATGCAATCCCCCTCCCCTCCGGACCGGGTGCGATCTCATTTGACAACGTATCGTTTGCTTATGATCCCCGCCGCCAGGTTTTGAAGGACATTTCATTCAAAGTGCCTGCGGGTCACAAAGTCGCCCTCGTTGGACCGTCCGGATCAGGCAAGTCGACAATCTCGCGTATCCTTTATCGTTTCTATGACGTCAACGAAGGAACGGTTGCCATTGACGGCAACGATATCAAGTCTGTGACGCAGCAATCTCTCCGGGCCGCAATTGGGATCGTACCGCAAGATACTGTGCTGTTTAACGACACAATTTATTACAACATTGCCTATGGCGATCCATCCGCGTCGCCGTCAGATATCGAAGACGCCGCAAAGCTTGCACGTATCCATGATTTTATCATGAGCCTGCCGGACGGATATCAGTCAAAAGTGGGTGAACGCGGGCTTAAGCTTTCAGGCGGCGAGAAACAACGCGTTGCGATCGCCCGAACGATCCTCAAAAATCCCCGTATTCTCGTGTTCGATGAGGCAACGTCCGCGTTGGACAGCCGCACTGAACAGGATATTCTGAACTCATTCAAAGATGTCTCACGGAACCGCACAACCCTCTCGATTGCGCATCGGCTTTCCACCATCATCGATTCTGATGAAATTCTGGTGCTGCAGGCGGGTGAGATCGTGGAGCGTGGCACGCATACGGACCTTTTGAGCCTGAAAGGTGTTTACGCAGATATGTGGGCCCGACAACAAGAAGCGCAGAAAGCCGCTGAAAAGTTGTCCGCGCTCAATACCTCGCCTCCCTCGCTTTCTGACGAAAACCCAGCGTGAGAGGACGTCACACATGGAAAGAATATCGTAATACGAGTATATATTCATTGACACTCGTCATGATATTTTGTTAGGTAGCATCAGGTCTCGGGGAGAAGTGCGCCTTCTCCACCGGGATTTTTGCGTTCTGGGCTCCTCCTTTCTCCAGCAAGAGCAATCCCGGTTCCGCTATCCCCCCTCTCCTTGGGGAGAGGGCCAAGGGACAAGTAAGCGTGAGGGGTCGTTGTACGGAATGAACACTAGGTTCCCGCCTCTGCGGAAATAACGTATTTCAGCGTCTCGTTACAAAGACGCTCATCCCTCTCCTCCTTATAGGAGGAGAGGTTAGGTGAGGAGGTCTCGACCCGGATCATGTCCGGCCCCTGTTCACTATCCACCGACTGAGCGTCCCATCCGGGGCGCTTTTTTTATACCCACACACTGAAAGAAGGAGTTTTCCCATGGGTACGACTGACAACACGACAGCAGACACTGCGAGATCAATTCTCACCTCCCTAAATGATCAATCAAATGGTTCAAGCAACAAGAACAAGACCCTAAAGGCGCCATCGTATCTGGATGCCGGTCGATCACGAAATGTGGCTCTTTCACCCAAGACACCTGAACTCGACAATACTGTCAGGCATTCACAAAAACCATCCTTCGATATCGCGGACCAAGGGTTCACCCCGCGTCCACGACCAACAAGAATTACCCGCATCGCAGAAACGCCTGTGATCAAGCCCCCTATCCAACATTCTCCCGTCATGCCAGCGGATGAAGCCAACAGTGCCGAGAACGCCAAACTACGTGCACAACAACTTGCCCGTGCAAACAGGAAGGCACGCCAGAGGGCGGTTGCCGCACAGGACCTTGCAGATCAGCGGGCCCGCCTGGAAAAGCGGGAAGCGCGTAAAAGACGCCGTCAACTCGACGCCCGCACAAAACAGCAAAAGGCGCAAAAAGCCGAGGCGACAGAAAAGCTCGCCATTGCGTTGCTGAAATCGATCCAGCAGACACTACAAAACCCCTCTGCCCCGAGCGCGGGGGAGAGTCAGGATGAGGGGGGCCACAACATGCGTGAGAGGGCGGACAACAACACAACGGCTCCCATCTCCGACGAGGCCTTCCAGTCGAACCAGCGGCTGGCGACGGCACTCTCAAAACGAAACGGGGTTGGTGATCTACCAAAGTTCACCGCGGACGCCATCAACAGGGATGGCAAAAAGGCACTCTCCGAGTTCGTCAATCTGATTGGGCAAGTCCGTGAGAACGACCTGGAACAGGCGCAAGAGTTATTCGACAAAACCATGCAGGGCATCGAACCGGTGCGTCAGAAAGAATTATGGGATACGTACGCGTTTGTTCAATCAAATGACAACGCCGGCCGACGAACGCTTGAGCAAAGTACCGAAGAGGCGTTTGGCCTTGAAGAGGATATTGATCGACCAAAGGGTATCCTCCCCATGCCCGATAAAATTGATCCGGACGGCAAAGACGTGGAAAATATTGACTGGTCAAACTGGACTGCGCCTGAATGGGTTTATGAGGGGGCAAAGGCCATCACATTACCGAAACATGTACTTGATGGCGGCAAGTGGTCACCTGAGGATGTGACCAAGGCGGCCCTGTCTATGAATGTTGGATCATCCGTTTCTTCTGTACCAGCGGGGGCCTTGCGCTCTGGGGTTACCCGCTTGCGGGGTACGCCTAAGTTCATGCGCAAAGTTGATCTTGAGAAACAGGGTCAGGACGCGGCAAAGAAAGCAATGGACACTAAGGCGAGCGTGCCTCAGGCGATGTTTCGGGAAGATGTGGGTGAGATCACGTTTGATTATGGCTCACCCAGATTGGGACTCGAGCACATCAGATCCGGGCGCATGCAGAAAGACGGCATGAGTGAGGAAGAAGCCATGGCGTTCATTCAACAGAAAGTGCCGGAGATATTGGCCCATGGAAAATTAGCAAAACATACGGATAAGAAAGTTGGTCGTCGTGCAGAGATCACTTATAAGAATAATCGTGTCATTTTAGCACTAAATAGAAGTGGTAACCGCGAAACGTGGGTTATAACAGGTTATGAAGACTGGTGAGTGGGCGATGATAGAACCGACTTAAAGCCTGCGAACTACCTACGCACTGCGATCTCTCGGTGCTGCTTCGCAGTGGGAGCGCCCAGCTTATAAAATACAACTAAAAGGTGTTTAGTCAAGTTGCTGGAACTGAGGACAGTTTCCGACAATGTATTCCAGTCTCACGGCAATCCTTGGTGCCATGGCATCAAAACGAGCACGTCAGGTCAAAGCTGGGGCGAAGGCGGCGGCCGAAATTGCCGATAAAACAGGGCGGGTTTCAGGCAATTCCAGTGTAGCCTCCAAAGGGGTAAATATGTATAATGGGCCTACTATAGATAGACCTTTCGAAAAGGATTTTCCGAATGGCTACAAAGCCGACAAAGACGGAAACCTCACCCACGACATCGACGGAAGACAACTTGTCCCCGGGGGAACGACAGTGGGTCGAGTGGTACGAGGAGAAGAAAAAACCCTCTCGGCAACAGAACTTGACGCCATTGCAGAGGAAGCAACGGGCAGACCTGTTACGATCTTACCGCAATCCGAGCTCGGACATAACCTGGGTCGGACGCGAATGAACCGTGTGACGGGACGGCCTATTGATGTTGCCCTGTCAGATAAACTCACTATAGAACAAGGCCCCAAAGTCCTCGGTCACGAAGTCGGCCATGTGATTGATCAATACGCCGGGGAAATACCGACTAAAGGTCTCAAGCGAGAACTTGGTGATCTATACAACACATTGAACCACCCGAACCGTGATCGCCAAAACCCTGATTTACCTGCAACCTATGGCAAGCCTGTCTCACCCAAGACATTTGGATACAGGAAAGATGACGTCGACCGTGAATTGATGGCAGAAGCCATTCGGGTCTATATGGTCAATCCGTCCTATATCAAAGAGCACGCCCCCAATGTCGCGGCAAGAATCCGAAAATGGGTGAATGAAAACCCGGAATTGCGCAAGATTGTACAGTTCAATTCTGCAGCTGGCGCTGCGGCATTGGGTGCGGGTCAGTCCTCTGACGACGAGTAAGGTGGTCTCACATCATCACAAAGGTAGATGCTGCAACAGAACGTGGCAGCATTCGCCCGAAACCCGAAATCGATCAACGTGGCGGGCGGCAACTCGAAGCGGCAGAGAACCGCAAGCGTATGCATGAGTGAGGAAGAAGCCATGGCATTTATTCAACAGAAAGTGCCGGAGATATTGGCCTATGGAAAACTAAAGAAGCATAGAGATCACTTTGGGCATAGAAGGGCTGAAATTACTCACAATAAAAGCCGAGTGATTTTGGCGCTAGATCGTACAGGAAACCGAGAAACGTATATAATAACAGGTTTCGAGGATTGGTGAGTGGGCGGTGACAGAACCGACTTAATGCCTGCGAACTACCTACGCACTGCGATCTCTGGATACTGCTTCGTAGTGGGAGCGCCCAATTGGTAATTTGCAACTAATAAGTGTTTTTGTCAATTCAGGCGCTTCGAGGTTACCGGTAAAGCAGGGCGAGTTTCAGGCAATTCCAGTGTAGCCTCAAAAGGGGTAAATAGGTATAATGGGCCTACTATAGATAGACCTTTCGAAAAGGATTATCCGAATGGCTACAAAGCCGACAAAGACGGAAACCTCACCCACGACATCGACGGACGACAACTTGTCCCCGGGGGACAGACAGTGGGTCGAGTGGTACGAGGAGAAGAAAAAACCCTCTCGTCAACGGAACTTGACGCCATTGCAGAGGAAGCAACGGGCCGAAGCGTTGAGATTGTTGCGGGAAATAAAGTACCAGGGTCGGGACGACCTGTTGGTGCGGTCGTAACAAACAGGGCGGGTTTCAGACAATTCAAGTGTAGCCTCAAAAGGGGTAAATATGTATAATGGGCCTACTATAGATAGACCTTTCGAAAAGGATTATCCGAATGGCTACAAAGCCGACAGAGACGGAAACCTCACCCACGACATCGACGGAAGACAACTTGTCCCCGGCGGAACGACAGTGGGTCGAAGAGTGGTGGGCGGAACTGAACACGCCTTGGTACCGCAGGAAATTAACACCATTGCAGAAGCTACGATTGGTCGTAGACCTAGCATATTGCCGACTCATGAAATGGGCCGGACTGTGGGTTCCGTTATCGTCGATACCCTCACGGGGAGACCGCGAGAGTTAAGGCTCTCAAAAGGCCTTACCTCAGAACAGCTACCAAAAGTCCTCGGTCACGAAGTGGGTCATGTGATCGACCAGTACGCTGGCGAGATTCCGGTCAAGGGGATCAAGAAAGAACTGGGGGATCTGTATAACACGCTGAATAATCCTGCCCGGGATCGTAAAAACCCAGACCTGCCAGCAGATTGGGGAAAACCCTTCACACCAAAAGGCCCTGGATATAAAGGCGAGGATATTGACCGTGAATTGATGGCAGAAGCCATTCGGGTCTATATGGTCAATCCGTCCTATATCAAAGAGCACGCCCCCAATGTCGCGGCAAGAATCCGAAAATGGGTGAACGAAAACCCGGAATTGCGCAAGATTGTACAGTTCAATTCTGCAGCTGGCGCTGCG
>Ga0189287_100304_pt1 | contig 13738 bp, 11 predicted proteins | sample UW86minimetaG_FD_130319 | JGI IMG/M metagenome (GOLD analysis project Ga0189287, IMG submission 130319) | Marine microbial communities from the Costa Rica Dome - UW86 mini metaG | ecosystem: Environmental > Aquatic > Marine > Oceanic > Photic zone | place: Costa Rica: the Eastern Pacific... | reverse complement strand
TCGGCGATGTCGGTCTGACGTTCCCGCTCGCTCAGTTCAGCGATATCGGTCTGACGTTCGCGTTCGCTGAGTTCGGCGATGTCGGTTTGGCGTTCCCGCTCGCTCAGTTCGGCGATGTCGGTTTGGCGTTCCCGCTCGCTCAGTTCGGCGATGTCGGTCTGACGTTCCCGCTCGCTGAGTTCGGCGATGTCGGTTTGGCGTTCCCGCTCGCTGAGTTCGGCGATGTCGGTTTGACGTTCCCGCTCGCTGAGTTCGGCGATATCGGTTTGACGCTCGCGCTCGCTAAGCTCGGCGATGTCGGTCTGGCGCTCACGGTCACTCAGTTCGACCAGATCGAGGTATTCCGTCTGGGCGGTTTTCAGAACGAGGCTGTGCAGCGGGGCCGGCCCCGTCGCGGAATAGGCGGCAAGAGCGGGCAGTGCGGCAGCGGTCGCGATGGCGATCAATTTGAAGCTTTTCATGGCGTCCTCCTTTGAGGTGTGTTGGTTTCCATTCACTCAGCGGCGGACTGTTCCGTCGTTGCGTGGCCATCAAGTAGGGTGCGCATTCAAGTTGTGAAACGCCGATGCCGCACCAGTGACTGTGCACTCATGCAGAGACAAATCGACGTGAGGTGGCTTGCAAGACGGGTGCGTCGCCCTGCCGCATGAGACAACTCAACCGCCTGAAAAGGGGTGTTTTTTCTACGTAATTGCAAAAAGTGAACAAGTGCGACGGAATTCCGGCGCGGGAAGGGAAACTAATCCGGAGAAATTACGTAGGCCGGAACGCCGTCACCGGGTCAGTGCCGCTTGGGATCGGCAGGGTAGACGCCCAGCATAGTGATCTCGGAGGTGAAATAATCGAGCTCTTCGAGCGCGCGTTGCACCGCCGGGTCCTCCGGATGGCCCTCGATATCGGCGTAGAACTGGGTGGCGAAGAAGGTGCCGCCCAGCATGTAGCTCTCCAGCTTGGTCATGTTCACGCCGTTGGTGGCGAACCCGCCCATCGCCTTGTAGAGCGCTGCGGGGATATTGCGGACCTGGAAGACGAAGGTGGTCATCATCCCGTCTTCGCCCCGACGGGTCCAGTCGGGCTCTTTTGCCATGACAAGGAAGCGGGTGGTGTTGTTGCCCTCGTCCTCGATGTCGCGGGCCAATACGTCGAGACCGTAGATCTCGCCGGCAAGTTCGCTTGCCAGGGCGGCGACCTGGGGCTGGCCATCTTCCGCGACCTGCCGGGCCGATCCGGCGGTATCGGCGCCGGTGACGCGGTGGATGTTGTTCTCACCCAGGAAGCCGCGGCACTGGCCGAGCAGCATGGTGTGGCTCATGGCGTGGGTGATTTCCGACAGCGGCGTGCCGGGGATGGCGAGCAGGTTGATCCGGACACGCACGAAGGCCTCGGCGACGATGAAAAGGCCGGATTCGGGAAGCAGGTGGTGGATGTCTGCCACGCGCCCGAAAGTGGAGTTCTCGACCGGCAGCATGGCGAGGTCGGCCTCGCCCGTGCGGACCGCCTCGATGGCGTCCTCGAAGGTGCGGCAGGGCATGGCCTCCATCTCGGGGTAAGTCTCGTGGCAGGCCTGGTGCGAATAGGCACCCGGCTCGCCCTGAAAGGCAATGCGTCTGGTCATTTCTTGTCCGTTTCTGTCCCTCACCGCGACCTGAGGCAGGTGCGGTCGTTTGGTCGCGCAAACTACACCTTGCGCCTTCGTAGTGGAAGCGGATAGATACCGCCCGAGAGATAAATGGGATCGAGGCACATGTTCGATACGATGACATTCACCAAGATCGTCGGCGGTCTCTGCGGCGCGCTGCTGATTTTCCTTCTGGGCAAATGGGCCGCGGAACTGATCTATCACGGCCCCGGCGGGCATGGTGAGGATCATGCGCAGGGCTACGTGATCGACACCGGAAGCGAGGGGAGCGAAGGCGGCTCGGAGGGCGAGTCCGGCCCGAGTTTCGCGGAGCTTTTCGTGTCGGCCGATACCGGCAAGGGCGAGCGCGTCTTCAACAAGTGCAAGGCCTGCCACAACCTCGAAGAAGGCGCCAACGGGACGGGCCCCTACCTGCACGGCGTGGTCGGCCGCGACGTGGGCACGGCCGACGGGTTTTCCTATTCCGGAAGCCTTGTCGCGGTGGCCGATGTGTGGACGCCGGAGAACCTGAACGAATTCCTTGAAAGCCCCTCCGGTTACGCGCCGGGCACGACGATGGGCTTCTCGGGCCTGGGCAGCATCGAGGACCGGGCCAACCTGATCGCCTTCCTCGACCAGACCGATGGTGACACTTACGAGATGGAAGTGCCCGAGGAAGAAGCGTCGGACGAAGGTACCGAAGAGGCCTCTGCCGAGGGTGAAGAGGGTGCATCGGACGAGGGTGAAGCCGCCGAGGAAGGCGCTTCTGACGAGGGCGCCGCCGAGGGTGAAGCCGCCGAGGAAGGCGCTTCGGACGAGGGCGCTGCCGAGAGTGAAGCCGCCGAGGAAGGTGCTTCTGACGAGGGCGCTGCCGAGGGTGAAGCCGCCGAGGAAGGTGCTTCGGACGAGGGTGCCGCTGAGGGTGAAGCCGCCGAGGAAGGTGCTTCGGACGAGGGTGCTGCCGAGGGTGAAGCCGCCGAGGAAGGTGCTTCGGACGAGGGTGCTACCCAGGGTGAAGCCGCCGAAGAGGAGGCTACTGCCGAGGGTGAAGCTACCGAAGAAGGCGCCGCGGACGAGGGTGCTGCCGAGGAAGAGCCCGCCGAAGAAGGCGCGTCGGACGAGGCCGCCGAGGAAGAAGAAGCTTCGGCCGAAGGCGACGGTTTCGCGGCGATGGTCGCATCGGCTGATCCCGCCGATGGCGAGAAGGTCTTCCGCAAGTGCAAGGCCTGTCACGTGGTCGAAAGCGAGCAGAACCGTGTCGGGCCCCACCTTGTTGGACTCGTGGGCCGCGATGTCGCCAGCGTCGAGGGGTTCCGCTACTCCGAGGCCCTGCAGGAGCTCGGCGGGCAGTGGACCGAGGACCGGCTGAACGAGTGGCTGGAAGACTCCAAGGGAATGGCGCCGGGCAACAAGATGGCCTTTGCCGGTCTCAAGGACGAGGAAGACCGCGCCGCCGTGGTCGCCTATATCGAGAGCCAGGCGAACTGAACCCGGCAGAAACACGCGTTGAAGGCCACCGACCCGGACGGGACGGTGGCCTTTCGCTTGTCAGGCCCCATATTGGGGGAAAACAGACGTAACAGCGCTTGAATGTCCTCGGCGGCCTTGATTAGCCTTGCGGCAAAGAAAAGCGCCAGATCGCAGATCGGCAGGAGGTAGAAAGAGATGATCCGATACAACAGCCGGGCCCGCGCGGCGCGCTTTGCCCCCCGCGCGATGGTGGCGGCCTTGACAGGGCTTTGCATCGCGGCGCTGCTGGCGCAGACGGCGCTGGCACAGGAGAGCGGCGACGAGACGATCATCAAGAGTCACGGCTACTCGTTCTTCGGCGACCTGTCCTACCCCGAGGACTACGAGCATTTCGATTACGTGAACCCGGATGCGCCCAAGGGCGGAGAGATTTCCCTGGCGCTGTCGGGCAGTTTCGATTCGATGAACCCCTACACGCGGAAGGGCAAGGCCGCGGCTCTGTCGACGGTGATGTATGAAAGCCTGCTGGGGCAGGTTCTGGCGGGCAGCGGGGCGTTGCCGGCGGATGATTACGACGAGATGTACGGGCTGCTGGCGCACACGATCGAGTACCCCGAGGACAAGTCGTGGGTCATCTTCCACATGCGCCCCGAGGCGGAGTTTTCCGACGGTACGCCGGTCACCGCGCATGACGTGCTCTTCAGCCATAACCTGTTGCTGGACGAGGGGCTGAAATCCTATGCCGAGGCGGTGCGCAAGCGCATTCCCAAGGCCGAGGTGATCGACGATCACACGATCAAGTTCTACTTTGCCGACGGCATTTCGCGCCGGTCGCTGATCGACCAGGTGGGCAGCGTGCCGGTTTGGTCGAAGAAGTGGTTCGAGGAGAGCGGCGCGAAGCTGGACGAAAGCCGTCTGGAGACGTCGCCGGGCTCGGGGCCCTACGTGATCGAGGATATCGACGTGAACCGCCGGGTGATCCTCAAGCGTAACCCGGATTATTGGGGCTGGGACCTGCCGATCAACAAGGGGCGGCACAATTTCGATACCATCCGGCTGGAGTATTTCGCCGACAGCACCGCCGCCTTCGAGGCGTTCAAGGCGGGCGAGGTGACGTACCGGACAGAGGCAGACCCGAAGAAATGGGCCAGTGGCTATGACTTCCCGGCGCTGAACCGTGGCGACGTGGTGCGCGAGGAGCTGCCCGATGGCATGCCGCCAAACATGAGCGGGATCGTCTTCAACCTCGGGTCGGAGCCCCTGAAGGACAAGCGGGTTCGCGAGGCGGTGGCGCTGGCGCTGAATTTCGAATGGACCAACAAGTCGCTGCTTTACGGCCTTTACGAGCAGCAGCGGTCGTATTCCGACGGCACGCGACTGGAAGCCAAGGGCCTGCCCGAGGGCGAGGAACTGGAGTTCCTGAAGTCGCTGGGCGACGTGGTGCCCGAAGAGATCTTCACCGAGGAGCCGTGGGTGCCGCATGAATCCGATCCCGACCGGCTGAGCTCGCGCAAGAACCTGCGGCAGGCATTGAAGCTGTTCGAAGAGGCCGGCTGGACCGTGGGCGAGGGCGGCCGACTGCGCAATGCCGAGGGCGAGACCATGCGGCTCGATTTCCTCTTCAACGCGTCGGACGAGGCGACCAGCCGGGCGATCGCCGAGAACTTCATCGTGAACCTAAAGGCGATGGGCGTGGATGCGCGGTTCGAGTCGGTCGATTCGTCGCAGTATTCCCTGCGAGAGCGGGATCGGGATTACGATCTTGTCTTCGATGGCTACCCGGCGCTGCTGGGCACCGGCACGGGGCTTGCGCAGCGGCTTGGGTCGGAAGCGGCCGAGTACAGCCTGTTCAACCCCGCCGGGCTGGCCAGCCCGCTGGTGGACCGTATCATCGAGGAATCGCTGATGACCGAAAGCCAGGAAGAGGAGGACGTGACGATCCGCGCTCTCGACCGGGCTCTGAGGCACGAGTTCATCGTGATCCCGGATGGCTACAAGCCCGATCACTGGGTTGCCTACTGGGACATGTACGAGCATCCAGAGGAAATTCCGCCCTATGCGCTGGGCACGCTGGATTTCTGGTGGTTCAACGAGGAGAAGGCCCAGGAGCTGAAGGCGTCGGGGGCGCTGCAATGACCCCACGCCGTGTTGCGGCCATACTGACCCCGCGCCGGAGGGCGTGCTGACGTGGGCGCCTATATTCTTCGCAGGATCCTGCTGATCATCCCGACGCTGTTCGGCATCATGGTGATCAACTTCGTGCTGGTACAGTTCGTGCCCGGCGGGCCGGTCGAGCAGATCATCGCCGAGATGCAGGGCGAGGGCGACGTCTTCGGTGCCTTCGCCGGCGGGGGGGAGGACGCCACGCTGCAGCAGAGCCAGGGCGAGGGCTATATGGGGGCCCGGGGCCTTCCGCAGGAGTTCATCGACGAGCTGGAGGCGCAATACGGGCTGGACAAGCCGCCGCTGGAGCGGTTCGTGAACATGATGTGGAACTACATGCGGTTCGACTTCGGAGAGAGCTATTTCCGGTCGATCAGCGTGACCGACCTTGTTCTCGAAAAGATGCCGGTGAGTATTTCGCTCGGGCTGTGGTCGACGCTCATCGCCTATCTGATCTCGATCCCGCTGGGTATCCGCAAGGCGGTGCGCGACGGGTCGAGCTTCGACAGCTGGACCAGTGGCGTGATCATCGCGGCCTACGCCATCCCCGGCTTCCTGTTCGCGGTTTTGCTGGTGGTTCTGTTCGCGGGCGGGAGCTATTGGCAGATCTTCCCGCTAAGGGGGCTGACCTCGGACAATTTCGCCGACCTCAGCCTGTTCGGCAAGATCGTCGACTACCTGTGGCACATCACGCTGCCGGTGGTTGCGACGACCATCGCCTCCTTCGCGACGCTGACGCTGCTGACCAAGAATTCGTTCCTCGACGAGATCAAGAAACACTACGTGATGACCGCGCGGGCCAAGGGGCTTTCCGAACGCAAGGTCCTGTACGGCCACGTCTTCCGCAACGCGATGCTGATCGTGATCGCGGGCTTCCCGGCGGTGTTCATCGGGGTCTTCTTCGGCAGCAGCCTCCTGATCGAGACGATCTTCTCGCTCGACGGGCTGGGGCGGCTGGGCTTCGAGGCGGCGCTGAGCCGGGATTACCCGGTGATGTTCGGCACGCTGTTCCTGCTCGGGCTGATCGGGCTGCTGGTGAATATCGTGAGCGACTTGTGCTACGTGCTCGTCGACCCGCGGATCGATTTCGAGACGCGGGAGGGGTGATGCGGACGATTTGTTTTTCGCAGTGTGAAGAGTGGCGCTGCCCCACGTTTGATGCCTTGCAGGCATTCAACGCTCCCCGGGATACTTCCGGCCAGAAGAAGCCGTGGGGTTGCGCAGGATGAAGCTTTCGCCGCTCAATCGGCGCCGCTGGCGCAATTTCAAGCGCAACAAGCGGGCGCTTTGGTCGCTGATCATCTTCTCGGTGCTGATGGTGATCACGCTGCCGGCCGAGTTCGTGGCCAATGACCGGCCGATCCTGGTGCGCTACCAGGGCGAGTTCTACACGCCGATCTTCAATTTCTATCCCGAGACGGCCTTCGGCGGGGATTTCGCGACCGAGGCGATCTATGCCGATCCGGAGGTCGAATGCCTGATCGTGTCGGGCGGTCGCGAGGATTGCTTCGACGATCCCGAAGGGGTGATTGACGACGCGCAGGATGGCGAGATCGGCGGAGAGGCGATCAACAAGGGCTGGACCCTCTGGCCGCCCATTCCCTACAGCTTCGACACGCCGGTCGACCGGCCCGGCGCGGCGCCACTGCCGCCAAACGAGCAAAACTGGCTTGGCACCGACGGCACCAAGCGCGACGTGCTGGCGCGGGTGATCTATGGCTTCCGGCTGTCGGTGCTGTTCACGCTGATCGTGACGTTCCTGTGCAGCGTGATCGGGATCTTCGCAGGCGCTGTGCAGGGGTATTTCGGCGGGCTGACCGACCTGATCTTCCAGCGGATCATCGAGATATGGTCGGCCACGCCGCAGCTTTACGTGATCATCATCCTGTTCGCGATCTTGCCACGAAGTTTCTGGCTGCTGGTCGGGATCATGGTCTTCTTCGGCTGGATGGCCCTGGTGGGGGTCGTGCGGGCCGAGTTCCTTCGCGCCAGGAACCTTGAATACGTGCGCGCGGCCAAGGCGCTGGGCGTGGGGAACCTGACGATCATGTTCCGCCACATGCTGCCCAACGCGATGGTGGCGACGCTGACGCTGCTGCCGTTCATCGTGACCGGCACGATCGGCACGTTGGCTGCGCTCGATTTTCTTGGTTTCGGGCTGCCCTCGTCGGCGCCGAGCCTAGGCGAGATGACCCTGCAGGCCAAGCAGAACCTGCAGGCGCCGTGGCTGGCCTTCACGGCCTTCTTTGCCTTCGCGATCATGCTGTCGCTTCTGGTGTTCATCTTCGAGGGCGTGCGGGACGCCTTCGACCCGAGAAAGACCTTCGAATGAGCGCGGCGGCCGCCTCCCCCTGGCTTGGTCGGGCCTTCGTTGCGGCGTTGGCGGTGCATGGCGGCATCGTCGCGGCGCTGTTGGTCGCGGCGCTTTGGGTTGCCGGGATCGGCGCGGGCGCAGATTCGGCGCCTGACGGCGTCGGTTCGGTGCTCATCGCGCTGCCGGTGCTGCTGGCGGCGCTGCCCTCGACAGTAGCGCTGCTGTCGGCGTGGATGTGCCGTCGTCGGGGCTGGCGGCCGTCGCCAACACATATGGCACTGAGCACCGGGGCCGCGGCGCTGTTCCTGCTGCTGTTTATCGGGAGCTACCTGACATGAGCGATGCCGTTCTCGACGTGCGCGACCTGACCGTCAGCTTTTCCCAGGATGGCCGGACCATCGAGGCGGTCAAGGGCGTGTCCTTCTCGGTCGGGCGGGGCGAGACCGTGGCGCTGGTGGGCGAGAGCGGGTCCGGCAAGTCGGTGACCGCGCTTTCGACGGTGTCTTTGCTGGGCGCGTCGGCCAGGGTCGGCGGCAGTGTCACCTATGACGGGCAGGAGATGATCGGCGCGTCGGACAAGCGCCTGCGCAACGTGCGCGGAAACGATATCAGCTTCATTTTCCAGGAGCCGATGACCTCGCTCAACCCCCTTCACACGCTGGAGAAGCAGATCCGCGAGAGCCTGCAGCTTCACCAGGGGATCGTCGGTGACGCGGCGCGGGACCGGATTGTCGAACTGCTCGACATGGTGGGCATCCGCAACCCGGAAAGCCGCCTGAAGGATTATCCGCACCAGCTGTCGGGCGGGCAGCGGCAACGGGTGATGATCGCCATGGCACTGGCCAACAAGCCCGATATCCTGATCGCCGACGAGCCGACCACGGCGCTCGACGTGACGATCCAGGCGCAGATCCTGGAACTCCTGGCACGAATCAAGCGCGAGGAAGGGATGGGTCTCTTGTTCATCACTCATGACCTCGGGATCGTCGAGCGGATCGCCGACAGGGTCTGCGTTATGAAGGATGGCAAGATCGTCGAGGCGGGACCGACCAAGGAGATCTTTGCCAACCCGCAGCATGCGTATACGCAGAAGCTCCTGGGGGCGCGGGCCACGGGCGAACCCGCGCCGGTGCCCGAGGGGGCGCGAACCATCGTCGAGACCGAGGGGTTGCGGGTGTGGTTCCCGATCCAGCGGGGGTTCCTGCGGAAGACCACGGGCCACATCAAGGCGGTGAACGACGCCACGATCTGGGTGCGCGCGGGCGAGACGCTGGGGATCGTCGGCGAAAGCGGGTCGGGCAAAACGACGCTGGCGATGGCGGTGATGAGGCTGGCATCGTCGCAGGGCCGGATCACCTTCGACGGCGAAGACGTGCATCGCTGGTCGACCCGGCAGCTTCGCAAGCGGCGGGCGGATATGCAGATCGTCTTCCAGGACCCGTTCGGTAGCCTGAGCCCGCGGATGACATGCGAGCAGATCATTTCCGAAGGGCTGGGCGTGCATGGCAACCCCGATGGCCGGTCGCCGCGAGAGCTTGTGGCCGAGGTGATGGAGGAGGTTGACCTCAACCCCGCCACGATGGACCGCTACCCCCACGAGTTTTCAGGCGGGCAAAGGCAACGGATCGCCATTGCACGGGCGATGATATTGCGGCCCAAGATGGTGGTGCTGGACGAGCCGACCAGCGCGCTCGACATGACGGTGCAGGTGCAGATCGTCGACCTGTTGCGGAAGTTGCAGGAGAAATACGGGCTGGCCTACCTGTTCATCAGCCACGACCTGAACGTGGTCCGGGCGATGAGCCATAACGTGGCGGTGATGAAGGACGGCGATATCGTCGAATACGGTTCGGCGCAGGAGATCTTCGAGAACCCGCGAACGGCCTATGCCAGGACGCTGCTGCACGCGGCCCTGGATCTGAAGTCGTCGGTGCCGGCATGAGGGGCGAGGCCCCGGATCAAGTCCGGGGCGCGCGGATGTCTCAGATGGCCGAGCTGTGGCCGGCCTTGTCGAGTTCGTAGGCGTCGAGGTTGCGGGCGACCATGCGGGTCAGTGGCCGCGCCTCTTGCGGGATCGAGAGACCTTCGGGATCGATGCGAAGCAAGCCATCGAAATCCCGGTTGATCCGTTCCAGCATGGACGAAAGCGCCGGGGCCGAGACACCGAAGCGGCTTCGGATTTCAGCGGCGTCGATCCGGAATTCGCACATGAGTTGTTCGATCATCCGGCCGCGCATCAGGTCTTCCGACGTGAAGACATGGCCGCGCGTGGTAGAGAAGCGCCCCTCGCGGATGGCGGCGGTGTGGGCGCCGGTGGCGGGGGCGTTCTGGGCATAGCCTTGCGGGAATCGCGAGATCGAGGAGGCGCCGACGCCGATCAGCACCTCGGCGGTGTCGTCGGTGTAGCCCTGGAAATTGCGGCGCAGGCGGCCGGTCTTCCGGGCGATGGACAGCCCGTCATCCTTGGTGGCGAAGTGGTCGATGCCGATCTCCTCGTAATGATCCCACAGGAAGAGGCGGCGGGCGGTGTCGAAGAGGTCAAGCCGTTCCGCCGGGGTGGGCAGGGCGTCGGACGGGATCATTTGCTGACGCTTGGCCATCCACGGCACGTGGGCATAGCCGTAAAGCGCCACCCGGTCGGGGTTGAGCGATAGGAGTTTCTGGACGCTTTCGGTAATCTTCGCGCGCGACTGGTGCGGCAGGCCGTAGAGGATATCGGCATTGAGGCTGGCGACGCCACGGGCGCGGATTTCTTCCACCGCGTCACGGGTGATGTCGTAGCTCTGCATCCGGCCGATGGTGGCCTGGATGTCAGGGTCGAAGTCCTGCACGCCTATGGAGGCGCGGGTCATGCCGGCGCGGGCCAGCGCGTCGAGCCGGGCGGCGTCGATCTCGTTCGGGTCGATCTCGACCGAGAACTCGGTGCCGTCGGCGAAGGGGGCGACCTCCTGGATCGCGCCGGCGAGGTCTTCCATCATCTGCGGTGACAGCAGGGTCGGCGTGCCGCCGCCCCAGTGCAGGCGGGACAGTTTCACGCCTTCGGGCAGGTGTTCGGCCAGCAGGCGAAGCTCGGTCTTGAGGGTTTCGAGATAGGCCGCGACGGGCTTGTCGGTCTGCGTGCCCTGCGTGCGGCAGGCGCAGAACCAGCAGAGCCGCCGGCAGAAGGGCACGTGGACATAGAGCGATATCCTCGACCCCGGCGCGATGGCGCCGATCCAGCTTGCGAACCGATCCGACCCCACGTCCCGCCCGAAATGGGGGGCGGTGGGGTAGCTTGTGTAGCGTGGCACTTTAGCGTCAAAAAGACCCAGTTTGCCCAGTTGAGATTTCGTAACCATGGAATTAGCCTTAGAGCAGGTCAACGAGACGATCTTTGACGCAGATCAACCTTTGCCGTGTGTGAGCCCCCATGTTGAATGAATCTGTCAAAGCCGTTCCCCGGGAATGCGGGGATTGCCCGATCAGGCATCGGGCAGTCTGTGCGCGCTGCGAGGCGGACGAGCTGGAGCAGCTCGACAAGATCAAGTACTACCGCAGTTTCGAAGCCGGCCAGACGGTGATCTGGGCCGGGGACAAGATGGAGTTCGTGGGCTCGGTCGTCTCGGGCATCGCCACGCTGACGCAGGCGATGGAAGACGGCCGCACGCAGATGGTGGGCCTTCTGCTGCCGAGCGATTTCGTCGGTCGTCCGGGGCGCGAGACCGCGGCCTACGACGTGGTGGCGACCACCGACATGGTGATGTGTTGCTTCCGCCGGAAGCCGTTCGAAGAGATGATGGTGGTAACGCCCCACATCGCGCAGCGGCTGCTGGAGATGACCCTCGACGAGCTGGACGCGGCAAGGGAATGGATGCTGGTTCTGGGCCGGAAGACGGCGCGGGAGAAGATCGCATCGCTTCTGTCGATCATCGCGCGGCGGGACGCGTCGCTGACCTTCGGCAAGACGACGGGGCCGATGGTGTTCGACCTGCCGCTGACGCGGGAGGCGATGGCGGATTACCTCGGGCTTACGCTGGAGACGGTGAGCCGGCAAATCTCGGCGCTGCGCAAGGACGGGGTGATCGTGCTGGAAGGCAAACGGCACGTGACGGTGCCGGATTTCAACCGCCTGATGGAAGAGGCGGGCGATGACAGCGACGGCGGGTTGCTGGCCTGAACCAAAACACTGACCGGAATTTTCCAGGTTGAATTCAAGGTGGCGCCCGCCCCGGAGGCCGGGGCGGGGCCTTTGACCGTGTCAGTGCGCCATCAGCACCGGAAGCGTCGCATCTTCCAGCATCGAGCGGGTGGCGCCGCCAAAGATCGCCTCGCGGAAGCGGGAATGGCCGTAGGCGCCCATCACCATCAGGTCGGCATCGATATCCGTGGCATGACGGATGAGGATGTCGGAGACCTTTGGCAGGGTCTTGGACAGCACGTCGATCTCGACCTTCACGCCATGGCGGGCGAGATACTGCGACAGCATCCCGCCCGGGTCCGAGCGCGTCGGCCCGTGCGTGGGCGGATCGATGATGGACAAGTGAACCTGGTCAGCGGTTGTCAGGGCCGGCAAGGCCGCGCGGACCGCGGCGAGCGCCTCGGCACTTTCGTTCCATGCCACGACAACGCGCCGGGGCGAGACAGCTGGCGCGGCGGTGGGCGGCACGATCAGCGCGGGCGTCCGGCCATCGAAGAGCACCGATTCGGCGGCCGGCTCGAGCTCGGCGCCGCGGCCCTCGCCATAGGGTTGCGGCAGGATCGCAAGGTCCGAGAACCTGGCTCGCGACGCCACGTGGCGGCCCAGATCGGCAAGCTGGCACACGCCCTTCTCGCTGGTCCAGAGCATGTCTTCGCGCCCGAGGCGCTGACGCACCTTCGCGTCGATCTCCTCGGCCTCTTCCTGGGCGCGCGTGATGGTTTCCTGAAGCACCACGGCACTGGCGCCGGCGTAGTAATACCCGGTCTGGCTACGGTCGACGCCAAGGCAGAGCACGTCGAGATGCGCGTTATGCGCGCCGGCCATGGCGATGGCGTGGTCGAGGGTTTCATCGACCAGCGCCGTATCCGTCAGAACGGAAAACAGGCAGTTGTAGGACATTTCGCCTCCCTTAACAAAGCGTTCATAACCGCAGGCTAGGGCGGAAAGGAAACCCGCGCCTTGATGCGTGTCAATTTACTGTGCAACTTTAGGTTTAGGAATGGTGCCGGCCATCATTGATGTAGATCAAGGCGGCAATCCCGCCGGGGCAGCATTACGGCACCAGTAAAACGCGCCTGCGCGGTGATTCCATTTCCGCAGCAGTCGAGGACGAAGGGACGAAGAGTTATGGCGAACTACATCAAGCTGATCGCGCTTGGCGTCATCGTGCTTCTGGCATTGATGGCAGCCAATTTCGCGCGCGATCTGGCCTATCTGGTCAATGCGCTGACAGTGGCGCTGGCGGCCGGGGGGCTGTTCATCTGGGTTCTGCGCAACACCGACGAACCGGTGATTCGGCAGGACCTGTCCGGGGAATACATGGACGAGGTGATTCGCTACGGCGTGATCGCGACTGCGCTCTGGGGCGTGGTCGGGTTTCTCGTTGGCACGTTCATCGCGTTTCAGCTCGCCTTTCCCGAGCTGAATTTCGAGTGGTCGCAAGGCTTCCTGAATTTCGGCCGGCTGCGGCCGCTGCATACCAGCGCGGTGATCTTCGCCTTTGGTGGTAACGCCCTGATCTGCACGTCCTTCTACGTGGTCCAGCGAACCAGCGCGGCGCGCCTCTGGGGCGGGAACCTGGCGTGGTTCGTGTTCTGGGGCTACCAGCTTGTCATCGTGCTGGCCGCGACGGGCTACGTGCTGGGCGCCTCGCAGGGCAAGGAATACGCCGAGCCGGAATGGTATGTCGACTGGTGGCTGACCATTGTCTGGGTCGCCTACCTTCTGGTCTTCGCCGGCACGCTGATGAAGCGGAAAGAGCCGCATATCTACGTGGCCAACTGGTTCTACCTGTCGTTCATCCTGACCGTCGCCATGCTTCATATTGTCAACAACCTGTCGATCCCGGTCTCGATCTTCGGCTCGAAATCGGTGCAGGTCTTCTCGGGCGTGCAGGACGCGATGACGCAATGGTGGTACGGCCACAACGCCGTGGGCTTCTTCCTGACTGCCGGCTTCCTGGGCATGATGTACTACTTCGTGCCGAAACAGGCCG
>Ga0189287_100303_pt1 | contig 13964 bp, 13 predicted proteins | sample UW86minimetaG_FD_130319 | JGI IMG/M metagenome (GOLD analysis project Ga0189287, IMG submission 130319) | Marine microbial communities from the Costa Rica Dome - UW86 mini metaG | ecosystem: Environmental > Aquatic > Marine > Oceanic > Photic zone | place: Costa Rica: the Eastern Pacific... | reverse complement strand
TCTCGCTGTCCATCGGCGAGGGCGAACTGGTGGGGCTGATCGGGCCCAACGGCGCGGGCAAGACGACGCTGATGCGCGCCGCGCTCGGGCTGTTGCCTTGCACCGGAAGAAGCTCGCTGGCCGGGCTGTCGCCTGCCGAGCGGGCCCGCCAGGTGGCCTGGATGCCGCAATCGCGCGAGATCGCCTGGCCGGTCAGCGTCGAGGACGTGGTGATGCTCGGGCGGATGCCGCACATGACCGGGCGCCGCCCGTCGGAGGCCGACCGCGCCCGCACCGAGGCGGCGCTCACTTGGATGGAACTGAGCGGCATGCGCCACCGCGCCGCCACGCGCCTCTCGGGGGGCGAGCAGGCCCGCGTTCTGATCGCCCGGGCGCTGGCGCAGGACACACCGCTGCTGATGGCCGACGAGCCGGTGGCCGGGCTCGACCCGGCGCACCAGATCACGACCATGCAGACCTTCGCCAGCCTGGCGCAGGTGGGCAAGTCGGTGCTGGTCTCGCTGCACGATCTCAGCCTTGCGGCCCGCCACTGCACCCGGATCATCATGCTGGGCGAGGGCAGGGTGGTGGCCGACGGTGCCCCGGCAGAGGTGCTTACGCCCGAGCGGCTGGCGCATGTCTTCCACATCACCGCGTGGTTCCGCGATACCGAGGACGGGCCGATCTACCAGCCGCTGGAGGTGATCCGGTGAGTGCCGTCACGATTGACCGCCCGTGGCTGGAGTTCGACCTGGGCCGCGAGATGCAGGTGCTGAGCTGGGCCGTCCACCGCCCCGGCCTGGTGCGGGCGCGGCGCATTCTGTGGCGCGAGGTGCGCAATGCCGACCTGCCGGAAGAACTGGACGTCGAGACGTGGCTTCAGGGCGAACTGGCCGCGCGGGGCGCGCCGGATGCCGTCACCTTCCTGACCTCCCGCGATATCCGGCATGTCACCCGCGCCGCCGCCACCATCGGCGAGATCGAGGCGCAGGCGGTGGCGACCGTGGGCCTGTCGAACGCCGAACGGGTGGGGCACCGCGTCGACTACACGGGCCGCGACTGGGGCACGATCAACGTGGCGCTGCGGCTGAACCGGGGCCTGACCGAACCGGCGCTGCTCGAGGCGATGAGCATCGCCGTCGAGGCCCGCACCGCGGCGGTGATCGAGGCCGACATGACGCTCGGCATGGGTCCGGCCACCGGGACCGGCACCGATTGCGTGGCCGTGGCTGCCCCGCCGGGCGCGCATCGCTATGCCGGGCTGCACACCGGGATCGGCGAGGCCGTGGGCCGTGCCGTCTATGATGCCGTGCTGGAGGGCGCCCGCCACTGGCTGGCGACGGCGGGCGGGAAGACTGCCTCGTAATGCGGCGCTGCCAGATGCCGGACGACACCGACAGGACACAGCCCGGGTTTGTCCCGCTCGCCGTATTGACATAGAAAAATAGTCGGGTATCAGGCGTGAAACTGCACCAAGCAGTCTCAGTCAGCCAGAACGCCCTCTTTCGTCGCGTTTCAGCCAATCGGGAAACACGACGAACACGAGGGTAACAATGAAATACTACGGATGGCTTCTTTCCAGCGCGGTCGCGGCGCTTGGAACCGCGCAGGTGCACGCACAGGAGGCGGACCCGTATTTCCTGGGCACGCTGCGGATCGAATCGAGCAAGGCGCAGGCGCTGCTGGGCAACGAGGAAATCGACGAGGAGGACCTCGAGAACCGCAACGCCTCGACCACCAAGGACGTCTTCGCGGGCGAGTCCTCGATCGTGGCCAGCGGCGGGGCGGCGATTGCCCAGAAGGTCTTCGTCAACGGGATCGAGGAAAGCCTCTTGTCGATCACCATCGACGGCGCGCGGCAGAACAAGTCGGCCTTCCACCATACCGGCAACGTGCTGCTCGACCCCGCGCTTCTGAAGCGCGTCGAGGTGAGCGAGGGGATCGCGCCGGCCGATGCCGGCCCCGGCGCGCTGGCGGGGCGCATCGCCTACGAGACCAAGGATGCCAAGGACCTTCTGGAAGAGGGCGACAATTTCGGCGGCATGGCCTCGGCCACCATCGGCTCGAACGAGGAGAGCGGGCGGGGCACGCTGACCCTCTTCGGCCGGCAGGGCGGGTTCGAATGGCTGCTGAGCGCCACCCGCCACAAGAGCGGCGATTACGACGACGGCTCGGGCAACCGCGTACCGGGCACCGAGGCGGACCTGACCGACTACATCCTCAAGCTCGCCTATGAAAGCCAGGGCGGCGAGCGGCTGGAATTCTCGGCCTCGCAGACCGAGGACACCGGCACCCGCTCGGCCCAGGCGGGCCCGGGCGGCATCCTGTTCACCCGGCCCGACTTTGCCGCCGTGGTGGGCCGGCCCAGCGTCTTCGTCGACGCGCTGTCGCGCCGCACCTCCTATACGCTGACCTATACCGACGAGCAGCCCGAGGGCTGGTTCGATCCGCTGATCCAGCTCAGCTACAACGAGCAGGAAATCGACGCCTCGGGTGTCTGGGGCGTGAATGACAGCCTGAGCGGCATCGTCCAGAACGAATGGGATATCGGCAACGGCACGCTGACCGCGGGGCTCGACTTCTTCCATGAAACCGCCACCGGGCGGGGCCGCGGGCCGGGCCCGTTCGGCAGTTCCGGCAAGGAGGAGCTGACCAACGTGGGCCTCTACGCGCAGGCCCGGCAGGATGTCAGCGAGCGGGTCTCGGTCTCCTACGGCGCGCGGATCGACACGCAGGAATTCACCGCGGCGACTGGCCAGACCTTCGACGATACCGGCGTCAGCGCCAATGCCGCGGTCGACGTGATCCTCAGCGACCAATGGACGCTCAACGCCGGCCTCTCCTCGAGCTGGGGCGGCTACGAGCTGGGCGAGGCGGCGCTGATCAACTTCGGCGGCGCCTGGACCTATGCGGGCATCACCACCTCGCGTGCCAACGCCGCGCGGATCGGCCTGCGCTATGCCAGCGGCCCGTGGGAGGCGAGCGGTGCGCTGTTCTACACCGAGGTGAACGACATCAACGCCGTGCTGCCCACCGGCGGCAACCGCGGCGCGGTCTCCGACCTCGTCTCGCGCGGCTTCGACGGGTCGTTCGGCTATTACGGCAGCCGGGGCTTCTTCCGCGCGAACTACACCTATGCCGATGTCGAGCTGAACAACGCTGCCATCGGGTCGACCGCCTATTACTTCGGCCGCCCCATGGGCAGCATCGTCGGGCTGGAAGCGGCCTATGACGTCAGCCAGCAATGGCGCCTCGGCGGCACGGCCGAGATCGCCTTCGACAACAACGACACGCCGGTGAAGCTGTCGGGCTACGAGGCGCTCGATCTCTACGCCGCCTACACGCCCAAGGCGGCACCGAATGTCGAGATCCGTCTGGATGTGCGCAACGTGCTCGACGAGACCTATGCCTCGCGCAGCTCGGACGGCGTGGGCCTCGGCAACGTGGTGCCGCTGAACGAGCCGGGCCGGACCTTCGAGCTGACGGCACGGGTGAAGTTCTGAGGGATTTCCTTCGGAGACACGAAAAAGGGGCGCGGGTTTCGCGCCCCTTTTTCATTGCGGCATCGATTGAGCGCCACCCTTGCCCGGCTTGAAGCCCCGATCAGACCGCCTGCCAGTCCATCGTCTCGAAATTCTCGCGGAAGGCGAAGCGTTCGAGATGGGAATCGATGATGTAGCGCGCCACTTTCAGGGCTTCTTCATCCTTGCCCGTGATCCGCACGGTCAGGTCATTTTCCGTGGCGTGCATTTCCGCCGGGCCGGGGGGCAGGGCGGCCGAGGCGGACGTGTCGTCATACTCGACGTCGATCTTGTGGGCAAAGTGCTTGCAGAGCTGTTGCAGGTACTTGCTGGCATTCTGCGTGGGAAAGACGCCGGTTTCGGTCTTGAGTTCTTCGGTCATGTGCAAAATCCTGACTGTTTTGGACAGAATTAAGCCTTGCACCGCTTGCTGGCAAGAGCGTATCCAGTGCGCAACCCGCGCCGCCAGCGATCCGCAAGCCACGCGCACCCCGTTTATCAGGAGCGTCCTGCGATGAAATCCCTTGTGGCGGCCGGGCTGGCCGCGTTCCTTTGCGCCTCGGGCCCGGCATGGGCCGAAAAGGTGACGGTGGAAACCGCGCGCGGCGACGTCGCGCTGCAATCCGGGCCGGAAAGCGTGGCCGTCTTCGACATCGCGGCGCTCGACACGCTGGCGGCGCTCGGGGTGCCGGTCGATGGCGCGCCGCGGCCGCTCTACCTGCCATACATCGAGGCGGCAGCAGGAGGCACCACGCCCGTGGGCACGCTGTTCGAGCCGGATTTCGAGGCGCTGGCGGTGATGGGCCCCGACCTGATCGTCGCCGGCGGGCGGTCCTCGCCGCAGGTGGAGGGGCTGTCGCGCATCGCGCCCACCATCGACATGACGATCTGGGGCGCCGACATGGTGGGGCAGGCCAAGGCGCGGCTGGCGTCCTATGGCAAGCTGTTCGGCAAGGCGGCCGAGGCCGACGCGCTTCTGGCGCAGCTTGACGCGAAGCTGGCCGAGGCGCGGAAGGCGATCGAGGGCAAGGGCAACGGGCTGATCCTTCTGACCAATGGCGGCAAGATTTCCGCCTATGGCGATGACAGCCGCTATGGCTGGCTGCACACGGCGACGGGCCTGCCGGAGGCCTATCCGGGCGTCTCGGCGGAAACCCATGGCGAGGCGGTCTCGTTCGAGTTCCTGGCCGAGATCGACCCCGACTGGCTTCTGGTGATCGACCGGGGCGCGGCCATCGGCGATGCGGCGAATGCCGGGAACGCCGCCGCCGCGACACTCGACAACCCGCTGGTCAAGGGCACCACGGCGGCGAAGCAGGGGCGCATCCTCTACCTCGAGTCCGGCCCGCTCTACATCGCCGGTGGCGGCATCCAGTCGATGCTGGGCACGTTGGACGAGCTGATCGACGCTTTCGGCGGTGAAGGGTCCGATTCTTGAGGCCATGGGTTGCCTGGGCGCTGCTGCTGGGCGGGCTGTCGGCGGTCAGCCTCTGCGTCGGCGCCACCTCGATCTTCACCGGAGAGCTTGACGCGGGCTGGATCCTGGCGATCAGCCGCTTTCCCCGCACCGCCGCCGCGCTACTGACCGGCGTCGGGCTGGCGCTTGCGGGCGTCGTGGTGCAGCAATCGGTACAGAACCGCATGGTCGAGCCGTCGCTGATCGGCACGCCCGAGGCGGCGATGCTGGGGCTGCTGGCGATCACCCTTCTGGCACCCGGCGCGGCGATCGTCACCAAGATGTCGGTGGCAGCGGTGGCGGCGCTTCTGGGTATGGGGCTTTTCCTGTTGATCGCCCGCGCCATCCCGCGGCACGACCCGATGCTCCTGCCGATCATCGGGCTGATCTATGGCGGCATCCTGTTTTCCTCGGCGATCTGGATCGCCTGGACGACCGACCTGATGCAGTATCTCGGCACCTGGCGGCTCGGCGAGTTCTCGGGCGTCATGCAGGGCCGGTACGAGATGCTCTGGATCGTGGCGATCATCGCCTTGCTGCTCTATGCCATCGCCGACCGGATCACGCTTCTGGGCTTCGGCGAGGCGCAGGCGCGCAGCCTGGGGCTGAACTATGCCCAGACGCGGGGCATCGGGCTGGCGGCGGTGGCGGTGATCACCGCGGTGATCGTGGTGACGGTGGGCTACCTGCCGTTTGTGGGGCTTCTGGCACCCAATATCGTTTCGCGCTGGCGCGGCGACAACCTGCGGGCCAACCTGCCGGTGGTGGCGGCACTCGGGGCGGCCTCGGTGCTTTCGGCGGATATCCTCGGCCGCGTCCTGCGCCCGCCCTACGAGATCCCGGCGGGCACGATCTTCGCGGTCTTCGGCGCCTGCGTCTTCCTGTGGATGCTCAATGCCCGGCCGGCACGGCGCGCCCATGGCTGACCGGCGCGTGCTGATGCTGACCGGCGTGCTGCTCGCCGCCGCGCTGCTGTTCCTGACGTGGCACCTGCGCGAGCCGATGGGCTTCATCCTGTCGCTCAGGGCGGGGAAACTGGCGGCGCTGATCCTGGTGGGCGCGGCCACCGGGGCGGCGACGGTGCTGTTCCAGACCATCGTGGGCAACCGGCTGCTGACGCCCGGGATCGTGGGGTTCGACGCGCTCTTCATCTTCCTGCAGACGATGCTGGTGCTGGTGCTGGGTGGCGTGGGCTTCACCCAGCTTCACCCCAACCTCACCTTCCTTGGCGAGACGGCGCTGATGACCGGCGCGGCGCTCTTGCTGTTCCACGTCCTGCTGCGGCGCGGGGCCGAGGATATCGCCCGCATGGTGCTGACCGGCATCGTGCTGGGCCTGCTCCTGCGCGGGTTGTCGGATTTCGCGCAACGGCTTCTGGATCCGTCGGAATTCTCGATCCTGCAATTCGTCACCTTCGCCAGTTTCAACAGCGTCGAGACCGCCAACCTTGGCGTCGCCGGTGGGCTGATCGCGCTGGCCATCCTCGGCGCGCTGCGGCTGGCGCCGTCGCTCGACGTGGCGGCGCTTGGCCGGCCCGTGGCGCGGGGGCTGGGGCTGGGCTATGACCGGGTGGTGATGCAGGCGCTGGCGCTGGTCGCGGTGCTGGTCTCGGCGGCGACCGCGCTGGTGGGTCCCATGACCTTCCTCGGCCTGATCGCCGCCAGCCTTGCGCGCGAGGTGGTGCCGGAAAGCCGCCACGCGCTGCTCCTGCCCGCCGCCGCGGTCATCGGCGCCATCACCCTTGTTGCCGGGCAGTTCCTGTTCGAGCGGCTGCTGGGCCAGCAGGGGGCGCTCGGCGTGGTGGTCGAGTTCCTCGGCGGGCTCCTGTTCCTCGCACTCGTTTTCGGCCGGAGGCGCCTTTGATCACGGTTTCCAATCTCAGCCACGAGGCGGGCGGCGCCCGCATCCTCTCCGATGTCTCGGTCGAGATTCCCTCGGGCGGCATCACAGCGCTGATCGGCCCCAACGGCGCGGGAAAATCCACGCTGCTGCACTGCCTTGCGGGGCTGATCCGCCCGGCGGCGGGCGCGGTGTACATCGACGATGCGCCGGTCCTGTTGCTGGCCGATCGCGACCGGGCCCGCGCCGTGGCGCTGCTTCAGCAATCGCAGACCATCGTCAACCGCCTGACGGTGCGCGAGCTGGTGGGGTTCGGCCGCTGGCCCCATCACCAGGGCCGCCCGGGGCCAGAGGATGCGCGGCTGACGCAGGCCGCGCTCGAGACGTTCGAGTTGGACCAAATGGCCGACCGCGCGCTCGAAACCCTCTCGGGCGGGCAGCGGCAGCGGGCGCAGGTGGCGATGGTCTGGGCCCAGTCGACGCCGTGGCTGCTGCTTGACGAACCGCTCAACGCGCTCGACCCGAAATACGCCCGTGACCTGATGCACCGCTTGCACGAGCTGACCCGGCCCGGACCCGAGGCGCGCTCGGTGGTGGTGGTGCTGCATGACATCAACGCGGCCGCGACATGGGCCGACCGGGTGGTCGCGATGAAGGACGGGCGCATTCACGCCAGCGGGGAGAGCGCCGAGATTCTGGCGCCGGGCGTACTGGGAGAGCTTTACGAGACCCGCTTCGACGTGCTCGACCACGAGGGGCGACCGGTGGTGGTCTCGCGCTGAGGCGCCTACTCCGAACGCCGCATCCACAGTCGCGTGACCAGCCATAGCGCCACGCCGATCCCGATCAGCACCGCCGAGATCGCGTATTGCGCCGGGTCGCGCCCCGTCCACGGGCCGACGAGGAAGGCACAGCTCAGCGCCCCGGCGACCGACACGGCGGTCGGGCTCTTGAAATGCTCATGCTCGACCTTGTCGCGCCGCAGCACCAGCACGGCCACGTTGACCACGGTGAACACCGCCAGCAGCAGCAGCGCGGTCGTCCCGCCCAGCTCCGGCACGGCGCCCACGAAGGTCACCAGCCCCGCCGCCAGCAGCGAGGTGAAGAGGATCGCCGTCGCCGGCGTCTGGCGCGAGCTGTTCACCCGGCCCAGCACCCTCGGCAACACGCCTTCCTCGCTCATGCCATAGACGAGGCGGCTGGCCATCAGCAGGTTGATCAGCGCCGAGTTGCCCACCGCGATCATGGTAATCAACCCGAAGACCCACGGCGGAAAGGCCGGCGCACCGGTCTCGACCACCTTCAGAAGCGGCGTGTCGCCCTCGGCCAGCTCCTCGACCGGCACGATGGAAATCGCCACGATCGAGACCACGAGATACAGCAGCGCCGCTATCGCCAGCCCGGCGAACAGCACCTTGGGAAAGGTCCGCGACGGTCGCTTCGTCTCCTCGGCCATGTTCACCGAATCCTCGAACCCGACCATGGCGAAGAAGGCCAGCGTGGTGCCCGCGATCACCGGCCAGAATATCCCGTCGGAACTTTCGAACTCGAACGCCTTGCCGATATCCGCCTCGCCCGCGCCGAAGACCATGACGCCGATGCCGATGATGATGATCAGGCCGGTCAGCTCGATACAGGTGAAGACCGCGTTGAGCAGCACGCCCTCGCTTACCCCGCGCAGGTTGATGAGCGCGATGGCCCCGATGAAGGCCAGCCCGATCACCGTCACCGCGACCGGCCCGAATTCGAAGGCGAAGCCGGTCGAGAAATTCTCGGCAAAGGCCCGCGCCGCCGTGGCCGAGGAGGTGAGGCCCGACGACATCACCGCGAAGGCCACGAGGAAGGTCACGAAATGGATGCCGAAGGCTTTCTGCGTGTAAAGCGCCGCGCCCGCCGCCTTGGGGTACTTGGTGACCAGTTCGAGATAGCTGCAGGCGGTCAGCGTGGCCACGGCAAAGGCCACGAGGAACGGCACCCAGACCATGCCGCCGACTTCCTCGGCCACCTTGCCGGTCAGCGCGTAGATGCCGGTGCCCAGCACGTCGCCCACGATGAAGAGCAGAAGCAGGCCCGGACCGATGGCGCGCTTGAGCTTGGTATCGGTCGCGTCTGTCGGGTCGGAGGGGCTGGTCGGATCGGTGGTCTGGGCCATGGCCGTCACTCCGGATCGTCTGGGGGCTACAGTGTCAACACTCTCGATCCGGCCGGGTTCCCGGCCGGACCCACGAAAATTCTACCGGGCAGGCGCATGGGGCAAGGGCGGCAATTCGCCGATGCCAGCGCGCACCAGCCGGAACGCCGGGCTCGGCCCGCGCGTTTTCCCCGTGACCGCAGCCGACGAAAAGGAGAAAGCAGATGATCGAGATCGGTCATACCCCCGCGAAAAGGCTCGTCACCATCCGCGTGAGCGGCAAGCTGACATCGAAGGAATACGACACCGCCGTGCCCGAGATCGAACAGGCGATCGAACAGTCGGGTGGCAAGCTCAACGCCGTGGTCGAGCTGGACGACATGCGCGGCTGGGATATCGTGACGCTCTGGAAGGATCTGACGTTCGATGCCCGCCATTTCGACGATTTCCGCCGCATCGCCGTGGTCGGCGGCACGAGCGGCGAGCGGTTGAGCGCCAAGGCCGCCGGGGCGCTGACCAGCGCCGAGGTCGAGTTCTTCCTGCGCGACCAGGTGGACAAGGCCGAGGACTGGGCCGCCGCCGACTGAGCGCCCATTCATAGGAGAGTTACAATGTTGGAACCAACCCCTTACACCGTGAACGCCGGGCGTCAGCCCAACGAGGTGCCCGCACCAAGCCCTGACGAATTGCCCGGCCAGCCCGACGAGGTGCCGAACGAGCCCCGCGAAGTGCCGAACGAGCCCCGCGAGACGCCCCGCTGGCCCGACGAAACCCCGCCGGAGCCGGAATAAGGGTCGGGGGCAGGGTGGTTCAGCGGATCAGCCTGTCCCAGTCGCCGTAGCTGTCATGCACCGCCCCGCGCGGGATGCTGAGCGCGATGAGCGCCAGCCCCGCAAGGGCCGAAATGGCGAAGACGCCCCAGCTTGCCTCGACCACGAAGGGTGCGAAGAGCAGCGCCACCCCGATGACCATGTTGAACACCCGCGCCAGCCGCGCGACCGGCGCCAGCGCCGTGGCCGCCGTGGTGATCGCCAGCGCACCGGCCACGTGGAAGGTGCCGGCCATCGGGCTTTCCCACGTGACGAAGAGCGGCAGCAGCATCAAGCCCACCCCCAGCGCCGCACTCGCCGCCAGGGTCCAGGGCAGGGTCATCCCGCCGACCAGCATGTCGCGGATGATCTCGCGCGGGCCGCGCTCGAAATCCTCCGCCGGGAAGCGGGTCGGACCTTCATCCGTATCGCCGGTGAAGAACACCTTCAGCCACGGTTGCCCGGCCTTGTGGCGGCGGCGCAGGAACTGGTAGGTCGCGACCATCTCGTCGACCGAGAAGGGGATCTGCAGCACCATCGCCGCCGCCGCGATCAGGCAGAGCGTGCAATAGGTGCCGATCAGGATCGGCTGGATCACGATGAAGAAGATCGACACTGCGCCCAGCGGCACGATCATGATCCCGAACAGCACCGTCAGCCACGGCATGGTCCGCCAGCGCGAGGCCGAGCCGATGGCGCCCACCAGGATCTCGAGCCCGTAGGTCAGCGCCCCCACGCCCGCGTCAGGCACCGGCCACGCCTCCGATACGTCCGAGGTGGTGATCTGTTCCGAGCCGTTCTTGCCCGGCACCGTCCCGTCGAAGAACGGATCCCATATCCCCGGCAGGCTTTCGAGCTGGTAGCCGGTCAGGTAGCGCGAGATGATCAGGCCAACGACCGCCAGAAGGATCACCGGCAGCCGCTGGAACCAGTCCGAGGGCGAATAACTCCACCCCGGCGGCACGACCGGCCCGGATTGCGCGGCGGCGGCAGACACGCCCGGTGGCGGGCGGATCGCCACGGCGAAGCCCGCGATCAGCATCCCTACCAGCGTGCCGTTGACATAGGCCGCGGCCGTCGGCGCCCAGAACAGCAGCGGCGCCGCCATCACCCAGACGCCCAGGCCTGCCGTCACCCACCGCGCGGGCCAGAGCCGCCAGGACATCGACAGGAAGGCGAAAACGATGACCAGCGCGCCCGCGACCACGTCGCTGACGGTCATCCACGTATCCTCGTAGCCCAAGAGCGCCGGCGCGCTCATCAGCCAGACGCCAAGCCCGGCATTGACCCAATGCGCCCACAGCCCGTCGCGATGCGCCTCGCGATAGCGCCGCTCGCGGCGGACGCGCAGGGCCTCGGCATCCTCGCTCCGCTCGTTGGCCGAGCGCAGCCAGGCCGGCGGCTTGATCCCGTTGGCGCGGTACCAGCCCGCCGGGTCGTCCTTGAGCGAGGCGACCAGCGCCTCCAGCCCGTCGTGAATGCGGTGGTCCGGCGACCAGCCCAGCCGCTCGCGGGCCCTCGTGATGTCCAGCGCATAATGGTCCGAGGCCATGTCGATCATGAAGGGCCGGATGAACGGCGTTTCGCCCTCGTCGAACGCGTCGGGCACCACCGGCTCGGCCCGCACCTGCAGCTTTGCGCCAAGCCGCGCGACGGAGGGCGGCAGCGACAGCGTCTGCCAGTCCTCCTCGCCATGGATCAGCCCGCCGATCCGGTGTTGCAGGGCGTCGTAATTCATCACTTCCGGCTCGCCCGCCAGCACCTCGAGCCCCGGTTCCAGCTCTCCCCGCCGATCGACCGCCCGCTCGAACAGGTCCAGCATGTCCTCCTGGTGCAGGAAGGCCTGCCCGGCGGAGGTGTCGCCAGCATAGACATGCGATTCCATGTCGCGCTCGTAGATCCGTGCGATCTGGTGCGACAGGGTCGGCACCGCCGTGGTGTCGTCGTAAAGCCCCGCCAGCCGCAGGAACAGCACCGGGATATCGCCCGCCTCCTCGCGCAGCACCGCCTCGGTCTCGGCCTTGGATTGCGGATAGGCCCAGCGGGGACCCATGGGCGAGGTTTCGTCGATCAACTCACCGGGGCGGGCAGGGGCGTGCACCAGCATCGTGCCGGAATAGACGAACTGCTCGACCTCGAAATCCTGCAGGCCCCGGACCAGGTTGCGCGTGCCGCCGACATTGACCTTCTCGTAAAGCGGGCTCTCGCGACCCGAGAAGTCGAAATAGGCGGCGAGGTGAATGACCGAGGCGATGCTGCGCCCGTGCTCCTCGGCCAGCGTGCGGAATGCCAGCTCGACTGACGCGGGGTCCGTCAGGTCGCAGCCGATGCACTTGCCTTCCGCGGCATCCGGCAGGTCGAGCCCGACGACGTTGTATTGTCGCGAAAGTCGGGCGCGCAGTTGCTGGCCGATCCGGCCCATCGCTCCGGTGATGACGACTGTCGGGCGTGTGCTGGTGCTCAAGCCATACTCCTGTAAGCGGCGTGGAAAAGGCAGCGGGCATGCCCGCCCGTAAGGCCAACGTTCCCGTCGGCCCCGATGTTCCCGGCTGCGCCGCCATCGCCGACGTCCCGCCTCGGCAGATTTCCGGCAAAACGCGGACGGCCCCGGAACTTCCGCGCGAGCGGCTTGTTGGGATCACATGACGCAGGACACCCGGAAACCGAACCAACACGACCCCGACGCCGCCGAAGGAAACGGCGCCGCGGCCGCCACGCGCCTGCGCGACCACATCGACCGGGGTGGCGCCGCCGACAAGGCCGCCGCGTCCGATCCCGCCGCCGCGCCGCTCGGCACCGATGCCGAGGCCGCCGGCACGCCCCCCACGCGCGAGGAGGTTGCCGTGGCCGAGATGGCGGAGGCCCACCGCGCCCCGCCCGCCAACCGCAAAAGCGGCCCGGCCGAGCTTCAGGGAGCGCGGCTGCGGCCGGGCCTGTTGCTGGCGCTGGTTGCCGGCGCGGTGGCCATCATCGCCGTACTCATAGCCTTCGGAGGCACGTCATGACGCAGTATTCCGACAACCGGGTGCAGGACCGCCAGCCGGGCCTGGAACACGACATGTCCCCGGCGCCCGATTACATGCCGCGCTATCCCGGCTCCGGCCGGCTCAAGGGCAAGGTGGCCCTGATCACCGGGGGCGATTCCGGCATCGGGCGTGCCACCGCCGTGCTGTTCGCCCGCGAAGGGGCCAGGGTCGCCATCCTCTACCTCGAAGAGGACCGCGATGCCGAGGACACGCTCGACGCCATCCGTGCCGAAGGGGCCGAGGGCATGGCAATCCGCGGCGACGTGGGCGACCGGCGCTTCTGCTTCGACGCCGTGGCGCAGGTGGCGGGCGAATGGGGCCGTCTTGACGTCCTGGTCAACAATGCCGCCGAACAGCACGGACAGGAAGAGTTCGAGGACGTCTCGGAAGAGCAGATCGAGGCCACCTTCCGCACCAATATCTTCGGCCAGATGTTCATGGTGCAGGCCGCGCTGCCGCATCTCGATGACGGCGCGGCGATCATCGCCACCACCTCCGTCACCGCCTACCGCGGCGAGGATCTGCTGATCGACTATTCCGCCACCAAGGGGGCGATCCTGTCCTTTACCCGGGCGCTCGCACACAAGCTGGCGCCGCGCGGCATAAGGGTGAACGGCGTGGCCCCGGGGCCGATCTGGACCCCGCTGATCCCCGCCTCCTTCCCGCCGAAGAAGGTCGACGGCTTCGGCGAGGGCAGCCCGATGGGCCGCCCCGGCCAGCCCAACGAGGTCGCCCCCTCCCTCCTGTTCCTCGCCTGCGAGGACAGTTCCTTCATGACCGGCCACGTGCTGCACCCCGACGGCGGCGCGCCCACGGCGGACTAGGGACGAAAACCATGCCCAAGCTGATCCTGATCTCCGGCCCGTCCTGCATAGGGAAAAGCCCGCTGGTGAAGGGGATCGGCACGGTCTGCCCGAAGGTGGCCAGCCTGTTCGAACCGCTGGTCCTCTCCACCGACCGCGCCCGCCGCCCCGGCGAGGAAGACGGCAAGGCCTACCATTTCCGCACGCGGGCCGAGCTCGAGAAACTGCGGAAGGCCAAGGGCCACGTGGTTGTCGACAACCGCGGCGACTTGCACGCGCTGGAACTGGCCGCCATCGACCGTATCCACGCCACCGGCCGCCACGCGCTCTACGAGGGGAACCCGCGGCTTCCCGCCGCGCTGCGCGAGGCGGGCGTGCTCGACCGCTACGACACGCTCTC